>Ga0310811_10005093_pt1 | contig 16570 bp, 10 predicted proteins | sample YCmetagenome_FD_207642 | JGI IMG/M metagenome (GOLD analysis project Ga0310811, IMG submission 207642) | Soil microbial communities from experimental microcosm in Duke University, North Carolina, United States - YC | ecosystem: Engineered > Artificial ecosystem > Soil microcosm > Unclassified ...
GCCTATAACGATCTGCCGCCGCCGGCGCGCGCCGATGGCAGCCCGGCAGGCCGTCCACTTTATGCGCCGCTTCCGCCATTCAAGGATACGACGGTGCGGCAGGTCGTTCGCCTTTCGGCGGCCGCACGCGCCATGCGCCTCAGATTCACCAACGAATTCGGCGTCAAAGCCCTTCATATCGGCGCCGCCCATGTCGCCCTGGCGGGAGACGACGGCGCCATCCTGCCCGGCACCGATCATGTCATCACATTCGCCGGCAGGACATCGGTGGACATCCCGCCTGGGTCCCCGATACTGGGCGATGTGATCACCTGGCAGCTGCCGGCCTTCGCCAAGCTGGCCATCAGCATCTACTATCCGGATGAAACAGTCCCTCCCGCGCACACCCTGTTCACATTGAACGCCTGGCAATCTCCGGGCGATCAAACAGCCGCCACGGCACTTCCCTCGCCTGCGCCGGCCCGCAGCGGGCTTCATGTATCGCAGATCGACATAGTGCCGGCCACACAAGGCGGCACCCTGGTGACGTTCGGCGATTCCATCACCGAGGGGGTCGTCTCCACACCGGGGGCGTTTCGCAGCTACCCTGACAGGCTTGCCGAACGGCTGCAGGCGAATGCTGCCATGCGCGGCTGGTCGATCGTCAATGCCGGCATCGGCTCCAACCGACTGTTGCATGACCGGCCCTCCACCAATGCGCTGTCGCGCTTCGACCGGGATGTTCTTTCGGTGCCCGGCGTGAAGGCCGTGATCGTGCTGTTGGGCATCAACGATATCCAATACACCCATCGCTATCCGGCGGAAGCGGTGCGCGCGCCCGAGGAAATCGCGGCCTTGCAACAGTTGATCGACCGCGCCCATGCCGCGGGCCTGCGAATCTATGGCGCCACAATCACCGCTTTTGAAGGATCGCCAGACTATACCCCAGAGGGAGAGGCCGACCGGCAGGCCGTGAATGCTTTCATCCGCTCAGGCGCCTTTGATGGCGTGGTTGATTTTGACGCCGCCATGCGCGATCCCGCCAACCCGGCGCATCTGCGCGCGGACCTTGAAAGCAACGGCCACCTCCACCCCAATGATGCCGGTTACATCCTGATGGGCGACAGTATCGACCTGTCCCTGTTCGCGAAATAACGCCGCTACTGGTAGCCCAGCGCGAAGGCCCAGAGCACCTGCCCCGCCATGCCGGCGATATATTGCCGGCCATCGACGGTGTAGGTCATCGGCGTCGCACGCCAGCTGTCATTGGTGCGGAAGCGATAGAGCGTCTTGCCGGTCTTGGCATCGACCGCCGCGAAATCCCCGCCGACTTCGCCATGGAACAGCAAGCCACCGGCCGTGGTCAGCACGCCGCTGTAATTGGTCTCCTGCGGTCCGGGCATCGGCTTTTCCCAGACGATGTCGCCGGTCTCGATGTTCAAGGCCCGCACCAGCCGCAGTCCCGTCTCGGTCGGATCGGGATTGTTGCCGAAGATCCGGCCCTTGCTGCGATAGATGCCGCAATCCTCCGCCGCCATCACATAGAACAGCTTGGTTTGCGGATTGAAGGCGGAGGGATACCAGTTGGTGGCGCCACGCACACCAGGACAGGTTTTGACGCCGGCCTCGGTCGGTTCATTGCCCGGCACCAGACGCGGCGCGCCGGTCTTGGGGTCGAACCCGTCCACCCAGGTGATCTTCTTGACGAAAGGTTTGGCCAGCAGGAATTCCCCGGTGATGCGGTCCAGCACATAGAAGACACCGCTGCGCTGCGCCGACATCAGCAGCTTGCGCGGTTTGCCTTTCCACATCGTATCGGCCAGCACCATGGGCTGGGTCGCGTCCCAGTCATGGGTGTCGTAGGGCGTGAACTGGAAGTGCCATTTGAACTTTCCGGTCATGGCGTCCAGCGCCACCACCGAGTTGGTGTAAAGATTGGTGCCGCCTCGTTCTGACGGATCGGTGTCGGGATAGGGATTTCCCACCGCCCAATAGAGCGTTCCGGTTTCCGGGTCGTAGGAGCCGGTATGCCAGGTGGCGCCGCCGCCCGTCGCAAGCGCCCGTCCCACCCAGGTCTCCGACAGCGGTTCGCCGGGCTTGGGAATGGTATAGAAGCGCCACGCTTCCCGGCCGGTATCGGCATGGAAGGCGACGATGAAGCCGCGCATCGGCGAGTCGCCGCCGGCAATTCCGGTGATGACAAGATTATTGACGATCATCACCGAGGCCGAGGTGTAGATCTTGCCCTTCTCCGAAGGCTCGGCCAGCGGCTGCACCCACATCACCGCGCCGGTGAGCCGGTTGAGGCACACCAGATAGGCATCGTCGGAGGTGTAAAACAGACGGTCACCCAGAATCCCGACACCGCGATTGGGGCCGGTCGCCGCGGCGGCCTGTGTGCGGAACGGCCCGCCGCCGCGCGCGCCCGGCATGCGCTGCACGCCAAGCCCGTTGGTGCGCGGCGTGCACCAGATGCTCAAGCCCGTTTTGGCATCCAGGGCGCAGACCTGCGGCCCGCCCGTGACATACATGATCCCGTCCACCACGATGGGCTCGCCTTCCAGCCCGACGCCGCCCGGCACAAACGCCCATTGCGGCTGCAATTGCTTGACGTTCTGGACATTGATCTGCGCCAGGGGATTGTCGTGGTTGCCGTCGCGCTTGCCGTTATAGGTCGCCCAGTCGCCCGGCCTGGGATGCATCGCGGCATCGATTTCGGATTGGGTGATGGGCCGCACATCCTGCTGTCGCAGCGCGCCCGCATTGATCCCGCCCAAGGTGCCCAGATAGGCAAGCAGATTGGTTCGCTCCGTCGCGTTGCCATGGAATTGCGGCATAGTGGATTGCTTGTCCTGGGCGATGGAGGCGATCTGCTCGACGGGCAGCATCCGGAATTTTCCATCCAGCGTTTGCAAGGCGGTTTGCCGTTCGGTCTTGCGCCGGGCAAAGCCGCGCAGTTTTTCGCCGCTCTTGAGCACGACATTCTGCATCGCCCATTGGAAGTCGGCGCAGTAGGCCCAGCCGGGGCAGATGGAAAGCGATTTGGTTCCCATCATGGAGGTCGGATTGTCCAGCCAGCGTTCCAACTCGGCGCGCGTGGAGCGCGCGGCGATCGCCGAAAGATCGGGGCCGTTGGAAGCGCCGCGGCCACGCACCATGTGGCAGCCGGCACATCCTCCCGTGCCAAAGAAATAGGCTTCACCGGCAGCGACCTGTTCCGGCGGCGCGGCCTGGAGCCCGGAGATGTTCAGCGAATGGAGCCATGTTGCCAGCCGGGTCAATTCTGCTTGCGGCAGGTTGGGGAAAGGCGGCATGGCGCGCTGGCCGGTGCGGATGATGGCTTCGATACCCGCCACGTCCAGGGTGCGCAGATGCGGATTGTCGACCAGCGCGGGCGCGCGGTCCCCTCCCCCCGCATTCTCGCCATGGCAGGCGGCACAGGTGGTGTTGAAATCCCGCACCGCCTGGGCCGCGTCGGCGGCGCTGATGACCGGCGGCTGCGCTTCTTGCGCTGAGACCTGAAAAAGCAGGGCGGCGGCCGCGCCGCCTGCGGCCAGGACTGCGATAACCAGCTTTTTCACAGGAGACCCCAATTTAAGAAAGGCGCGGCTGATCCGGCGCCCGCCGGATCCACTTGTAAGCCGCGACGGAATTCTTCCAAAAGTATTTTTCCGCCGCCGCGCGGCTTTTGGTCGAAAAATATTCCCGAACCAGGGCCACCGTATCGGGCACCTCGGAAACACCCACCGCATTCGGCCAGTCGCTGCCGAACACCACGCGGTCTTCGCCAAAATAACCCATGATGGCATCCAGGCGGTCGCGATGGGCGGCCAGGCCCGGGACAATCACCGGCGGCGCGCTTCCGCCGGCTTGGCGGACGGGATGCACGATCTCCGACAGCTTGACCCAGATGTTCTTGCGCTGTGACAGCTCTTTCAGGGCCGCGTCATACGGGGCTTGCGTGTCGGGCGACGGATCGAAGGCCGGCAGGTGATCCAGCACGATCCGCAACTCCGGCGCCTTGTCGTTCACGCGGATTGCCGCTTCCAGCAGGGCGACATTCTGGTTTGCCGTTTCCAGCACCAGATCATGCTGCGCCAACAGTTTCAGTCCCTCGATGAAGACAGGATTGTCGACCTGGCCGGGCAAGTCATAGCGCCAGAGATTTCCATAGCGGATGCCCCGGTACAGCGGGTTCTTGGCATAGCGTTCCAGATAGGCGCCGAACTCCGGCGCTTCCGGCCGCAAGTTTCCGACCGTGCCAACCATCATGGGTTCGGGCTGGATGGTTTCCAGCACCCAGAGATTGTCTTCGACCCACGGGCTGGCATCGACTTCGATCACGCCGACGATGCCCAGAGGCTTGGCGATTTTCGCATACATGGATGGCAGCGCCACGCCGCCGGGAAAAGCCCGCCCGCCCTTATAGGGCGCGCCCTGAGGCCGGGTCGCATCGAACAGATGGATGTGACAGTCGATAATGGGAATGTCGTCGAGCGTGGCCGCGGCCACAGGTGTCGCGGCGAAAGCCGCCGCCGTGCCTGCCAGAAAAGTTCGGCGGTCGATGGATGGACAAAAAGTCATGTCAGATGTGGGATTGTCGTGCCGCATGACTTTGACCGTCCTTGCCGCTTCCCGGTCTGTCAATGCGATCGGCGGCCCTCACCTCTCAGATACTGAGAGTGCTCTGCGACAGACCGGTTTCGTCAACACGGAAAGCCTCAGGGCGCGCACCATCTAACGCACGCCGCTGCATTTCGACAAAGGCGCCTTCCAGGCCGCGCACAAACCGGTCCAGATCGAACAATGTCCCGCGGGCATCCGCCAGACGGCTGCGGATATGGGCCAGACGTTCGCGGTCATGCGCCAGGCCAAGCGCAATGGCCTCATATTCGGCAGGCGTGGAGGCGATCAGTTCTTCCAGGCCGAGATTGGTCAGGAACCCCGCCGTCACCCGCGAGACAAAGCTCTCCCCCCGCAGCGTGACGATGGGAAGCCCGGCCCATAGGGCATCGCTGGCGGTGGCATGCGCATTGTAGGGATAGGTATCGAGAAAAAGATCGGCCTGCTGCTGACGTCCCAGATGGCGCGCGAAACTATCCATGCGGTCTGCAAACAGAATGCGCCCCGCTTCGATGCCGCGCAGCTCGGCCTGGCGGCGAAAGTGCGCGTTCATTGCGGGATTGCCACCGCGAATCCACAACACACTGCCGGGCACCGCCGCCAGAAGCCGTGCCCATACATCGAACATATGCGGCCTGATCTTGTGGTTGGAATTAAAGCAGCAGAACACAAAAGCATCCGGCGGCAGCCCGGCTTGCGCACGGCTGACGGCTTCCGGCTCCGGTAGTGCAGGATCCACAGGCCAGAAAGAGTGGGGCAGCTGGACGATTTTTTCCGACATTGCGGGCGCCAGCGAAAACGGCGTCACATGCGGATCGCCGATAACATAATCGATAAAATCGGCCCCCGTCGTTCCGGCATAGCCCAGAAAGCTGGCGATGATGGGGGCGGGGCGGTATTTCAGGATCGCCGGACGCCATCCCAGCGTGTGGCCGTTGAGGTCTATCAATATGTCGATCTCCATCTCCCGGATCAGGGCGGCGGCCTCGCGGCTGCCCATGCCGCCGATATCGCAGAACCTGTCGCAGGCCTTGACGATACGGTGATGCAGGCTGCTTGCGTCGGAGCGCCCCGTGAACAGGCCGACCACTTCGAAGCGGGACCGGTCATGCCGTTCCAGGACACCGACAAGCTGGGCGGCAACAGGATGAGCCCGGAAATCGGCTGAGAGATAGCCGATCCGGATGCGGCCGTGACGATAGGGCTGGGCCGCCATCGGCGCCGGAGCGCCCCTGTCCAGACCGGCGGCCGCAAGGCTGCGGCTTGTATCGGATTGCGCGCAGCGTCTTTGCAGCTGTGGATCGTCCGACAGCGCCAGAAGCGTGAGCGGCGACACCGCGATGCGGCCATCGCGGACCGCAGGCAGCACCTGGGGAAGCAGGCGTTCCAGCGTCTCCCAATCACAGGCCCGCAAGGACGCGGATGCAAGCGATCCCAGGATATCGCCATGATTGGGATGGATTTCCAGCGCGCGTAAAAGCGCCTGTTGCGCCTCGTCGAAACGTTTCAACAGCAGAAGCATAAGGCCGGCATTGTAAAAGGCACGGCCGTCCCGCGGCCTCAGCCGGATCGCTTGCTCAAGACTCTTCAGCGCGTCTTCATGGCGGCCCAGCGCCTGCATCACCCCGGCGCGATTGTTCCAGGCATCGGCCATGTCGGGATAGTGCCCGACGGTGACCTCCAGCGCCGCCAGCGCATCATCCCAGCGCTGTAGCTGGATCAAGGCCATGGCGCGGTTGTACAGCGCCTGCGGATTGCGCGGCTCGAGCGCTAGGCACCGGTCGAACGCCTCGACCGCCTGATCCAGATGTCGCAACATCACCAGGGCGTTGCCGCGCGCGTAATGAACAGCGCAAACCTGCGGCGCCGTGGCCAGCGCCGCATCATAGGCCGCCAGCGCGCCGGCAAAATCACGCGCCTCATGCAAGGCCTGGCCGCGAAGATAATGGAGCTCGGCAACGCTTTTCATGTCCTGGGGCAAATCACAGTCCATCCTCCCTGTTCAAGATGGCGGCAATCCCCGCCTATATAAAGGAGCGCGCAGGGCCTTTTGCGTTGCCGCGCCCCACTCTCAAAATGTGAGAGACAGGGCAAGGGCCCAGGGTTAGGCTTGCACGGCACGATGGACTATCGTCACTTTTTCAAAGCTCTCAAGGATAAAAAGAATGCCCGTTGTTTCTCATGAGGTTCACCCCCTGTTCGTGGAGCCCTATTTCCGGGCGAACATTGCCGGATCGATCAGCCCGCAACAGATCGAATTCATCAAGAATCTCAAGATGGTCAACAACACGGAGAATTTCATCTCCGAGAATCTCTACATTTTCGAGGAGCCTGAGCTGAAGAGCGTCAAGGACGCGATACAGGAGATCCTGGACATCTATGCGCGTGACGTGTTGTGCATTCCGCAGCGGCTTTACGTCACCCAGTCCTGGTCCCTGACCAACACCAACAATATGGGCATGCATGCCCATTCCCATTCCAATTCGGTGCTCTCAGGATCGCTCTATTATTGTGAGTTGCCCTCGCAACCCTCGAACATGGTGTTCACCCGCCATACCAATTACCAGCAGATTGAGCTGCCGCCCGAACCCAACAAGCGCAACATCTATAACACGCCCATTGTCCGGATCACGCCGCGCCAGGATGATGTGATCCTCTTCTCTTCGCGCCTGACCCATATGGTGGAGCCCAATCCGTCCAACGCACCGCGCCATTCGATTGCCTTCAACACCTTCGTGAAAGGCAAGCTGGGCGATTATCGCTCGGTTTCCGAACTGGCGCTGTAACGTTATTCCCGACAGGGAATAACGAACGAAAATGCGTCTGTCGCTGCCCAATCTCTATGCGATCGCGCGCGGACAAGCGCAAAAAATCCATGATCCTCTCGCGGTTGTTTCACGCGGGCCTTAGGCCTAATTTTCGCCGGCGTCAGAGCCGAGGTGTTCCATGGTTGCCCTCAACATCAACGGCCAACCGCATGAGGTAGATGTTTCGCCCGACACGCCTTTGCTTTGGGCGTTGCGCGATGTGCTGGGGATGACCGGCACCAAATTCGGCTGCGGCATCGCGCAGTGCGGCGCCTGCACCGTGCATGTGGATGGTCAGCCGCTGCGCTCCTGCATGCTGGCGGTGGGCGCCATCGGCAACCGCAAGATCACCACCATCGAAGGCGTCGGCGCGACGCCAACCGGCGCCAAGGTGCAGAAAGCCTGGCTGGACCTGGAAGTGATCCAATGCGGCTATTGCCAGCCGGGCCAGATCATGTCGGCAACGGCGTTGCTCGCCTCCAATCCCAATCCCAGCGACGCCGATATCGACGCCGCCATGGCGGGCAATATCTGCCGTTGCGGCACTTATGTGCGCATTCGCGCCGCCATCAAAAAAGCCGCCAGCGTGGCGTGAGGAGGCAACATGCCGTTTGTGCAATCCGATGTCTCCCGCCGCGACCTGCTCAAGGGCAGCGCCGCCGGACTGCTGCTCTATTCCTTCCATTTGCCGGTCGCCCAGGCCGCGGCCGCGTCTTTCGAGCCCAATGCCTTCATCCGCATCGCGGGCGACGGCCAGGTCACGCTGGTGATGCCGCAGGTGGAGATGGGCCAGGGCGTCTACACCTCCATCGCCATGATGCTGGCTGAGGAATTGGACGCGGATTTTCCCAAACTGGTGCTGGAACATGCGCCGCCGGATGAAAAACACTATGCCAACCCCATGCTGGGGGTGCAGGCGACGGGCAATTCCAATTCCATTCGCGCCTTCTGGAAGCCCTTGCGCACCGCCGGCGCCACCGCCCGCGCCATGCTGATCGCGGCTGCGGCTGAACAATGGAACGTGGATCCCGCATCCTGCAACACCGCGGCCAGCCAGGTGATCCATGGTGCCAGTGGCCGGAAACTGGGCTATGGCGCGCTGGCTGCGCGCGCCGCGATGATAAAGCCGCCCGCCAATGTGCCGCTGAAGGATCCCAAAAACTTCACCCTGATCGGCAAGCCGCTCAAACGGTTCGACACACCGGAAAAGGTCGATGGCAAAACGATCTATGGCATCGATGCCATGCCGCCCGGCGTGAAATTCGCCACCCTCGCCGCTTCGCCGGTGTTCGGCGGCAAAGTCGGCCATGTCGATGACAGCAAGGCCAAGGCCATCCCCGGCGTACAGCAGGTGGTGGTTCTGGACGATCTGGTCGCGGTGGTGGGCAATAGCTATTGGTCGGCCAAAAAGGGTCTGGCGGCGCTCGCCATCACCTGGAACGACGGTCCCAATGCCAATGTCGATTCCGCACAGATCTGGAACGACATCCGCCAGGCCAGCACCAAGAAAGGCGCGACCGCCAAGGCGATCGGCGATGCCGACAAGGGCCTCAGCGATGGCGACAGGCTGGAAGCGGCTTATGAGCTGCCTTTCCTGGCCCATGCCACCATGGAGCCGTTGAACTGCACCGTTCATATCACGCCGGCCGGCTGTGAAGTGTGGATCGGCACCCAGATCATGGCGCGGGTGCAATCCACCGTTGCGCAGACCCTGGGCCTGCCGCCGGAAAAGGTCACGGTGCATCAGCATATGCTGGGTGGCGGGTTTGGCCGCAGGCTTGAACCCGACATGGCGGTCAAGGCGGTGCGCATCGCCCAGCATGTCGATGGGCCGGTGAAAGTCGTCTATTCCCGTGAAGAAGACATCCAGCATGATGTCTACCGGCCGATCTATCGCCACCTTCTCGCCGCCAGCCTGAAGGATGCCAAAATCAACGGCTGGACCCACCGCATCACCGGCTCGTCGGTGGTGGCGCGCTGGCTGCCCGCCGCCTACACCCACGACGTGGACTTTGATGGCGTCGACAGTGCGGTGGACATGCCCTATGGCATTCCCAATTTCCGGGTCGAATATGTCCGCCGCGAGCCTTTGCATGTTCCCACCGGCTTCTGGCGCGGCGTCGGCCCCAACAGCAATGTCTTCGCCATCGAAAGCTTCATGGACGAGCTGGCCAAGAAAGCCGGCAAGGATCCGGTCGATTTCCGTGTCTCCCTGCTGGACAAGACACCGCGCCTGAAAGCGTCGGTACAATTGGCGGCGCAAAAATCCGGCTGGGGCGGGGCACTGCCGGCGCGCACGGGACGCGGTATCTGCGCCCAGGTGGCTTTCGCCAGCTTCATCGCCACGGTCTGCGAAGCCGAAGTGGACGAGAACGGCAATGTGAAACTGCGCCGCGTGATTTCGGTTGTCGACACCGGCATTGCCGTCAATCCCGACACCGTCATTGCCCAGATCCAGGGCGGGCTGGTCTTCAGCCTCACCGCCGCCTTGCATGGCGAGGTCACCATCGCCAAGGGGCGGGTACAGCAAAGCAACTTCAACGATTACCGCATGCTGCGCATCAATGAGGTGCCCAATATCGAAGTGCATGTGGTCAAGAGCGGCGAGGCGCCCGGTGGTATTGGCGAAGCCGGCTCCACCGCCGGCCCGCCGGCTTTGGGCAATGCGCTCTATGCCGCCACCGGCATCCGCCTGCGCCGGCTTCCTATCGACCGTGAGGTCCTGGCGGGGAGGAAACAGGCATGAAGCGCTTCTTCCTGATCCTGATCGTCCTCGCTTTGGTGGCTGCCGGCGCCGCCGCCTGGATTGTGCTGGGCCCCGGACCACTGGCCTTTGCCGGCGGCAACCCCGTTGCACTGGCCGACTATAAGGCCGCCGATCCCACCGGGGTTCCGGCCGGCCTGAAGAATGCCAGCCTGATCGAACGCGGCGAATATCTGGCGCGCGCCGCCGACTGCGAAGCCTGCCACACCACAAAGGATGGCGCGCCCTTTGCCGGCGGGCTTGCCTTCAACCTGCCTTTCGGCACGCTCTATTCGCCCAACATCACGCCCGACAAGGAAACCGGCATCGGTAATTGGAGCGACGGTGATTTCCTGCAAGCGATCCACAAAGGCATCGCGCCGGACGGCACCAGGCTCTATCCCGCCTTCCCCTACGCCGCCTACACCATGATAACCGAGGCGGATGCGCTGGCGATCAAGGCCTATCTGTTCAGCCTGAAACCGGTGCATGCGCCGGAGCAACCCAACACCCTGAAATTCCCGTACAACCAGCGCTGGCTGATGACCTTCTGGTCGGCCTTCTTCAATCCCGATGCGCGTTTCCAGCCCAATCCGGACAAAAGCCCGGAATGGAATCGCGGCGCCTATCTGGCTGAGGCGATGGCGCATTGTGGCGACTGCCACACCCCGCGCAATCTGGGGCAGGCCATAGACAACCGCAAGAAATTCGCCGGCGCCGTGGCCGCCGGATGGAAGGCCTATAACATCACCCAGGACAAGGACAGCGGCATCGGCGGCTGGAGCGATGAGGCGCTCGCACAGTTCCTAAGCACAGGCCATGCGGAAGGTTTCGGCACGGCGTCCGGCCCCATGGGCGAGGCCGTCGACAAGAGCCTGATGCATCTGGCGCCGGAGGATATCAAGGCGCTGGTGACGTATCTGCGCAGCGTGCCCGCGATTTCCGATCCCGATCTGCCCGCGCCGAAAACCGCGCCGGCAGCGGCAGCGCTGATGGCCAGCGCCGACGATGCGCATGCCGCCGCGCTCTTCTCCGGCGCCTGCGCCGGCTGTCATGGCTGGACGGGAACAAGCCCCGTCCTGACCTATGCCAGCTTCACCGGTGCGCGCTCGGTCAATGATCCCAGCGCCCGCAATGTGGCGCAGGCCATCGTCTGGGGCGTGAACCGCCAGACACCATCGGGCCCGGTCAACATGCCGGCTTTCGGCAGCAGCTATTCCGATGCGGAGATCGCGATCCTGGCCAATTACGTCACCGCCCGCTTTGGCGCGGCGGCGTCGCGCATTACCGCTATGGACGTGGCGCGTATCCGGCGCGAAGTCTCGCAATAGCCACACGAAACGGGTTCGCCGCTCTGCGTATTTTCACGTCGGCGCTTCTTAACAAGTCCTTTTTTTCCAGCTTTTGCCTGACGTTGTTGTGCGTTCTGGATGCAATGCCTGACGCTATCTTCAACAACCCTTAACTCCGCATGCTTACACTGTTAAGGCTGCAAAGGATCAGGCCTACGAGATGTTTTTGAACACACAGCCGCTCAATGAGGTCTATGTCGGCACCGACCGCCGCGCGCACAAGCGCCGCGTCCTTGATGAGCGCGGCCAGCTTGCCATTCCCAGCGAAAATATCACCCTGCCCTGCTCCATCGTGAACATCTCGGCCGGTGGCGCCAAGGTTCTGTGCGATGCCATTCCCACATCCGGCACCAAGGTGGTTCTGATCTTCGGCAACGGCAGCTGCTTTGAAGCCGTCACGACGCGCTATACCGAAGGCGAACTGGGACTTCAGTTTGTCGCCACCGAGCCGCGCTAACCGGCCCTACGTCTGAAATCCCTTAAGACCTCACGCGCCGCATTATGTCCCGGCGCGCCGGTAACGCCGCCACCGGGATGGGTGCCGGAGCCGCACATATAAAGTCCGGGCAGCGGCATGCGGTAGTCGCCATGTCCCAGCACGGGGCGCGCGGCAAAGAGCTGATCCAATTCCAGGCGTCCGTGCATGATGTCGCCGGCGGTCAAGCCGAACACCCGCTCCAGGTCGAGCGGCGAAAGGATCTGGCGCGCGACCACCGAAGCGGCGAAGCCGGGCGCATAACGGTCGACCGTGGCAATCATCAGGTCGGCGACTTCCTCGCGGGTGTCGTCCCAGGACGCGCCATTGGGGAGGACCGGCGCCACATGCTGGCAGAAAAGGCTGGCGACATGCGCACCCTTGGGCGCCAAGGTGTCGTCAAGCGTGGAAGGGATCAGCATCTCCACCACCGGATTTTCGGACCAGCCCTTGGCGCGCGCTTCGGTAAAGGCGCGATCCATATAGGCCAGGCTGGGCGCGATGATGATGCCCGCGGTCAGATGGTCGCCAGCTTGCGGCAAACAGGCGAAGCGCGGCAGATCTGAGAGCGCGACATTCATGCGGAAGGTGCCCGAGCCCATGCGATAGGTGTCGATACGGGTGCGGAAATCCGCAGGCAATACCGCCGGGTCCACCAGCTTCTGGAACAGCAGCTTGGGGTTGAGATTGGAAATCACGGCACGCGCCCGCACCGTCTCTCCATTCTCGCATACCGCGCCCACCGCCCGCCCCTTTTCCACCAGCACTTCGCGCACCGGTGCATCAAGGCGGATATCCACGCCTTGCGCGGCGCAGGCTTTCGCCATGGCCTGGGTGATCGCACCCATGCCGCCGATGGCATGGCCCCAGGCGCCGCGCTTGCCGTTCACTTCTCCCAGAAGATGATGAAGCAGCACATAGCCCGACCCTGGCGTATAGGGGCTGGCATAATTGCCCACGATGCCGTCAAAGCCATACACGGCCTTGATGGGATCGCTTTCGAACCAGTCATCCAGATAGTCGCCCGCCGAACGGCCCAGCAGCGCCAGCAGGTCGCGCTGGGCGGCAAGCTCAAGCGCCCCGAGACGGCGGGCGAGACGCCCGGCTTTCAACAACTGCGGCAGCGCCGTCCAAAATCCCGACGCGGTCACATTGGGCGGCGTTTCCAGCATCATGCCGCGCACCAGATCCGACACCGCGCCCAGCCGGTCATGATAGGCATCCAGCCGCCCGGCATCGCGCGATGAGAATTTGGCGACTTCGTCTTTGGTGCGCCCCTCTCCCACCGCGAGATAGCGTCCGTCCGGCAGCGGCAGGAAATTCGCCAGCTTGCGGTTGACGATGCCTAGCCCGTGTTCGTGCAGATTCAGGTCGGCAATGATTTTCGGCTGCAGCAGCGAAACCGTGTAACTCGCGACAGAATTGCGGAAGCCGGGATGGAATTCCTCGGTGACGGCGGCGCCGCCCACGATCCCGCGCCGTTCCAGCACCACAACATGCAGGCCCGCCTGGGCAAGATAAAAGGCGCAGACCAGGCCATTATGCCCGCCGCCGATGATCGCAACATCCCATTCGCTGCGCGTGCCCACGGATCTGCGAAACCCAATCACTTCCGCGCTGTCAGTTCCTTGACCAGGTCGTTTGCGCCATAGACGTTGCGCAATGCCTCGGTGATGGCGGCGGTCGAGACAGAGACCGCCCGGTTGACCCGGCCATCAAAGCCAAAGGCGCCACCCAGACTGTCTATATTGCCGTCGAATATGGCGCCCACCACGCGCCCTTGTGCATCGATCGCGGGCGAGCCGGAATTGCCGCCGATGATGTCATTGTCGCTGACAAAATCGAACACCACACCCTGGTTGACCTTTTCCTTGCTGGAGAGCCAGCGCGGTGTCAGCGCGAAGGGATATTGCCCGGTGGCGCGCTCCCACAAGCCGGAATAGTAGGTGAAAGCCGGAACCGTGGTGCCGTTGTCAGTCCAGCCCCCGACCTTGCCGTAGGACAGGCGCAGGGAGAAAGTCGCGTCGGGATAGACGCTGGTGCCGTAGATGGCAAAGCGCGCCTGGGCGATCTTCTGGGAGGCGCGATCGACCGGTCCCGACACTTCATCTTCATACTGTTTGCGCGCAGCGCGGCTGGCCGCGTCGGTCGCCAATACAAACTTGATCATCGGATCGTCGGAGGCCTTGATCGCCGCCAATCCGCCATCCCACAGCGCCTTGCGGACAGCCGGATCACCCAGCTTGGAGCCCGCCAGCCGCTCCGCCAGATTTTCCGGCGAATCCTTGCCCAGGAATGTCTTGGTGCCGGGCGCGTCCGCGGTCAGGTTTTCGCGCAGCTTGGACAGCCAGAAACCCAGCGCCAGCTTTTCCAGCTCGGGATAAACGGGCTGCGGATCCAGCAGCGTCTTGGACAATAGCGCCAGCCGGCTGTCGGTATACTCGCGCAACCGCTCGCCATTGGGCTTGGGCCGTTCCTCGGCGGCGCGGACCAGCGCGCGGGCAAAACGGAAAAGGTCCGAGCCCAGGCCGGCACGCGTTTCCATCGTATAATAGGGCCAATACAGCGCCTTCAATCGCGCTTGCGCCTTGGCGATGTCGCTCCAGGGATCGCCGATATCCGCCGCCAGTTTCGGATCCCTTGTGACGCGCGCCTTGAGCTCATTGTCGGCAGTACGCTTGGCTGCGATCAGCGCGGGATCGACCAGGGCCTTTTCCTGTCCACGATAGGCCTTGAAGCTGTTTTCGATGCCGAACAGGAAATCATTGGCGATGCGTGCATGTTCGGCGCTTTCCGCGCTGAAGCGCAGCAGATGGCCGCGCAGTTCGGAGAACATTATCAGCACTTCCGGCAGATTGAGATCACGGAAGGTCTCAAGCTGCTCGGCTGTCATCAACCGCTGGGTCGAGCCGGGATTGCCGGCGACGAAAAGGGGCGCGCCATCCTTGGGAGGCTCCGCACTCCAGACCAGATGATCGGGCGTGGCGACCGGTTTGCCGTTCTCGTAAAGCCGCACGAACGAACAATCCAGGTCGTAGCGTGGGAAATTGAAATTGTCCGGATCGCCGCCGAAGAAGGCCATGTCCCCTTCCGGCGCGAAGGCCAGCCGCACATCACTGTATTTGCGGAAGGTATAAAGCTTGTACTGGCCGCCCTGATACAGGGTCACGACCTGGCAGCGATACTTGTCTTCCTTGCCGGCACAACCTTCTTTTTCCACCGCGGCAATCTCGGCATCGCGAGCCCTGACAAAATCCTGACCGGTCTTACCCGTCGTCGCCGGGACGATGCGCGATGTGACATCGCCGATGGAGGTGAGGATTTCCGCCACCATGCCGGGGCAGAGTTTTTCATCCTCGCGGCGGGCGGGGATGAAGCCGTCCTTCACATAATCGGCCGACGAACTGGACAGTTGCTGGGCGCAGTCGCGCACACAATGATGGTTGGTCAGGACCAAGCCATTGGCCGTGACCAGGGATGCCGAGCAACCGCTGGAAAGCCGCACCGCGGCGCCACGCACCCGATCAAGCCAGGCCTGGTCGATGCGGGTGCCGTACTTGGTATTCACCTGGGCGCTCGGAAAATTGTCGAACGTCCACATGCCCTCGTCGGCCAGCGCCGGGCCCGCCGCAAGCGCCAAAAGCGCAGTGGCGGACAGTGTCAGCCATCTTTTGGAAATACGGCCAAGGATATCCATCCGGCGCCGGTTCGGTGTCGTCATGATGTCTGGCTCAGCCAATAGGATGTCTGCCGAACACGATAGCGGCCAAACCCCTGCTGTGCCAGCACTGTCCGGGCTGCTAAGCTCCTGGTGTCATGGCCACATTGTTTATCACCCATCCTGACTGCATCGCCCATGATCCGGGCACAGGCCATCCCGAATCCCCCCAACGCCTCTTGGCTGTCGTGAAAGCGATGGAAGAACCGCAATTTCGCACCCTGATCCGGCGGGAAGCGCCCCTGGGCCGCAAGAGCGATGCGGCCCGTGTCCATGGCGAACGATTTGTCGAGGCGGTCCTGGCGAGCGTGCCGGAGAGCGGCCGTGCCGCGCTGGATGCCGATACCATACTGTCCAGAAAGTCCGGCGAGGCGGCGCTGCGCGCCATTGGCGCCATCACCTCGGCGGTGGATGCGGTGGTGGCGGGCGAGGCAAGCAACGCCTTCTGCGCCGTCAGGCCGCCCGGCCATCATGCCGAACCCGACCGGCCGATGGGCTTCTGCCTGTTCAATTCCGTCGCCATTGCCGCCCGCCATGCCCAGGCGGTGTCCAGGCTTGGCCGTGTCGCCATCGTCGATTTCGATGTCCATCATGGCAACGGCACCCAGGCGGTGGCCGAAAGTGATCCAACCTTGTTCTTCGCCTCCAGCCATCAATTCCCGCTTTATCCCGGTACAGGCGCGGCCGATGAAACTGGTGTCGGTAACGTGCTGAACATGCCCCTGCCCGCCGGCACGACAGGCGCAAGCTTTCGCCGGGTTTATGAGACCAAAATTCTGCCGGCGCTGGATGCCTTTGCGCCGGAGCTGGTGCTGGTCTCGGCAGGCTTTGATGCCCATCGCGCCGATCCGCTGGCGGGGCTGGAATTGGAAG
>Ga0310811_10005094_pt1 | contig 16570 bp, 12 predicted proteins | sample YCmetagenome_FD_207642 | JGI IMG/M metagenome (GOLD analysis project Ga0310811, IMG submission 207642) | Soil microbial communities from experimental microcosm in Duke University, North Carolina, United States - YC | ecosystem: Engineered > Artificial ecosystem > Soil microcosm > Unclassified ...
TCGGGACGCCCTGGAAGGACCAGTCCTCGGCCGGGTTGTGCGCCTGCGGGAAGGTGATGCGCACCTGCACCTGCGCCTGCCAGTCGGCGTTGGGTAGTCGGCCTCGCCGACCGGCTCGATGTTCAGGTTCGAGCAGTTGACGGTGATGTAGTACGTGCTGCCGGAGAACTGGGTCGGGCCGCTGGCCGGATTGCACTGGTCGTAGGAGGAGCTGAGCGCGATCTGACTCGCGGACTCGCCGGGGTCGGGGGGGGGGTGAAGTAGTAGCGGAGTGAGGCGTTGGGCGTCGGCCGGGCCGGCCAGGCGGACCGGTTGTCGATCAGTACCTTGAGTTCGATGAAGTTCGAGCCCTCATTGTTGATCGACGCCTGCACGTACTGCTGCGGTCCGTCCGGCAGCTCGGTGGACCTGCTCATCAACAACGCCGGCGTGATGTGGGTGCCCCGCGGCGAGACCGAGGACGGGTTCGAGCGCCACCTCGGCGTCAACCACCTGGGCCACTTCGCGCTGACCGGCCTGCTGCTGCCGCGGCTGGCCGAAACGCCCCGGGCGCGCGTCGTCGCGCTCGGCAGCCCCGCGCACCGCAACGCCGTCTTCGACTTCGACGATCCGCACTCGACCAAGCGCTACCGCGCGATGCGCGCCTACGGACAGTCCAAGCTCGCGAACATCATGTTCGCCTACGAACTCGACCGGCGGCTGCGCGCTGCCGGATCGCCCGCCGTCGCGCTGGCCGCCCATCCCGGCGGTGCGCGCAGCGAACTCAACCGCACCATGCCGTGGATGTTCCGCGGCAGTTCCTGGGGGCTGGCCCGGCCGTTTACGCACACCGTGGAACGCGGCGCCCTCCCGATACTGCGCGCCGCGACGGATCCGCACGCGGCCGGCGGCGAGTACTACGGCCCCGGCGGGCGCTTCGAGTTCACCGGCGAACCGGTGCTGTTGAGCAGTTCCGCCCGGTCCTACGACGCCGCGCGGCAGGAGCAGCTGTGGCGGCTGTCCGAGCGGCTGACCGGCGTGCGCTACGAGTTCGGCGGCTGACGGGGCGGTGGCTCGTGGCCCGCGGCCCGCGGAAATGTGTTTCGGATCCGGCGGCAGCGGCTCTAGGGTGACCCGATGACGACTCAGGTGATCCTGCTCAACGGCGGCTCCAGCTCCGGCAAGTCGGGGATCGCCCGCTGCCTGCAGGCGGTCCTGCCGGAGCCGTGGCTTGCCGTGGGCGTCGACGCTTTCATCAGGGCATTGCCGGCGTCGCTGCAGGCGTCGGATGCCGGCATCGACTTCACCGGAGACGGCGGCGTGAAGGTCGGACCGGAGTTCATGGCCCTGGAGACGGCCTGGATGGAGGGCGTCGCCGCCACGGTGCGAGCCGGTGCGCGGGTCATCATCGACGACGTATTCCTTGGTGGAGCGGCCTCGCAGCAGCGGTGGCGGAAGGCGCTCGCCGGTCTCGAAATCCTCTGGGTCGGCGTGTATTGCGACGCCGCGATCGCAGCGGGGCGCGAGATCTCACGGGGGGACCGCGTCCGCGGGATGGCCGAACTGCAGGCGGAATTGGCCCACCAGGGTGTCGAATATGACCTCGAGGTGGATACGACGCACACCGAGTCGCTCGAGTGCGCAAGGATCATCGCCGCAAGGATCGGCTGAACGCAGAGCACGAAGATCCCCGTCCGGGCCTCCCGCACCTCTGTATACGTCCTCGGCGCCACCCCGCCTCTACGCCTCTACGCTGCTTCTACGCGTCCTCGTCCATCGCGTCGAGCCCCTCGTCGAGCGCCATGGCGGCCAGGATCAGCGCCAGGTGCGTGAAGGCCCGCGGCCCAGCCTACTCCGGCGCCGCGCGGGCACAACCGCCCGCAGCGGTGCCGTGACGCACCGGCACGGGCGCGGCCGCCCGGTGGCCCGAGCGCCGCCGCGCCCGTCCCACACCACTGCGAACCTCGGGCGCCGCTGCCGGTCCGCCCGGCGCCGCTACGGCCTGGCCATGCGCAGCACGTCGAGCAGTTCGTCCAGCTGCCGCTCGGTCAGCGCCCCGCTCTCGAGGTGTCCGCGGTCGATGACGACCTGACGGATCGTCCGGCGCTCGGCCAGCGACTGCTTGGCGATCCGCGCGGCCTCCTCGTAGCCCAGCACCCGGGCGAGCGGGGTGACGATCGAGGCGGAGGACTGCGCGTACTCCAGCGCACGCTCCCGGTTCGCGGCGATCCCGGCGACGCAGCGGTCGGCCAGCAAGCGAGTGGAGTTCGCCAGCAGCCGGATCGACTCGAGCAGGTTGCGCGCCACCATCGGCATCATCACATTGAGTTCGAACTCGCCGGAGGCGCAGCCGAACGCGATCGCCGCGTCGTTCCCGATCACCTGCGCGCACACCATCCGGACCGCCTCGGGCAGCACCGGGTTGACCTTGCCGGGCATGATCGAGGAGCCGGGCTGCAGGTCGGGCAGCGCCAGCTCGGCCAGCCCGGCGCGCGGCCCCGAGCCCATCCAGCGCAGGTCGCCGCAGATCTTGAGCAGCGAGCCGGCCAGCACCCGCAGCTGCCCCGAGGTCTCGGCCAGCGCGTCCCGCGCGCCCTGCGCCTCGAAGTGGTTCGCCGCCTCGGTCAGCGGCAGCCCGGTGGCCGAGGCCAGCTCGGCGATCACCGCGGCCGCGAAGCCGTCCGGGGCGTTCACGCCGGTGCCCACCGCCGTTCCGCCGAGCGGCAGCTCGGCCAGCCGCGGCAGCGCCGAAAGCAGCCGGTCCACGCCGTAGCGCAGCTGCGCCGCGTACCCGCCGAACTCCTGGCCCAGGGTGACCGGCGTCGCGTCCATCAGGTGGGTGCGCCCGGCCTTGACCACGTCCGCGAACTCGGCCGCCTTCGCCTCCAGCGCCTCGGCCAGGTGCTCGAGCGCCGGGACGAGCTCGCCCACCAGCGCGCCGGCCGCGGCCAGGTGGATCGAGGAGGGGAACACGTCGTTCGAGCTCTGCGACGCGTTGACGTGGTCGTTCGGGTGCACGGCCCGGCCGAGCCGGGCAGCGGCGAGCGTGCCGATCACCTCGTTGGCGTTCATGTTCGAGGAGGTGCCGGAACCGGTCTGGAACACGTCCACCGGGAACTCGGCGTCCCACAGGCCCGCGGCCACCTCGCCCGCCGCCTGCTCGACCGCCCCGCCGAGTTCCGGCTCGAGCACGCCGAGCCGGGTGTTCACCTTCGCCGCGGCCTGCTTGATCAGCCCGAGGGCGTGGATGTGCGCGGACTCGAGCCGCACCCCGGAGATCGGGAAGTTCTGCACCGCCCGCTGCGTCTGCGCCTGCCACTTCGCGTGCGCGGGCACCCGCACCTCGCCCATCGAGTCGTGCTCGACCCGCTCCGCCGCCGGGTTCACGGTCTGCTCGCTCATGCTGCGACCTCGCTGGCGCTCGGACGCGCGTCCGCGCGCGCAGCGGACATCGATTCGCTCGCGTGCTCGCTCATGCCACGACCTCGCTCGAGACCTCGCTCATGCCTGGAAATCCTCCTGTTCGCCGAGGACGGCGAGCAGGTCGGCGAAGACCCGCTCCCCGGCCGCGGCGGCCGCGGGTGACACCGTGTCGAGCGTGAGGAAGCCGTGGATCATTCCCGGCTCCCGGCGCAGGCTCACCGGCGTGCCCGCCTCGGCCAGCGCCCGCGCGTACGCCTCGCCCTCGTCCCGCAGCGGGTCGTACGCGTTGGTGACGATGATCGCCCTGGGCAGCCCGGCGAGGTCGGGCGCGAACAGCGGGCTGACGCCGGGCTCGGCCCGCCGCGCGGGGTCGGGTACCCAGCTCTCCGCGCCCCACGCCACGTCCGCGGCCTCCAGCCCCCAGCCGGTGCCGAACTCGCGCACGCTCGGCCGGGCGAACGTCAGGTCGGTGTTCGGGTAGCACAGCACCTGTACGGCCGGGCGCGGCCCGCCCTCGTCGCGCAGCCGCAGGCAGGCCAGAGTGGCGAGGGTGCCGCCCGCGCTGTCGCCCATCAGCACCAGCGGCCCGGGCAGCGCCGCGGCCGCCCAGCGGGCCGCGGCCACCGCGTCGTCCACGGCCGCCGGCCACGGGTGCTCCGGCGCCCGCCGGAAGTCGACGGCCAGCACGGCCGCCCCGGTGCCGGCGGCGACGCGGCGGCAGGCGCGGTCGTGCGACTCGAGATCTCCGGTCGCCCACGCTCCGCCATGCAGGTACACGACGGTCGCGCGCGGTTCGGCCACGGCCCCGGCCTCCGGCACTCCGGCCGCTCCCGGCCGGTAGAGCCGGGCCGGCGCCTGACCGGCCGTCAGGTCCTCGACCACGTGCATCTCCGGGCCGCGCGGACGGGCCGCGGCGCGCTCCCGCTGGCCGCGGCGGATCTCGGCCGCCCCCTGCTCACGCCAGGGCCGTCCGGGCCGGCTCCGCACCTCCTCGATGAACGCGGCGAGTCCGGCGTCCGCGAGCACCTCGGCGGGATCGTCCGTCCCGCCGGGTTCGGCCGGGTTGAACGGCCCGGCGGGGTCGGCGGGACGGTCGCCCCCGGCCGGGCCGGGCGCTGCGAAGGCTGGGGACACGTCGTCTCCCTCGTCTGTCTCCGTCGAAAGCCTCGTCTGTGCGTGATCTTACGCGGCCCGCCATTCAAGTGGCCCACCCACGCGCGCGTCGCCCGCGGCGCCGTGGCACGCTGGAGGTATGTCCGCGCACACCGTCCACTCCGCCCCCGCCCGACACGTCGCCCGCAACGGCGGCATCGCCCTGGGCATCGACATCGGCGGGACGGGCATCAAGGGCGCGCCGGTGGACTTGAAGGCCGGCACCCTGCAGGGCGAGCGCTTCCGCGTGGACACGCCCCGGCCGGCCGCGCCCAAGGCGGTGGCGGAGGTGGTCGGGCGGGTGGCGCGGCACTTCGGCTGGTCGGGGCCGATCGGAGTGACGTTCCCCGGCGTGGTCTCCAACGGCGTCGTGCACACCGCGGCGAACGTGGACGACTCGTGGATAGGCCTGTCCGCGGCCGAGGCCTTCGGCCCTGCGCTGGGCCCGGGCGCGCGGACGCCGTTCGTGGTCAACGACGCGGACGCGGCGGGCCTGGCCGAGATCACCCACGGCGCGGCGGTCGGCCAGAACGGCGTGGTGCTGATGCTCACCCTGGGCACCGGCATCGGTTCCGCCCTGTTCACCGACGGCCACCTGGTGCCGAACACCGAGCTCGGGCACCTCCAGGTCCGCGGCAAGGACGCCGAGCACCGCGCCTCGGCGAAGGTGAAGGACGACAAGAAGCTCAGCTGGGCCAAGTGGGCCGAGCGCCTGCAGGAGTACCTCGACATGGTCGAGATGCTCTTCTCGCCCGACCTGGTGGTCTTCGGCGGCGGCGTCTCGAAGCACCCGGACAAGTTCCTGCCGCTGCTGCGCATGCGTGCCCGGATGGTGCCCGCGCAGATGGCGAACAACGCCGGGATCATCGGCGCGGCGCTGGCGGCCGCCGGCGCGGTCCCGTCCGCCGCGTCGCTCTCCCAGGAAGCGCACGCGGCGCCTCCGCACGCGTGACGGCCCGCGCCCTGCGCCGGTCGTGTGACCCGCCATCATTTGTCGGCCGTCCTGTGCCGGCCGTCCTGCGTCAGCCGTCCTGTGCTGACCGTCCTGCCGTGCGGCCGGTCAGGCGCGCAGGTGCGGCAGCGCCCGGTCCAGCCACCGCGGCAGCCACCAGTTCCGCTTGCCCAGCAGGAACATCGTCGAGGGCACCAGGACCAGCCGGACGATCGTGGCGTCCAGCACGACGCTGATCGCCAGGCCCAGCGCGAGCATCTTGATCACGACGTTGGACGAGGAGATGAAGGACAGGAACACCGCCGTCATGATGAGCGCGGCGCTGGAGATCACCCGTGCGGTGGTGGCCAGGCCCGCGCTGACCGAGTACTGATTGTCCCCGGTCTCGTGGTAGTGCTCTGAGATGCGGGAGAGCAGGAAGATCTCGTAGTCCATGGAGAGCCCGAAGACGATCGCGAACATCATCATCGGCACGTACGACTCGATCGGCACCGGCTCGTCCAGCCCGAGGATCGCGTCGCCCCAGCCGAACTGGAACGCGGCGACCAGTACGCCATAGGACGCGCCGGTCGTCAGGAGGTTGAGGATCACCGCCTTGAGCGGAATCAGCAGGCTGCGGAAGACGGTCATCAGCAGAAGGAACGCGAGCACCAGCACCACCGCGATGATGATCGGCAGCCGTCGCGCGACCGTGTCCCGGAAGTCGAACTGCGCCGCGGTGTTCCCGGTGAGGTAGCCCTGCGCGCCGGTCCCCTTCAGCGCGTTCGGCAGGGTCTGCCCGGTGAGCGTGTTGAACAGCCCGCCGGTCGCGGCCGACTGCGGGGCGGTGGACGGGGTGATGGTGGAGACCAGGAGCTGGCCGTTCGGGCTCGGGGTGAACGGGGTGAACGAGGCGATCCCCGCGGTGTTGTTCAGCGCCCGGGTCAGGTCGTTGGTGACGGTGGTCGGGGAGGCGGTGGCGCCCTGCATGTTGATCACGGCGGTGAAGGTGCCGTTCGCGCCGGGCCCGAAGCCGGGTCCGCTGCCCTGCGCGATCCATTCGAAGGCGTTGCGCGTGGTGCTGCCGGCCGGGTTCGCGCTGTCGTCCACGTGGCCGAGCCGCATGGAGACCAGCGGGATCGCGAGCACGCACAGGAAGACCACGCCGGCCACCAGCAGTTCCCAGGCGTGCCGGGAGGCGAAGGCCGCGTAGTTCTTCCAGCCGCTGTGGTACTTGTCGGAGGCCTCGGCCACCGGGTGGCGCAGGTGCCGGCGGTCGATGTTCCGCCCGACGAGTCCGAACGCGGCGGGCACCAGGGTCAGCGCGGCGCTCGCGCTGATCAGCACCGCCATGGTGGCGGCGAACCCCAGGTCGCCGATGAACGTCAGGCCGCTGGCGTACAGGCTCAGCATCGCGACGGCGACGGTGCAGCCCGCCACGAGCACGGCGTGGCCGCTGGAGTCCGCGGTGCGGGCCGCCGCCTCCACCGGCCGGTAGCCGTCCATCAGGTCCTGGCGGAAGCGGGTGGTGAGGAAGAGCGCGTAGTCGATGCCGACGCCGAGGCCGAGCATTGTCGCGAGAGTGGGCGCGGCGGTCGAGAAAGTGATCGCCGCCGCGACGATCCCCACCACGCTCAGCCCGACCAGCACACTGACAAGCGCGGTCGCCAGCGGCAGCAGAGCACCCAGCACGCTGCCGAACACCAGCAGCAGGATCACCAGCGCCACGGCGATGCCGACCGCCTCGCTCTTGCGGTCGTCCGCAGGGGGCTCCACGATCTGGTCGAACTGGCCGCCGTAGCCGACGCCGAGCCCGGCCGCGGTCGCGGGCGCGGTGGCCGAGTCGAGCCGGGTGGTGTAGCCGTTGCCCAGGGCCTTGAGATTCTCGTCGAAGGAGACCGTGGTGTAGGCGGTGTTCCCGGCCGTGCTGGTCACCGGCGAGGAGACGTCGGTGACGTGGGGGAGTCCCCGCAGATTCGTGAGCGTCTGGTTCACCGCGGCCTGCTGCGCGGACACCGTGCCGCTCGAGGCGTGGAAGACGACCAGGCCGTTCGGCTGGCCCGCGGTCGGCTCCGAAGCGGAGAGCAGTTGCGCGCCGGTGTTCGACTGCGAGCCCGGCAGGCTGATCGCGTCGCTGTAGGTCGGAGCGGCGATGTTCTTGCCGACCAGGACGCAGATCAGCAGCACCAGCCAGGCGGCGATGACCCACACCGCGTGGCGGGCGCAGAACCCGCCGATGCGCCCGAGCCGGCCGAGCGGGCCGCGCCCGGCCCCGCCGGGCACCGGGCGCGGCGCGGCCTCGCTGGGGGTGGCACTCGGAGCTGACGGCACGGAACCTCCAGGCGGGCGGGCGTCGGCCGGAGGGCACGACGAAGGGGACGAACTGAGAGCATTCTGACACTCGTGACGAATGCCGCGACTCACCTTCGCCGTGGCCGTGTCCCGTGACCCGCCGAGTGAGGGTTCGGCGATATGAAGATGTCGAGGTATGGATATCTGACTACGCGGCCAGCTCCTGGCCGGCCAGCGGAAGGCGGCCGGAGAGGATCTCCGATTGCCAGGCGTGCACGGCGCGGTGGCCGATCTCGAAGCACTTCTCGAGCAGGGGGACGTTGGTCTCGAGGCGGCCGATGGGCGGCGCGGACGCATCGGGGCGTATCGAGTGCACGGCACAGGCGCCGAGCGGCGCCGCGTCGCCCGTGTCGTAGGCGGCGAGCACGCGGTCGTCGTCGACGAGCCGGGCCGCCCGGCACAGGTAGGAGGCACGCAGCTGCGGCGGGTGCCGGCGCAGCGCCACGCGGGCGACGAAGCGGGCGCCGAACGACGGCCCGACGGGATACGACGCGAGCGCGGTCGGCGCCGGCCGGGAGCGCAGCACCAGGACGTGCGTCGCCCCGTCGCGCAGCGCCTGGCGGAACGGCACGGACTCGGCGAGCCCGGCGTCGAAGTAGCGCCGCCCGCCGAGCGTGATCGGCCGCCCGGCCAGCACCGGCAGCGCGGCCGACGCCCGGATCGCGAGCCGCAGCGCGTGGCAGTCCGTCAGCTCGCCGTGCAGGTCGGCGGCCTCGCCGGTGGCGATGTCGGTGGCCAGCGGATGCAGCTCGATCGGAGTCGCCAGGATCGAGGCGTAGTCCAGCGGGAACTCGTGGATGTAGATCTGTTCGATCAGCCGCTCCACGTCCACCAGCGGCCGGCCGCGCAGCAGGTTGCGCTTGCGGATCAGGGCCCTGGTGAAGCGCGGGTCGACCCAGCCGCGCAGCCCCTCCGGGCGCGAGCTGAGCAGCCACGCGGCGGAGATCGCCCCGGCGGACGCGCCGTAGACGGCGTCGAACGCGTCGAGCAGTCCGAACTCCTGCAGCGCCAGCGCCATCCCGGCGGAGACGCTGCCGCGCATCCCGCCGCCCTCGATCGCCAGCGCCAGCCGCGCCCCGTCGGTGCGCCGGCCCGGCCGGCTGCCGGCGGCCAGCCGCGCGGCGAGCAGCCCGGTCAGCCGGTCCCGCCCGGCGCCCGCCGTCGTGCCGGCCGGTGCTCCCGTCGTCACGTCGCCCCTCCTCTTCTCGTTCCGTCTCCGCCGGGTCATCGTGCCCCCTGCGGGAACCGGGCCGGGGGCGGGCACCGAACGGCCCGCCGAACGCTGTGAAAAGGCTGCGTGACCAGGTGCCGGGGCGGCCGCGGCGGGCGCGGTCCGGGGGGCGCGCGGGCAGGGCGCCGCGTGGGGATGAGATCATCTCCGGCACAGAGCCTTCCGCGATCCGACAGGAGCCCGCCGATGCCCCCCGCCATCGCCGCCGAGGAGTCCGTGCTGCTGCGTACGGAGGGTCGCACCGCCCACCTGACGCTCAACCGCCCGCGCTCGATCAATGCCCTGGACCACGCGATGTGCCTGCGCGTCGCGGCCGCACTGGCCTCGTGGGCAGCTGATCCGCAGGTCGCCGCCGTGGTGATCGCCGGGGCCGGCGAGCGCGGGCTGTGCGCGGGCGGCGACATCCGCGAGGTGCGTGAGTCGATCATGCACGACGGCGGCCGGGAGGCGGCCGAGTTCTGGCGGGACGAGTACCGGCTCAACGCGGCGATCGCACGCTACCCGAAGCCGTACATCGCGCTCATGGACGGCATCGTGATGGGCGGCGGCGTCGGACTCTCCGCGCACGGCTCGGTCCGCGTCGTCACCGAACGTTCCCGGATCGCCATGCCGGAGACCGGAATCGGCTTTGTGCCCGACGTCGGCGGCACATACTTGCTGGGCAATGCGCCGGGCGAGTTGGGCACGCACCTCGCGCTCACCGGCAGTGCGATCGGCGCGGCGGATGCCGTCCACTGCGGGCTGGCCGACCACTTCGTGCCGGCCGATCGACTTGCCGCGTTCTCCGCCGCCCTCGCCGAGCGCGACGTCGCCGACGTGCTGCCGGAGTACGCCGTCGAGCCCGGCGCCGACGGATATCCGGCCGGTGTGCTTTCCGAACAGCGCGAGTGGATCGATCACTGCTACGCCGCGGACGCGGTCGAGGAGATCCTGGACCGGCTCGAAGCCTGCGGCGTCGCCGCGGCCAAGGAGACCGCGGAGACGATACGGGCCAAGTCGCCCACCGCGTTGAAGATCACGCTGGCCGCGATCCGCCGGGCGCGCCGGCTCGGCGAGCTCGAAGCCGTGCTGGAGCAGGAGTTCCGCGTCTCCTGCAACGCCTCCCTGCTGCCGGACATGCCGGAAGGCGTGCGTGCCCAGATCATCGACAAGGACCGGCAACCGAAGTGGTCGCCTGCCACCCTCGCCGAGGTGTCCGGCGATGTCGTCGAGGGCTGCTTCGCCGCGACCCGCCACGGCAGCCTGTTCGTCTGATCGATGTCGGCTGATTAATCGAATGACTGTTCGGCTGTGACCCGCTACTCTCGACGACCAAATCAGGATCGGCATGGGAGGGACCGCACCATGGACGGACTCGACGTCGTCACCGCGCACTTGTCACCCGAAGATCGTGAGCGCGTGGTCGGAAGGCTGCGCTCGAACCTGATGGCCTGGCTCACCACCGTGCGCGCGGACGGGCAGCCGGTGACCGTCCCGGTGTGGTTCCTGCTGCGCGAGGACGGCACGATCCTGCTCTATTCGAAGCCCGGCACGGCCAAGCTGCGCAACATCGCGGCGAACCCGAGGGTCAGCCTGGCGTTGGACGTCTCCGACCTCGGCCGCAACATCGTCCGGCTCGAGGGCTCCGCCCGCGCCGCCGAGGGGCTGGCTCCCGCGAACGAGGACCCGGGTTACTCGCTGAAGTACACCGAGCGGATCGGGGCGCTGTTCGGCACGCCGGAGAAGTTCGCCGGGCTCCACAGCGTTCCGGTCCTGATCACTCCGAGCAGAATTCAGGTCTGACAGAGGATTCTGACAGAGCAACGCGACGGGTGCCAGGATGCGTGTCCATGGACACTGATTCGTTCCCCGGCCAGCTCGCGCGCACCCAGCGGTTCACCCTCGGCGTGCCGCGTTCGTTCACCCTCTCGCCCGACGGCGCGCGTGTGCTGTTCCTGCGCACCCGCGGTCCCGAGAGCCGCGTCGGCTGTCTCTGGCTGTTCGACGGCGACGGCGAGCGGCTGCTCGCGGATCCGGATGCGCTCGCGGCCTCGGCGGGCGGCGACGGGACGGTGCCCGCGGCCGAGCTGGTGCGGCGCGAGCGCGCGCGGGAGCGCACCACCGGCATCGTGGGGTACGCGGCCGACGCCGCGGTCCGCACCGTCGTCGTCGCGCTCGCCGGCGAGCTGTGGGTGCTGGATCTGGACGACGCGGGCGGATCCTCGGCACGCCGGGTGCCGACGCCCGGCTCGGTCGTCGACCCGCGGCCGGATTCCGGGGGACGGCGCGTGGCCTACGTCAGCGGCGGAGACCTGCACGTCGTCGAACTCGAAGACGGCAAGGACCGGATCGTCTCCGACCTCGAAGACTCTCCCGACGAGGACGTCACCTGGGGTCTGCCCGAACACGTGGCGACCGAGTCGATGCATCGTGCGCACGGCTACTGGTGGTCGCCGGACGGCACGCGCCTGCTCGCCGCGCGGGTGGACGTGTCGCGCGTGCAGCGGTGGTGGATCTCCGACCCGTCGGATCCGGCGCGTGCGCCGCGCGCCATCCCGTATCCGGCCGCGGGCACTGCGAACGCCGACGTCTCCCTGCACATGCTCGCCCTGGACGGCTCGCGCGTCGAAGTCGACTGGGACCGCGAGGCGTTCGAATATGTCACCGCGGCCGCGTGGGACGAGCACGGCCCTCTCGTGACAGTGCAGAGCCGCGACCAGCGCACGGTGCGGATTCTCACCGTCGACCCCGACACCGGCGCGACCGAACTGCTGCACGAGCAGCGTGACGCCGCATGGGTCGAACTGGTCCCGGGCACGCCGGCACGCACCGCGTCGGGCGTCCTCGTGCACTACGAGGACCGGGGCGACACCCGCAGCCTCACGGTCGGCGGGCGTGCTGTGACGCCGGAAGCCCTGCAGCTGCTCCAGATCGTCTCCGTGCACGGAGAATCAGTGATCTTCATAGCAGGCGACGAGCCGACCGAGGAGCACCTCTGGGTCTACGAGGACGGAGAGGTGCGGCGGCTGAGCGACGGTCCGGGCGTGCACAGCGGAAAGCGGGCCGGCGGCACCACGCTGCTCGCCTCGCTGACCGAGGCCGGCCGCGAGGTACGGGTCATGCGTGCCGGAGGAGCGAAGGACGTGGTGCTGAAGGACCTGAGCGCCGTGCCCACCGTGCTGCCGCGGGTGACCTGGTTGCGGCTGGGGGAGCTGCAGTTCCGCGCGGCGCTGCTGCTCCCGTCCTGGCATCGGCCCGGCGAGCGGCGTCTTCCGGTTCTGCTGTGCCCCTACGGAGGACCGGCCGCCCGGCTGGTCATGCGCACCCGGATCAGCTACCTCAGCGAGGCGCAGTGGTTCGCCGAGGCCGGCTTCGCCGTGCTGATCGCGGACGGGCGCGGCACGCCGGGGCGCGGACCCGAGTGGGACCGCACCATCTACGGAGACCGGATGAGCCTGCCGCTGCAGGACCAGGTCACCGCGCTGCACGCGGCTGCGGAGCAGCACCCTGATCTCGATCTCGACCGCGTCGGCATACGCGGCTGGAGCTACGGCGGCTACCTCGCGGCCGCGGCCGTGCTGCGCCGCCCCGACGTCTTCCACGCGGCGATCGCCGGTGCCCCGGTCATCGACCAGACGCTCTACGACACGCACTGGACCGAGCGGTTCCTCGGCCACCCGGAGCAGAACCGCGAGGGATACGAACTCTCCTCGCTGCTGCCCGATGCGCCGCACCTGCGTCGCCCCCTGCTGCTCGTGCACGGCCTCGCCGACGACAACGTGGTGCCCGCGCACACCCTGCGCCTGTCCGCCGCGCTGCTGGCCGCCGGCCGGCCGCATCGGGTGCTCCCGCTCGCCGCCACGACCCACATGCCGACCGACGAGGCGGGCATGGCCGGACTGCTGCGGCACCAGTTGGACTTCCTGTGCGAGGCCCTCGGCGTCGAAGAGCCGGAAGACTGAGTGCACACGCGGCGATAGATTCGGCGCGCACAAGCCGAAGCGCGGCTCTGCTGCATCCCGGCGCGGGTGCAGCAGAGCCGGATGGGCTTTCGATTCCCTTACGATCCGGACAGTCGCGGCAGGAAGCGCTGCGGGTCGGCCGATCCGTTCTGGCCGCGCTCGGAGAGCAGCGCGGCCGAGCCGAGGATCTGCGGGTCGGGCTCGCGGGCGATCTCAGAGTCCTTGTTGTCGTACGGGAAAAGCGAGAGCACGTGCTGCATCGCGGCGATGCGGGCGCGCTTCTTGTCGTTGCTCTTGACCACCGTCCACGGCGCGTCGGCGGTGTCGGTGTAGAAGAACATCGCCTCCTTCGCGTCCGTGTACTGCTGCCAGCGCTCCAGCGAGGCGAGGTCCATCGGGCTGAGCTTCCACTGCCGCACCGGGTCCACCTGGCGGATCAGGAACCGGGTGCGCTGCTCGGCCTGGGAGACGGAGAACCAGAACTTGACCAGCGTCACGCCGTCGCGCACCAGCATCCGCTCGAACTCCGGTGCCTGCCGCATGAACTCGAGGTACTCGGCGGGGTCGCAGAAGCCCATCACCCGCTCCACCCCGGCCCGGTTGTACCAGGACCGGTCGAACAGCACGATCTCGCCGGCCGCCGGCAGGTGCGCCACGTAGCGCTGGAAGTACCACTGGGTCCGCTCGCGCTCGGTCGGTTTCTCCAGCGCGACCACCCGGGCGCCGCGCGGGTTCAGGTGCTCGGTGAACCGCTTGATCGTGCCGCCCTTGCCCGCCGCGTCCCGGCCCTCGAACAGGATCACCAGCCGGCCGCCGGTGGCCTTGATCCAGTTCTGCAGCTTGAGCAGCTCGATCTGCAGCAGCCGCTTGTCGTGCTCGTACACGGGGCGCGCCAGCCGCTCGGGGTAGGGGTAGTCCTGCCGCCAGGTGTCCACCGGGACGCCGTCCGCGCCGACGAGGATCGGATCGTCGTCGTCCTCCTCCTCGATGCGCAGGCCGCGGGTCTCGGTCACGTCGGCCAGCGACCAGTGCCGTCGTTCGGCGGCGTCGTCTGGGACATCGTCGGGGGCGTTCGCGGGCTCGGTCGATTCTGCACTCACAGGGGCAATATCCCGAACCCGCGCGCCCGCCGCCCGACCGCACGCCGAACTCTGGGTTAACTCCGCGGCGTCGCGGCGATCACCGCCGTCGACTCCGTGACCCTCCGGCTAAGCGAAGGTGAACCAGTTGAGGTTCGCGAAGTCGGCGGGCTGTCCGCTGGAGAAGACCAGGTAGACGGTGTGCTTGCCGGTGACCCTGCCGATGTTGGCCGGCACCGTCTGCCAGCTCTGCCAGCCGCCGGTACCGGCGATCGCGAAGCTGCCGACGGGTGCGGCGCTCGGCGAGTCGAGCGCGACCTCGATCAGACCACTGATGCCGGCGGCGGCGCCGGAGGCGACCCGGGCGAGGAACTGGGTGGCGCCGGTGGAGCCGAAGTCGACGTTCGCGTAGGCGAGCCAGCAGCCGTTCGAGATCCAGCCCACGTCCTGGCCGCCGCCGGTGTCCGTGGTCGTCTCGTTCTGCGTTCCGTTGTGCCCGCTGTAGCTCTCCGCCTGGATCGTCGAGTACGCACTCACCGTGGTGCCGCCCCCGACGCCGCCGGAGGTCGCCGTCGGGGATGCCGAGGCGGTCGGACCGCCGCCCGCGCTCGCCGTGCCGCCGCCGACCGCGACGGTCAGCAGCATCGGGTTCGGGTCGGCGACGAAGCCGGACTGGTCGACGCCGCCGTTCGGGGTCACGTCGTCGTACGGGAAGGCGTAGCCGCGCCCGTCGAGGTTCGCCGCGTGCACGATCCGCGCGTAGTGGTTCGTGATCGCGTTCTTGTAGTAGTTCGCCGGGTTCTCGCCGTCCGGCTGGTCGGTGTCGGTCAGCAGGGTGCTGCGGTTGAACGCGGCGGAGATCCGGGCGATCAGCGCGCCCATCTCGCCGGAGGCGTTGGCGAACGGCCCGGTGCTGCAGCTGAAGATGTCCGCGGCCGAGGGCTGGGCGAAGGAGCCCACGCCGGAGAAGGTCAGCGCCCCGCCGGAGACCCGGCCGCTGACGCTGCCCCAGGACGCCTGCGTGTCGACCGTCAGCGACTCGTTCGTGTACTGCGACCACACCTGATCGACGTACGTCTGGAAGTAGCCGGAGAACAACGAGTTGTTTATCACGATGCCGTTGTTCGGGCTCAGCGCGCGCAGATTGGCCCCGCCGGAGGTGACCACGAGCTTGTCCCAGCCCGCGCCGTCGGCCGCGTGCTGCGCGAGGAGGTTCGAGCAGACGGTGTCGAGACCGCCGGCCGGCATGCCGCTGACCTTCTGCACCGCCCCAGCGGCGTTGGTCAGCGCCAGCGAGATCGGGATCGAGACGAAGTCGACGTAGCTGAGGTTGGCGTAGAGCTGGGAGGCGTTGTAGGTGAACTCGCAGAAGTCCCAGCGGACGCCGATGTTGGGGTCGGACTGGTTGCTCACCGAGGGCTCGACCAGCCCGGGCCCGGGGTTGAGCAGGAAGGTGATCGGCGCGCCGACGGAGAACCAGATCCGGCCGCCCGCGATCTGCGGGATGGTGATCGTGGTGGTGCTGCCGGGCGCGCCGAGCCGGATCGCGCAGTCGGCGCCGAGCGGCGCGCCGGTGCTGCCCGGCGAGGCCGGATAGTAGGCGGTGTGCCCGTCCGACTCCAGCAGCATCAGGGCGTTGTTGTTGTTGATCGCCTGCCCGGTGACGTAGGCGTAGACCTGGCTGGAGGTCGTCGTGTTCTGCAGGGCGATCTGCAGGGCGGCGCTCGTGGCCGAGGCGCGCCAGCTCAGCGCTCCGGTGCCGATGCCGAGTGCGCAGCCGCCGACGGCGACGGCGGAGGCGGACAGCAGCTTCCTGCGATTGATCACGGGTGGGTGCTCCTTCGGTGCGGCGCTGCACGGGTGGGTGGGTGGTGCGCGGCCCTTGCCGGAAACGTTTCCGGCAACCGAGTCGGCTCTGAGTATGGAAACGCCGGGGCGACGCGTCAATAAACGCAGCCTTAAGAAGGGCGGGCGCGGGCCTGGACCGGGCCGGGGCGAGACGATACATTGCCGTATCGGATGCACCGGCGTATCGAAGCGAGGCCCATGGCGACGGCGGCGACCGCGTGCGACACGTCGGCAGCGTGCGACACGACGGGTACGGCGGCAGCACCCGTGCGGCGCATCACCCGGCGACGGGCGCACACCCGGGCCCGGCTGCTGGACGCGGCCTTCGAGGTCTTCGCCGCCACCGGCTTCGGTCAGGCCTCGATCGAAGCGGTATGCGAGACCGCCGGATTCACCCGTGGCGCGTTTTACTCCAACTTCACCGACCTCGACGAGCTCTTCTTCGCCCTCTACGACGACCGGGCCGTACTGATCGCCCGTCAGCTCGCCGATGCGCTCGAGACCGGTGACCTCGCCGACGTGCCGGTGTCCGCGCTCGTCGGCCGTGTCGCCGACGTGCTGCTGCCGGACCGCTCGTGGCTGCTGGTCAAGACGGAGTTCCTGCTGCACGCCGCGCGCCGGCCCGCGGTCGCCG
>Ga0310811_10005096_pt1 | contig 16567 bp, 16 predicted proteins | sample YCmetagenome_FD_207642 | JGI IMG/M metagenome (GOLD analysis project Ga0310811, IMG submission 207642) | Soil microbial communities from experimental microcosm in Duke University, North Carolina, United States - YC | ecosystem: Engineered > Artificial ecosystem > Soil microcosm > Unclassified ...
CAGACGCAGAGCGGCGTAAAGATCGGGTGCGACCTGCAGACACTTCGCGCGCACCTCGTCGGATGGCGGCACGATGTCGGGCACCATGATCGCCATCGTGCCCGCCGCATGCGCGGCCGTGAGCCCCGTATTGGAGTCCTCGAAGGCGATGCAGTTTTCGACCGCCACGCCGAGCCGCCGAGCGGCTTCCAGGTAGACATCGGGATGTGGCTTGCTGCGCACGACATCGTCGCGCGTGGTGATCGCGTCGAAACGGTCGAGCAGGCCGGCACGGCCGAGGTGTTTCTTCACCGTGGCCTGGCTCGACGACGTCGCGATGGCGAGGGGCAGGCGACGCTGCCTCAGGAAATCGAGCAGCTCGACCGCGCCTGCCTTCACTGGCACGCCTGATTCGAAACGGCGGCGGGTGTGTGCATCGAAATGCGCCCCGAACGTTTCGAGGACGAATTTCGGTCCGTAGAAATCCTGGATCATGCCGTCGCAGACCGGGCCGGGAATGCCGATCATGGAGTGGCAGAAGCTGAGGGGCATTTCGAGCCCCATCGCCGCGGCGGCGGCTTGCAAAGCGTCGATATAGACGGCTTCGGTGTCGATCAGCAGGCCGTCCATGTCGAACAGCACGGCCTTCACGGGTTTCGGGAACATCTTTTCGTTCTAAGCTCGGGTCCGTAAACAGCAAGCGGGAGAAAATTCATGCGCATCCACAAACTCTATGTCGATACGAGCGGCGAGACGCATTTCCGTGACATCGAGGTCGAATGGAAGAACAAAGGTCGGGGTGGAAAGACGTCGGCCACGTTTCCCGCCACGGGCATCATCTTTCGGCAGACACCAGGCACTTACGACTACGAATGGCACCCGGCGCCGCGTCGGCAGTACATCATCAATCTTGACGGTGCGGTCAGCATCCAGGCGAGCGACGGCGAGACGCGTATTATCGGGGCGGGCGAAGTGCTGCTGGTCGAGGACACGTCGGGCAAAGGCCACTTCTCCAAGGCGGTCGAAGGCAAGATGCGTCATTCGATCTTTGTGCCGATCGAGTAACGTCAGTTCATGAGAATGCGAAATTTCATGGTTGGCCCTAGCGTTTATGCCGATGCCGGGGCCGGCAATCGCGCTAAGCTTGTGTCCCCGCCGTTGTTCCGCATTTGCCAAGGAGTGCGCCATGTCCGCCGCGACCGCTGATCCCCTGCTCGATATCGTGACCGCCGCGAAGAAGGTGATGCCCGGCGGCAGCTTCGGCAATCTGCCGGCCGAGGTTGTATTGAAGGATGGCAAGGGCGGCCGCATCTGGGACGAGGCCGGCCGCGAGTATGTCGATTTCCTGCTGGGCTCAGGGCCGATGTTCATCGGTCATGCCCATCCCGACGTGACAGCGGCTGTGCAAGGCCAGGTGCCGCTCGGCACGACCTTCTTCGCCAACAACCGACACGGCATCGCGCTTGCCGAGGCGATTGTCGACGCCGTGCCCTGCGCCGAGCAGGTGCGCTTCGTTTGCTCGGGCACCGAGGCCGATCTCTACGCCATGCGTGCTGCCCGCGCCTTCCGCCGGCGTGACAAGATCCTGAAGTTCGAGGGCGGCTACCACGGCATGAGCGACTATGCGCTGATGTCGATGGCGCCCAAGAACCCGGGCAACTTCCCGCGCGCCATCCCCGATTCGGCGGGCATCCCCAAGAGTGTCCAGGATGAGATGCTGATCGGGGCGTTCAACGACATCGAGATGGCCGAGAGCCTGATCAAGGAGCATCGCGACGAGCTCGCCGGCGTCATCGTCGAGCCGTTCCAGCGCCTGATCCCGCCGGCGCCGGGCTTCCTGCAGGGGCTGCGCCGTGTGACCCAGGAGCACGACATTCCGCTCATCTTCGACGAGGTGGTGACCGGCTTCCGCTTCTCTTATGGCGGCGCCCAGCAATACTACGGTGTCACGCCCGACCTCTGCACTCTGGGCAAGATCGTGGGCGGTGGCTTCGCGCTCGCGGCCATCGCCGGCCGCGCCGACATCATGGCGCATTTCGACAAGCTCGCCGTCGCCGACGAGGACTTCCTGTTCCAGGTCGGCACGCTGTCAGGCAACCCGGTCGCCTCCGTGGCGGGCCTGGCGACGCTCGAGGTGCTGAAGCGCCCCGGTACCTACGAGCAGGTCTTCAAAACCGGCCGCACCCTGATGGCCGCACTCGACGATCTTCTGAAGAAGGCCGGCATCAAGGCGCAGGTGATCGGCGAGCCGCCCTTGTTCGACGTCGTCTTCACCAACCAGCCGGTGCGCGACTATCGCGATACGCTGAAGGGCGACAAAGCGATCGCGACACGCTTCAACCAGCTCCTGCGCGCCAAGGGCATCATGAAAGGCGAGTCGAAGTACTATGTGAGCCTTGCCCATACCCAGGCCGACATCGACCACACGATCGGTGCCTGGGCCGACTCGATCAAGGAGCTGAAGAAGGGCTGAGCCTTCACGCTTCTCAGTGCGTCATGCTCCTGAACACGCCGTCGCGGAAAATGAAGGCGTGGGTGAGGGCGGCGCCGAGATGGAGAAGAAACGTCGCAAACAACACGAATGCTAGGACCGAGTGCAACGGTCGCAGCAGGGCGTAAAGCGTCGCATCGTGCGGCAGGATCGGCAGGAGATGGAAACTGCCGATCAGGGCGATCGGATAGCCGCCCGCCGACAGCATGGCCCAACCGACGAGAGGCTGCGCGAACATCAGGATGTAGAGCAGCCAGTGCGACGCCGTGGCGGCAAAGCGCAGCGCGGCTGGCATGCCGGCCGGCAGCGGTGGCGGCGGATTGACGAGCCGGTTCACCAAGCGAATGGCCGCGAGGACCAGGATCAGGATGCCGATCGGCTTGTGGATTGAAACAAGGCGATGGTACTCCGAAAGCGAGGAGACCATCGCCACACCGATGAACAGCATCGCGAGGATCAGCACTGCCATGATCCAGTGCAGCAAGCGCGACAGGACTGGGAAATGCTGGATCATGATCATTTCCTCTGCGGTACCTGAACGGCACTCGGGATCTTGGGTTCGCCGGCGCGGCGGGTGAAAGAGACCGAATAGGCGGCGGATCGCGCCGACAGGAGCGGATCGTCCGACGGTTCAATGCCCGCCGGCAGGATCAGCGGATCGAAATTGATGTCGCGGCAGTTGCCCTCGGCCTCGGTGACGATGCGCTCGACGCTGAGGGTGCCCGCATCGATCTGGGGTCGGTCGGCGGGCCAGGGAAGCGTCGCGTCATTTGTCTGATCGCCCGGTTGACCGACCGTGAGGATAAGGTGCCACTGCGCGGGCCCCTTATCGATACGCGCGATCAGTTCGTCGAACAGGTAGTTCTTATCACTGGGCGGATTGGCCGGTTCGGGAGCGAAAGCATCCACCGACGCCACCGACCAGCGCACCGGTGTGGTCTTGCCGACTGCATCCACAAACTGGAATGCATTTAGGGCGTTGTAGGTCGCATTGGCAAAACCCGAGGAGAACGGATGTGCCTTGAGGATCGCTATGGCCTTTACGGCTTCCGGATGAGCGGCGGCGAATGTCTTTTCGGCCGACGGATCGGGCTTGCCGGTGTTCGGATCGCGTCTTGTCGATAGAAGGAGATCCCGGAAGCCACGCGGATCCTTGACCGGAAAGACAGGAATGTCATTCATGGCGGTGCGCCAGATCTCGCCGTCGGGCAAGGTGAAGCTCAACGCCATGCTGCGCACCAACGCCGGTCCGTCCGGTATCGTTGGCATACCGCCCGCCAGCGCGAAGCGCCCGATCACCGGCATTCGGCCTGGCTTGAACACGGTTGCTGTCGACAGCTTCGCGCCCGCGCCGTTGCTTTCGAACGAGCCTTCGAGGCAGACGCCCTTGGCATGGTTGCGTCGGAAGCCGGGATGCAGGCCGTCCACGGCCTCGAACGTGTCGACGAGACGCGTCTGCGTGAGGTGGCCAGAGGAAAGCCAACCTCCTGCCCAGAGGAACAGGACGACAATTGCGAGCAGGACGATGCCGATCGCGCCAAGCTTGGCGAGCGCCGCCGGTGCGAGAAGTGCCGCCAAGTCGTAGCGCGCGTCCGGTGACGAAGTGCTGGTATTCGGCATGAGAGCATCCGGGTTAGAGGGACCCAGGGAGTCGCGAGCCGCTATAGCACTATGTAGCCTGTGCATTCGGCCGCAGGCGATCAAGAGGATGCGAGGCGAAAGTTATCTGACTGTCGCGTGCGAGAAGTTGTGTGTCAGCCCCTCAGCAGGCTGTCGAGCAAGAGCCGATCGCGGCATGATCTAGGGCGGCTCCAGGCCGCGCCGCTTTAATAGGGGCGCGAGGCTGGGGTCGGAGAGGGCGGCCAGCAGGGCTTTCGCAGCCTCGGGCTCGTGCGTCTCGGCCGAGATGGCGCCCGAATAGGTCGTATAGACCTGGATCGCAGCCGGAATCATCCCCGCGAGGCGCACCGTCGGCACCATCCGCAATTCGCTCGCCTGCTGCAGGGCGATGTCGGCGTCGCCACGTCCCACCGCATCGCCGGAAGAGCCGCTGCGCACCAGCACGGCCTTGCGGTTCACTTCGGACAGGATGCCGAGGGACTGGAAGATCTGCACGAGAGCATTGCCGCTGGTGCTCCCCGAGGCCGGGTCCATGTAGGCGATGCGGCGCGCCTTGAGGAGGGTCTGGCGGAAGGCCTCGACGCTCAGGATGTCGGGCTGCGGCGCGCTGAGACCGACCGCGACGCCAATGCCGACGCGGGCCAGCGGCGTGATCGAATCGCCCGTCACGGTGCCGATATCGGCCAGTGCATCGAGGCCGTCCGACGTCAGCACGATCACGTCGAATGCCTCGCCGGCACGTAGCCGGCGCATCAGTGCACCCGCCGTGTCGTTCGTCATCGTGACCCTGTTTCCGGTCCGCTTCTCGAAGCTGGCGACAGCATCCTCCGCCACCGGGCGAAAGGCACCGGTGGTCAGAAGCTTGAGATCGGCCGCCGAGGCGACGGCGGTGCCCGCGAGCCACAGGCCGAGGCCGAAGAGAAGACGAAGAACTCCCGTCATGCCGGCGCTCCTCGGGTAATGCTGGCGACGATCAGTCGTCCACCCTTGCAGGCCAGCATGGTCGTGCGGTCCGTATCGATCCGCAAGGCATGATGGGCGGGCAGGCGGTGCAGTGCGTCGTCCGTATCGAGGATGGTCGGCCCTTCGGCGCAATAGGCGATGTGAATCCCCGGGCCGACGGCGCCGCGCTCGCCGGCATCGAGCGTGTCGAGGTCGATTTTCACCGCGGCACGACTGCCGATCAGGTTGACGACCTCGACCGGGCCTCCTTCCAGCCGGCTGACGATCGGCGTCTCGCCCGCGAACCGAACCGGCCGGAAGGGCGTCCGCACATCGATCTCGCCGCCCGGAGTCTCGAGCACGAGGCCCTTGCCGGCGATCAGCATTTGAATCCGATCGAAGCCCGAATAATCGGAGAAGGGACCCGGTTCGGCGATGGGGGTCCGGCTGAAGCGCCAGAGGTCGTCTTCGGTAGCGATGTCGACCGTCGTCCCGCCACCGTTCTTCCACGGCGTGCGGCGGTACTGGATGGGCTCGAGGAGCGTGAACATGGCAGCGTGTCCGTCAGGGAGCAGCGATGATGCCTTGCCGGAGCAGAGTCTCGATCTCGGCCTCGGCATAGCCGTGCTTGGCAAGAAGGGCGCGGGTGTGCTGGCCGGGCGTGGGTGCAGTGCCGCGCAACGTGCCGTCCTCTTGATGCGGCATGCCGGGCAGCGCCGGCATCGGCACGGCGGTATTGGGACCTGCCTGGCCGAGCCATTGAATGGCGCCGGTCTCCCTCACGTGAGGCTGATTGATGTAATCAGCGTAGCTGTTCAATCGTTCGTGCATCAGGCGCGCTTTCGTAAGCCGTTCGCTCCAGACCGACCAGGCATGGCGGGCAAACGCCGGGCGCAGGATGGCGTAGAGGGCGTCGCTGTTGGCCAGCCGCGAGGGTGGATCCGCGAAGCGCGGCTCGTCGGCGAGCGAAGGCATCTCCATTGCTGCACACAGGCCGCGCCAATCGCGATCGTTGATGGCGACGACCGACATCCAGCCGTCGGCGATCTTGAAGACGCCGCCGGGCGCGCCGCCCGGCTTCATGGTGCCCCCTTCGAGATGATTGGCCATCAGCCGGATCGACTGGAGGGCGGCCGCGGCCTGCATCAGGCTGATATCGATGTAACGGCCGCGAGGCTCGTCCCGCCGTGCATAGAGCGCCGCCGACAGCGCTTGAAAGGCATAAAGCGCGGTCGACATGTCGACCACGATCACCGGGACGCGATGGGGAATGCCGTCCTCTCCGCGATTCTCGTTCATGAGCCCGGTGTAGGCCTGTAGCACGGGATCCATCGCCGGCCGTTCGGCGAGCGGCCCAGTCTGGCCAAAGCCGGAAATCGAGAGATAGAGCAGCCGCGGTTCGCGGTTGGCAACGGTTTCGTAGTCGAAGCCCAGACGCCTGATCACGCCGGGCCGGAAGCCTTCGAGGAACACATCTGCGCCTTCCAGGAGGCGCCAGACGACCTGCTTGCCGGCCTCCGTCTTGAGATCGACCGCGATGCTGTGCTTGCCCAAGTTGCCGATGATTGAATAAGCGGTATGGCCACCATAGCGGGTGCCGAGCGTGCGGGCCCAATCGCCGTCGCCCAGGCTCTCGACCTTGATGACCTCGGCGCCATGCTGGGCCAGCAGCATGGCGCAGTAGGGGCCGGCGATGCCCTGGCTGAGATCGACGACCTTCAGGCCGGCGAAAGGCGCATCGTAGCTCATGTCCTTCTTTCCGGCATCGCGTTCCGCCCCTTCATGAACGGTTGCTTCCGAGCGATCTCACGGCCCACCATAGCGCGGGATTTGCAGGAGCTTCCATGGCAACGATCCGGCGTCTTTCGTTCATCGGTCTTGAGTATGCGTTTGCGCCGGAAAAAGCCTACGGCATGTCGCGCGGCGGCGGCTTTCGCCGCCAAGGCGGCCTCGTCGAGATCGAGACCAATGCCGGCGTGAGAGGCATCGGTGAGGCTTTCGGCAACCCGCTGGTGACGCGGGAATATTTCCGCATGGTCGAGCCGTTCTTCGTTGGCAAGAGCGTGTTCGATTTCGAGCACATCGAGGCCCGGGTCCGCAATTCGATGTATCACCTCGGGGTCGGCAACCAGCTCACATCCTGCCTGGCCGGCATCAATGTGGCCTTGCTCGACGCCATCGCCCGCGGCTTCGGCGTGCGGGTCTGCGATCTGATTGGCGGCTGCCGCACCACGCGCATTCCGGCCTACGCCTCGACCGGGTTCTTCTCCGACGATCCCGAACGGCAGCTTTCCCACATGCTGGCCGAGGCGGCGGGACATCCCTATGCCGGCGCCAAGATCAAGATCGGCCGCGGCCTCAAGAGCGATCTCGAGCGCGTGCGCCAGGCACGCGAAGCCCTGGGGCCCGACAAGCTCCTGATGGTCGACATCAACGGCGCCTATACGCCCGACACGGCGCTCGAATGCGCGCGGGTCATCCAGCCCTTCGATATCCACTGGATCGAGGAACCGCTGCCGCCGGGCGATCTCAGGGGGTATGCCGAGCTGCGGGCACGCTCTCCGATACCCATCGCGGCCGGCGAGGCCCATCACACCATTCGGGATTTCTGCGCCCTGATCGACGGCCGTTGCGTCGACATCGTGCAGCCTTCGATCCCTGGAGTCGGCGGCCTCACCGAAGCCAAGCGCATCGCGACGCTCGCGCTGGCCGCCAATTTGCGCCTGGCGCCGCACGCCTGGGGCGGCGCGGTTGGGCTGGCGACAACCTGCCATTTCATCGCCGCGCAACCGGCCTCGCCGCACGTCGATCACCCGCCGCATCCGCTGATGCTCGAATACGACATGAGCGACAATGCGCTGCGTAGCGAGCTTCTCAAGACGCCGCTGAAGCTCGAGGAGGGGCATGTCCTGCTGCCCGAGGGGCCGGGACTCGGTATCGAGCTCGACTCCGCGACTGTGGAACGCTATCGCGTTTGCTGAGCCGGGTGGGGCGTGCCAACATTACCGATCGCGGACATGCCGTCTGGGGGAATTTTGCGTATGGGTAAGGTCGTTCGCCGGACGCTGGTTGCCGGCGCTGCTCTTTTTGCTTTTTCGCTGGCGGTTGATGCGGGTGCGCAGCAGACCGTGAAGATCGGCGTTCTCTATCCCTTGAGCGGCAACGCAGCGAGTGCTGGCAACGCATCCAAGATGGCCATCGAGCTTGGCGCGGACCTCGTCAACAAGGGAGATCCCGAGCTCGCCAAGCTGATGCCGGTCGCCAAGGGTGGCGGCCTTTCCGGGCTGAACGGCGCCAAGATCGAGCTGGTCGTCGCCGACAACCAGGGCACCCCGGCTGCCGGCCAGAACCAGACGCTGCGGCTCATCACTCAGGAAAAAGTGGTGGCCATGGTCGGTGCCTATCAATCGGGCATCACGCAGACGGCAAGCGCCGTCGCGGAGAAATACGGCATTCCCTTCGTCAATCCCGAATCGACTGCGGCTGATCTCACCGAGCGGGGCTTCAAGTGGTTCTTCCGCACCACGCCGGTCGCGACCAACTTTGCCAAGGCCTACTCGGATTTCCTCAAGGAGCAGAAGGCCGCCGGCCGGAAGGCCGATACGATCGCGATCGTCTATGAGAACACCGAATACGGTAAGTCGACTTCCACCGCGATCGCCGACCTCTTCGCCAAGGAAGGCCGCAACGTCACGATGAAGGTGCCCTATTCGGCCAACTCCACCGACGTCCAGCCGCAGGTGTTGCAGCTCAAGGAGAAGAATCCGGATGTGGTCGTGTTCATCTCCTACACGTCGGATGCGATCCTTTATACGAAGACGCTGAAGGCGCTGAATTGGAAGCCGGAGATCATGATGGCCGACTCCTCGGGCTTCAACGATCAGGCTTACGTGAAGTCGATGGGCCGGGAAGTGGAGGGCCTGATCAGCCGGTCGGCGTTCGCAACAGGCAAGCCTGGCAGCATCTCTGCCATCTGCGAGGAGCTCTTCAAGAAGAAGAACGATGGCGTCGGTTTCGATGACGTCTCGGCGCGAAGCTTCCAGGGTTTCCTGGTGCTGGTCGATGCGCTCAACCGGGCCGGCTCGACCGATCCGGCGAAGCTCCAGGCGGCGCTCAAGGCCACGAACATGCCGGCGGATCAGATGGCCGTGGGCTACAACGGCGTGAAATTCGACGACAAGGGGCAGAACACGCTGGGGTCGAGCTTGCTCATCCAGATGCGCGACGGCCAGTACGTTCCGGTATGGCCGAAGGCGAAGGCCACGGCCGACGTTGTCCTGCCGTTCAAAGGCTGGACCAAATAACGACAAGAGGCGGGGCACATCATGACTGGACTCTCTCGCCGGGCAGTGACGGTCGGCGCAGCATCGGCGGCATTCTCGTTCGCAAAAAATGCTGCCGCCGAAGAGGTCGTCAAGATCGGCGTCCTCTATCCCTTGAGCGGCAATGCGGCGAGCGCTGGCAACTATGCCAAGATGGCCGTCGAGCTCGGCGCGGACATCGTCAACAAGGGGGATCCTGAACTGGCCAAGCTGATGCCGGTTGCCAAGGGCGGTGGCCTCGCCGGTCTCAAGGGCGCCAAGGTCGAACTCGTTGTGGCTGACAACCAGGGAACGCCGGCCGCCGGCCAGAACCAGACGCTGCGGTTGATCACCCAGGAGAAGGTGGTGGCCGTGCTGGGTTGCTATCAATCGGGCATCACGCAGACGGCGAGCGCCGTGGCGGAGAAATACGGGATCCCGTTCCTGACACCCGAATCGACGGCGGCCGACCTCACCGATCGCGGCTTCAAGTGGTTCTTCCGCACCACGCCGATCGCAACCAACTTCGCCAAGGCCTACTCGGACTTCCTCGAAGAGCAAAAGGCGGCAGGCCGAAAGGTCGGCTCGATCGCGATCGTCTACGAGAACACCGAGTACGGCAAATCGACATCGACGGCGATCGCCGACCTCTTCGTCAAGGAGGGGCGCAACGTCACGATGAAGGTGTCCTATTCGGCCAATTCGACCGACGTCCAGCCGCAGGTGCTGCAACTCAAAGAGAAGAATCCAGACGTAGTGATCTTCGTTTCCTACACGTCGGATGCGATCCTCTATACGAAGACCATGAAGTCGTTGAACTGGAAGCCCGAGATCATGATGGCCGATGCGGCGGGTTTCAACGACCCGGCTTACGTGAAGTCGATGGGCCCCGAGGCCGAGGGCTTGATCAGCCGTTCGGCCTTCGCGCCTGGCAAGCCTGGCAGCATCGCTGCCATTTGCGATGCCCTTTATCGCAAGAAAAGCGGTGGCGGCGGTCTCGAGGATGGTTCGGCCCGTGCCTTGCAGGGCTTCCTCGCCTTGGTGGATGCGCTCAACCGCGCAGGCTCGACCGATCCGGCCAAGATCCAGGCGGCGCTCAAGGCCACGGACATGAAGGTGGATCAAATGGTCGCCGGCTATAACGGTGTGAAGTTTGACGACAAGGGCCAGAATACGCTGGGATCGAGCCTGCTGATCCAGATGCGCAATGGTGAGTACGTTCCGGTATGGCCGAAGGCGAAGGCCACGGCCGATGTCGTCCTGCCCTACAAGGGCTGGACCAAATAACAACAGGGTTGAGGCAAGTCATTCTCAGGGAGCTACGTCATGGTTGAACTTTCACGCCGGGCTGTGACGGTCGGCGCGGCATCGGCGGCGTTTGCGTTTGCAACGGATGCAGTCGCCGAGGAGGTCGTGAAGATTGGCGCGATCTATCCGCTGAGCGGCAATTCCGCGAGCGCGGGCAATTACGAGAAGATGGCGATGGAGCTGGGCGCCGACCTCGTCAACAAGGGCGACGCGGAGCTGGCCAAGGTCCTGCCGCTTGCCAAAGGCGGCGGCCTTTCCGGCCTCAAGGGCGCCAAGATCCAGATGGTCTTCGCCGACAACCAGGGGACGCCGGCCGCGGGCCAGAACCAGACCTTGCGTCTCATCACCGAGGAGAAGGTTGCGGCGGTGATCGGCGCCTATCAGTCGGGCATCACGCTGACAGCCAGCGCCGTCGCCGAGAAATACGGCATTCCCTTTCTCAATCCTGAGTCAGTGGCCGCCAACCTGACCGAACGCGGCTTCAAGTGGTTCTTCCGTGTGACCCCGGTGGCGGCCGATTTCGCGCGGGCCTATTCGGCCTTCCTCAAGGAGCAGAAAGCAGCCGGTCGCAAAGTCGATTCGATCGCTCTGGTGCATGAGAACACCGAATACGGCAACTCGGTTGCCAGCGTCATCGCCAGCGCCTTCGCCAAGGATGGGCTGAGCATCAGCATGAAGGTCGCCTATTCGGCGAACTCCACCGACGTGCAGCCGCAGGTGCTGCAGCTCAAGGAGAAGAATCCCGATGCGGCGATCTTCATCTCCTACACGTCGGACGCCATTCTCTATGCCAAGACGATGAAGGAGCAGAACTGGAAGCCCGCAATCCTGATCGCCGACGATGGCGGCTTCAACGATCCGGCTTTCGTGAAGGCGATGGGCTCGGTGTGCGAGGGGCTGGTCAGCCGCTCGGTCTTCGCGCCGGGCAAGCCGGGCAGCGTCGCGGCGATCTGCGATGCGCTCTACAAGAAGAAGACGGGCGGCGACGGGCTCGATGACGTTTCGGCACGCGCCTTGCAGGGCTTCCTGGTCATGGCGGATGCAATCAACCGCGCCGGCTCGACCGATCCGGCGAAGATCCAGGCGGCGTTGCGCGCGACCGATCTCAAGCCGGATCAGCTCGTGGCGGGCTACGACGGCGTGAAGTTCGATGACAAGGGTCAGAACATCTTGGCCTCGACCCTCGTCACGCAACTGCGCAACAGCCAGTATGTCTCGGTCTGGCCGAAATCGCGGGCGACCCACGAGCTGATCCTGCCCTACAAGGGCTGGTAAACCACTCATTGGCATAGGCAAGTCTGCATGACGACAACGCTTTTGCAGGTCGTGGTGAGCGGTCTGTTGCTGGGTGCCGTCTACGCCCTCTTCTCGTCGGGCCTCAGCCTGATCTGGGGCATGATGAATGTCGTGAACTTCGCCCACGGCGAGTTCGTGATGTTGGGCATGTACACCGCCGTCGTGGTGTGGACGGCGCTGGGCGGCGGTCCCTGGGCCTCGGTGCCGATCGCCGCGATCCTGATCGCGACGCTCGGCGTGCTGGCCTATTTCCTGCTGGTCCGCCACATCATGCGCGGGCCGATGCTGGCGCAGATCCTGGGCACGTTCGGTTTGGCGCTGTTTCTGCGTTACGGCGCCTTGTGGGTGTTCGGTGCCAACTTCAAGACATTACCCGACGATCTTGTCGGCCATTCCTTCATCCTGGGCGGCATTCGCTTCGAAGGGTCGCGTGTCCTGGCGGGTGTCGTCGGACTCGTCGTGACTGTGCTCCTGCACCTCTTGCTGACGCGCACGTCGATCGGCAGCCGGATGCTCGCCGTCTCGGAAGACGCGACGGCCGCGCAGCTCATGGGGATCAGGCCGCAGCGCATGCAAGCGCTCGCCTGGGCGCTCGCCGGTGCGGCGACCGGAATCGCGGGAGCGCTGATCGCCACCTTCTTCTACACCTCGCCGACGGTCGGCGAGACATTGGCGATCGTGGCCTTCGTCACCGTGGCGCTGGGTGGGTTCGGCAGTGTGCTGGGTGCGCTGGTGGCCGGCTTGCTGATCGGCGTGGTCGAATCGCTTTCGGCCTTCCTGATCGGCCCTGTCTACAAGGACGTGATCGTCTATGCCGTCTTCGTGCTCGTGTTGTGGTTCCGGCCGCAGGGCCTGATGGGCACGACATGATGACGCCGCGCCGCCTGCTCCAGCTCGCTTTTGTCATCGTGGTGCTGGCCTATCCGATCGTGACAAGCGGCTCGCCGGTCTGGCAGCGGCTGGGGGCCCTGGTGTTGCTGGCGGCCATCAGTGCTTCGGCCTGGAACATCGTGGGCGGCTATGCCGGCCAGGTGTCGGTGGGGCATGCGGTATTCTTCGGCATCGGCGCCTATGCCGCCGTGGTGGCCTTCGTCCATCTCGACCTGCCGCCGATCCTGGGCGCGCCGATCGGCATGCTGCTGAGCGTCGCCGTCGCCGCCCTGGTCGGCGTGCCGACGCTTCGATTGTCGGGCCACTATTTCAGCATGGCGACTATCGCCGTCGGCGAGCTGGTGCGCGTGCTGAGCTCGACCAGCGACTGGCTGGGCGGCGCCCAGGGGCTCGGCGGTCCCGCCATGCCGCGCACGGTGCTCGATCTCTCTTTCGTCTCGGCGATGCCTTACTACTATATCTTCCTCGTGGTGCTGGTCGGCGTTCTTGGGCTTACCTGGTGGATCGAGCGCAGCCGCATGGGCTTCTACCTGCGCGCCATCAAGGACAGCGAGCGTGCCGCGCGGTCGCTCGGCGTGTCCGCCGGCCGCTATAAGCTCCATGCCTATATGCTGAGTGCGGCCTTCACCTCGCTGGCGGGCTCGCTCTATCTCTGCATGTTCGGTTTCGTCGATCCTGAATCGGGTTTCGGCATCCTGCTGTCGGTCAAGATGGTGGTGATGGCCGCCCTGGGCGGCGCGGGCCAACTCTTCGGCCCGCTGGTCGGCGCTCTTATCCTGGTGCCGCTGGAAGAACTGTCGAACAGCCTTCTGGGCGGCCAGGGCGCCGGCATCACGTTCGTGGTCTATGGCGCGATCATCGTGATCATTGCACGCTTCTTGCCCAGCGGCCTTCTGTCGTTGCTGGAACGGCGGCCCACCGTGACGAAGGCTGAGCCCCCGGCGGCTGGGTCATCGGCCAGCCCTGCGAGCGGCCATGCTGATTGAAGCGCGCGGCATCACCCGCCTGTTCGGCGCCTTCAAGGCAGTCGACAATGCCTCGGTCACCGTCGAAGAAGGCGAGATTCTGGGCCTGATCGGCCCCAATGGTGCGGGCAAATCGACCTTCTTCAACTGCCTGACGGGCGATATCGCACCAACCTCGGGCAGCGTGCATTTCGCCGGTGTCGACGTCACGCGCGAGCCACCCGAAGCGCGGGCCCATCTCGGCCTAGCGCGCAGCTTCCAGGTGCCGCTCACCTTCGAATCGATGTCGGTGCTGGATAACGTGATGATCGGCGCGCTGCTGCGCCATCCCCATGCCCGCGACGCCCGAGCCAAGGCACGAGCGGTGCTGGACCGGGTCGGTCTCGGCCCGCTCGCTGACGCGCCGGCGAGGAGCCTGGGCACGCCCGGCCGCAAACGGCTGGAGATCGCGCGGGCACTCGCTTCCGAGCCCAAGGTGCTGCTGCTGGACGAGGCCATGGCCGGCCTCACGCCGACCGAGGTGCGCGAGGCGATCGAGCTGGTGCGGCGCATCCACGGCGGCGGCATCACCATCGTGATCGTCGAGCACATCATGGAAGTGATCACGTCGCTTGCCCGCCGGGTGATCGTGTTCCACCAGGGACGCGAGATCGCCCGCGGCACGCCGCGCGAGGTGACGAGCGATCGCCGCGTCATCGAAGCCTATCTCGGCCGGCGCAAGGTCAGGCACGCGGGGGACGCATGAGCCCACCGCTCCTGAAGATCGATCATCTCGAGGTGCGCTACGGCGACCTGATCGGCGTGGCCGACGTCTCGCTCGAAGTCCCGCGCGGCTCGGTGGTGGCTCTCCTGGGCTCCAACGGCGCGGGCAAGACCACGACCCTGAATGCGATCGCCGGGATCGCGCGCGTGTCTTCAGGCACGATCGCGTTCGACGGCCAGAACATCGCGGGCCAACCGGCCTATGCGATCGTGCGCAAGGGGCTCGCGCTGTCGCCTGAAGGTTGGCGCCTGTTCGCCCAGCAGAGCGTCGAGAACAACCTCCTGCTGGGTGCAACGCCGCTCACCGACCGCAAGCAGGTCCCGCGGTTGCTCGAGCGCGTCTACGCCGCCTTTCCGCGCCTCGGCGAGCGACGCACGCAGCGGGCCGGCACGATGTCGGGTGGCGAGCGCCAGATGCTGGCGGTCGGGCGCGCGTTGATGAGCGAGCCCAAGCTCCTGATGCTCGACGAGCCGAGCCTGGGGTTGGCGCCGGCCATCGTCGATTCGATGTACGACAGCTTCGCCGCTCTCCATAAGGACGGGCAGACGATCCTGCTCGCCGAGCAATCGGTCGACCTCGCGCTCGAGGCCGCCGACCACGCCTATGTGTTGCAGGTCGGCCGCACCGTACTCGAAGGGCCGGCCAAGGCGATGGCCGACAATCCTGACGTCCAGCGCATCTATCTCGGCGTCGAATAGAACCTAGCGCAGCGTCGGGTCGAGCTTGTCGCGCAACCAGTCGCCCAAGAGGCTGATCGAAAGCGTCGTCAGCACGATCACCGTTGCCGGCGCCAGCATGATCCACGATGCGCGGGTGATGTACTCGCGGCCATAGCCCACCATGTTGCCGAGCGAGGTGAGCGGCGGCTGCACGCCCAGGCCCAGGAACGACAAGCCGCTCTCCAGCAGGATAATCTCGGGGAAGGTGAGCGTCATCGACACGATCAGGGTCGAGGCGATGTTGGGCAGGATGTGCAGTCCATAGATGCGGCCGGGGCCGGCGCCCAGCTGGCGCACCGCGGCGGCATAGCCCTGCTCATTGGCCGCCAGCGTGAGGCCGCGAGCGATGCGCGCGTAGCGTTCCCAGGAATGGAAGCCCATCAGGCCGATGAACAACGGCAGGCTGTTGCCGAAGAAGGCGAGCACCGCGAGCGCAATGATCATGAACGGCATGCTGGCCTGGAAGTCGATCGCCATCAGGATCAGCGTCTCGATGTAGCGGCGGAAATGGGCCGCAAGAAAACCCAGCAGGGTGCCGAGCGTGGTCGCGATCAGCGTGCCGAACAGCGCGATCAGGAGGCTCATGCGGATCGACATCATCAGCCGCGCGGTGACATCGCGGCCGAGTTCGTCAGTGCCGAGCGGATGGGCGAGGCCGCCCCCGAACAGGAGCGGCGGCGCGAGCCGTGCCTTGAGGTCGAAGGCAGTGATCGAATAGGGCAGCAGCAGGTCGGCGCCCAGCGCGATCACCACCATCAGGGCGAGCCAGGCAGCTGCGAACAACACGCCCAGCGGCCAACGGCGCAGGTGACGAATGACAGTGGTCCTGGAAGAGACGGACGATGCTGCGGTCGGGAAGGTGTCGTTCAGGGCCATGCTGTCCTCAGGACTTGACCATGGCCCGGCGCACACGCGGATCGAGCCAGCCATAGGCCATGTCGACGGCGAAGTTCGCCATCACCATCGATGCCGCTATCACCATCAGCAGCGCCTGCACCACCGCAAGGTCGCGGTTGGCGACGGCCGAGACCAGCAGGCGACCGATACCGGGCCAGGCGAACACGCTTTCGACCACTACGGCACCTGCCACCACGCTGCCGATCATGAAGCCGATGATGGTGACGGTGGGAATGGCCGCATTGGGGAGCGCATGGCGCAGGATCACGCGGTGCCACGCCACGCCCTTGGCCGAAGCGGCGCGGATATAGGGCTGGCTCAGCACCTCAAGCATGGCCGAGCGCGTAAAGCGCGCCATGACCGCCGCGCCCGCCGCACCCAGAGTCACGATCGGC
>Ga0310811_10005097_pt1 | contig 16566 bp, 14 predicted proteins | sample YCmetagenome_FD_207642 | JGI IMG/M metagenome (GOLD analysis project Ga0310811, IMG submission 207642) | Soil microbial communities from experimental microcosm in Duke University, North Carolina, United States - YC | ecosystem: Engineered > Artificial ecosystem > Soil microcosm > Unclassified ...
AACAGTTGAAGATCCTGAACGAGCTGTACCGATTTGTTGCCGATGTTACCAATGATTGTCTTTGGGAATGGAATATTCAGCAGCACGAATTCTTTTGGATCGATGGGGGGCATAAAAGGGTTTTCGGTTACCAGATCGTCGATGCTTTTGTCCCCCAGAGTTTTTGGGAATCCCTTCTGCACCCCGACGATAAGGACCGGGTACTGGCAGAATTGAGTGAACTATGTTCGACGGGATACAGAGAAACCTGGGAAATAGAATACCGGTTTAAAAAGGAGAATGGGGAGTATGCCGATGTGTGTGATCGCGGCCGCATATTGTATGATGAAGATAATAAGGTTCTGAGAATGATCGGCGCTACCCAGGACATCACTGCCCGGAAACTGGCAGATTCTCAATTAATAAAGGAAAGGCAGGAAAAACAAAAGGAGATTACCGAGGCAGTCTTTTTAGCGCAAGAGAACGAAAGGAAAGAGATCGGAAAAGAGTTGCATGATAATCTGAACCAGATCCTGGGTGCTGCGAACCTTTATATCGATGTGGCAAAGATGGATAGCGAGAACAGGGCGATGTGCCTCGACAAGGCTTCGGAATATATAATGAAGGTTATTGAGGAGATCAGGACGGTATCGAAGAGGCTGGTTGTTCCGGATATGCATTTCTTTAGTCTTATAGAGAGTATCCGAAATATGGTGGAGGACATCGCGTTGTCGCATCCGATAAAACTTTCCTTTTATCAAACAGGCATTGTCGAAAAGGGCATGAATGAAAAGCTGCAGGTGGACATCTTCAGGATCGTCCAGGAACAGTTGAATAATATTCTGAAGCATTCAGGGGCTACCACCGCCGTCATTCATCTGATCATAGACAAGGACAGGGTCATATTGCAGATAGTGGATAATGGAAAAGGCTGTGACCCTTCAAAAGCGTTGGGATTGGGCCTCATAAACATCAGGAACAGGGCAGAGCTGAATTTGGGAAGCGTGGCTATCGTCTCGCAGCCGGGTAAAGGATATTCGCTAAAAGTGTTGTTGAGCCTTACCGGAAGAAAGTAGATCGATACCCGATCACAACTCATCCAGCTTCAAGCGCTGCTTATCCTTTTGATGTTTAAATTCGGAAACAGTCAGGCCGGTTACTTTCTTGAACTGAGTGGAGAGATGCGCCAGGCTCTTATAATTCATTTTACTGGCTATTTGAGTAAGGGTAAGCTCATTGTAGCTGAGTAATTCTTTTACCTTTTCAATCTTATGTAAAATAAAGAATTTCTCGATCGTATTCCCGTGCACTTCTGTAAAAAGATTGGACAGATAGGTGTAATCGTAATGTAATTTCTGGCTTAGGTACGTGGAGAATTTCGTTGTCAAACTTTCTTCCGGATAATGCACTAAGTTTATAATGATATTTTTAATTCTTTGTGTCAGTATACTTTTTCTGTCATCCAGCAATTCGAACCCTGAGTTGTGAAGAGCGGTCCTGATCTGATCAAGCTGTTGCACGGAAAGACTTTCTTCAATCTCCACTTCACCAAGTTCTACCCTGGTAGGGACGAAAGAAATTTTTGCCAATTCGTCGCGGACGACAGTTGAGCAGCGCGAACTAACCATATTTTTAATGTGGAGGATCAAAGGGTGTGTTGCTAAATTGTTGCTACATAATCAGAACCCTTTGAAATAGAAATCTTGTCGTTAGACATAATGAAAGTAACGTAAAAGAACTACATGCTAACTTTTATCTTTATCCTTTATGATTGCTAAAGGTTAACCACTAGATTGTTTGGGTAAGATATTGATGCTTTATTAATAAACGGGCCTTTGTATCTGCCGGTCTTTGATCTGCCAGGCGATGGCGAGATCGGCATTTACCTGCTGCAAAGCCTTCTTATTATTCAACCCTTCATAAGCCAGCTTCAGGCCGGTGAGCGACCAGCCATTCATGGGGTTTATCTGCAGGTCTTTTTTGAACACGGAGATGGCGCCTGTTCTGTCTCCCATCTTTAACAAAAGGTCTCCCAGGTATTGCCGGGCCGGCAGTGGCCAGTCGCGGGGTTCATCATAAATAAGGGCGTCTTCTGCGGAGACCGCTTTTTCCAACGCCGCCCTGGCAATGGGATATTGTCCTCTCTCCCCGGCCAGGACTCCTGTCAGGATCCTCTCTGCAACCTGTCCTCCCTCATAAGCGTTGCTGAACGGATCATAGGGCATCTTCAGCTCATCGGCCTGAAGGTCCTTGCGTAACCAGCCCAGTTCCTGCTCAGCTTCCGAAAATCTTGACAAACGGCTCAGCGCCATCCCCCGGGCAAAATGATGTATAAGGGATGAATAACGTGCAGCACTATCCGCTGCCGGTTCCATAAGGATCTTCTCCCAGGCGCCAAAACGCAATAAAGTAAACAGGCGGAAATCATTGGCATATTGAGCAAAATTCCCCAGGCCGCCCGGAGTTGCAAGGTCTGCGGGAGTAATAAGCCGACGCAGCGTGTCGCTCGCGGAGACAGATTCGCCAAAGTTACCCGCCATCATCGCACAGGCTATCTTCATATGAACGGCATGTACAAGATACAATCCCGATCCTTCCTGCACCGGCTGGTACAAGCCCACATATTTACCATAGCCGCTGACGGCCCTGTCATTGACATCGATGCCTTTTTTGTAGTTGCCCGAGCGGATATAGATATGGGAAGGCATGTGTACGACATGCGCCACATCCGGCATCAGCCCGGCCAGTGATTCAGCGCTCCGCATACCCTCTTCCGGGTTCTGAGAGCCTTCCAATGTATGGATCATGAAATGCAGCGCACCGGGATGAAGCGAGTCGAGGGTCAATGCTTTTTGCAGGATCTCTTTGATCTGTGGTGTCCAGGGGCGCGGCTGCAGCGTCGCATCATAAAGATCCCAGGGATGTTGCAGCATCAACGCATCCGCATATAGCGTGACGACATCCGCGTTCTGGGGGAAATTGGCGGCAAGCGAACGCATGGCTTCCGCATAATCTGTCTGCAGCTGCTTCAGATCATACGATGTATCAGCGGAATAACGGCGCACCATCGCAGCTATCAATCCTTTTTCCAGCGCTGAACAGCCAGCCTCCAGCTTTTTGCTGGCCTGAGCGGCTTCAAAAGCGGCAAGTTCCGCCCGGAACCCATTCCCAAAATTGATGGTGGGACCCAGCGCCAGCGCTTTTCCATAATAAGCCATCGCACAGGAGGAATCGAACCGGATCGCCTTGGCAAAAGATGCCCGGGCTTCCAGCGTATGAAAGGCATAATACATATTGATTCCCTGATCGAAATAGAATTGAGCGCTGTCGGAGAGGGTGCTGATCTTCCAGCGGTGTGGCCCCCAGCCCGTCAGCGGCGGAATATCCGGCAGCAGAGCGAGAAAGACCGGAGGGACGCGGCAGGAAAGAGAAGATTGCCTTTTTTCCGCGGCCAGTGCTTTCCAATCTTTTGGCGGATATCCGGCACTTCTGCTCCCTGTCGCAAAACGAAAGGCCGCTGCCAGAACAAAGGCTGCCAGGACAAATGATAGCACAAGTAATCGTTTCATCGGACAAAGGGTTTTATTTGAAGAAAAAGTCACCAATTCTTTTATTCCGCCTGCAATGTTTTTATCGGATTGGCCCGGGCTGCCCGGAACGCCTGAAAGCTGATGGTCAGCATGGTGATGATCAATGCGATCATCCAGGCTACGATAAAGATCCACCAGCTCAGCTCGACCCGGTAGGCAAAACCCTGCAGCCAGGAATGCATACCCAGCCAGGCCAGGGGAAAAGCTACAAGAGCCGAGAGGGTCACCAGCCGGAGAAAGTTGACTGACAGGATGCTGATGATATTGCCCTGAGTGGCTCCCAGCACCTTCCGGATGCTGATCTCCCGGATGCGCTGCTGGGTGGCATACGCAGCCAGCCCCAATAGTCCGATACACGCAATGAAAATGGCGAGGACAGAGAAGACGGTGAACACCCGTTGTATGGTCTGTTCCGCCTTGTATTGGGCCGCCAGCGCCTGGTCGAGAAAAGTATAATGAAAAGGTCTTTCCGGTACGAAGCTGTGCCAGCTGCGTTCGATAGCCGTGATGGAAGTGGCGAACTCCCCGCCTTTGATACGTACGGAGATGATACCTGTCACATCATTGAACCGGGCTGAGCTGGTGAAGATCAGCGGAGCAATCGCCTGGTGAAGGGTCTGGAAATGAAAATCCTTTACAACGCCTACCACGGTATATATATAAGGCGAGTCCACAGGGCGTGGATTCAGGTTCTCTTCTGTGGTGGTCATTCTGGTACCGATGACAGGCTCTTTCAGTCCCAGGGCCGCCACGGCTTTCTCATTCAGTACGACAGCCAGCGAGTCGGTTGGGAAGCTTCTGGAGAAGAACCTCCCTTCCTTTATCTCCAGGCCCAGGGTCGCGGCGAGCTGATCATCTGCGACGATACCTCTGCCTGTCATGGATTCCCTTGATCCGACTGGCTGCCAGCTGACTCCAAAAAAGTTCTCGGTGCCGGGCATCGTGCTGCTGCCGCTGACATTCTCCACGCCTGCAATCCCAGCCACCTCGTTCCGGAATGCCCGGGTATTCCCGAGGAGGAGATCGGATCGCTGTATCTCGATGATATGATCTTTTTTAAAGCCTAGCTTGTCCCCCAGCATATACCCCATCTGCCGGTTCACGATGAGGGTGCAGATGATCAGGATGATGGAGATGGCAAATTGGAATACTACCAGGCCATTACGAAGGGCCGTTCCGTATTTCGAAGATTTGAATTTTCCTTTCAGCACTTTGATGGGCTTAAAGGAGGATAGAACAAAGGCCGGATAGAGACCTGCTGCCAGACCCACCACAGCCCCCAAAGCCAGTAAGACAAGAAGGGGTATCGGGCGAAGGAAAGGAAGGATGGAAAGGTCCTTGTCCGACATCTTATTGAACAATGGCAGCAGTAAAAAGATGAGGCCCAGCGCCAGCAGGATGCTCAATAGGCTTACCATCGTTGATTCTGTGAGGAACTGGAAGATGAGGGATCTTTTTTCCGAGCCGAAAGTTTTGCGTATGCCTACTTCCTTGGCCCTTTCCATCGAACGGGCCGTAGAAAGATTGATGAAATTGATGCCCGCGATGCCCAGGATGAAGATGGCAATAACGCCGAAAATGTATACGGCGCGTTTGCTGCCGTTTGGCCTTGCTTCCCCTTCAAGGTCCGAGATGAGATGTATCTTCTGCAGGGGCTGTAGATAGTAATGATATCCATTGCCGGCCGCAAGAAACGCCTTATAGCTCATCCCGAAATTGCGCGCTATATCCCCCGAAACATATTTTTCCACGATGTGCGGCAATTTTGTTTCAAGGGCGGCAGGAGAGGCGCCCTTGCGCAGCAGGAGGTAGGTCCAGGTGGAGAAACCAGTGTAATTGGTTTGCCGGGCGAATGGGAATGTGCTGAGGGACATCAATATATCGAAGCCGACATGAGAATTTCCGGGCCAGTCCTTACAGACACCCGAGACGGTGAATCGTTGATTTCCATCCGTCTCGAAATACCGGCCCATGGCTTTCGACGCCGAACCAAAATATCTTTTTGCGGTGCTTTCATTGATGACGGCCATATCTGGCTTTGCCAGGGCCGTGGCCGTATCGCCCTCCAGCATCACGGTAGTAAAGACCCGGAAGAAATTGGAATCGGCGATCAGCACCTGTTTTTCTTCAAAGTTCCTGTCACCCACTTTGATGAAGACACTGGCATTGCCCGCAAAATTCTGGAGACCCGTAGCGACTTCCACTTCGGGGAATTCCCTTTGGATCGCCGGACCTATCGACATCGGGATGATGGAATACGAGGAGACCCGTTCAGGATACTTCCGGTCCAGCACTGCACGGTAGATGCGATCTCCATTTTTATGGAAATTGTCATAGCCAAGCTCGCTGCGGATAAACAGGACGATCAGCAGACACACGGCCATGCCCGTGGCCAGCCCCAGAATATTGATCAGCGTAAAGGCCTTTCTTTTAAGAAGGCTGCGGATCGCGACTTTCAGATAGTTCCTGAACATACACTAATCTACTAAAAAATCAGCACTATTTTGCCGCTAACCTGCCTCTGGCCTACAAAGGGGCGCCTGGTTCTACTCTGATTTCTTTGGCAAGGTCGATGGCGCGCTGTTTGACCCTGTCTACATCTGAACCGGGCTGATCATAGGTGAGGACCACGCCCATGCGGCGATAGGGCCGGGTGATGGGTTTGCCAAACAGGCGGATATCGGTTTTGGGGTGACCGAGTACTTTTTCTACCCCTGTGAATTGGGGTTTACTCCCTTCTTTATCCGCCAGGATGACCGCGCTGGCGCCGATGCGTTCCTGGGTAATTTCGACGATCGGCAAACCGAGCACGGCGCGGGCATGCAGTTCGAACTCGGAGAGATTTTGTGTGCCGGCAAGGGTCACCATACCCGTATCATGAGGGCGGGGTGAAAGCTCGGAGAAATAGACGCCTTCGTCGGTCAGGAAGAACTCGACACCCCAGATACCGGCGCCCGTCAATGCCCTGGTGACCTTTTCTGCCATGTTCTGCGCTTCCGCCAGGTACACAGCGGAGACGACCGCCGGCTGCCAGCTTTCCTGGTAGTCGCCGCGTTCCTGTCTGTGGCCGATGGGCAGACAGAACAGGGTAGGACCGTTCTGCTGGGTAACGGTGAGCAGGGTTATCTCTGAATTGAATCGGACAAAGGCCTCGACGATCACTTCTATCTGGTCACCGCGTTTGCCGCTCTGCGCATAACTCCACGCCGTTTCAATTTCGCCTTCTGTTTTGATCACCGACTGCCCTTTGCCGGACGAGGACATCAGCGGTTTTATGACACAGGGCAGACCTATTGCAAGTACCGCTGCTTTCAATTCTTCGAGAGTACCGGCATAGCGGTAGGCGGCCGTACGAAGACCTAGCTCCTTTGCCGCCAGGTCGCGGATGGACCTGCGGTTCATGGTAAAATTGGCGGCTTTTGCGCTTGGGACAACGTGGATGCCCTGCCGTTCGTAATCGTAAAAGCGTTCGGTCCGGATAGCTTCTATCTCTGGAACGATGATGTCCGGTTTGTGCAGGGCTACGATCCGGTCAAGCTCGGCAGCGTCGAGCATATTGATCACTTCCCGTTCATCGGCTACCTGTTGTGCGGGAGCATTATTATAAGAGTCGACAGCGATTACGTGCTGGCCGAGGCGTTTGGCCGCTATGACAAATTCTTTACCCAGTTCGCCCGAGCCGAGGAGCATAATCTTTTTTGACATACCTGTTTTTTGAAGCGGCAAAGTTAGTGTTTTGACCTGTAACCGGATAAAGCCGTATATTGTAAGTGATGAATATACCCCTATTCAAAAGGCTTCATGCCGAAGGGCTCATCTCCGGCAAAGCCCTGGAACAGGCGGAGGCCCATGAAGGACACCGCCTGTTCTCCCTTTTCCGGGAACTGCGTCTGTTATTATACCTGGGTGTGCTCCTGCTGACCGGAGGTCTGGGTATCGTCGTTTATAAGAATATCGATACGATAGGTCATCAGGCTATTCTTGCCTTTATCGCGCTGATCACCTCCGGCAGTTTCTACTATTGTCTCCGGAAAAAGAACGGGTTCAGCTGGGAAAAAGTAGAAGCGCCCAATTCTTTTTTTGACTATATCCTGCTGCTGGGCTGTCTTAGCCTGCTTATCTTTCTGGGCTATTGGCAATACCAGTATGACATATTTGGCGACAACTATCGACTGGCCACCTTTATACCGATGGTCATCCTGTTTGCCTCCGCCTATTATTTCGATCACCTGGGAGTGTTGAGCCTGGCCGTCACCAACCTGGCTGCCTGGGCGGGCCTGAGCATCACGCCGCTGACGCTGATAAAAGAGAATAGCTTTGCCGACCCGCGGCTGATCTTTACCGGGATATTGCTGGGGAGCGTTCTATTGGCGTCTGGCAGGCTGTCGGCACAACGAAGGATCAAGGCTCATTTCGAAACGACCTATACCAATTTCGGGTTACACCTCTTCTTCGTCGCGTCCCTTGCCGGACTTTTTATTTACGATACAGTTTTCCTGTTATGGTTTGCCGTGCTGGCTGTTATTGCCTTTTTTATGTGCGTTCAGGGCATTCGGCGCAGGTCTTTTTATTTTGTCCTGATGATCGTATTGTATACCTATATCGGACTCTGTTACACCGTCCTCCGGCTGCTCTGGAAAGGGTTGCAGGGCGATACCATCGCCCCTGGTCTGCTCTGGCTGGGCCTTTCCGCATTCGGGGTTGCGGTGCTTCTTATCCGGTTGAACCGTAAAATCCATAGTCATGATAGCCTATAAAGCGTTGTACCTCGATAACCGGGAAGTCAGGGAACAGGCGGATAAGGCGCTGTCAAAAAATATTATTACACAGGAGGAATCGGATCGGATCTATGGCGCCTATCCGTATAATTTATACACACCCAATTTGTTTATCCGCGTCGGGCTTTTTCTGCTGACCGTTCTGGCATTGTTGTGCTGTCTTGGGCTTTGCATGCTGGCGTCAGCAGGCAATGATAGATCCATGGGCTCCCTGTTCATCTTTTTTGGCTTGCTGTCTTATGGGGCTCTGGAACTTTTTATACACGTGCGTGGGATCTGCAGGGCGGGTATTGACGACGCGCTTCTGTGGGTTGCCGGATTGATGATCGCAATAGGCGTCAATATCTTAGCTGACCATATCGGCCCACTCATGCAAAGCACGATGGTTCTTGTACTGGCTCTTATAGGCTTCGTGCGGTATGCCGACCGGCTGATGGCAGTTGTCGCTTTTGCCGCCTTGCTATGCCTGATATTTTATCGGCTGGGAGAAAGCGGGATCGGCAGGGCTCTCCTCCCATTTGCAGTGATGGGGGTTTCTGTCGCGCTTTACCTGTTGTTCACAAGGCTGTCGGTCCTGTCGCGTCTTAGATTTTATCATTCAGGCCTGATCGTTCTTCGGGTTGCGGCGCTGCTGAGTTTTTATGCCGCCGGCAACTATTATGTGGTCAGGGAGGCGAATACCTTTACTACACATCAACAAGGTCAAATTGCTCTCGGTTTTTTGTGGTGGACGCTGACAGGTCTTGTGCCGGTCCTTTATATTGTCCGGGGAATTCACAAGAAAGACCTTGTCTTTTTGTGGACGGGGCTTGGACTGGTCGCAGGGGCAGTATTTACGGTTCGTTATTATTATCATATCCTGCCGGCTGAGCTGGCGATGATCATCGGCGGTTGCATCCTGATCGCCGGAGCCTGGTCACTGATACGTTGGCTGCACGAGCCGAAGTTTGGTTTGACATCGGCAGATCTTGATAACCCTGCTATTTTAGAAGGCTTGCCTGTTGAAGGGATGATCCTGGCCGAAAGCTTCAGACCGGTCGCGGGGGGAGTGGACAAGGGAGTTCATTTTGGAGGAGGGACCAGTGGCGGCGGCGGGGCAGGAGGGGGGTATTGATCTCTAATGGGATTCTAACCTTATTTTAAGCTCGTTTTATTGTCGGGGAAGCATATTTATTCCCAAAAATCAAACCTCTTGAAAAAGTTCATTTTGGCCCTGTTTGGCATTGCCCTGCTACATCCCTGTTTTTCCCGACAAGGTGGTACTGAAGGATTAAGAAGAGCTTAAAGCGGAATTAGAATATGATTAGATTTTTCCTGCCGAGGCCAGCGGGAGTACGACATAAAAAACAGAACCCGTACCAGGTATCGAATCGACTTCGATCCGCCCTTTGTGCAGCTGGATGATCCGTCGGGACAAGGAGAGCCCCAGCCCGAACCCGGGTATCTGGTGACCCTCTTCGGTACGGTAAAAAGGCTGAAAGATGTTTTGCTGCTCTTCGGGAGAAATACCTCGTCCTTTGTCCTCTACCGAGATACGGATCTCTTTGCCATGAACGGATAGCCGGACAACGGCGTGATGATCATCGGAATATTTACAGGCATTGGATACAATATTCCGAATGGCAGTGACCAGCAGCTCTTCATTGCCGAAAACGAGCAGGTCCTCTTCTGCCTCGGGCAGGCTGTCGAAGTTGAGTACAACGGAAAACAGCGGACTGGCCCTGGATATCTCACCTGGTAACCGCAAGAGCACTTCGTCGATCCGGATGAGATCTATCTCTAAACCGGCAGCTGTTCCGGAAGCCCTTGCAAATTCCAGTAAAGTCTGCGTCAGCTTACTGAGCTGTCGGGTATCCTGGTACACGGAATGCATCACCTTACGGTATTCTTCTACTGTCCGTACCCGTTGCAGGGCTACCTCCAACTGGCTGGAAATGGAGGTTAGAGGGGTCGACAGCTCATGAGATGCATTGGCAATGAAGCGTCCCTGGATCTCGAAACTCTCCTGTAATCTATTGAGCAGCTGATTGAGCGTTCCGGAAAGATAATACCATTCGTCCTTCTCCTCTTCGCCCGCCGGGCTGATACGACGGGTAAGATTGCGTGCAGAGATCTCATTGACCTCGTCGGCGATGCGGCGGATCGGGCGAAGCAGGCTTATCGAAAAAAGATACCCTCCGACAATTGAGATCAGTATCCCTCCGACAAAGCTGAATGAAAGCACCATTCTTAAGTGACTCATTTTCTCATTCCCGGTTTCATCATAGGCGGCTGCAACGATGACGAGGTCCAGGCCCCGGTCTTTATAGTATAACGCAATTGCGTCTTTCTTGCCTTGTGTAAAATAAAAAAGACCGCCGTGCTCTTTCCTTGCCTTGTCGAGGACGGTATGGTTGAGCGTCAATGAATCCGAAGGATAGTCATTATAGTAGTAAATTTTTTTATCCGACCTGTCATAAGCCTCGACAACCTTATCCGTCATAGCCAGGGATGTGGATTCGTCTATCCTGCGGATCAGGGCCTGGTCAAAAATACCTCCCTGGCTAAGCAGGCGGCCTGTAGTGATGGCCCGATTGGTAAGACGGGTCCGGATATCCGAAAGCCGGTTGATATAAGAAAAATAATAGACCGAGCCGCAGACGATCGTGAGAATACTCACGACGAGAAGGGTGAACAACAGCGTTATCCTGATCTTCACCGGCATCAGCTTCCGCTGGTTTTTAGGATATAGCCCATACCGACATGTGTCTGGATCAGCTTGTGGTCGAAGTCTTTGTCGATCTTATTCCGGACATAGCTGATATACACGTCTATGACATTGGTGTTGGTATCAAAATCTACGTCCCATACGTTGATAGCAAGATCGGCCCGGGAAACGACCCGGTTCTTATTGCGCAGCAGGTATTCCAGCAGCTGAAATTCTTTGGCGGTAAGCCTGACCTTCAGGCCCGCTCGATGCACTTCTTTGTTATCAAGATTCATTTCAAGATCGGCAGCTTTGAGGATGTTCCCAACCGGCATGGACGGACCAGAGGTGCGTTTGAGAAGAGCCCTGATCTTAAGCAGCAGCTCGCGGAACTCGAAGGGTTTGATCAGGTAGTCGTCGGCTCCGGCATCATAGCCTTCAATTTTGTCATCCAGGGAGCTCATGGAAGTGAGCATGATGACCAGCATATCGGGATATTTGTAGCGGATGGCTTTACAGAGGTCATAACCATTCATCCCGGGCAGATTGATATCGAGGATGACCAGGTCCCAGCGATGGGAAGCAATAAGCTGGTGGCCAATTTTCCCATCGTAGGCCACTTCGACATAGAACCCATGCTCGGTCAGTCCCATATTGAGCGTGTCTGCTATTTTCTTTTCGTCCTCCACGATCAATATCTTTCTATCCTCTCCCATACTACAAAATTATCGATCAATTGTGAATTTTCAACGAATTTCCTTCCGCATACAAGATCTCTAATCTATTTCTAACCCCGCTCTAATTAATTGTTAATACCGGTAACATAATTTGGCTTCATGGCAATAGTCCTCAATAAAGTACTGGTCCCGGTTGATTTTTCCGTGAACACCGGGCTTGCAATTAAAAAAGCGGTTGGACTGGCCGGAGCGGAAAAGACTGTGCTGCACCTCCTGCATGTAGTCCGTTCGTACCGGCCATTGGAAGCGCTGGCGGCAAAGAACGAGTTGGACCGGCAGGCGCAGGATGTAATGGAAACTCACCCCGGGCTCAACGTAAAGGCGCATGTCCTTAAAAGCTATTCCGTGCAGCGGATGATCATCGAGTGCTCCAAAATGCTTACGCCTGACCTGATCGTTATCGGCAAGCAGAACCACCACCGTAAATGGGCGATATTCCCGATGAGAAGATGGTACTTTTCCCGGCACGTGTCCCCGGATCTGCTGGCTCAAAGAACGAATTGCCCGGTATTGACCGTCAAGCAGGGTACTGTCGATAGCCGGATCCGGATCATTGTCATCCCTATCCGCAACTTTTTACCGGAACGGAAGCTCGAATGGGCTGTGCTGCTGGCACGAAAATTCAAAGCGCAGGTCCATCTGCTCGCCATCCAGCGTCAGGAGCATGGAGGAGGACTGCCCCAGATATGGACATAATACTGGTGAACCCGGTAACTGAAAGTGGGATCAACGGTCTTACAGGGTCAAGACATATCAGTGATCTGTTGGAGAAGAATTCGAAGATCCAGGTGCTTGATGTGGAACCAATATGATTAAAGAACGTATTTGTCGAAGAAGCGGCTGTGAAAACAGAAGGGCAGAACCGAGGCGCTGACACCAAGAATGGCCACAACTCCAAGGATCAATCCCTTCCATCCACTATTCAAAGCATAGTCTTCAAAGCGATGTCCTGTATTTGCCTTCCAGATCAGGAATAAGGTCAGCAGCACGAATACAGCAATAAATACAATATCCCTTCTGCCAAATAACCTTATGAATACAAAATAGAGCATCCCGATCAGGAGCAGGATCAGGTTGACTCCAAAGATCAATGACGAGACATTTATCAGAGCCGAGGGGGTATACCCGGTTAAATCCCTGTACCCGATGTTGTAGGCAAGGCAGATCAAGGTATCGATCACACCGATGAACAGCCCTGTCAGCATAGCTCTTGTAAATACGTTTTCCTGCTCGTTTGTCATATAGTTAAATTTTATCAATGAAGGTAAATTCCGGATATTAGAGAGGCCTTAGAAGGGTATTAGAACTGAATTAGAATTCCGGTCGGATCAGCGTCCTGATCTCCCGCCATTTAGCCAGTAAAACACAAGATTGACTGCCTTCTTGTCTCATATGATTGGCAGCCCTGCCAGATTTGTCAGCATTGGGGATCGGGAAGGTTTTTTGCTTGTATAAGGGAGATTTAGTCAATCAAAAAAAGAGGAAAATAAAAAATGTCAGAAACATGGAACAAAAGAGAACGTGAACGAAACAAGCAGCAAAAAAAGAAAGAAAAGCTTGAAAGAAGACAAGAAAAGAGACTGGCCAATAAGGGCAGTCATGATCTGGAAAGCATGCTGGCTTATGTTGATGAAAATGGAAACCTCTCTTCCAAACCGGCAGACCCTAAAAGGAAACTGTCGATCAATGCAGAGGATATAGAAATAGGTGTATCGAGACAAGAACCTGTGGATCCGGTCCGGGTTGGTATTGTTACGCTTTTTAAGACCGATAAGGGATATGGCTTTATCAAAGGTCTGGAGACGCAGGAGAGCTACTTCTTCCACGTCAATTCCCTGATAGATCCGGTCAAAGAAAATAATAAGGTAAGTTTTGAGATCGAAAAAGGGCCCAAGGGTCTCAGCGCTGTCAATGTGAGGATAGTAAGGGCCTGAGAACGGGAAGAATTGGCAACACTCCGGGAAATATCGGCATTGTAGCATTAGGTCCGAATGGTTAATTTTGCTGTTTTATCTTCCTGAATACAACTTACTCATGTACAAGAACTATCAGTCCACGGCGCCCCTGCTTCTCCGATTGATCATTGGTTATGGAAATATGGCTCACGGATGGGTCAAGCTAAGCAGGGGCCCCGCTGGATTTGAGAAGTTGCTGATCCATACCGGTGTGCCCTTCCCACATTTCACCTCCTGGCTGGTGCCCTTCGTTGAGCTCTTCGGTGGCCTGGCCATACTGCTTGGGGCCTTCGTTACGCTGATCTCCATTCCGCTTATCATTACACAGATCGTCGCCATGCTGACCGTTCAGATCAAATATGGCTTCAGCTCGGTCAATACGATTGGCCTGACCCCCGGCGGCCCCTTGTTTGGCCCCCCGGGTTTTGAGATAAATCTCCTCTATATCGCCGGTCTTATTTCCCTCATGATCACAGGCGCAGGGATTTATTCCGTTGATTCCATACGCGGTCGTACATTGCACCCGCGAAAACATGCAAAAAAGTTTAACTGACAAGTACGATCAGGAATTGCCAGCTACCGGCCCCGTGCGCCCGGACTTTAAGGAGGCGTTGAGATTTTGGTTCAGACTGGGGTGGATCAGTTTTGGCGGAACAGCGGGGCATATTGCTTTGATGCATGATTTCCTGGTCGACAAAAAGAAATGGATCAGCAATAGTCGTTTCTTACACGCACTGAGTCTGTGTATGCTTTTACCGGGCCCGGAAGCACAGCAGTTGGCTATTTATATAGGGCAGCAGCTGCATGGCAAAAAAGGAGGACTGATCGCAGGCATTTTCTTCGTCCTGCCGTCAATGCTGATCTTACTTTTACTCAGTATTGTATATGTTCTGTACGGCAATCTTCCCTGGATCTACGGCATGTTCAATGGATTAAAACCCTGCGTCATAGCCCTGATCATCATTGCCCTCTTCAAGATAGCCCGGACCTCTTTAAATGGAACGCTGCATTATGGGGTAAGCGCTGTTGCATTTGCCGCCATCTTCTTCTTCAATATTTCCCTGCTGCTGATCATCATTGGCACCATTCTGCTGGCGGTTCTTATTCGGAGATTTGATCCATCCCTGCTGCATGGTGACAAAGACCAGCAGGATAAAGATACCACAGCCGAAGAGGGATATTTTATCAACAATGCCCGGCCGGGAACAGGTCCCGGTTTTAATATCCGAAGCCTCGCGGTACAACTTGTCGTCTTTTTACTCTTCTGGTCGGCACCCTTCCTTACCTTGTATCTTTTCAGTGCTGATTTTGTCTTTTGGAAACGGCTGATCCTGTTTTTCACACAAACTGCTTTTTTTACTATCGGAGGCTCGTATACCGTATTGCCTTATGTCGCCCAGTTTGCTGTCGCTAAATTCTCCTGGCTTTCCAAAATGCAGATGGTGGATGGCTTTGCCCTCGCCGAGACGACTCCCGGACCGTTGATCATCGTAGTAGGCTTTGTCGGATTCATGGCAGGGTACAATCATTTCAGCGGCTCCATCCTGCAAGCCAGCCTTGCCCTGCTTCTCACAACCTTTTACACCTTCCTGCCTTGTTTCCTGTATATCTTTGGCGGAGCGCCCCTGATCGAAAGATCCCATGGCAGCGATGCTATCAGCGGCATTCTTAAATTGGTCATGGCGGCAATAGTAGGAGTTATATTCAACCTGGCTATCTACCTTGGCCGGGATGTGGTCTTTCCCGCCGGGCTCTCCATCCGTCACATAGATGTGGTTGCAATAGCCTGGATCATCCTTTCGCTTCTGCTCATCACCAGGTTCAGACTGAATGTTGTCTTTCTGATTTTCCTAAGCATCGCACTGGGGATACTTCGGTATCGGTTTCATTTTTGAACATCCCTTCTTGTAATACAAGAGAAAATCGATATTTTAGAGGAGGAAACAGGTAACTCTACGATGTTACCGGTTCCTGGCAGATCTGTACCAGATAACCAACAACAACACCGATGCATTTGCAGAGATCAGGACCGCCCTGAAATACTATAAGATATTCCTTTACTGGCGAACTTCTTTATAGATATGTTTGCAGACCGGATGAATAAGCCTGTAAAAGGACTTTCGGAAGCCGCTAAAAAGGTATTGCTTCAATATGCCTGGCCCGGGAATATCCGCGAGCTGGAAAATGTGATCGAAAGGAGCGTGATCCTGTCGAAATCCGAACAGATCCATGATGTAGCCCTGGCTTCTTTGCAAAGGAACGCCGATGAGAATCCCTCCCTGGGGGCTCATATCAAAACCATCACCGAAAATCAAAGGGAGCACATTCTGGCCGCGCTGGAGAAATGCGGCTGGAGGCTTCACGGCGCCACGGGGGCGGCAAAAATGCTGGATATCAACCCTTCCACACTGCTCTCGCGAATGAAAAAGCTCGGGATAAAGCGGGCGGAGATCGACTAGAAACGCTGGTCGGTCACCGGTGGGACTATAGGAATAGTTATCACATTGAATGGATGGTTGGTGACTGCGTGACAATTATTGCAGGTAATGGTCATCAGATGAAAGCTCCTTTCGAATTTATGCTTATCCTTTTCCCGTATGGCATTGGATATGCTGTCCATCGCTGGAAGGATCATGAACGCAGCCTTTGCCTCGGGCTGGTCCCCATGATAGAGCTGAATTTTCTTAAAGGCGCTGTGGATCAGGCTTTCATTGTATTCGGCCAATAGCCAGTTCTTATTTTCGCCGGCGAACCAAAGTTTAGCATGGTGCAGCTGGATCCCGCTCATCAATTCTCCCATCCCCGGTTTATAAACCCCCTTCAATTGCTGCCGCATGCTGT
>Ga0310811_10005102_pt1 | contig 16552 bp, 14 predicted proteins | sample YCmetagenome_FD_207642 | JGI IMG/M metagenome (GOLD analysis project Ga0310811, IMG submission 207642) | Soil microbial communities from experimental microcosm in Duke University, North Carolina, United States - YC | ecosystem: Engineered > Artificial ecosystem > Soil microcosm > Unclassified ...
ACGCGGTCGGGCACGTCGACCGGGTTCTGCGTGACGAAATAGACGCCGACGCCCTTGGAGCGGATCAGACGGACCACCTGCTCGATCTTGTCCATCAGTGCCTTGGGCGCATCGGTGAACAACAGATGCGCCTCATCGAAGAAGAACACCAGCTTGGGCTTGGGCAGGTCGCCGACCTCGGGCAATTCCTCGAACAGCTCTGACAGCATCCACAGCAGGAATGTCGCGTAAAGCCGTGGGCTCTGCATCAGCTTGTCGGCGACGAGAATGTTGACCATGCCGCGGCCGTCGCGGTCGGTCTTCATGAAGTCCTTCAAGGTCAGCGCCGGCTCGCCGAAGAATTTGGTGCCGCCCTGGTTCTCCAGCACCAGAAGCTGGCGCTGGATGGTGCCGACGGTAGCTTTGGTGACGTTGCCAAAACCCTGGGCGGCCTTGCGGATCGGCGCAAGCGGATCCTCCTCCGCATCCGGTCCCTTCTTGCCGCTATCGGGCACGATGGCATCGAGCAATGCCCGCAGATCCTTCATGTCGATCAGAGTAAGACCGTTGTCGTCGGCGACGCGAAAGGCGACGTTGAGCACGCCCTCCTGCACGTCGTTGAGATCGAGCATGCGCGCCAGCAGCAACGGCCCCATCTCGGTGACGGTGGCCCGCACCGGATGGCCCTGCTCGCCGAACACGTCCCAGAACACCGTCGAGAACTGGTCGGGCTGGAAATTCAGCCCCAGCTCGGTCGCGCGCTTGACGATGAAATCCTTTGCCTCTCCAACCTGCGAAATGCCCGAGAGATCGCCCTTGATGTCGGCGGCGAACACCGGAACGCCGGCCCGCGCAAATCCTTCCGCCATCACTTGCAGCGTGACCGTCTTGCCGGTGCCGGTCGCACCTGTGACGAGGCCATGGCGATTTGCGAGCGCCAGCGTCAGCCAGGCCTGCTCGTCTCCCTTGCCGACGAAGATCTTGTCGTCGGTATCGCCGAGCTTGTTGTCCTGCGCCGCCATCATGCTCTCTCGTTAGTTTCGCGTATTGAAATACAAGCCCACCAGTTCCGTAGTTTAACGCATGTCGCAAGTCGATTGAAACCGTTCAAGACGCCCTCGACATGCGACATTGTCGGAGAATGTGCGCGCCGCATGCGCCAAAAGTCGGAGTGATGCATTCGCACCGCGGCAATTTCTCATGAATTTCTTCTCCGCTCTTGCATCGCTGCAACACTTTTCGCGCCTTCGGGAATGAATCGGAACGTTGCGTGCGTTCATCGCTTGTATTTCACATCACACCGGCTCAAGATCGTTTTTCGAAATAATACTCCGGCGTGCAACCGGCTGAGGGGCGGGTCAATATGGACGAGCTGATCGGGCGCCTGGCGACAAACGCCAGCATAGATAGTGCTGTGGCTGAAAAGACCGTCGGCATTATCCTGGGCTTCCTTCGCAGCGAAGGTCCGTCCGACAGCGTGCAGGCCCTGATCGACCAGATCCCCGGTGCAGAAGGGGTGATCGAAGCATCCAGGAGCGGCGGACTGTCGCGGCTGATGGGCGGCGGGCTGATGGCCGTCGGCACGCGCCTGATGGGCCTTGGGCTCGGCATGTCCGAAATCCAGAACGTGGCCCGTGAACTTTTTCGCTTTGGTCGAGACAAAATCGGAGCTGATCAGATGGGCAAGATCGTCGCGGGCACGCCGGGCCTCAGCCAGTTCGCCTGAAGCTGTCGCATTTCATACCGAGTATCATGACATATCCGATCTCCGAGATTGAGGGCCTGCCTGCCTTTGCCGCCAACAAGCTGAAGGCGCATGGCATCCGCACGACTGACGCACTGCTGGAAGCCGCGAGCACCGCCAAGGGCCGCAAGGCGCTCTCGGCCAGGACCGGCATCAGCGAGCAGCAGCTCCTGGAGTGGGCCAACGTCTCCGACTACATGCGCATTCCCGGCATGGGCCGTGCCAAGGTCGGCCTCGTCCGCGCCGCCGGCGTCACCACCGTGCGGGAGCTCGCCTATCGGAATCCGGCGAGACTGGCGCAGAGCATGCGCGAGGCCAACGACCGGAAGAAGCTCGTCCGCATCCTTCCTTCCGAGAAGTCGGTCGGCGATATCATCGCCAAGGCCAAGAAGCTGCCGCCGAAGATTACGTATTAGGGCGTTCTGTCGTCCCGGCGAACGCCGGGGCCCATACCGCGGAATCTATCGATCGTCGAAGGTCGCAGTACCGAACGACAAATCTTCGCCAAACTTCTCCCTGGGGTTATGGGTCCCGGCGTTCGCCGGGACGACGGCCGAGATTGACGCACGAGGTTGTCGCAACATCGGCAACGCCGGGGCACGACGCTGCCGCCAATCCCGTCTTGACTCCCCCTGCCCGACCGCGCAAAGCGGGCCGCATGAATGCCTCGCCCTCCCCATCCGTCCCGCCGGCCGGCTCGGCCGGGCTAGATGCGCTGCGGACGCTGCTGGAACGGCCTCTGCCGGCGGTGATGGGCGTGCTCAACGTCACCCCGGACTCCTTCTCCGACGGCGGCGATTTCATCGCGCCGGACCGGGCGCTGGCGCGGGCGCGGGCGATGATCGCCGATGGCGCCGACATCATCGATATCGGCGCCGAATCCACCCGTCCCTACAAAGGCGCCCAGCCGGTCACCGCAGAAGGCGAACTGGCCCGTCTGAAGCCGGTACTGGCAGGCGTCGTGGAACTCGGCGTGCCGGTGTCGATCGATAGCATGAAGGCGGAGGTCGTGGCCTTCGCGCTCGACCAGGGCGTCGCCATCGCCAACGATGTCTGGGGATTGCAGCGCGACCCCGACATAGCGCCGCTGGTCGCCGCGAAAGGCGTCCCCGTCATCGTCATGCATAACCGCGACAGCATCGATTCCGCCATCGACATCGTCGCTGACATCAAGGCGTTCTTTCTGCGCTCGCTCGACATTGCCGCGAAGGCCGGTATCGCGCGTGATAAAATCGTGCTGGATCCCGGCATCGGCTTCGGCAAGACCGCCGAGCAGAGCCTGATCGCGCTGGCGCGGCTGCGCGAGCTCGACATGTTCGGCCTGCCCGTCCTGGTCGGCGCATCGCGCAAGCGCTTCATCGCCTCGGTGTCGCCGTCGGAGCCGTCGGGGCGGCTTGCCGGTTCGATCGCCGCACATCTGATCGCGGCTCAAAAGGGCGCCAAGATCATCCGGACCCATGACGTCGCCGAGACCTTGCAGGCCTTGCGGGTCGCCAACGCAATCGAGGGCAAGCAATGACCGATACGATCTTCGTCACCGGCCTGTCGATCCATGCCCGCCATGGCGTGATGGATCACGAAACGGCAGTCGGCCAACGCTTCGTCATTGACCTCGAGCTCTACACCGACTTGTCGGAGCCCTCGCGCAGCGACCGGCTCATGGATACCGTCTCCTATGCCGACGTGGTGGCGACCACGACGGCGGCGTTCAAGAACACCAACTACAAGCTTCTTGAGCGCGCAGCGGGTGCGGTGGCCGACGCCATCCTGGCGCACTTCCCGCGCATCCGCGCCGTGAAGATCACCGTGCACAAGCCGCATGCGCCAATCGCCGCGATCTTCGACGACGTCGGCATCATGCTGACCCGCTCGCGGCACCCCTGATGGCGAGCGTGCTGATCGCACTCGGCGGCAATGTCGGCGATGTCCGCGCGACATTCAACAAGGCCGTCGCCCATATCTGCGGCATGGCGCAGGCCGCGGTGGTCGCGCGCTCGTCGGACTACAGCACGCCGCCCTGGGGCGACGAGGACCAGGATCCCTTCATCAACGCTTGCGTCGAGATCGAGACTGACCTCGATCCGCACGCGCTATTGTTCGTGATGCAGAAAGTCGAGCAGAAATTCGGCCGCACCCGGGACAAGGATCGACGCTGGGGCCCGCGCACGCTCGATCTCGACATGATCGCCTATGACGATGTGTCGTTCGAGAAGCCCGACCTGACCCTGCCGCATCCGCGGCTGTTCGAGCGCGCCTTCGTGCTGGTGCCGCTGGCCGAAATCGCACCGGACCGCGTGATCTCAGGCATTCGTGTGCGTGACGGCCTCGCCGGCGTCTCGACGCAAGGCATTGAGCGGCTTTCGGATACCGGTTAACCAAAAACAACCGTTTGCAGGGTCGCTCCGGCGTGGCAATTTCGCCTGCGAATGTCGATACGTTGGGAGCCCTTGGCCGTATGACCTCTGTGACTGACAATCTGCCGCTGGCGGCGGATTTTCCCAAGGCGACAGACGCGGACTGGCGCAAGCTGGTCGACGTCGTGCTGAAGGGCGCGCCATTCGAGAAGCTGGTCGGCAAGACCTATGATGGTCTCAAGATCGAGCCGCTCTACCCGCGCGCCAAGGGGGCTGCGCTGGTGACGGGGCGAGCGGCAGCCGCGCCGTGGCAGATCATGCAGCGGATCGATCATCCCGATGTGGCCACGGCAAATGCGCAGGCCTTGCTGGATCTGGAGAGCGGCGCCACCGGCCTTGAGATCGAGTTCGCGGGCGGCCCCGGCGCGCGCGGCTTCGGTGTCATCGATGCAAACCCGGCGACGCTGGAGCGACTTTTCGACGGCGTGTTCCTCGACGCCGGCGTTGCGGTCTCGCTCAACCCGGTGGCCGGCCGCCAGGACGCCGGCACGCTGTTCGCCGAGATGGTCGAGGCCAGGAAGCTCGACCCGGCCAGGATCGACATTCGCTTCAACTACCAGGCCCTGAGCACGTTCGCCGTGCGCGGCGCTGCGCTTGTTCCTTGGTCGGAGTACGAAGCGCCCTTCGCGCGCATCGTGTCGGGTCTGATCGGGCGCGGCTTCAAAGGCCCGTTCGTGCTCGCCGATGGCCGCCCCGTGCACGATGCCGGCGGTTCCGAGGCCCAGGAGCTGGCGTTCGCGCTGTCGCTTGGTGCGGCCTATCTGCGCATGCTCGAGCGCGGCGGCATCGATCTCGATGTCGCGCGAGGAGCGATTTCATTCCGGCTCTGCGCCGACGCCGATCAATTCCTGGGCATGGCCAAGTTCCGCGCATTGCGGCAGCTATGGGCCCGCGTCGAGCAGGCCTGCGGCCTCACACCTCAGCCGGCTTTCATCGCCGCGGAAACCGCTTGGCGCATGCTGACGCAGCGCGATCCTTACGTGAATATGCTGCGCGCGACGATCGCAACATTCGCAGCCGGCCTCGCCGGAGCGAATGCGATCACCGTGCTGCCGCACACGCTGGCGCGCGGGCTGCCTGATCCCTTTGCGCGGCGCGTGGCACGCAACACGCAGCTCCTGCTGCTGGAGGAGAGTAACCTCGCCAAGGTCAGCGATCCCGCAGCAGGCTCCGGCGGCATCGAGACGCTGACGTCGGAACTGTGCGCGGCGGCCTGGGCGTTGTTCCAGGAGAGCGAGAAAGCTGGCGGCGCCTTCGCCGCGCTCGAGCTGGGCCTGTTCCAAAGCAAGGTCGCGGGCACGCGCAAGGCGCGAGAGGCCAACATCGCAAAGCGCCGCGACGTGCTGACCGGCGCCAGCGAGTTTCCAAACCTGCACGAGGCCGATGCCACCGCGCTGGATGTGAAGCCGGTCGCGCTGCCGCCCGCGGGCGAACCGAAGTGCAAGTTCGACGCGCTGGCGCCGATGCGTATGGCCGCGCCGTTCGAAGCGCTGCGCGACAAATCCGATGCGGCATTGAAAACACGCGGCACACGGCCGAGCGTGTTCCTGGCCAATCTCGGCACGCCCGCGGATTTCACCGCGCGCGCGACCTTTGCCAAGAGCTTCTTCGAAGCAGGCGGCATTCAAGCCCTCGACAGCGAAGGTTTTGCCGATCCCGCCAAGCTCGCCGCGGCCTTCAGGGCTTCCGGTGCTGCGCTCGCCTGCCTTTGTTCCAGCGACAAGGTCTATGCGGAACAGGCCGAGGCGGCAGCAAAGGCCCTGCAAACGGCGGGCGCGCGACATATCTATCTGGCAGGCCGTCCGGCTGAGGCCGAGGCGGCCCTGCGGGCGGCCGGCGTCGTTGGCTTTGTGTTTGCCGGCGGCGATGCACTCGCCACGCTTCGAGACGCCTATTTGCGGATGGAACAGGCATGACCGACGCCAGCAAACCCGTTCTCACCGGCGGCTGCCAATGCGGTGCGGTGCGCTTTGCGATTTCGGCAACCCCTAACCGGGTTTCGATCTGCCATTGCCGGATGTGCCAGAAGGCGAGCGGCGCGCCGTTCGCCTCCTTTGCCGACATCAACCGCACGGATTTCGCGTGGACCAAGGGGCAGCCGTCGTTCTTCCGCTCCTCCACGATCGCCGACCGCGGCTATTGCGCCGCCTGCGGCACGCCGCTGAGTTTTGGCCGCATCGACGGCGACCGGATCGAGATCATGACCGGCGCCTTCGACCGGCCCGACCGCCTGGTGCCGACGCGGCAATACGGAAGCGAGTCTCGCCTCGGCTGGGTGATCGGCATCTCCAACCTGCCGAGCCAGACTACGCAGCAGAACTACGGACCGGAGAAGATGGCGACCATTGTCAGCCACCAGCATCCGGATCACGATTGAGGATATGGTTGAAGCCATGAGCCGCATTCCCAATTTCGCCGATGTCGCCTTCGAACGGACTGCCACCGTCGCGCCGTCAGGCATCGCCGAGCCTTGGCTGACGCCCGAAGGCATTCTGGTGAAGCCCGCCTATGGCGAGGCTGATCTGGCAGGGCTCGATTTCCTGGAGACCTATCCGGGCATCGCACCGTTCCTCCGCGGCCCCTACCCGACGATGTATGTCAACCAGCCCTGGACCGTCAGGCAATATGCGGGCTTCTCCACGGCGGAAGATTCCAACGCGTTCTATCGCCGTAACCTGGCGGCCGGGCAGAAGGGCCTCTCGGTCGCCTTCGATCTCGCCACCCATCGCGGCTATGACAGCGATCATCCGCGCGTCGGCGGCGACGTCGGCATGGCCGGTGTCGCGATCGATTCCATCTACGACATGCGCACGCTGTTTGCCGGCATTCCGCTCGACCAGATGAGCGTGTCGATGACCATGAACGGCGCGGTGCTGCCGATCCTCGCGCTCTATGTCGCCGCTGCCGGCGAACAGGGCGTTGCGCCGGAAAAGCTGTCGGGCACCATTCAGAACGACATTCTGAAAGAGTTCATGGTGCGCAATACCTACATCTATCCGCCCGCGCCCTCGATGCGGATCATCTCGGACATCTTCGCCTACACTTCGACGCGGATGCCGAAGTACAATTCGATCTCGATCTCCGGCTATCACATGCAGGAGGCCGGCGCGACGCAGGATCTCGAGCTCGCCTATACGCTCGCCGACGGCGTCGAATATTTGCGCGCGGGACTTGCCGCAGGCCTCGACGTCGACCGCTTCGCCCCGCGGCTGTCGTTCTTCTGGGCGATCGGCATGAACTTCTTCATGGAGGTCGCCAAGCTGCGCGCCGCGCGCCTGCTCTGGGCGAAGCTCCTGAAGCCGTTCAATCCGAAAGACCCGCGCTCGCTGTCGCTGCGCACGCATAGCCAGACCTCGGGCTGGTCGCTGACCGCGCAGGACGTCTTCAACAACGTCATGCGGACGACGGTCGAAGCCATGGCGGCGACGCAAGGCCACACCCAATCGCTGCACACCAACGCGCTCGACGAGGCCCTGGCGCTGCCGACGGATTTCTCGGCGCGCATCGCCCGCAATACCCAGCTGTTCCTGCAGCAGGAGAGCGGCACCACCCGCATCATCGATCCCTGGGGCGGATCGTATTATGTGGAGCGGCTGACGCGCGACCTCGCCGCAAAAGCCTGGAGCCACATCCAGGAGGTCGAGGAGCTCGGCGGCATGGCCAAGGCCATCGAGGCCGGCGTGCCGAAGCTGCGCATCGAGGAGGCCTCGGCGAAGACGCAGGCCCGCATCGATGCCGGCAAGCAGGCGGTGATCGGCGTCAACAAATACAAGCCATCGGACGAAGCGGCCATCGACATTCTCAAGGTCGATAACACCAATGTCCGCCGCTTGCAGATCGACAAGCTGACGCGGTTGAAATCCGAGCGCAGCCAGAAGGACGTCGATGCCGCGCTCGCTGCGCTGACGCGCTCGGCCGGCGAAGGCAACGGCAATCTGCTTGCGCTCGCGATCGACGCGGCGCGGACCAAGGCGACCGTCGGCGAGATTTCGGACGCGATGGAGAAGGTGTTCGGCCGGCACCGCGCCGAGATCAAATCCATCACCGGCGTCTACAAGCGGGAGGCGTCCAGCATGGGCAACCAGGTCGAGAAGGTTCAGGCGCTGATCGACGCCTTCGAGGAGGCCGAGGGCCGCCGCCCGCGCATTCTGGTCGCCAAGATCGGCCAGGACGGCCATGACCGCGGCCAGAAGGTGATCGCCTCCGCGTTTGCCGATATCGGCTTCGACGTCGACATCGGGCCGCTGTTTGCCACCGCCGACGAAGCGGCGCGGCAGGCGGTCGAGAACGACGTTCACATTCTCGGCGTCTCCTCGCTGGCCGCCGCCCATCTCACCGCCGTGCCAGAATTGAAGGCCGCGCTGAAGAAGCAGGGCCGCGAGGACATCATGATCATCGTCGGCGGCGTGGTGCCGCCGCAGGATTACGACGCGCTCTATGCGGCCGGCGCCGAAGCCATCTTCCCGCCGGGCACCGTGATTGCCGATGCGGCCGAAGAGCTGATCCGCAAGCTGAACGCCCGGCTCGGGCACAGCGAGGCGGCGGAGTAGTTCCGCCGCCGTTCGGCCACCGGCATCAAACCCGCGGGCGCGCTGCCGCGACCAATCTTCACGTCCCAGTGTTCGCACCGCGCGTTCTGCGCCGGTTCATCCTGCGGTCATTACGCTCATGCAGACATCCGGGCGCCGCGACGGCGGTCGGATGCAGAACTGATGGATATTGAAGTGACATATCATCGTGCAAATGTGCCGGCCGGATGGCTTGCTATTCTGTCCGCTGTCGCGACGGTCGCCCTCGTCTCCCCCTCCCTCGCCGCCGATCCCAAGCCTGACGCACTCATCAAGAACAGAAACATCGACGCCCGCGTCTTCCTCGATGACAAGATCAAGCCCGACGCGGCGCTCGCCGCGGATTGCATCGCCGAGGGCAAGAGGTGGCTCGACAAGAACGCAACCGACGCTGCCACAGCCCGCAAGCAGGATCCGCAATTCTTCAAGGACGGTGGCTGGGATTTCGAGCGCAAATATTCGATCCGCTCCATCGTTGCCGACCGCTATGTCAGCGTGCTGCGCGACGACTACATGGACACCCATGGCGCGCATCCCAATTCGGACGTGAACACGGTGTTGTGGGACAAGTCCGAGAACAAGCGGGTCTCGATCCGGCCGTTCTTCGCCGAGACCGCCGACAACGGCCCGGCCATGAAGGCGATGGTGAAGGCCATCATCGCATCGCTGAAAAGCGAGAAGAAGAAGCGCGACAGCAGCGAGACCGCGACCAATGAGTGGTTCAAAGGCGTTGAGCCGAGCCTGCTCAAGATCGGCGCGGTGACGCTCGCACCGTCGACCGAGACCGGCAAGAGTTCCGGCCTTACCTTCCACTACCCGCCCTATGCCGTCGGTCCCTACGCCGAAGGCCAATATGTCGCGTTCGTTCCGTGGGAGACGTTGAAGCCCTATCTCACGCCGGAGGGCGTCCGCATCTTCGGCGGCACGCGGCCCAAGGGCGACGCCGAGGAGCCGCAGTAGGAGGGAATCCGTTGCTCACAGTGCCGCGGGGTGGCCGCTTGCGACATCCGTGCAAAGCTGCGTAGCATCTTGCATTGATACGAGCCCGATTCCCGAGGGCGACGCCGGGATCATTGATGTCAGGAATCACGCGCCGCAATTTCGCGGCTTCTTCTGTGGCTGCGGCCACATCTGCACTGTTCGCGGCTGCGCACGCGCAAGCCTATCCGGCGCGTCCGGTGACCTTGATCGTGCCTTGGGGGGCGGGCGGCGGCTCGGATGCAACCGCGCGCATCGTCGCGACGCTGCTGCAGAAGGAGCTCGGCCAGCCGTTCAACGTCGTCAATCGCACCGGCGGATCCGGCACCACTGGCCATGCCGAGATCGCAGCCGCAGCGCCTGACGGTTACACCATCGGCATGCTGACCGTGGAGATCGCGATGCTGCATTGGCAGGCGCTGACGCAGCTGACGCCGCGAAACTTCACACCGCTGGCACTGATGAACGAAGACCCGCCGGGCATCCAGGTCGCCACGTCTTCGCCCTACAGGACGGCGAAGGAGCTGATGGATGCCATCAAGCTGGCACCACCGGGTCGGTTCAAGGCCTCGGGCACCGGACAAGGCGGCATCTGGCATCTCGCGCTCGTCGGCTGGATGCAGACGATGGGATTGCCGGCAAACCAGGTCGCGTGGGCGCCGTCGAATGGCGCAGCACCCGCCATGCAGGATCTCGTCGCGGGCAGCCTCGATCTCACCACCTGCTCGGTGCCGGAGGCGCGCGCCACCATCGAAGCCGGCCAGGCGCGGAGCCTCGCGATCATGGCGCATGCGCGCAATCCGAGCTTCCCAGACGTCCCGACGCTGAAGGAGGCGCTCGGCGTCGACTACTCCACCAGTTCGTGGCGCGGCATCGCCGCCCCCAGGGGCCTCGCCCCCGAGATCGCGACCAGGCTGACCGCGGCCCTGAAGAAGGTGTACGATTCCTCCGCGTTCAAGGACTTCATGACCGGACGCGGCTTTGGCACCGTCTGGCGCGATGCCGCCCAGTTCGAGACCTTCATGGACCAGGCGGATCGCCAGATGGGTCAGGCCATGAAGGCCGCCGGTTTTGCCAAAACCTGAAGGGCCCTCGCCTGCCCCATCCGGGCGTTGTAAAGCAGGGCATGGCTGAGAAGAAGACTTCGCTCGATATCACCACCCTCGCCCGTGATCTCCGCACCGGTCACCGTGCAGCGCTGGCGCGGGCCATCACACTGGTGGAGAGCCGGCGCAGCGATCATCAGGCACAGGCGCGCGAGCTGGTGCAGATGCTGCTGCCCGACACCGGCAAGGCGGTTCGCGTCGGCATCACCGGCTCGCCCGGCGTCGGCAAATCCACCACCATCGATGCGCTCGGGACCTATCTGATCGAGCAGGGTAACAAGGTCGCGGTGCTCGCGGTCGATCCGTCCTCGGCACGCAGCGGCGGCTCGATCCTCGGCGACAAGACGCGGATGGCCCGGCTATCGGCGTCGGACGCCGCCTTCATCCGTCCCTCGCCGTCGTCGGGCACACTCGGCGGCGTCGCTGCCAAGACGCGCGAGGCGATGCTGCTGTGCGAGGCGGCCGGCTTCGACGTCGTACTGGTCGAGACCGTCGGCATCGGCCAGTCCGAGACAGCGGTCTGCGACATGACGGACTTCTTTCTCGCGCTGATGCTACCTGGCGGTGGTGACGAATTGCAGGGCATCAAGAAAGGCCTGGTCGAGCTCGCCGACATGATCGCAATCAACAAGGCGGACGGCGACAATCTCAAGCGCGCCAACATCACTGCGGCTGACTATCGCGGCGCGCTGCATATTCTGGCACCCCGATCGGAGCACTGGCATCCGCCGGTCGTTACCTATTCGGCGCTGGCCGGCACCGGCATCGCCGAACTCTGGCAGAAGGTTCTGGATCACCGCACGGCGATGAACGCATCCGGTGATTTCGCCGCGCGGCGGCGCGACCAGCAGGTGAAATGGATGTGGTCGATGCTGGAGCAGCGCATGCTGGCGCGGTTGCGCAGCGAGGCTTCGGTTCGCACCAAGGTCAGGAAGATCGAGGCGGAAGTGGCCCATGGCCATCTCACCCCGGCGCTTGCCGCCGAGCAAATCCTGGAGTTGCTGCAATGAGCGACAAGGTCCGTATTCTCCTCACCGGCTTCGGCCCGTTTCCCGGGGCGCCGCATAATCCGACCCAGCCACTGGTGGCGCGGCTGGCGCAACTGCGCCGTCCGGCGCTCGATGATGTCGCGATATCGAGCCATATCTTTCCGGTGACCTACGCTGCAGTCGACCGGCAATTGCCCGAGGTGCTGGCGAAGGTGAAACCGGACGCACTGCTGATGTTCGGCCTCGCCGCGCGCACGCCGTACCTGCGCATCGAGAGTCGCGCGCGCAACGCCGTCACCATGCTGTGGCCCGATGCCGCCAATACCCGCTCGAGCAAACGAGGAATCGCGGGTCACGCCGACGCCATGACCTTCGGTCCGCACACGGCAAGGCTGCTGCGCGCCGCGCGCCTCACGGGTATCGATGCGCGGCCCTCGCGCGATGCCGGCGCTTATCTCTGCAACTATCTGAGCTGGCGCGCGATCGAAAACGTCAGGGCCGGCCGTCCGCCGCTGGCGGCGTTCATCCACATTCCGCTGCTTGCCCGCAGCGGCGCGGTGCGGCGCAAGGGTGCACCACGGATCACGCTGGAGGAGCTGGTGGATGCCGGCGAGGCCATGCTGATGGAGATGGCGGGTTTGGCAAGGAAGGCGCGGAACAGGCGGCCTGTGCGGTAAACATTTAACCCTACCGCGAACAATCCCGACGGCGCCGTCCGCCCTGCGCTACCTAACCTCTCGCGGACACCTCGCGTCCGCCGAAGGACGCGTCATGGACCTCAATCGCCGTCATCTCATCGGAGCTTCGACCGCCGGCATCGCCGGCGCGCTGGCCATGCCCTCGGACGCTGCGCGCGCGGCGCCGCTGACGTCCCTGCTGGGCCGCGATGCAACCACCTATGGCGTACGCCCCGGCAGCAGTGAGGACCAGACCCGCGCACTCCAGCGCGCCATCGACGAAGCCTCGCGCGCGCAGATGCCGCTGGCACTTCCGCCCGGCATCTATCGCACCGGCTTGCTGCGGCTGCCGAACGGTGCGCAGCTGATCGGCGTGCGTGGCGCGACCAAACTCGTCTTCTCCGGCGGAGCTTCGGCAATCCAGAGCGATGGCTCTGACTCAATCGGCCTCACCGGCATCACGTTTGACGGCGGTGGCATTCCGCTGCCGACTCGGCGCGGGTTGATCCATGTCCTTGGCGGGCGCGACGTCCGCATCGCCGATTGCGAGATCACGGCGTCCGGCGGCAGCGGCATCTGGCTCGAACAGGTCACGGGCGAAATCTCCGGCAACATTTTTACAAACATCGCGGTGACCGCGGTGGTCTCGTTCGACGCCAAGGGCCTCAGCGTGTCCCGCAACACCATCGTCGGCACAAACGACAACGGCATCGAGATCCTGCGCACTGCGATGGGCGACGACGGCACTTTGGTCGCCGACAACCGCATCGAGGACATCAAGGCCGGCCCCGGTGGCTCCGGCCAGTACGGCAACGCCATCAATGCGTTCCGCGCCGGCAACGTGATCGTGCGCGGCAACCGCATCAAGAATTGCGATTACTCCGCGGTGCGCGGCAACTCGGCCTCCAACATCCACATATCAGGCAACAGCGTCAGCGACGTGCGCGAAGTCGCGCTCTATTCGGAGTTTTCGTTCGAGGCCGCGGTGATCGCCAACAATACGGTCGATGGCGCCGCCGTCGGCGTCTCCGTCTGCAATTTCAACGAAGGCGGACGTATCGCGGTGGTCCAGGGCAACATCATCCGCAATCTGATCCCGAAGCGGCCGATCGGGACCGCGCCTGACGACGACGCCGGTGTCGGCATCTATATCGAGGCCGATACGTCGGTAACGGGCAATGTGATCGAGAACGCACCGTCCTACGGCATCGTCGCCGGCTGGGGCAAATATCTGCGCGACGTCGCGATCACGGGCAATGTGATCCGCAAGGCGCTCGCGGGCGTCGGCGTCTCCGTGGTGCCTGGCGCCGGCACCGCGCTGGTCAACAACAACATGATCTCAGAAACCCCGCGCGGCGCCGTGGTCGGCCTGGACCACGCGCGCGCGGTAACGGCCGATCTGTCGGCCGACGGCGCTCAGCGCTTTGCGCAGGTGGTGATCGGCGGCAACGCGGTGCGGCAGTAGGCGGGACGCTCCACCGTCACCCTAGAACGCATTCCGCAACAGCGGGTACTTCGCCTCGATGCCGTCGAGGCTGAAGGTGAATTCGACGACGCGCTCGGGCGTGGCAGCGATATCGTCGGCAGGCGGTGTGAAGGTCTGCAGGAACGATGCGATCGTCGCCAGCGGCGCGACCGGTGAGACCCGTTCAGTTGGAGCGACCCGTACAATCGGAGCGACCCGCACAGGCAGAGCCGGCGGCGGCATCGAAGCGACCGGCGCAGGCGGATCGATCGGCGCAATCGGGGCGAGCGGAGCAATGGGAGCCTCGACGATTTCTGCGAGCACGTCCGGCTTGGGCTCGAGCCCGACCGGCACGGCGGTCTCGGGCGCGATGTGCACGGCCTTCGGCTGCACGGTCTGGACCTGCTCGCGTGGAAACACGCGCGGCATGGTCGCGGGCGACCAGCCGAATGCGGAGGTTACGCTGGCTGCGGCCGCGGCGACGTCCCCGCCACTCGCAAGCGCGCGCCAGGTCTGGACCGCACGCTTGGCTTCCTGGATGTTTTCTAGAAATGCGAGCTCGGAGTGATAGCGGCGCCAGCGGCCGGTCTCGAACATTTCGGAAAGATGTTCGAGCCGCTGTTCGGCGAGAGCGCACCAGCGCGCAGCAATTTCACGGGTGGCCGCGCCTTGGCCAACCTCTTGGCGATGTGTCATGAACCAGCCCGTCATGAGAAAAATACGGACGCGACGCAACGCACACGAATCAATTTAGACGCGACGTGAATATTTTGTGGAAAAGTTTTGACTTGTCCAGCAACGACACGGCCCCCGTCACCAAACTCCGTAGTCGTGCGGAGATTTCAGGGGTTTGCGAGTCAAGCTTCGCATGAGCATAGCGGGCTTGCCGCGTGTCGGCGCCGAGTCGTGGCAGCGATCGCGCCTGCGGCCCAACCGCCAGCTGATCTCGCATCAAGCTTCGAGAAATCGGACGCCCAAAAGAAAAGACCCGTCCGGGGGGACAACCGGACGGGTCGAGCCATATGGGCGCTTGGGGTGGATGGGCGCTCGCGCCTGATATGACTGATGGGGAGGGATGACCGCTCCCACATAGATTGGTCGTGGCAGCGAGCTGAACGTTCAAACCGGGGGTCGACTTTTTAACCTTTGGCTTGCGCGCAAAGTTGTCGCAGGCGCTAGCGCGCCGCGGGCCTATCCGCCTGAGAAATCGCGGATTTATCGCCCGCGCTCGACAGCGAGGGCTGCTCGATCGCGCGGATGCCGGGGTCGTCGCGACGCTTGTCGGCATCTTCACGTTTAGTTGTACCGGCAGCGGCGACCGGCGTCGTGCTGTCGACCGGAACGGCCATGACCGCGGCAAACGCGTCGGCCTCGCCATCGCCATAGAGATCATCACGCCCGGGTGAACCAAGGTCGCGCGCGGTCTTCGCCAGCGTCATGCGCAGCGCTTCCGGCTTCAGCGCGTAGTTGCGTTCGAGGAGCAAGGCCGCGACGCCGGAGACATAGGCCGCCGAGAACGAGGTGCCCGACGTCATCTGGTATTTGCCGTCAGGTGCCGGCAGGAAAATGTCGACACCGGGCGCGGCCAGCGCGATGTAATTGCCGCGGTTCGACGCCGTGAACAGCTTGTCCTGCTGGTCGGTCGCGCTGACCGCGATCACGTTGGGATTGGCGGCGGGATAGAGCGGCGGCGATTTCGCGCCCGCATTGCCGGCGGCAGCGATCAGCACCAGGCCGCGTTCGGCACTGGCCGCAATCGCACGTTCGATCACCGCGTCCTTGGGACCCGCAAAGCTCATATTGACGATCTGGGCGCCGTGCTCGGCGGCATAATTGAGCGACCGCAGAATGATATAGGACGAGCTTTCGGCGCCCCCGGTGGTGCCGCCAAAGGCCCTGATAGCGATGATGCGCGCTTCCGGCGCACTGCCCATCAACTTCGCATGCGCCACGATGGCGCCCGCAATGCCGGTGCCGTGGACATGGGCGCCCTCGCTGCTGCCGAGCGCGTCGAAGACGTCGGCAATGGAGTTGGCTAGTTCGGGATGCTTGGCGTCGATACCGGAATCGATCACGGCGACCGTGACATTGGCGCCATGCGCCAGGGTGTGTGCCTGCGGCAGGCGCAGCTTCGACAGCGCATACTGCGCCGGATCTCCCTCGGTCGGCACCGCCGGCTTCTGGTCCTGGAGGACGTAGCGGAAGTTCGGCTGAAGCGAGCGCACGCTGCCGTCGGCGGCGAATTCGCGCCGCACCGTCTCATAGGGCCGGCCGTCGCTGATGCGGAACAGGCCGACCGTAGCCCCGATCAGCGGGAAGTTTTCCGAGGAGATCCGCGTCAATCCGTGGCGCCGCGCAAGCTCGTCGGCCTCGGTCAGCGACAGCGCGCCATCGATCTCGGCCACAAACTCGTTGGCGAAGGTGCGCGAGGTAACCGCAACCGGCGTCGTGTTGCCCCGCCCCTTGCCGGCGCTTTTCTTGACCGACTTTCCGGAGCCGTCGCCGCCTCCATTCGGCTGTGCAAGGCACTCGCCGTCGGCGTCGCGATAGGGCGCGGAGCAGGCCGGATAGAGGTTTGGCGAGTAATGCGCATAGGGCAGCACCGGCGTCGATCCGATCCGCGCCGTGGTCG
>Ga0310811_10005103_pt1 | contig 16551 bp, 12 predicted proteins | sample YCmetagenome_FD_207642 | JGI IMG/M metagenome (GOLD analysis project Ga0310811, IMG submission 207642) | Soil microbial communities from experimental microcosm in Duke University, North Carolina, United States - YC | ecosystem: Engineered > Artificial ecosystem > Soil microcosm > Unclassified ...
CGCGCTCGGCCTGCTGGTTGGCAATCTCGTCGGCGGCTCAGACCGGGATGCCCCGGTCACGCTGGATCATGGCCAATTGATTGCCGCAGCGGCGCTCAGCCATTCGCTCGACACCGCATTGGCCAGTTCTCCCGGCAACGAGGGCGCAAGGATCGGACTGACCTTCCGCAGCACTAAGGGCAACGTCTGCCGAAGCTTCCAGGATGGGCAGGCAAGCGGCCTGGCTTGCCGCGAAGGCCGGCAGTGGCGCGTCGAAGGACTGTTTCGGGATGGCGAAGGCCAATCTTCGGATTATCGCATGGCCGCAGGTCAGAATCCGCGCCTTGCGGAGCTAATCGACCAGACCATTGCCGGCGAGCCATTGGACGCGGCGCAGGAAAAATCAACCCGAGACAGAGGCTGGCGCTGACCGCCATTTGAGTTGCGGCACTCCGGACGCTTCGGCCAGATCGATCCGACGTCGCACCACGGCCCAGCGCTCCCCATCGACCAAAACTTCAGGAGTCAGCGGCCGGCTGTTGTAGCCGCTCGACATGGCTGCTCCATAGGCTCCGGCGGTCCGGAATATGACGAGATCGCCTTCCTGGGCTTCGTCCATTTCTCGCGCCAACGCGAAGGTGTCACCACTCTCGCAGACCGGCCCAACCACGTGCGCGGTGAGACGCCTGCCGTTGGGGCGCACGGCTTCGACATGGTGGTAGGCGTCGTAAAGGGCAGGCCGCATTAGATCGTTCATGGCTGCATCGACGATCAACCAGGGATGGGTTTCGCCGGGCTTCACCCGGACCACCCTAGAGAGGAGCACGCCGGCGTTGCCGGTAATCAGCCGGCCAGGCTCGAACGCCAGGCGGATATGCCAATCCCTGGTTACCCGCTTGACCATCGCGGCATACTCGGCGGGCGTCGGCGGTTCGGGCTGGCCCGGCCCATAGGGCACGCCCAATCCCCCACCCAGGTCCGCAATTTCGAGCGAGAAGCCCTCGCGCCGCAGGTCGCGGATCAGGCCGCCGAGCCGCTCGAATGCAGCCTCAAGCGGGTCGAGACTGGTCAGCTGGCTGCCGATATGAACCGTGATGCCGGTCACTTTGAGGCCGGGCAGTTCGCGCAATGACTTGAAGCTGGCGATCGCGTCAGCCGCCGGCAGGCCGAACTTATTGTCGGCCTTGCCGGTGGTAATCTTGGCATGAGTGCCGGCTTCGACATCAGGATTGATGCGAAGGGCTACCGGCGTTTCAATACCCATCGACTGGGCCACGGCGGATAAGGTTTGCGCCTCTTCGATCGATTCGAGATTGAACTGAAGCAGGCCGCCGGCCAGCGCTTCGGCCATCTCATCGGAGGTCTTTCCGACGCCGGAAAACAGGATCGAATCCGGCTCCATGCCGGCAGTGCGCGCGGCGCGATACTCGCCGATCGAAACAATGTCGCCGCCAAGACCTTCGCCAGCCAAGATCGACAGCACGGCCGGATTGGGATTGGCCTTGACCGCATAGGCAATCAGCGGATTGTCGAGTTGCGACAGCGCCTGCTGCAGCACTCGGACATGACGCCTCAAGGTCTCGGCCGAATAGACGTAAACCGGCGTGCCTACTTGGTCGGCAATGGTGTCGAGCGGCACTTCTTCACAGTGCAGAAGTCCGTCGTGAATTTCGAAAAAGTCCATGATTCCCGGTTTGAATGCTTAGTTGCGCTGGTCGGCGCCGAACAGCTCGGTGGCGTCCTGCACGTCATTTCGGTTTTGCTCAATGGCGGGCGCGAGGCGGAGCAGGGCATAGCCCGCCAGGGCGGAAAGCAAGGATCCGGCAAGCGTTCCGACCTTCGCCTGGTCGATGAGCAGCTCATTGCCCGGATAGGCCAGAGCGCCGATGAACAGGCTCATGGTGAAGCCAATCCCGCACAGGAGAGCGGCGCCATATAGATGCTGCCACGATGCATCTGGCGGCCGCGTCGCCGCTCCCGTCCGGATGGCCGCCCAGATCGCCCCGAAAATCCCGAGCTGCTTGCCGAAAAACAATCCGGCGAGCACGGCCAAAGGCAAGGGACTGGCGAGCTCGCGCATGCCGCCGCCGAGCGAAACGCCCGCCGCTACGAAACCGAACAGCGGCACGACCACGAACATCACCCAGGGGTGGATACCATGCTCCAGCGTCTTGAGCGGCGACCGCGCCTCCCCCTTACCCAGCGGAATGGTCAGCGCCGCGAGAACGCCGGCAACGGTGGCATGAACGCCGCTCGCCAGAACGAGCAGCCAGAGCAGCACGAAACCTGCCAGGTAAGGCCAGAGCCACCGAACTCCTAAACGGCCAAGCGCTGCCATGGCGCCGGTCAAAGCGAGTGCGGCCGCAAGGGCGGCGATGTCGAGGTCATGCGCATAGAAAAGCGCGATGATCAGCACCGCGCCGATGTCGTCGACAATGGCGATTGTCACCAGCAGTAGCCTGACCGAAGCTGGCGCATGGCGCCCCAGGATCGCCAGCACGCCGATGGCAAAGCCGATATCGGTCGCTGCCGGGATCGCCCAGCCACGAACCAGTTCGGAGCCGGATCCGACGATGGCCATGAAGATGAGCGCGGGCACCGTCATGCCCGACACAGCCGCGATGATCGGCAGTCTTCGGTCAGCCGGAGTCGAAAGCCGGCCCTCATACCATTCACGCTTCACTTCCAGGCCGACCAGAAGGAAGAAGATCGCCATTAGCCCGTCAGCCACCCAGTGGTGCAGGTCGAATTGGCCTAGGCGCGGCAGGGGCGGCCCGAACCTCGCATGCAGCAAATCTTGATAGCAGTCCGCTAGCGGCCCGTTGGCGGCAATCACCGCTGCCACCGCACAGGCGATCAGCGCCAGGCCGGCAAATTTGTCCAGCCGTTGCTGACGATCGGCCGCGTCGGTCATGCATGTTCATTGGCACGGCCGCCTCGTACAAGGCCAGAAAATCCGGCGGTGCTACTGGCCGGAAAAATATAGCCGCCGAAGGAACCGGTCCTGCCCCGCCACGAAATAATTGGCGTCGATCCAGCTCACGTCCGAGATGAGGTGCTTGCGCTTCTGCAACGCTACCGGATCGTTCGAGGATTTGAACTTGCGGGATTCGCGAAAGGCGTAGTGGCTGAACAGCCGCATGAATTCACCCAAATAGACATCGGCCACCGCAGGATTAGCGCGGATCACAAGCATGTTCTCGTCATTGGTGTCGGTCGACGCCTGGGAGAAATTTGCTGACCCGACCACTACGACGGGGGCGGGGCCCAGCGGGTCCACCAGCATATATTTGGTATGGACATAAAGGACGTGTGCTTCGCCCGTCACGCGATCGATCTCTTGAAGCCATTGATCGAACTGATTGAGTTCGACCTTGGCTCCGACCGACACGGTTACGTTGGGGTGCCTGCGGATTCGGTCGACGTCGGCAGACTGTTTGCGGATGGTCTTGCCGCTGCCCTTTTTCTCCATCAGCGCGAAGCGAATGACATTGTCCGGATTGTCGTAAACCTGGACAAACCGGCTGTTCATTCCGAACGCAAAGGTCATGAACAGTGCGCGTTGGGCCGCCCCGGCCAAGGCCGCATACCAGTCCAGCGCCTGAAGTGAGGTGCGCGGCGAAAAGACGAAAATTGAGTCAGTCGCACCGGGAGGAAGAGGAGCGGGACTCATTTGGGTTGCGGCCGTTGCGGTCGGCTTAAGGGTTCGGTCGGAATGAAGCAGCTGCCAATATCGGAAATATGACGATGCGACCTGCGGATCGCGTATCAAATGCGCATTGTTCGAGTGACCGAATATTCCGTTCTCCGACAAGTTGGTTGACCCCGTCCAAACCTCCGACGGCGCCCCGTTCGCCGAATAGACCAGGAATTTGTTGTGGGCGAAACCGCCGGACCGGGTTCTGGCCTTGGTCGATGCGACGATTCCGCTCCCGACCAGAGCCTCCTCATTGCCTTCGCGTTGGCTGTCGCCGTCGTAAAGTATCCGAACGACGGCTCCTCGCCCCTTGGCGGCCTTCAGTCGCGCATAGATCCGCTTGTTTTTGAATTCGAAGAATGCGCCATGAAGTGCATCACCTGACTGGGCGCGATCGATGAAGCGCTCGAGGCTTTCGATGAGGCCGCGCGACAGCCAGTCGTATGCTGCCTGGCCGACTTCGTCCGGTTTTCGGTTCTGGAAGCGAAGCGCATATTCCTGCGATGCGATCGACCCGCGATTGAAAAACACCGCATGGCGGCCAAGATCGACCGGCTCGGTTGTGACTGTCAGCTTGACGGTGGCCTTGTCCGAAAGGGCCAGCGGAGTTCCGCCCCGAGCGATGACCTCATAATCATAGGTTTCGCCCGGCGAGGCCGAATAGTCAGACCATTGGAAACTCTGGATGGGGTGGCGGTAGGACGACACCTTGTTCCCGGGAACGGGATTAGGCTCGACCTCCACAAAGGTCTTCATGCCGCCGAGGAAAATGACCTCGCCGTCCGAATGGCGCGTGCGACGTATGGCAAAGCCAAGAATCTTGGTCTGCCGGATATTTGCTTCCGCCATGTCCCAGCCGAGGACCACGACATAACTTCCGGCGATCGCAAGAGCGGTGAGCCCGGCCGACGTCTTTTGGTGTCGCATGGCGACCTCCTTCGACCGAGCATTGCCGTCATCGCTGAAAGTGCGGTGCGGTTCAATCGTTATGTGTTTGCGCTTCGCTTCCTGGCCCGTTGCCGCGCCTGGCTCGGTGTTTGCCCGAACCGCCCGCGATACCAATTGCTGAACGCGGATAGCGATGAATAGCCAAGCTGGTCGGCGACGTCGGTAAGGCGGAGGCGCCGCTGCGCAAGTTGCCGAGTAACTTCGCGCACCCTCACCCGGTCGAGCAAGTCGCTAAACTGGGTGTCGTCCTCTTCCAAACGGCGCTGCAGCGTGCGCACGGTCATGCCCAGGCTATCGGCCACGCTGGCGATCGAGGCGCGGCCGGCAGGCATCAGCAGCTGAATCGCCTGCTCCACCTCCTGCACGATGGAACGCTCGCCCGGGTCGATCATCGCATTGACCAGATTCCTGGCGTGAAGGGCCAGGGCTGGGTCGGACCGCGGATTGCTGCGGTCCAGATCCGCCCTGTTCAGCAATATTCCCGCATATTCGGAATTAAATTCGATCGGGCAGGAGAAGAGCCGCTGATAGACCGTCCGCTCGCTGGGCGGCGGTGGCTCATAGGGGAGGCTGATGGCGATCGGTTGCCAGTCGGCGCCGAGCACGCTGCGGCACATTTGGTCGAGCACTCCCAATGCCAGGTCGTCGGCCTGGCGCGAGGGGATTGGGGGGTTGAGCGCGAAATGCTGGCGCAGCAGCACCATGCCTTCAAACTCCTCGAAGCTGGCCGCAAGGGTCGAGTTGATGCGGTTGCGGAACTGGATCATCACCGACAGGGCGTCGCGAAGCGTGGATTGATGCGCGATCAGCAGGCTGACCATACCGAGGTCAGCGAGTCCCCGCAGCTCCGCCATCCTGAGCCCAAAGGTTAGGCAACGGGACGCCGCGGCGCTGTCCTCAAGCAGCCGGATGACAGGACGCGCCGGCACCATCTGCTCCGGATTGCTCAGCATCGCCCGGGTCAGCCCGCTTCGCCGCAGCAGCGGGACCGTGTCCAGCCTTAGATCGTCCGCGACCGCGAAATAGCCGGTGAGCGCGGCCGCCCTGACCAGTTCCATGGCGCCTCCTGTCGCCAGCTAAGCAAAATCTGTCACGAATTATACAAAAAACGTGCTGGTGCGGGCGTAGGCCGAAAATTCATCGTCAAGGGAGATTCAGATGGCGCACGCCGTACGCTTCTATGAAACGGGCGGACCCGAAGTGCTGCGCTACGAGCAGGTTCAGGTCGGGGAACCAGGCCCCGGCCAGGTGCGCGTTCGCCACGTCGCCGTTGGGTTGAATTTCGCCGATACTTACTTCCGCCTTGGCTATTATCCGGTCCCCGTGCCGAATGGGATGGGCGTTGAAGCGTCAGGCGTGATCGAGGCGGTTGGCGATAATGTGAACGGCTTCGCGATTGGCGACCGCGTCACTTACACCGGCAGTCCATTGGGCGCCTATTCGACAGAACGCGTGATGCCTGCCGCCTCACTCATCAAGCTACCCGTCGACATCGATCACAAGACCGCCGCCGCTTCGACCATGCGCGGTCTGAGCGCAGCCTATTGGCTGCTGAAGACCAATCCCTGGATGAAGGCTGGTGACACGATCTTGCTGCACGCCGCTGCAGGCGGGGTTGGACTGATCGCCGTTCAGTGGGCGAAGCTCCTCGGCCTGCGCGTCATCGGCACGGTTTCCTCCGAGGAAAAGGCGGAGCTGGCGCGTGCCCATGGCTGCGACGAGATTATCTTCTACCGGCGCGAGGATGTGCCGAACCGCGTCAGGGAGCTGACCGGCGGCGAAGGCGTCACGACCGTGTTCGACACGGTCGGCAAGGATACGTTCGAAGGGTCGCTGAAGTCGCTGAAGCGGCGCGGCGTGCTGGTCGGGTGCGGGACCGCTTCGGGGCCTTTCCCGCCGATCGATGCGCTGCAGCTCGCAATCCAGGGCTCGGTTTATTTCCAGCGCCCGGCGCTGGCTGACTATATTGCCGACCCGGCCGAGCGCGCCGAACTTGCGGGCGCGCTGTTCGAACATGTTGCCAACGGCCGCATCAAGATCGAGATCAACCAGCGCTACGCGCTTGAGGATGCGGTTCAGGCCCATCGCGACCTGGAGGCGGGGAAGACCACGGGCTCCTCGATCTTCGTCATATGATGCGGGTCGAGAAACTCACGGCGCATATCGGTGCCGAGGTTTCGGGCATTGACCTGGCGGAAGCCGCTGGCAACGATGACCTGTTCGGCGCAGTCAAGGAGGCGCTGCTCCAGCACAAGGTGCTGTTCCTCCGCGATCAGGACATCACCAAGGCCGACCATGTCGCCTTCGCCCATCGCTTTGGTGCGCTCGAAGATCACCCGGTTGCTGGCAGCGATCCCGATCACCCTGGCCTGGTTTGCATCTACAAGGACCTGGATTCACCACCAGACTTCTACGAAAACGCCTGGCATTGCGACGCCACCTGGCGCGACTGCCCGCCGATGGGCGCGGTGCTGCGCTGCCTCGAATGTCCTAGGGTCGGCGGGGACACGCTGTGGGCCAATATGGCCAGGGCCTATGCCGATCTTCCAGGCCATGTGAAGGAAACGATCGACGGCCTCCAAGCGCGTCATTCGATCGAGGCGAGCTTCGGCGCACGCATGCCGATCGAGAAGCGCCACGCGTTGAAGGCGCAATATCCGGACGCAGAACATCCGGTCGTCCGCACCCATCCCGAGACGGGCGAGAAGGTGCTGTTCGTCAACAGCTTCACGACTCACTTCACCAATTTCCACACGGTCGACAACGTCCGCTACGGCCAGGATTACGCGCCCGGCGGTGCCAACTTGCTCCACTATTTGATCGGGCGTGCGGCGATTCCGGAATACCAGGTCCGCTGGCGGTGGGAGCCCAACAGCGTCGCGATCTGGGATAACCGCTGCACCCAGCATTACGCGGTGATGGATTACTGGCCCGCCGTCCGAAAGATGGAGCGCGCGGGCATCATCGGCGACCGGCCGTATTAGATTTATAAGGAGATATCCGATGCAGTTCCTTGACGACTCGCTGTTGCCCGAAACGCAGGAAAAGCTGGTCATAACCGTCGCGCCTTATGGTCCCGAATGGGCCGTGAGCGACTTCCCCGAAGACCTTCCGCTGACGATGGATGAGCACGTCCAGAAGGCCGTCGACTGCTACAATGCCGGCGCGACCGTGCTGCACATCCACGTGCGCGAATTGGACGGCAAAGGCTCCAAGCGGCTGTCAAAGTTCAACGAGCTGCTCGGCCTCCTGCGCGAAGCCGTGCCGGACATGATCCTTCAGGTAGGCGGGTCGATATCCTTCGCCCCCGAAGGCGACGGCGCGGAAGCCAAGTGGCTGTCGGACGACACCCGCCACATGCTGGCCGACCTCACGCCCAAGCCCGACCAGGTGACCATTGCCATCAACACGACGCAGATGAACATCATGGACCTGATGTCGGATGCGGAATATGGCAACACCAGCCTGGCCGATCCCGCCACCTATCATGCCTATCGGGAAATGGTCGTTCCGGCTGGCCCCGAGTGGGTCGAGGAACACCTTCGCCGCCTGGTCGCGGCCGGCATCCAGCCGCATTTCCAGCTGACCTGCATGCCCGACCTGGAAACGCTCGAAAGGCTGATCCGGCGCGGCCATTACAATGGACCGGTCAACCTCACCTGGGTGGGCATCGGCGGCGGCTTCGACGGGCCCAACCCGAACAACTTCATGGAATTCATCCGTCGCGCCCCCGACGGCTCGACGGTCACGCTGGAATCGGTGATGCGCAACGTCCTGCCGGTCAATGTCATGGCGATGGCGCTCGGCATGCACACCCGCTGCGGCAACGAAGATACTCTCTACGACCAGCACGGCGACAAGATCACGTCGGTGCAGCAGGTCGAGCAGCTGGTGCGGATCGCCAAGGAGCTGGGCCGCGAGATTGCGACCGCCAAGGAGGCTCGCGAGATCTACAAGATCGGAGTCCAGTACAACAGCGTCGACGAAACGCTGGCGCAGCTCGGCATGGTCCCGAACCGCGACCCCGGCCGGCGCGCCCTGCCCAACCGGTACGCGGCATGACCGAGGTGGCCGATGGGCAGCACAGGGTCCCGGCTTACGCCTGGGTCATCTTCGCGCTGACCTTCGGCCTGCTGATTTCCGACTATATGGCACGGCAGGTGCTGAATGCCGTGTTCCCGCTGCTCAAGGCCGAATGGGCATTGAGCGATGGGGAGCTCGGACTGCTGAGCGGCGTCGTCGCCATCATGGTCGGGCTGCTGACCTTCCCGCTGTCGCTGCTGGCGGACCGGTTGGGACGGGTGAGGAGCCTGACCGCGATGGCGGTCCTGTGGAGCCTGGCGACGCTACTCTGCTCCATCGCCGGCAATTATGGTGAGATGCTCGCCGGCCGCCTCCTGGTCGGCGTCGGCGAAGCTGCCTACGGCAGCGTCGGCATCGCGCTGGTCGTCAGCGTCTTCCCGAAGCGCCTTCGGGCGACGCTTTCAGCGGCCTTCATGGCGGGCGGCCTGCTTGGGCAGGTGCTCGGCGTTGGCATCGGCGGCGCGGTCGCTGCCGCGCACGGGTGGCGGACAGCTTTCATGGCAATCGCTATTGGAGGTCTGGCACTCGCTATCCTCTTCCCGCTGCTGGTCGGCGAAAAGCGAATCGCCTTGTTGTCGGAGGCGGCTGGAAATGCGCCCTATCAGCGCAAGCAGGCATTCCCGAAAATCTCCAGCCTGTTTGCCGGCAGGACCATCAAATGCGCCTATATCGGTAGCGGACTGCAGCTGTTCGTCGCCGGCGCGCTGCCGGCCTGGCTGCCAACCTATTTCAACCGTTACTATGATTTGCCGATCGACGGAGCTGCAAGGCTTGCGGCTTTGTTTCTGGCGGTTTGCGGCGTTGGCATGGTCGTTTGCGGACAGGTCAGCGACCGGCTTTTCAGCAAGCCGGACCAGCGGGTGCGTCTCGCCGTTGGTTACTGCCTTGCATGCGCCCTGCTGCTTGGCGCTGCCTTCGCGCTTCCTCCCGGGCCTCCGCAGCTGATCCTGCTCGGGCTCGCGATTTTCCTGGCCGCCGGTACGACCGGGCCGGCCGGGGCAATGGTTGCAAGTCTGACCCCGGCCGCAATCCATGGGACGGCATTCGCCACACTGACCCTGGCCAACAACTTCCTCGGCCTTGCTCCCGGTCCGATCGTGACTGGCTGGCTGGCCGACCGGCTGGGGCTGCTCGGTGCGTTGCAGTGGCTTCCTCTAGCCAGCGTCGCGGCCGCCATGGTGTTCCTTTGCGCCCGCCGCTCCTCGCAGGCGGATCTCGCTTTCGCGGAGTAGATTATGAACAGGGTAAGTGCGTTAAGGCTCCCCGCCGTAAGCGGGCTGGGCCCGGGGCTACTGGCATCGCTGGTCATCGCCGCCGCCGCAGCCTTCCTAGCCGACCATTATGGCGGGCCGGTCATGCTGTTCGCATTGCTATTAGGCATGGCGATGAACTTCCTGAGCGAGGTCGATCGCTGCAAGGTCGGTGTCGCATTCGCATCGCGGACGGTGCTTCGCCTCGGCGTTGCGTTGCTCGGCTTTCGCATCACGATCGGGCAAATCGTGTCGCTTGGATGGCAACCCATCGCGCTGGTGGTCGCCGCCGTTGGTCTGACTATCTTCGCGTCGATCTGGGCAGCGAAGGCGATGGGCTTCAGGTCCGAATTCGGGCTGCTGTCCGGTGGCGCCACCGCCATCTGCGGCGCATCGGCAGCCATGGCGCTTTCTGCAGCCTTACCCGCCCATGAAAAGAAGGAGCGGGCCACCTCCTTCACCATCATCGGCGTTTCGACACTGTCGACGCTGGCGATGATAATCTACCCGGCAATTTCGAAGTTGTTCGGCTTCGACGATCATCATGCCGGGGTGTTCATCGGTGCAACCATCCACGACGTGGCGCAGGTCGTCGGCGCGGGCTACGCCATCTCGCCCGAAGCCGGCGACACTGCCACCGTCGTCAAGTTGATGCGCGTCGCCATGCTGCTGCCGGTGATCGTTTCCGTTGGCCTTTGGGCGCGATCGAAAGGCGGACATGGCGAAGGGCAGCGGCCGCCGTTGCTTCCCTGGTTCGTGACTGCATTTGCGGCCCTTGTCGTCGTGAACAGTCTTTTGCCGATCCCGGATCTACTTCGCGAGGGCGGTAACATCGCGTCCCGCGGCTGCCTGATCGCAGCCATCGCCGCGATCGGCATCAAGACGCATTTCCAGGAAATCATCGAAATCGGGTGGAAGCCGGTCGTGCTGATGGTCCTCGAGACAATCTTCATTGCAGGCGTCGCACTCATCGCCATTTGGGGAGGTTTGGTATGAGCTCGTTAGACGGAGTCACCGTCCTGTTTGTCCCGGGGCTGCGCGATCATGTCGCCGAGCATTGGCAGACGTTGCTGGCGGCGGAGATCCCGGGCTCCGTCACGGTCGAGCCTCTCACCGAAGACCGGCTGAGCTGCGCGGCCCGCGTCAAGGCGCTCGACGAGGCGCTGTCTCGGATCGAGGGCGATGTCGTGATCGCGGCGCACAGCGCGGGGGCGCTGATGGTTGCCAACTGGGCGCTGGCGCCGACGCGGCCGATCAAGGGCGCAATGCTGGCAACGCCAGCCGATGTCGAAAATCCACTCCCACCGGGCTATCCCGCCTTCGAAGACCTGAAGGCAAATGGCTGGCTGCCGATCCCGCGAGAGCCGCTGCCATTCCCGGCAATCGTGGTAGCCAGTCAGAATGACCCGCTCGCGCAATTCGAGAAGATTGCCGGCCTGGCCCGCGCCTGGAGCGCGGAGCTTCACGATGCCGGTGAGGTTGGCCATCTCAATCCGGCGGCAGGCTATGGCCGGTGGACCGGAGCCCTGCCGCTAATCGAGCGGTTGGCCGGCTAAGCGATTAAGCTGCACGACCACCATCGGGGAAGGTCCGGCCAGGCACTGCTTGTCATGACTGCTTTCGACCCTGTGCGGTCACTAGCAGTCATTCAACCGAACTATTGAGCGCTCGTGCCGATGGAGCGCTTCGCCGGGCGGGTGGGGAGGGCGTCAGTTGCGGTAGCGCGCGGCTTCGGTCCTGCAGTCATAACGGATCTGCTCGCTCTTACAGAAATCCGGCCAGTATCCAGACTCTCGCCAATATCGAACCAGGCCCAGACGCGCTGCAACTTGCATGAACCGTGGTTCGGCACGAACTGCTGCGAAATCCGGCCTGAACAATATGGCTCGATCGACGGACGGCTCAAATCGAGGATCGTTCAGAAGTTGATAGACCTGATCGACGCGACCGAAATTTCCGAGGGCTTGGAGTAAGCGGCTTTGCACTTTGGGGTCGCTTTCCCCGCCGGTCTTAAGCGCTGCGATGGCGTCGTCGATTTTGGCGGGAGTGGGATCGATCCGAGCGGCAATTATCTTTCGATAAGGCGCCATGGCGGCATCGCTGGAGCCATTTAATCGAGGGAGGAGGGGAAGCGCTGCCCGCGCATCCCCATAGCGAAATTGATAGGCCAGCTCTGCATAGTCGATTGCGGGGTCGTTCGGCCATTTCCTGCGAGCGTCGGCAATGTCCGCTCGGGCATTCGAGAACTGTCCGGTATAAACAAGCACCTGGATGTACTGCGATCGCGAATAGGGCGAGCCCGGCTCGAGCTGGACGGCTCTTTGAGCCGCACGAACCGCGTCCGACAGGCGCCCGACCGCCAGGAGCGCATCAGAAAGATGCATCTGTATTCGGCCGTCATCTGGGTCGATCCTCGCACCTTCTTCCAGCACCTTCAGGCCCCCGAAAGTGTCGTTGGAAATGAGATGGAACTCAGCATCGTAGCTAATGGCGCTGGTCGGGTTCAGCTTCCGAGCGATCGCTATGGTCTCGCGGGCAGATTTTAGCGCCGCTGCATAAGACGGGGTACTTTCGTCGAGGCTCTCGGCGATCCAACTCCTGGTGAGCGCAAGATAGTCCCACGCAGGCGCGAAGTCCGGGGCTAGCTTCGTCACTCGCTCAAAGATCGTTAGAAAATCGGCTTCCGAAAGTTTGGTTTCTCCGATGCCAGTGCACCCATTCAGGTACAAGCCCAGCGCCGGCTGAGTTAGGCGAGTGCTGCCGCCCCGGGCATCGGTGAGGCAGAGAGCCGCCTTCGACGCGAATGCCGAGACTTCCGCTTTGAGGTCCGCTGCGGCAGCATCCGACGCGCTCCAGCTTTTCGACCAAAGGGTCGTGTGACTATCTTGATCGGAAAGCGTCAGGCTGGCATTGGCCGCGGCCCCGCGCGGATCGACCGATATCTCCATTCGATAGCCGGACGTCTGGCCGGCAGCGTCGGCAGGCGCAATCAGCGTTGCCCGATCGAACCGCCTCGGCAGGAATGCAGCCATGTCGGCGGCCGCCACGTTGGCATAATCCGTGGCCATCGCCCGGTCTGGCGATTGCGGTGAGGGGAGCACCGCAATTGCGATTTCCTGGCTGCTCGAACGGGTCTGCCATAGGACGAGAGCAAGAATGCCAACCGCGATGGGAGCGAGCAGCGCCGACATAAGCGTCTTCCGCGAGAGGCGGGCCGGCCTTGCAATCGGCATCGCGGCCGGAGCTGCGCTACCGCAAACCCTGTCGATCGCACTTCTGATCCGATCGGCGCCAGGAGGCTCGCCCTTTCCTTTCCATCTCGACAGATCAATCGACTGGAATTGGCGGAAGCCTAAAGGCGGCTCAGTCCCGTCTAGCGAGAATGGGATCAGTTTGCCGTGATCACGGCCGAAGCCGGCTTCGTCGCGCACCCATCCGGACTGAACCGAATCCGCCGACCAGAGCGCCAGCACGGCGCTGCATTCGTTCAGCGCCTTTTCGATTTCGGACGAGAAGCTCGCGCCGCCTCCAATGTCGTCCTCGTCGCGCCAAACGTCGTGGCCTTTGCCCTCTAGCCATTCGGTGAAGCGCTGCGCCCTGTGCGCATCTTTCCGTGAATAGCTGAGGAAAAGCTTGGCCATGCTGCCCCCGTGAGCGGCTGAGGCTGCGCTCTTGCGTGTACGGACGCAAGGGTGCGCCGGACTAGAAGTTGCCTCAACCGCAGGACCGTGTCCAATGTCCGCTTTCCACCCATTTCGGACGTTTAACCGGCAAAAGAAAACCCGGCGCCGTGGACCAGCGCCGGGTTCCCCCCTCCCCAACTCGAATTACAAAACTCAATAACGGAAGGTAGCCGAGAGCCCGTAGGTCCGCGGATCTGCATGAAGGCGGCGAACCGCGGTGCTGCCCGGGAACACCCCGTTGCGAAGCCCCAGCGATCCTTCGAGGAACTGGTACAGGTTGCCGGCCTCATATTGCTTGTTGAGCAAATTGTTGCCGAACAGCGAGACCGACCAGCGATCGTTCGCGCCGTTGATCGTCGCCCTGGCGCCGAGCAAAGCATAATCGTCGATGATGGTTTGCGGATTGGCGTCGTTGACCAGGCCGCCAAACTGCTTGGATACGAACGAGAGGTTCGAATTGAAGTCCCAAGTCAGGCCGTGCGAGCCGATGTCTCCGGTCCAGTCGAAGCCGACCCGTCCGGTCCACTTCGGCGCGAAAGTCGCCGGCTCGCCCTTCAGGTTCTGCGTCGATCCAAGCCCGACGGAAGTGCAAACCACGGGATTGGCCGCGCAACCGGGTAGCCCGGCTGCGTTGTCATACTTGGTGAATTCGGAATCCAGGTAAGCGAGGCTGGCGAACAGCGACAGGTTCTTGATCGGCTTGGCGACGCCATCGAACTCGAAGCCCTGGTGGCGCAGATTGCCGGCATTGCGGACCGTGAAGCTGGTTCCGTCGAACGCGCGATCCTGGAAGCCCTTGATGTCCATCCGGTAGAAGGTGAGGTTCAAGGTCAGCTTGTGATCCAGCCAGCTGGTCTTGGCGCCCAGCTCAAAATTCTCCGTCGTCTCGCGATCGAACACGCGGCGCTCCGGCACAAACACGGTCGTCGGCGGGACCGTTGGCGGAACCACCGGAATCGTCGTCAGCGAGGGCGAACCGGCGCCCGAGTTATAGCCGGCCGACTTGTAGCCGGTCGAATAGGTGCCGAAGATCAGGATGTCGTCGTTCGGCTCATAGTTGAGGCCGAGGCGATAGGTGAACCGGCTGTCGTCGATGTCCGGCAGGGTCAGCGACTCCGCCGCCCGAACGGTTGCCATGAAAGGATTGGTCGTCTGATTGTACGATCCTTCCTTCACATCCTTGCTGAAGCGGCCGCCGACCGTCGCGAAGAACTGGTCGTTGAAATGGAAGTTGGCCTGGGCATAGGCGGCGTAGCTGTCGACGGTTTGATGGACGCTCTGCACCGTGGCATTGGTACCGCCCGTCGAGCCCTGGAAGGCATTGCAGGCATTCCGTCCGGGACCGGCCGGGACCAGCTTGTTGCAGAACTGCGAGTTCATGTGCAGCAGCTCGCCCTGGCGGTACTTCTCGTGGAAGTAATAAAGGCCGGCGACGAGGTCGAGGCGGCCATCCAGCCATTTCTCGGCCGGCGAAATGAACTGCAGCTCGTGGTTCTGGGCTTCGGAATCGAACAGGCCGGTGCGTGACGCGATCGGGGTCGGCGTGAACACCACGTCGCCGTCGAGCTGTTCATTGTTCCAATCCCGGTAGGCGTTGATCAATCGAACCGTCGAACCGCCGCCGACGTCCCACGAGAGGGTGCTGTTCAGGCCCCACTGCTCGTCATCGACATGAGCGGTGAGAAACTGGTTGAGCTTGCTGTCGTTCAGGTCCGTGTCGGGAGCACCGAGGAAGCCGCTGAAGAAGGCCCATTGCGCATCCGACACGCTGCTGCGGTCGAAGTCGATGTTGGTGGCGCCGTCGCCCTTGATCTTGGAATAATCGGCGCGGAAGGTCCATTCGACCGGTCCGACCTCACCGCGGAAGCTGCCGCGAAGGATGGTGTCAGTGGTCCCGCCGACCCGCTTGTTGTCGAGCTCGTTGTGCCAATAGCCCGAGAACCATTGCTGGGATGCGGCAAAGCGGAATGCCGCCTTATCGCCCACCGGCACGTTGACGTAGCCGGACGCCTTGTAGCGGTCGCCGTTACCGGTCTCGCCGGTAAACTCCCCACTGAAGTCGTTGTACTTGGGCCGCGCGGTGTGGAACGAGACCGCACCGACGCTGGCATTGCGGCCAAACAGCGTGCCCTGCGGACCGCGCAGGACTTCGACGCTTTCCATGTCGAGCATGGAGCTGATGACCGCGCCGACGCGCGGGACGTAGGCTCCGTCGAGGAACACCGCGACGCTCGGTTCCACCGTCGTATTGCTGGCGGCGCCGATGCCGCGGATGGCGAGGCGCACGTAGGACGTCTGGGCGCCCTTGGCGACGCTGAGGTTCGGAGTGACCTTGGTCAGCCCCTCGAGGTTGACGACGTTGTTCTTCTCCAGCGTGTCGCCGGAAAAGGCTGCGATCGAGATCGGCACGTCCTGCACATTTTCGGAGCGCTTCTGGGCCGTGACGACGATCTCGCCGTTGTCGGCGGCAGGCTCATCGGCGGTCGCCGCGGCTTCGCCGGGTGTCGCGGCCGAAGCTGCGGCCGCGGTCGCGTCCGGTGCCGCTTCCTGTGCGAAAGCAGGGGTGGAACACAGGGAACAGGCAAGCGCGAAAGCGCTGGCGCAAGCAGTTACGCGAAATCGACCAGTCATTTGGATTGAACTCCCCGGACAAGGCATTTTCTTTTGAGCCTTAGCCACTTAGTCGCCCGCAATTTGAGACTTCATGCCACGCATTTTAGGATTGCCGACAGTGCAACGACCGCACCGCAGCTGCGCAAATGCCGTGTCGGACGGGTGACAGTCGGTCAGCGGAGATGGATGGTGCCCAGGGGCGGATTCGAACCACCGACAACGTGATTTTCAGCCACGTGCTCTTCTATCTGAGCTACGTTGGCCAATCTTCTGACTATCGAATGGCGGCCGGGCAGGA
>Ga0310811_10005104_pt1 | contig 16549 bp, 11 predicted proteins | sample YCmetagenome_FD_207642 | JGI IMG/M metagenome (GOLD analysis project Ga0310811, IMG submission 207642) | Soil microbial communities from experimental microcosm in Duke University, North Carolina, United States - YC | ecosystem: Engineered > Artificial ecosystem > Soil microcosm > Unclassified ...
ACTCATATCTTCACATCTCAACCAACTGTCATTATCATTGCCAGTGTCATACTCCTGCATTAGCCATGCCTGTATCTGCTGCATCCACTTCTCACACTCAGAACTCCAGTAATCATTACCAACCCCTCACTCTGAGCCTCTCAGATATTTCCTGTACATTGGCAATGGCTGCATTGCGTATCCGCACATGTATCTCTCAATATCAGAGTGAGGCTGCCAACAACAATGTTCCCTCCACTGCCTGGATCATGCACTTTAAAGCCAGGCTGCAATGGGAGATTGGTGTAAGTGACTAATCACCTGAGAACTGTGGTAGTGCATGCTAAGATATCCAACAGACATTTGTCACACCCCTCCTGCAGTATGCAGCTGCAAGGCGTCCCACTTTTTGAGTCCCAATCCCAAATATGGAGCTCTGGATATGGAGTCCTGAATATTGAGTTCCCAATCCCATGAGGTAGATCTTGAGTTCCAGGTATCTTGTCCCGAGGTCCAATCCCATCTGCTGAATATCGAGTCTCAAGTCCCAAATCCTATGAAGTAGCATATATCATGTCCCGAAACCCGAGTTCCAAACATCAAGTCCTGAAGCCCGAGTGCCAGATATCCAGTCGTTCCTGATTTTATCGAGTTCCAGATATCATGTCCCAAAACCCAAGTTTCAGATATCGAGTCCTGAATTCTTTGTCTGTCTGTTGAGTGCCAGATATCAAGTCCCAGTGTGACAATTTAGTTTTCTTTGGGCTGATATTAGCTTTACTTACTTACCTTTACATTCTTTACATTTGTGGCATCGCGTTGTAAGGAATAATGCCTCTCATCGTGTGATATGGCACTTTTCACTAGGGAATACATGGCACGAACTTGCAGCACCACTCTGGGTGCTATCTGCAGCTATCCCTATACGAGGCGCAGCTTTCCCGCGCAACGCGCGCCATGCACGCACACTTCCCACGCTTCACGATGCCCGCGCTTTCCCGCGCTTGAAGCGCCCTATAGCACCAGCCATCCAGACGCATCCATCCACTGTCCACCAAGCTCTCTAAGTGCATATATTCCTATTTCCCTTATTTGCATATCGTTCCACTTTTATTTTTATCATGGACCCTTACTTTACATACCTTACTCGGTAGCGCATCGGCTCCGCATGACAGCGCTTAGGCACCATATATAAGTGCCAGCAGTACTTACTATTGAGGGATTTTTTCGGTTGACAGAACTTGGCACCCACTATTTACCTAGCAGAATATAGTTGAAATCCATTCATTTTACACTCTCTCATTTGCGCATATACGCGCACACTTTCCCGCGCTTCGTGCAGCACACGCGCGCATTCCCGCGCCTTTATGCCTTGCGCGCACCTGCGCTTTCTCGCGCCCTGCATTGGCCGACCAGTAGCGCCTTCAGCACATACAACTAGATCCTTGCTGCACTTGCTTCCCCTTTAGGGTCGAACACACTTGTCATCTCAGGTATAGCAGACTAGGTAGCGCGCGACCTACAACAATTATAGATACAGTCAGGAGCTTTGTTCGTGCCTCGCTATGTTGTAGTTTCTACACTGGTACCTGAGTTCCAGACATTGAGTCCCACATCTCATATGCCAAATATCGAGTTCCAGATATCAAGTCCTGAAACCTGAGTTCCAGGTAGGCCAAATATCAAGTTCCAGATATTGAGTCCTGAAACCTGAATTCCAGATATCAAGTCCCAAATCCCATATGCTGAATATCAAGTCCAGAAGCCATTGTCTGGCTATCGAGTTCCAGATATCAAGTCCTGAAACCCGAGTTTCAGATATCAAGTGCTGGCACCTGAGTTCCAGATATTGAGTCCCACATCCCATATGCCGAATATCGGGTTCCATCTAGTTGAACAAAAATCAATGTAATTGATCACGCTAAATTGATTTACTTACTTTTCAGGATAATCTGCTGAATAAGTAAAAATCCTGGGGTAGAATCTGCACTGAATATTGTCACAGCAAAGAATGATGATCCTGTGCTGATATGCCTCCAAGAATTCGTCATCTAACAATACCTTCCACTGCTTGTGAAAGAACTCCCTATGACAGTGTGTTGCGCACTCGCTGTTGATACCTTTAGCACCTGCAAAATCTTTGAATGAATCAGGGAGCTGGTGGTGCAACTTTAAGTATACCATATATCAAACTCTACATGAACACGCACTGTTTCAAAGTAAGCAACATGATTGCTCAAAGTGCATGAGGGCTTGCAGCGGCGATACTTCAACCCATTACCAAAGTACATGTAGGTAGGCCATAGTTTAGCATTGCCAAAGGTAGTCAGTTGGGTCGCATCCAACCAAAACATAAGGCCAGCTATAACCCGGAGTAAGTTATACTCAGGTTCTGTGGGTGATTCTTGCAAGTTGCTGTGAGCTTCGCCCAGCGCAGTTGGTACGGCTCATAATGAAATAACTTATCATCTCAGGTGTTAGCAAGCTTTTCCCGCAAAACAGCCACAAGGGAGTGATGGTATAGATATGCAGCTTCATGAAGCTGTGAGCCTGGTATTTCGGTGGTGCGTGAAAATGGCACCTGGATGGTAATAGCTGTCCTTTTCCATCCTGCATCTTCATCCTCCCATTCTGTGTCTGCCTTGTCGTACTCATTGGTTCTCAGTTGATAATTAATTTTCCTCCAACAAGTGGAACTTACATCAGCAGCACTGAAAGCCTCGCCACCCAAGATCTGCAATAATTTCATATAGTCCTCTTGCGACTTTTGCAAACCCTGATTCCAGTACCATTCACTGAGCTTGAAGGAGGAGAGATTGGGATAGGGGTGATACTGAGAGTCACTGGTGGAAGCAGCAAGTGGATATGATTTTTCAATGACTTGAGGGTTGCCCGCAGGTATAAATGAGAGGTCTGTTAAAGTGATGTACTCCTCTGGACCATGGGATGGCACCCCCAAGGAGAAGTATTGCCACACTAGTCCAAAAATATTTGGGAGGGTGCAAAATACAGCATGAACTGGTAAGGCAGGTTGTTCTGGAGCAATGACAGACCCCACATATCCTGGCAGTTGCTCACACATTTCGAGAGGAATAGTAGGTGGGGGCTGAGGAAGTATGTCCCTATACCACATGGGCAACTGGCAGTTCTGCCGTCTCGGATGATGCTGTGCCAAATTCATCTCATCTCCTTCATTTATGTGATCTCTCTCGCAATTAGGGGTCACATCGCTTCTTGTAGCAACACGCGATGTGAGGGGTAGAGGTAGAGGGACCACTGGGACTTCAGGACATTGTGATGTTGTCAGGGCCTTGACCTTGCCAGAGGCAAGGTCGCTGGCAGATGATACATTGTTAGATTCAACAAATCCTGCAGGCCCAACCTCATCATGTGAGATGCACAGCTTTTTCCTGCGTGTTAGAAGCTCCTTGACAGAGGACATTGCTGATGAAAGACACATTCTTGTTTGAGAGCATGAGCGCTGATATTGGCTGAAATAGTTTTGCGCTATAAATGTGCACTTGCAAATGCAGGTGTAATGAGAAACTGACATTAAGAAAAGACCGAAGGATCTCTGACTGACAAATTATAACACCAAATCAATACAATGGCACAATTGTAACCAAATAGCTAGATAGACCACAGTCGCTAGCCGAATGGCTGCAGACTTGACAGCTGAGCTGCTAGAATTGCTGACCAAGTAAATGGAGATGGCAATCATGCAATAACTGTCCTGCAGGACTGTATAAAGAGTATGTGAGTCCAAGGCATCTTCATCTGTAAGCCGTAAAATGACTGTACCTTCATCTCCATCCTCTACCTGCTCAGAGCTTGAACCACCAAAATTTGTAGCTGAACCTAAGATAGTCAGAATGTTAGTGCAGATTTTAATTTCTCGCCACAGTGTATTGCATTATCATGGCCAAACACAAGAACTGGCGACGTATCAGTGGTGAGTAAGTTGATCTTATGGGAAGGTGCCCTACGCTGATGCACTCACCCAACCAATAGGCCAACTGACCGTCAGGGGCAAAAATACACCCGTCACAATTCGATGCTTACCACCGTAAGCATGCATTTCGCTACCCCTGTTGCCTTTGCACCAGGGGTGGTAGCTATGTCGAGAGTTCAATCCTTTTGAACACTAGAGGACCAAATCAAGGGCAATACATTGCTGAATGCACGACCAGTACCTGCAGCTACCTGCGTGAGTTGCCTAATTCCCTATACAGAATGGTGGATGACTGACATTTCATATAGTAAATATAGAAAATTCTTTGGGAGAGCCTGCGTACCAGCCATGTATTATCCTCGGAGAGGGGTTTGCCCATTACCAATAGACTAATTGACGTAGCTACGCCCCACACGTTAGTATGTAATCCTGAATTCAAAATTTAGTTTGCACCATTAAGAATTGGCCATGCCTTCCAACTGTAAGATAAATTGCGAAGATGATCTCATCCTGCACCTTCACCAATTCTGTCAGCAGACAGCGTGAATCAGCCAGTCCATGAATGAGAGGTATATATATTGAATGAGTATGAATCAAACTCCACCAGCAGCACCCGAGAATACTACATTTGGTCATCTGTTTTTCAGCCAAACGCCACACCTGTCACAGTTACTACTGGCACTGTGCAACACCCTGGCCTGGGCCCAGGCCTTTGCTGTTGCTCGAGCCTTCTTCTGATAAGTATATCCAACTATTTTATAATGAACTCTGAAATTTATTCTACAATTCCACAATATATAATCTTATGATGACTTTGGATCATGGCATCCACCCACATGCGTCTCACGTGCACTTACTTGACCAACTTCAACTACATCCAGCAAGCTACTAATGTTAGTATTTTGCGCCATCATTAGCTTTGCTCTATCACTTAACAACATTGCCGAGTACTCATGCTCATGAAATAGAACTCCACATTACTTCATCTGTTGTTGCGAGCACATCACCAATTCCTTACTGACTCTTTCATCTGCGTCATCTTGGTCTTTGAACACGGCAGCTCCAAAACATGTTGATGTCATTTATACAATGAAAATATGAATTCCAAAAGGGAGATAGTCAGCTCATAGAAGATCACTCTGAAGTGATGCCTGATGTTTTTGCAATTCTCTCACAAAATGGAATTCCAAAGCATGAACTTCATCTCAAGCAGGGCTGTATTTGCTCACTTATGTGCAATATGTCTGTTCAGAAAGGACTGGTGAAGAACGCATGCCTTATCATACAAGAATTGCATCACCATTATGTTGAGGTTCGACTCATCAACAACAGGACAGGTCAACTTGGAGATGCTCAATGTATCCTCCGCATCTGCTTTGAATTCACACCCCCACGCGCAAGCTGGACTGTTGAATGTTCATCATCTACAATTTCCTCTGTGTCTTGCATATGCGACAACTTTCAATGGTTGCCAAGGTCTAACCCTTGACAAGACCGTCCTCGACCTTTGCTGTGAAGTCTTTGCACATGGTCAACTTTACACAGTACTTTCACAAATCCATCAATGAGATGATTCATGCATCCTCTTTCCGGAAGACAAACTAAATGACTACTTCAACACGTTGAATGTTGTATATAAAGAATTGCTATTAGATTTGAACTAGATTTATCCAATGAGCTTCAACAGCCACCATCAGATGAATCACATTCTGGAACTCCATTTTGTCAATGTTTACTGCAGATCCATTCCATTCCCTGTTATTTGCTGTGATGTAGGCTTGAATGCATGCCTTGAGCTGCTCAACAAGCTCAAGAGGTGTATTGTATGCTATTATGAGTGTTGTGCTCTCCCACATGCTGTTTGACCACCGCAAATTATGGACAAGCTTTGTGCTTGACAGCAGTGAGTTCAGTGCGATTATTTCTTGACCGTCAACCCGACAGAAAGTAGTAGAAAATAGACCAAATTCTTTGACAATAAGGTACTAAAGGGATATCTGTTAGTTTGATGTAATCTGTTCATGTAAGGAACACACCTGGTCGTCAATCATGACCAAATCGCTGACATCAAAGACATGCGTAGAAAATATGAAGATCATCTGTTTAAGTAGAAGTGAACTTGGGGTGTATATGATGAACGAGCGATTTGCTCTAACTTATCGACTCAAACAGCATTTGTGCAGAGTGTCCAAAGATGAATAAAAATCCAAGAATAATTGTCGCAAGAGGCACAAGTGAGGCCAGCATATCGCTCCTATTAAAAATGAGGAGACATGCGAAGAGAATACCGAGCAATGCAATGCAAACAAGGACTGCATCCAGCTTTGCAATGGCTGAGTCAATGTCCTGCATGAAATGATAAGCAGTATTTCTCGGATGAAGAACAGACTCACTTTCAGACTAGCAGTCAGGGCCTTACGCTCTCAAAAAATCCTCTGTACAGCTTCCCTCATTTCTCACTTACTGATATCACCATTTCTGTCTCTATCAAAAACAGAAAGCAGCCTGCTACTGAAACTATTAGATGAATAAACTCATAAAAATGGGGTGACCCACCGCCTCAGCAGTTGAATGGAAATAAGGGTAGAAATCTGTCGAGAAACAATGTTAGGTCATCTTCTTTATTGTCAAGTTACCATACCTTCAATGACAAGATGAGAGTGTCCAGGGCTGGTAACACTAAGAGCATGAAAGAGCTTCCTTGCAAGCTTCTGCGCAGAATCCAGGGTATAGAAGTCACCACCCCAGTTAAAATTGGAATTCTTGAGTGCCATATATACCCCTTGCGTCATCTTTTTGTCTCGGCGTGACTAGTATGACACTTTTTGTGCAACCAATGGTGATGTGCTTCATGCTCATGTTTCTCTAGAACAGGTGTAGCGGCTGTAGAGGAGAAGTGGCAGGTCTTTAAGATCTGGGTGGCCTGGTTTTGTGATCTTCTGAATGTGCTCAAAGATCAAATGCAGGTGTGGGGTCTGAAAAGGAAGGTGATCATGTTGCACTTGCACACCTGAGGATCTTGAGAACATTTTTGCATGAATGCTTGATAACTTTTATTGTGACTGAGTTCAGTGCAGTGCTGCTCTTCTGCAAGTGGAACTGACAGCAGGCTAAAAGGTATTGAATGTGAGCTGTTGAGCATTTTGCTAATCAGCTCACTTTCAAGTACAATGGCAGTCACGCTCTGTACCAGCGGATGCTGATCCAATTGGCATTCAAAGAGTGTGGCCAGCATATGCTCATGGTGCACAGAGATCTTACCCAAATTTCAAAACACTTCATGAACAAAGGGACCTGTTATCATGAATGTGTGCCCCAACCGAGTGTCCACCAATGACAACACCATTCAGGACTAGGTCTTAATGTTTGTCCCTGAACCTGTGGAGCTCAGACCCGAGATGAGCTTGTACTGGCACGAAGGAGTTGCGGAATGAATTAGTATGAACCTGATTGATAGTACAGCCTGAGCCACGGTAGTACCACTACATAGCTTCTATATCTCGCCACATTGGCACTGTGAAAGGGTAATGTGTGCTGCTCCATTGCCCGCAAGCCAAGAACTCCTTGTCAGTATCAGTGAAAGTGAATAATGGAAACTTGGTGACCTATAGGAGGTGAGGGATCATATGACGTACATAATCACTTACTAGAGTACCAGTTTGCACTATAAAACAAAATCCCCAACCCCTCAGAATTTACGATAAAAAGCTAATGACGATAAAGATCAACATAAGGTCTATGACCCAAAAGGACCCACTCTGAAGCAAAAAAATCACTGACTAGTACAAACATCATGAATGCCTCTCCCAGGCCACTGAGACAACAGTAAACACACAGCACATACTACTGTGGGCATATACCAACTCAGATATTCATATTTGCAGGTGACTTAGAGCAGTGGACCTGCCACATCCAGATGTAAACATATCAGTATGGCCTAGAAACACCGGAGACAGTAGAGACACCTCGGAGAAACTTTGCAGCGAGGTAGCCATATGCGATGTGATAGACTGGTTATTACACAGCCAATTCAACAGATTACTACTGGCGATCACAGAGCGGCTCTATCAACTGATCATGTGAAACTATTGATGCTGATTAAGAAATGACATTGGTTTGTTTGTGCAGTTGCAGTCTTCACTTGCTCACAAGAAGGAAGTTTGGATAATGTGGTCAGATGAGCATTTGCATGCCCCTTGCATACTACAACCAATCAGGTTGTGACATAAGAATATTCAATGAGAAAGGACATGGTCTTTGACACTTTGCTTTATTTAGCAAAGTAAGCACATCGACAGGAGAACAAATTCAAAAGGTAATCACCGTTCAGGGAGTAGTCAATCAGTCAATGTGGCGTAAATGCCAACATGTGCAGGTCGAGTGCACGATTCTCCATAGCTCTGAAGATCCCCTGAAAATATTGCCAACAATAAGAACCGCAGGCAGGGCTCTTCTGAGTCTGCTGTCAATGGCTTGCACATCCTGTGAAAACATGAAGAACTTGAATCAGACTACCAATAGAGAGATAGACCGGATGAACAGACATACATCAACACAGTATATAACTATAAAGTTGTTTTGCATGAGAGTCAGATGAATTGTGTCTGCAGGAGTCCTGTTGCATGTTAAGTATTTAAAGCACAAATACAAAGATGCGAGTCAGTGTCCAAAAATTGAATTGATGTATGGTATGAGTACTACATGGTTCATTACTACATGGTGTTTTGTGCACATTGCACAAGACATATCTGATCAAAGCATAAGGTAATAGTGATAAAATCCTTAACCGTAAACTGAGCAGCCTTTTTACCAACATTACATTGCAAAATAGTCAGAATTTGACTGCAATAATTGCCGTCTAGAATGAGATATTCTTGTTATTTTTTTCGTGGAGGAACTGGGCTCAGATTCTTAGCGGTAATATGGTAATGTTCAAGTGCAGCACCCACACAACTGGATGTACAAAATACTGTGACGCAATTCTCAGGCGCAGGTCCATTTGCACCGCAGAATGGATCAGGACAGGCTGTTGATACAAATCATTTGTAGAACTTGGCATGATTTAAGCTCAGTGAGACTGTAAACATTGCATGATATGTGAGGAACAGTGTAGAGAACTCTTTGCTCATGAACAAAGGTAGAGGTCCTGTAATAAAATGAGTAAAAATTGTTGCGATACTTCCAGGGCGGACTCACCACTATCTTTGAGCTTCTCCGCTCTGGTATATATGCTATCCTGGGTGTCTTGTGCATTGATCGTCCATGGGTTGGGTGTCAATGAGCTGAGCTTGATGCTCGGTGATGGATCATTCACACTGTCGATACCCTGGCTGTGATTCCAGGTAGTCCAATTGGATGATGGTGTGGTGTGAGTTGTGTCAATAGAATTAGACGAGTTGGGGGGGACTGGGACAGGAGGGGGCATGATGCATCTTCATGGTTGTGATACCAAGTAGGATCTTTTTTGTATGTTGCATAATTCTATTAAGTCCGATTCTCCTAGCATGAGACAATTTAATCTCATTCCATACCTGAATAGCAATGAAAAATTATGAAATGACAACAATGTGCGCACTGCTTACTTGGTTACAATTTCCTGGCATTTGAGAGTGGTGGATGCCTGCCCATTGATAGCAACAGTACAATTCTCACCTCCAATGCCATATAACATGGCTCAGAAACCCTTCCTGTCACCTCTAACTATGAACACTTCTTGGCTGATGACTTTGTTGAAAGAATCTAAGGACACATTGAGGATTTTCATCACAAATCCAATTGGGACGTCGATCTGTTCAAGGTCAGATATGCCTGAGTCAAGTTCAATTTCACTTACAAGTGAGTGATCACTCTCAGACAGTAGTGTTAAGCAAGCCTTTGGGAAGTCAACCCACTGTACAATTCCTTTCATCTGATACTCTGGCCCACGTGCTACCCTCACGACATCTCCAGGCTGGATGTCATAACCTTTTTCCTTGGTAAATTTGATTGTCTGGGGTAGGCACATCCACTGAACAAATGCCACAGGAATTTGGATACTTAGAGGTCTTGAATAGTACTTTGTATGATACAAAGTCAACGTCTGAGGAGACTCGTCCTGGAACCACAGTTGGGTTCCCCCGATAGGAACCCAGGTCATGACGCCCCACTTACCCATGTGCTCTCCTATAAGAACTTCTATGCAATCCCCGACTTCTATAGATTGAGACTTGGGGGGAGGTTTGAAATGTTGATGCAATGGTAGATGTGATTGTGTCATGCGAGTGTGATGACAATGATCTAAGTAATATTTTGAAACTTGTACCTATACACTGAGCATCAGTTGTTCACCTCTTCCATGGAGACTCATTGGCAGAGGTAAAACAACTCTTCGTCCATTCAAACAACATGGCCTTCTAATCCTAGGTATGAACCTGCTACAACTCGAACCGTGTCACCAACCTGGAAAACACACTCCAGGTCCTCAAGCCAAGCTTCTAGTTCCTTCTGATGTCCGTTGAAGGTTAATTCAATGTGTGCAGACCCACCAAATGCATGGTCTATCAACATGACTGTGCCAATCAGTGATCAAACTGCTCCTGTGATAATCCTGACAGCATCTCCTACATGGAGAAACTGCATGGAGAAAGCTATGATGGATTTCTTGATGAAGAGTGTGTCAAATCTGGACTGCTGATGCAGTCTAATATCATCAGCATGGGGGCAAGCGACAAGCTCTAGTTGATAGTGGTGAAATTTTCTTAGAAGTAGTCCCCTGTAGTACCGCTGTCCTTTGTATGAACATCCTATGATTTCGCCATTGCAAATAATGTTGGTAACTGCCTTGTCCTGCAGAAGGTGAGAGTGGTTGAGCAGACCTTCAGATCCTGAAGGCATTGAATAGGGAAACTCTCAAATGGCAACTAAGACATCAATGAAAAGGTCCAACTGGTCTGGGTTGAACACATAGCCTATGATGCCCCTGTACTTGCTGGTTTTCACTCTTACCCATGAAGGATTGGGAAATTTGATGGTTGAACATTCTACTGCGAGGCGTTTGTCATCCAAGATGTGATGGTAGTCTTTTACTGAGAGTTTATGTGAGGATGGAAAGGATGATGCAATAGTTCTGGGGCTATCTGAGACCATGTAGAGCTGACCAGGTAGCCAAGATGACACAGTCATGGAGAATCCTTTACCCTGCAGGTGTTCAGTGATATAACACCACAGCAGTTCCTACGAAGTTGTTAAAGACCGTGGCACGCCGGGTGCATACAATCTCTCGGAGGGGTGCGTATGACTGACTCAGAAGGGCTTTGGCCTCAGCTCGTATGCTGTGCCCCTCACCTGAGTATGGTGCCCTTAATTTCGGATAAAGTCCAATAAGGTCCTAGCAAAGTCCAGAGGACTCCGGAGGCAGACAACTCTGGTGGAGCGTCCGAAGGACTTCCGGATGAGCGCGGGAACCGTCCGGATGAGTGCGGGAAACTTCCGGACGAGTATCAGAAACTTGGATGGAGTTCCGTCTACTTGATAGAAAGTGGAATAACCACGCATATCAATCCTTAGTAAAGACATAGGGTGGAGATACTGTAACGGACGCAGTCCGAGGCAGGAATAGTGGTCCGGAGTTCCGGATAGGGGTTCCGGAGCGGACGCGGACGGATATAGACTACCCTTAGGTAGAGATGGAGTTGGATAAGGATTGGAAAGAGTGTAAGTATCGGAAGACAAGACTTTAACCTAAGGATACAATCCTTTAGGCTTAAGATAGAATCCGGAAATGGAGGAAGTCCAGAAACGCGGAAGAGCAGAGCTCTGGCCTAGGGAATCAATCCCTAGGCCCAAAGGATAGAGAAGGGGTCCTTACAACACTAATGTGCGAGGACAAGAATGCTGCAAGACTGTATTATATTCGAACTGAGGATCTATTGAGATGTACAAGAGTTTATATACTGTAGGTAGCTAACGGAATAGTCAGAGGCAGTGTCCAAGGCTATGTACATTAGCGCAGTCAAAGGATAACAGATCAGTAAGCGTATTGGATAGGTAAACAACCGAGTACCGGTAGTAGACAAGTAGCGAAGATATCGGGTAAGTATTAATGCTATATGGACAAGTAATGAATAAGAAAGCTTATCGTATCGGATCCGGAGTGGATAGACATATCGGATAAAGGAATAAGCTATGTTAATCTTATATGGACAGGTAATGGATAGGAAAGCTTATCGTATCAGATCCGGAGCGGATAGGCATATCGGATCAGATCCATATATTGGATTGGACGGATGAGTGGTAGTTGGTAGTTGGACAACTGCGATAGTGGATGAGACTGGAACTGGTTATGGATGAAGTCTAGGATCCTAATCTAAGGATTAGTCCATAATCCGACTATACGATAGGTCCAGAATCTGGGATATGACAGAAGTGATGAGCAACACAGTAAACAATGAAATAATGAGCCTATGATGGATATGAAGCAAATACATTCTATTCTCAAGTGTGGTGGGAGACCAGGCAGCTCTGTAAGAAATACGGCTTCTTGAAGAACTAGAAACCTTTGTCACATTGTTGTAGATTTCATTAATCTTCTTGGATAACATATCCTTGGCTGACGGTCCTGGAATGACCGTAACCTTCGACGATGCTGCATGACATTGAATGAGAATCCCCTGTGTAACATTAATATTTAGCAAGATGACACCTCCCCATTCTTCCTCATGATGGGATATGAACCTCGAGGCATCACTCATATTCTTCCCAACTCCGCTATCCCTGCCACAGAAGATCGAATCAGATACCTCCAGAAGACTAGAGAAGAAGCCATTGCATGTCACAATCTTGCAATGCAACATATGGCTGCTTGATCCTTCGGAAAGAAGTTTGAACCCTGGAAAGTCGGTGAGAAAGTATGGCTATCGGCAAAGAACCTCATCTCCACCTTCCCTTCCAAGAAGCTTGCCCCTAAGTGATATGGCCCTTTCACAGTTGAAGCCGTTCTTTCCCCTATCACATTCAAGATCCAACTCCCTTCCTCCTGGAAATCACATCCTGTCTTCCATGCTTCTGAGCTATCGTCCTATCAAGAAACAGAAGTCCATGGTCCGAATAACGCCGAACCCCCCCCTGACATCATCAATGGCCAAGAAGAATATGAAATAGAAGCTGTTCTCGCCCATAAGGGAAACGTAAAAGGAAAACACTGCTTCCTCATGTCTTGGAAGGGCTACCCTTCTTCTGATAACTCATGGATACCTGAAAAAGAAATGAACAACACCCAGGAAATCCTGAAAACCTATAAGAAACATCTCAAAATCTCTCAACTTCTCACCAACTAGAATTCAAAATATGTCCTCTTCACAATCCTCTCAGTCTTCTCTTGAGAATCACTGCTCTCAACTCGAACTTCACCATGAACGTGCCCTTGTAGAATCAACTCTGCTTTCTCTCCCATGCACCCTCCCATTAGACCATTTCTTTTCTGAAGATCCTGTCGCCCTCTCCCTCATCACTGCCTACCGCAGTGCGGATCTCTCTTCCAGCTATGCTCATACTATTAATGCCCCTGAAGAAGAGGCTACCAAATGCTCCATTATTTATCATATGACCAAGATCAAGCTCGTCCTCGCTGACCAACTCCTTGAATGCAGGTTTGAGCAAGCACTCACCCCTTCAATGATTCATGAAATCACCAAATCTAGACACAGATCTTGTGACCATTTTGGACCAGCATCTATGCAACCTATGCATTCCCCATCTTTAGATGTCCCCAGTTCCCCATCTGAGGCTTCAGATGAAAGTACCCCAGTCCCACCTCCCTCTTCCCAGCTCACCGTTCGCTCAGCTGGAGCCCCTCGCAAAAGTCGTGGAAAATGAAGGAACAGTGTCACATTCGGAGTAGGACTATCTCAACCATACACGCCATCCCCTGCCCCTCTTATCAAAGAGGAAGACTCCGAACCATCTATCGCGCCCCAAGAACCATCACAACCACCTTCCCCCACTGACTCTCGTGCTCCTTCTGAGGAAACCTTTTATGACTGCAATGGAGTTGACTATTCCAGAATGATGTGCCGCTACTGTGGAGACGACGGGCACTGTCAGATTCACTGCCCTCAATATTTCTGTCATATCTGTCATAATCATGCCCCAAAACACCTCACCTGCTTCTGCCCCAAGCTTAAAGGAACACGTGTCATTGCAGCCAGACCAGGATCTTGGCTCTTCCTTTCCCAATTGAAGGCATATGAAGACTGCATGGATGAAGAATATGAAGCGATCAAGAAAAGAACTCTCGCTTACGACACCTATTCCATGGATTTATATTTAAATTTGGATAACTAAAGTCGGAGACTTTAGACGTTGACAGGGGGGTAATGTTACAGCCACCCTATTCTTTTTTCACAGTACACTTCTCTTCCATTCCACTATGCTTCTATATCACATCATTGACTCTTCACTCACGTCCTTTCACCTTGCTACTTCCTCATGACTCCCTTATCTCTGACTCGTCCTGACTCACCTTCTCATGAACCTTCCTTTCCTGTACTATTACCATTGGTCTGTGCTCACCTCTCTTACCTATTTAAGAACATAGTTACTGCTTGTATTTCTCTAACTTGAATCTACTCGGTTCTCTCTGATAACTTGAACTCTAGCTCCTTGGGAAGGAGGCTAGTCTCTGTCCTCGAATAAGCTCTAGATCCTGTGGGAGTCTAGACGATCGGATCCTGCAGGAGTCCATAGCCCAACAAAGCTATGCTTCAGTCAGTCCTGATCTGAACCACCTTTATTGGTGCTGTTGATTGCCTTTGTTGGCGTACTCCATCCGAGTCCGTAACATGTCTTCACATTTCCAAGCTCTGTCGATAAGGAGCCAAAAGCTACGCGCTCCGGAAACGCATATCTCCATGGCATGAAGTCCATAACTAAAGGGTCCTTGGCTTATATTGCCACACAGGCACATTGAAAATTTTAAAATTCATGCCTGACCTACTGATTTGGTTTTTAGGTTTTCTTTTCATTAAGTTCATCCTCTGTATTTTTGCATACCGACACAGTTACGGACTCCGAGAACTTTTATCATAGCATTCTCAATCTGTTAGAAGATCCTGATGAAAGTCAAGAAGTAGTTGACTTGATGACATGGTGGACTCAGTTAGTGATCAATTTCATTCTCTAGCCCTCAAGTTAATGTCTTTTGCAGTTGCATCTTCCCTAATTCTTCTGCTTTGCAGCGATGTATAAGCCAAAATAGCGCACTATCCAAAATCCACAAGAAGCATGCTGTTCTTCAAGCATGAGCTGCTACAGGCACTACTTAATTCACTGTTGTCATTACCGTACTATCTGTACTAATATCTGAGATCCTAATGCCATTTATGAATCCCCTATCTGTCATTGTATCACATGAGAAGCTATGTTTAACCAAAATATCACCAGTTTGCTGCAGCGAGATAACTCAGTGTCAGAGCTTAACTTATTGTTAGTGATGGTAAATCCTGTCATTGGAAACCACCCATGCAACTGTAGGTGTGTTTGGTAAAAGGTCAATAGCTTGCTATGGTGTGATAATCAGATACCATATTTCAGCACATTGTCAGCTATGACAGATCTTGCCATCAGAAGCTGTCCATGCAACAATAGCTATCTCTGGTAGAATATCACCATCTTGCTATGTCATGATAATCAGATACCATATTTCAGCACATTGTCACCTATTACACATCCTACCATGGGAAGCTGCCTATATAAAGCCAGGCATATTGGGCAGATAATCAGCACCTTGCTATAACATCATAATCTAGTGTCATATCCTGTCACATAGTCAGCAATTGTGGACCATGCCACTGGAAACTGCCCATATAACAGTAGCTGTCTCTGGCAAACAATTTCCAGCTTGTTGTGGAATGATATTCAAATATCATATCCTAGCACACTGTCAGCTATTGTGGGTCTTGTCATGGGAAGCTGCCTATGTAAAGCCAGATATATTGGGTAGATAATCAATGCCTTGCTACAGTATGATAATCTAGTACCACATGCTGGCACACTGTCAGTGATTATATATTCTGCAGTGGGAAGCTGCCTATACAAGAGTAGATTAATTTGATAACAACACATCAATGAGCTAGTAGATCATAACCTGGTACTATAGGTCTGCCAATATCATGGCATTGGGAGATCACACCAATGTAGTCTACCTATCCATTTCCTTATCATACAATTTGCAATTGTGATATATATTATGGATATTATACTTTAAATAAAGCTAGCTGAGTCTTTGTCATACTCAGGTCAGATGCCTGATACTATTGGAGATGCAACATGAGCAGGAGCAGGGCCCTTTGCCCAATGAGTCTTGAGTAGGACTAGACAAGGGCAAAGATTAGTGAATGAGCAAGGAACACAAAATTAGTACTTACCTTGTGCACATAGCCATGATCTCTGATGGGCTTGAGGCCTTGAAGCCTAGTGAGCTCAATGAGCGCAACAACTTACTCCATGAGATGAAACATTGGAAAAGTCCAAAATTTAAAACTCCACTGTAAACTGTGTCACATATGCACTGAATGGATAGGAGTTTTGATCCCCCTGGAATCTCACTATGCCTCATCAATCTACACATGCACAGATGCTGAA
>Ga0310811_10005105_pt1 | contig 16549 bp, 15 predicted proteins | sample YCmetagenome_FD_207642 | JGI IMG/M metagenome (GOLD analysis project Ga0310811, IMG submission 207642) | Soil microbial communities from experimental microcosm in Duke University, North Carolina, United States - YC | ecosystem: Engineered > Artificial ecosystem > Soil microcosm > Unclassified ...
AAAGTAAGCATTTTCAATCCGGTTCCGCTACCGTTTTGTGCGGCACGGTTAATCCCAAGGCATGGGCGCTGCTATGGAAACTGTCAGGGGCGCCATTTTGAATGCGGCGCATCGCGATTTTGGCCCCGGGCCGATTGACATGTGCCAACGACGTTAACAGGATAAGATAAGAGACAGGCCCGCCATCCGGCCGCCCGCCGTCAGAACCTCAAGCCCAGGAGATGTCCATGTCAGACGATGTCGTCATCGTCAGCGCCGCCCGCACCCCGGTCGGCAGTTTCAACGGCGCGTTCGCCACCACCCCGGCCCACGACCTCGGCGCCATCGCCATCAAGGCAGCACTGGAGCGGGGCGGCATCGAGCCCGGCCGCGTTTCCGAAGTCATCATGGGGCAGATACTGACCGCGGCGCAGGGTCAGAACCCGGCCCGCCAGGCCTCGATCGCCGCCGGCATTCCGGTGGAAAGCCCGGCCTGGGGCGTCAACCAGCTCTGCGGTTCCGGCCTGCGCACCGTCGCGCTCGGCTATCAGGCGCTGCTCAACGGCGATTCCGAAATCGTCGTCGCCGGCGGCCAGGAATCCATGAGCATGGCGCCGCATGCGCAATATCTGCGCGGCGGCGTCAAGATGGGCGGCCTTGAACTGGTCGACACCATGATCAAGGACGGTCTGTGGGACGCCTTCAACGGCTACCACATGGGTAACACCGCCGAGAACGTCGCGCGGCAGTACCAGATCACCCGTGCGCAGCAGGACGAATTCGCGGTTCATTCGCAGAACAAGGCCGAGGCCGCCCAGAAGGCCGGCAGGTTCAAGGAAGAGATCACGCCCGTCACCATCAAGACCCGCAAGGGCGATATCATCGTCAGCGACGACGAGTATCCGCGCCACGGCGCCACCATCGACGCGATGGCCAAGCTCAAGCCGGCCTTCGAAAAGGACGGTACCGTCACCGCCGGCAGCGCGTCCGGCATCAATGACGGCGCCGCCGCGGTGGTGCTGATGACCGCCAGGCAGGCCGCCAAGGAAGGCAGGAAGGTCCTCGGCCGCATCGTGTCGTGGGGCCAGGCCGGCGTCGATCCCAAGATCATGGGCACCGGACCGATCCCGGCTTCCCGCGCCGCGCTGAAGAAGGCCGGCTGGAACATCGGCGATCTCGATCTGATCGAGGCCAACGAGGCCTTCGCGGCGCAGGCCTGCGCGGTCAACAAGGATCTCGGCTGGGATACCGCCAAGGTCAACGTCAACGGCGGCGCGATCGCGATCGGCCATCCGGTCGGCGCTTCCGGTGCCCGCGTACTGGTGACGCTGCTGCACGAGATGCAGAAGCGCGACGCCAAGAAAGGCCTCGCCACGCTGTGCATCGGCGGCGGCATGGGTATTGCGATGTGCATTGCACGCGACTGAAAGCATTGCACGCGGCTGAACTAAAGGCACGAGGATGCGTTGTTGATGAAACGTTCATCTGTCAACCGCGGCGCAAATCGCTAAAACTGAAATGCCCGGTCTCGCGCCGGGCATTTTCATCTCTGGTGCGTCTTTCGCGAACGCGCGCCGGACGTGAAGAGCAGGCTTCATCAAAAGACCGGGGCAATTCCGGCTTACCAAGAAGGCCACCAAGTATGGAGGATACGACATGGCACGTGTTGCATTGGTTACGGGGGGAACGAGAGGCATCGGAGCTGCGATCAGCAAGTCGCTGAAGGCTGCGGGCTACAAGGTTGCCGCGAGCTATGCCGGCAACGATGCCGCGGCGGAGAAGTTCAAGGCCGACACCGGCATCCCCGTCTACAAATGGGACGTCAGTTCGTTCGACGCCTGTGCCGCCGGCGTCAAGAAAGTCGAGGCCGATCTCGGTCCCGTTGATGTACTGATCAACAATGCCGGCATCACCAAGGACGGCGCCTTCCACAAGATGACGCTCGATCAATGGAACGCGGTCATCAACACCAATCTCGGTTCGCTGTTCAACATGACCCGCCAGGTGATCGAAGGCATGCGCGCCCGAAAATTCGGCCGTGTCATCAATATCTCCTCGATCAACGGCCAGAAGGGACAGTTCGGCCAGGTCAACTATTCGGCGGCCAAGGCCGGCGATATCGGCTTCACCAAGGCGTTGGCGCTCGAGAATGCCAAGGGCGGCATCACCGTCAATGCGATCTGCCCCGGCTACATCAACACCGAAATGGTGCAGGCGGTGCCGAAGGACGTGCTGGAGAAAAGCATCCTGCCGCTGATCCCGGTCAACCGACTCGGCGAGCCCGAGGAAATCGCCCGCGCGGTGGTGTTCCTCGCTGCCGACGAAGCCGGCGCCATAACGGGCTCGACGCTGACGATCAATGGCGGACAATACATGGTGTGATGTTTCGTCGTCATTGCCTGCGACAAACGCATAGCGTTTGTGCAAGGGAGCGCTAGCGACGAAGCAATCCATTTCCGCTATTGAAGCCAGATGGATTGCTTCGCGGAGCCTGTCATCGGGCGGCGCGCCGCGCCGACCCGTTGGATCGCAATGACGCCCCCATGATTCCCCGTACCGCTACGTTGATCGGTTTGACCGCGATCCTGATGTGGTCGCTGCTGTCTGTTTTGACGGTGGCGACCGGGAAGATTCCGGCGTTTCAGCTCGCCGCCATGACATTCGGGATCGGCGCCCTGGTCGCGTTCACCAGCTTCATCTGGCGGCCCACCGCCTTCGCCGCCCTGCGGCAGCCCCTGACCGCGTGGGTGGTCGGCGTCGGCGGGCTGTTCGGCTATCACGCGCTGTATTTCCTGGCGCTGCGCTTTGCGCCGCCGGCAGAAGCCAGCCTCGTGAATTATCTCTGGCCGCTGCTGATCGTGCTGTTCTCCTCGCTGTTGCCGGGCGAACGGCTGGCGCCGCATCACATCATCGGCGCGCTGCTCGGGCTTGCCGGCACGGTACTGCTTTTCACCGGCAACAGCGGCGGGTTTGCGCCCAGCCAGATACCAGGACTGGCGGCGGCGTTGGTCGCGGCCTTTATTTGGGCCACCTATTCGGTGATGTCGCGCAAGTTGAAAGCCGTGCCGACCGACGCGGTGGCCGGCTTTTGCCTCGCGACCGCGCTGCTCGCTGCACTGGTCCACAGCATGGTGGAGACCACGGTCTGGCCGGAAACAACAGGACAATGGCTTGCCATAACAGCGCTTGGCGTAGGCCCGGTCGGCGCCGCGTTCTTTACCTGGGACATCGGCATGAAGCGCGGCGACATCCGCGTGCTGGGCGCGGCTTCCTACGCAACGCCGCTGCTCTCGACCGCGTTCCTGATTCTGGCGGGCTTTGCCGAACCAAGTGCGGCGATCGCGATTGCCGCGATCCTGATCGCCGGCGGCGGCCTGATTGCGGCACGGGATATGGTGTGGAAAAAAAGTCCGTAGGGTGGGCAAAGGCGCGCTTGCGCCGTGCCCACCATCCATCTCAGAATTGTTCTTGAATGGTGGGCACGCTTCGCTTTGCCCACCCTACGAATCTCACCATTTGTCATTCCCCGATGCGCAATTGCGCATCTGAGGGGGCGCCGTAAGGCGCAGGCCCGGAATCCATAACCACGATAATGAGTATGGATTCTCAGATGTGCAATTGCACATCACAGCTCGCGCTTCGCGCGCCCCGGAATAACGAATTAACTCGGCTCCCAATCCTTCGGCGCCAATTCAAATGTCGCAAAATCAAATCCGGGCGCCACGGTGCAGCCGACCAGCGTCCAGTCGCCGGTGCTTTCGGCGGATTGCCAGGTATGCGGCGGCACGATCGCCTGCGGCTGTTCGCCGGCGGCGAGGTTCGCCCCGAGCCTGAAGCTCCACTGTCCATCGTCATCCGCGATCTTCAGCGTCAGCGCGTGGCCTGCGTAATAGTGCCAGATCTCGACGGCATCGATGCGATGCCAGTGCGAACGCTCGCCGCGTGCCAGCAGGAAATAGATCGCGGTGGACCGCGCGCGGCCGTTTGCGTCGGTACGGGAATCGCGAAACGTCTCGCGATAATAGCCGCCTTCCGGATGCGGCTTCAGTTCGAGCCGCGCGATGATCTCGGCAGCGCTTGTCTCGGCAGAATTTGCCGGCAGCGCCATCAGGACTTGTTCTTGCGCTCGCGCAATTCGCCGAACACGTCGGCGGCGCTGGCGCCTTTCATGTGGAGTTTTGCGGCGACCGACGGCTCGTCGGCGCGCAGGAATACGTTGGCCTTCTTTTCCTCGCCAAGCAGCGTCGGCACCGTCGGCTTGTTCTCGCTGCGCAACCGCGTCACTTCCGCCGCGCGTGCGGTCAGCGCGGCATTGTCCGGCTCGACGGTCAGCGCAAATTTGACGTTGGCGGCGGTATATTCGTGGCCGCAATAGAGTTTGAAATCATCGGGCAGGGCGCGCAGCTTCAACAGCGAATCCCACATCATGGGATAGTTGCCTTCGAACACCCGGCCGCATCCGATCGAGAACAGCGTGTCGGCGGCAAACAGCGCCTTCTCGCTGTCGAAGACGTAGGAGATGTGATCGAGCGTATGGCCGGGGGTTTCCAGCACCCGCGCCAGCAACCCGCCGACCTTGACCACGTCGCCATGGCCGGCGCGCAAATCGACGTCGGCGATCCTGGTCGACTTGTCGTGCGGGGCGACGACGCGGCAATTGTATTTCTGCTTCAGTTCGGCGACGCCGCCGACATGGTCGTGATGGTGGTGGGTGACCAGGATGTCGGTTAACGTCCAGCCTTCGCGCTCCAGCGCCGTGATGATGGGGCCTGCTTCCGGCGCGTCGATCGATGCGGTCGCCTTGGTGGCGGGATCGTGGATCAAATAGCCGAAATTGTCGTTAAGGCAGCTAAACAGGCGAATTTCCGAGGCCATGATATCTCCGCGATCAAATGGATGATGAAGCTAACACGCCCCATATGGGCAGGAAATATGGCGTTAACGCTCCCGCGGCAATGCAATTTTTGGCAAGTCCCCGGGAACTGCGGCGTGTTAGATTGCCGCCATGACCATCGACGTCATTGACCTCCGCGATTTCTATTCGCGCCGCCTCGGCATCGTGGCGCGGCAGCTGATCAACCGCGGCATCCGGGCGCGATGGCCGGACGCGGAGGGCCAGCGCGTGCTCGGCCTCGGCTACCCCACGCCCTACCTCGGCCTGTTTCGCGAAGACAGCGAGCGCTGCATCGCGTTCATGCCGGCGGCGCAGGGCGTCCTGAAATGGCCGACGGCGCGGCCGGCGCTGGCGACGTTGATCGATGAATTTTCGATGCCGTTGCCGGATGCCGCGGTGGACCGCATCCTGCTGGTGCATGCACTGGAAATGTCCGACGATCCGGAACGGCTGCTGCGCGAGGTGTGGCGGGTGCTGGCGCCATCCGGGCGCCTGATCGCGGTGATCCCCAACCGCCGCGGGGTGTGGACGCGCACCGACAACACGCCGTTCGGCCACGGCCGGCCCTATTCACGGGCGCAGATCACGCAATTGCTGCGGCAAACCTGGTTCACGCCGACGGCGTGGGGCGAGGCGCTGTTCCTGCCGCCGGTCGGCAAGGGCTGGTTCCTGCGCTCGGCGATGGCATGGGAACGCGTCGGTGCGGCGCTGTCGCTGCCCTTTGCCGGCGTGCATATCGTCGAGGCGACCAAGCAGGTCTATCGCGCCATCCCCGCCGAACGCACGCGGCTGATTCCGTCGCTGCAGCCGGTGCTGGTGCCGTCGTCAACGGCGACGCGGGGATGAAAAAGGGCGGGCCAGCTTTCGCTTTGCCCGCCCTCAAAATTTCCAAACGCAGCTGACGCTATCTACTCATTCCCCGGATTGAAATCTTCGCCCGGGCCGGCGGGCGCGGCCAGATTGTCGGGGCGCGGGCCGTGCGGCCGGCGGCGCCGGCGCGGGAAACGTTCGCCGCCGCCACCACCTTCGAACCCGGGCGCGCCGTTCACCTGCGGCTGCGGGCCGGTAATGAAGGAGGGCAGGCGATCGACGCCGCCGGTATCGGCAATCACCGGCTGCGGCTGGGGCTGCGGCTGATATTGCGGCTGCGGACGATGCTCGCGCTCGCGATGATGTTCGCGCGGCTGGTAGGGTTGACCCTCGCGCGGCTGGAAATCGCGCTGCTGATTGTTGTCGCGCGGTACGAACGGCTGTTGCTGCTGCGGCACGAAGCCCGGCTCCTGGCCGAAGTGCGAAAAACTCTCGCCCTCGTCCTCGCCTTCCTCGGGCGGCATTTCATTGTCGGTGCGCGGCTGCGGCTGGTTCTGCCGGAACTGCTCCTGGGCGGCCGCGATCAGGCGGAAATAATGTTCGGCGTGCTGGTAGTAATTCTCGGCCGCGACCGGATCGCCGGAGGACCGCGCGTCGCGCGCCAGCTGGACGTATTTTTCCGCGACGTGGGAGGCCGTACCGCGGATCTTGATGTCGGGCCCGTTCGATTCGAACACCCGGGTCATCGGGTTTTGTCCGCGCCGGTTGTTATTGTTGTTGTTATTGTTGTTGTTATTCCGGTTACGCATCCGCTTGTTGTTCTGACCGTTTCTCATGTCTCGCCTTTGATTCCAGCCCTGAAGTTATGCAATTGCCGTCGTAGCCTCACCGGACCAGGCGCGCGCCTAAAGCGCACCGAATCACGATGCCGTTCAAATTCGTGTCGTCAATTTCGCCAACCATCGCGTTCAACAAGGACGCGTTCCCCAACCGCCGGCATTCTTCAGCCGGCCGGACCAAATCATTCGCCTGCCAAAACCAGCCCAAAAGCCGCGCGAAACCAAGCCCTGTTCAAACGAGTCTTGCCTGGGCAAGCCTCGTGTAACGGCTTCGCGTGACGGTTTCTTGCGTAAGTCTTCAAGCGCAAAATCAGGCTTTCGTTCGCTTTGCGGTCGGGAGCAGCACAGCTCTAGCTATTGCGCTCGATTGGACCTGCGTTTTGGAACCTTTCACTCGGCGGGCTCTCGTTTCGAGAACTCTGGCCTCCACCCGCTATTACCTACGGGGCCGGCAACCCTGGACCGATGTTGTGCCCGGAACGTAGTCGCTCCCGGGGAATATTCCAAGGGGTTTTTTTGCGTTCCAGTAGGACTTTATCAGGGCATTTTGCGCCCCGCCACCGCCCTTTGGATACCTCCCAAATCGACTTTGGGGGCGCCTGCAGGCGTCAGCCCCTCAGCCGCCATCAGAGCCTCGATCTGGCCGCTTTGGCCCACACCGGCCTCCACAACCAGAGGAGATCCCGGCGCCAGCAGACACGCGGCCTGGGGGATCAGGGTGCGATAGGCGGAAAGCCCGTCGGCGCCGCCGTCGAGCGCGGCCAGCGGGTCATATTCCCGCACTTCAGCGGCGAGACCGGCGATATCCGCCGAGCGGATATAAGGCGGATTGGACACAATCAGGTCGAACGGGCCGGACAAATCCGACGCATAATCGCACACGACGAAGGTCGCGCGCCCGCCGAGCCCTGCATCGGCGGCGTTGCTTGCGGCGGTTTGCAAGGCCTGCGCCGAGATGTCGGTTGCGAACCCCTGTGCATTCGGCAGCTCCGACAACAGCGCCAGCAGAATGGCGCCGGAGCCGGTGCCGAGGTCGGCAATGCGCAATGGCCGGCTCAACGCGCCGCCGTCGCGCAGCATTTCGAGCGCCAGTTCGACCACCGTCTCGGTATCGGGCCGCGGCACCAGCGTCGCGGGAGAAAGTTTTAGCGGCAGCCCCCAGAATTCCTTGTAACCGAGAATGCGCGCGACCGGCTCGCCTGCAAGACGGCGCTCGGCGAAAGCCGCGATCGATGCGCCCTCGCGTTTCGTAAGGATCCGCGATGCCGAGGCGATGAGGCCGGTGAGGTCGAGATGAAGTGCGGCGCCGACGAGCAGTCGCACGTCGAGCGCGGGAGAATCGATGCCCGCAGACTTGAAGCGCTCCGTGAGGAGACGCCGGGCCTCGTCGACGGTTACGCCGCTCACGCCGCCGCGCCCTGGGCGGCGAGCTGGGCGGCCTGATGTTCGGTCGTCAGCGCGTCGACCAGTTCGCCGAGCGCTTCGCCCGCGATCACCTGCGGCAGTTTATAGAGCGTCAGGTTGATGCGGTGATCTGTGACGCGGCCTTGCGGAAAATTATAGGTCCGGATGCGCTCAGAGCGGTCGCCGGAGCCGACCTTCTCGCGGCGGTCGGCCGAGCGCGCCGCATTGATGCGCTGCTGTTCGGCGTCATAGATCCGCGAGCGCAGGATGTTCATGGCGGAGGCGCGGTTCTTGTGCTGCGAGCGGCTGTCCTGCATCATCACCACGATGCCGGTCGGGATATGGGTGATGCGGATCGCGGATTCGGTCTTGTTGACGTGCTGGCCGCCGGCGCCCTGCGCGCGCATGGTCTCGATCCGCAGATCGTCGTTCTTGATGTCGACGTCGACGTCCTCGACCTCGGGCAAGACCGCTACCGTTGCGGCCGAGGTGTGGATGCGCCCTTGCGTCTCGGTATCCGGCACGCGCTGCACGCGATGCACGCCGGATTCGAATTTCAGCTTGGCGAACGCGCCGCGGCCCTGCACCTCGGCGATGATTTCCTTGTAGCCGCCCATGGTGCCTTCGCTCAAGGAAATCACCTCGACCTTCCAGCCCTGCAAACTTGCAAACCGCTCATACATCCGGAACAGGTCGCCGGCGAACAGCGAGGCCTCGTCGCCGCCGGTGCCGGCGCGGATCTCCAGCACCACGTTGCGGTCGTCCATGGCGTCTTTCGGCAGCAGCGCGACGCGGATCTTCTGCTCCAGTTCGCCGACCCGTGCCCGCAGCGTCCCGAGTTCGGCTTCCGCCATGCCGCGCATTTCCGGATCGGTCGCCGAATCCGAAAGCAGCGTCTCGGTATCCGCGATCTCGGCGCGCGCGGCGCGGTAGGCCTTGACGGCATCGATCAGCGGATTGAGTTCGGCGAGTTCGCGCGTGATCTGGACGTATTTCTCGGAAGCGAGCTGGCCCAGCAGTTCGGCCTCGAGCGAGGCGTGGTGGGCGAGCAGGATATCGAGTTTGGCTTCGGGTAACATGGCTGAAATCTCAATGACGGAGGAGAAGGGTGACGTTGCCGGGCGAGAGCCTCGCTACAACGACAACCCCTCGGCTTCCGCGAATTCCGTCAATTTCTGCCGGATCGAAACGCTGCCGGACGGCGCATCGAGCAGTGGGGCCATCATGGCCTCGGCCTTGCCGGCATCGAGGTCGAGGATCAGCGCTTTGACCGGACCGTGCGCAGTCGCCGACAGCGACAGCGAGCGGTATCCGATCGCGATCAGCGCCAGCGCGCCGAGCGGCTTGGACGCCATCTCGCCGCACAGCGAAGCGGCCTTCCTTGCGGCTTTGGCCTTCTGCACGATCTCGCGCAGCGCGCGCAGGATCGGCGCGGACATGGTATCGAACCGTTCGGAGACTTTTGCGTTGCCGCGGTCGACCGCGAACATGAACTGGAACAGATCGTTCGATCCGACCGAGACGAAATCGACCTTCTTCAGCAGTTCGTCCATCTGATAGAGCAGCGCGGGTACTTCCACCATGGTGCCGACGTCGATGCGCTCGGGCAGCGCATGGCCGTGCTGACGCAAATACGTCAGCTCGCGCTCGACGATGGCCTTGGCCTGGTCGAACTCGGCGACTTCGGAAATCATCGGAAACATGATCTTCAGCGCGCGGCCGCCGCCGGCCCGCAGCAGCGCGCGGATCTGGCCGCGCAGCAGGCCGGGACGGTCGAGCCCGAGCCGGATCGCGCGCCAGCCGAGCGCGGGATTTTCCTCGATCACAGTCTCCATATAGGGCAGCGCCTTGTCGCCGCCGATGTCGAGCGTGCGGAACGTGACCGGCTTGGTGCCTGCGGCATCCAGCACGGTGCGATAGAGCGCGAGCTGGTCGGAGGTGCGCGGCAGGCTCTGGCCGACCATGAACTGCAGCTCGGTGCGGAACAACCCGATGCCGGCAGAGCCGGTGTCGTCGATATGCGGCAGGTCGATCGCAAGCCCCGCATTGATCATCAGTTCGACTTTCTGGCCGTCCCTGGTGACGCAGGGCTTGTCGCGCAGCGCCGAATATTGCGCCTGGCGCCGGGCGCGAAAGCGCACCCGCTCGGCATAGGCCGATTCGATTTCGGCCGACGGGCGCACATAGATCGAGCCTGAAGTGCCGTCGACGATAATGGCGTCGCCGGGGTCGGCAATGCCCGGCGCATTCGGCACCTCGCCGACGGCGGGAATGCCGAGCGCGCGCGCCACGATCGAGACGTGGGAATTGGCGGTGCCTTCTTCCAGCACCAGGCCGCGCAGGCGCTTGCGGTCGTAGTCGAGCAGCGCCGCTGGGCCCATCGCGCGGGCGATCAGGATCGCGTTGTCGGGCAGTTGTTCGCGCGACGGCGCGTGGTCCTGGCCGACCAGTTGCCGCATCAAGCGGTGGCCGAGATCCTCGAGGTCGTGCAGGCGGTCGCGCAAATACGGATCGGTCGAGCGCAGCATGCGGGCGCGGGTGTCGGACTGCACGCGTTCGACGGCGGCTTCCGCGGTAAGACCGGTGGCGACCGCCTCGTGCAGCTTGTGCGACCAGCCGTGGTCGTTGGCGAACATGCGGTAGGCTTCCAGCACGTCGCGGTGTTCGCCGCCCTCGGCGACGTCGCCGCGTTCCAGCATGCGGTCGAGATCGGCGCGCAGCTTGGTCAGGGCTGCGTCGAGCTTCTTGATTTCCTTCGGCAGGTCTTCGGCGATGTAATTGGTGATGACGACGCGCGGCTCGTGCAGCACGACATGGCCGAGCGCAATGCCGTCGGACAGGATCGCGCCGGTCTTGTGCACGGAGTGCCGCGCCGCGGGTTCGGCGCCGGGCTGCGCCAGCGCCGCCAGTTCGCCGGAGGCGATCATCTCGGCCACCACCATCGCGGTGGTCTGCAGCGCCTCGACCTCTTCCTCGACATAAGTGCGCTTGGCGCGGTTCTGCACCACCAGCACGCCGAGCGTGTTGCCGGCGCGCAGGATCGGCACGCCGAGGAACGAATGATAGATTTCTTCGCCGGTTTCCGGGCGGAACGAGAACGCCGGATGGCTTTGCGCATCCGACAGGTTGAGCGGGGTGGCCTCGCTGGCGACGAGGCCGACCAGGCCTTCATGCGCGCTCAGCACCGTTCGGTGGACGGCGTCGCGGTTCAGACCCTCGGTGGCGTAGAGTTCGAGCGTGTTATCGACGCGCAGCACATAGGTCGAGCAGACCTCGGCCACCATATTGGCCGCGATCAGGACCACGATCTTGTCCAGCCGCTCCTGGGCGGAGACCTGCTCCGCCATGGTTTCGCGGAGCCGTCTCAACAAGACGCGGGGGCCTCCCGACGCGCTCCGCATGTGCCAAAATCCTCCCCCGCAAAGCCAGCATCCCGGGTGGCCGGTAGCTGGCGTGAAACTCACGAAAAGCAACAATTTTATTCATTCGGCGCCGCCGCAAGCCCCTGATCCCGGCCGAATCGGGATCGCCAAACTGTGGCACAGTTTGCGGCAGCTCACCTGTCAGGCCGTATAGCCAATCGAGGCTCGCTTTGCCAAGCAAAACGCCTGCCAGTAGCAATAACGTCTCTGTCAGGCCAATGCTGCGACCGCTAAGAGAAAGTAATTCTCTAGTGCCCCGTTTCCGAAGTTCGTGAGGCGCCGCGGCAGACACTGACACGAACTTCGGAAACATAAGGAGCACTAGAAAACATCAAAATCCTAGTGCCGCTTATCGATTTGAAGTTTCTAGACGGACTTGCGGCATCCGGTTTAGGAACTTCAAATCGGCGGCACCAGGCCTGTTCTAGTCTAGGCCTGGTCCAACCCATAGAGCGTATGCAGCGTGCGCACCGCAAGTTCGGTGTAGGCGGCGTCGATCAGCACCGAAAACTTGATTTCGGAAGTGGTAATGGCGCGGATGTTGATATTGCGCGCCGCAAGGGCGGTAAATGCCATCGCCGCGACGCCGGCATGGCTGCGCATGCCGCTGCCGATCACCGACACCTTGGCGACGTCGGTGGCGCTGTCGAGCCGCTTGTAGCCGATCTTGCCCTTGGAGGCGGTAATGGTGTCCCTGGCGCGGGTATAGTCGGAGGCCGGCACCGTGAAGGTGAGGTCGGTGGTCTTGCCGTCCTCGGAGACGTTCTGCACGATCATGTCGACATTGATGTTGGCCTCGGCGAGGGGCCCGAAAATGGCGGCGGCAACGCCCGGCTTGTCCTCGATCTGGCGCACGGAAATCTGGGCTTCGTCCTTGGAGAAGGCGATGCCGGTGACGACGTGGCTTTCCATGATTTCCTCCTCGCTGCAGATCAGCGTGCCCGGCGGCTGGTTGGCATGCGGGTCGATATCCTCGGGCTTGTCGAAGCTGGAACGGACGAACACCGGCATGTTGTGCACCATGCCGAGTTCCACCGAACGCACCTGCAGGACCTTGGCGCCTTGGGAAGCCAGTTCCAGCATGTCCTCGAAGGCGATCTTGTCGAGCCGGCGCGCCTTCGGAACCACGCGCGGGTCGGTGGTGTAGACGCCGTCGACATCGGTGTAGATGTCGCAGCGGTCGGCGCGGATGGCGGCCGCGATCGCCACCGCCGATGTGTCCGAACCGCCGCGCCCGAGCGTGGTGATTCGGCCTGTTTGCGGATTGATGCCCTGGAAGCCGGCGATGACGGCGACTTCCTTGCGGTCTTTGAAGCGGTTGATGATCTCGGCGCCGTCGATTTCCAGGATCCGCGCCGAAGCATGCGCGTCCGAGGTTTTGATCGGAATCTGCCAGCCCTGCCAGGAGCGGGCCTGGATGCCGATCGCCTGCAGCGCGATCGCGAGCAGTCCCGAGGTGACCTGTTCGCCGGAGGCGACGACGGCGTCATACTCGCGCGCGTCGTGCATCGGCGAGGCGTCGCGGCACCATTCCACCAGCTCGTTGGTCTTGCCGGACATCGCCGACACCACCACGGCGACGTCATGCCCGGCATCGACTTCGCGTTTGACGTGACGCGCGACGTTGCGGATTCGGTCGATATTGGCGACGGACGTACCGCCGAATTTCATCACGAGGCGGCCCATGACGACGCGTGCATTCCCTGTGAGGATAAGTAAGCTGACCCGGACGGAAATTGGAGCGCCCGGGCCGAAAGCGGCGTATACATAGGGCGGCGTCCCGGGGCAAGCGACCGCGGGCGTTTTCCGGCCAAAAATGGCGTAAAATACGGTGGTAGCGGGTTAATTCAGGTCAGGCGAATGGGGCGTTACATCGACGAAATCCTGCAGCCCGGCGAGAAGGTGCTGTATTCGACCAATGCGCACTGGATGTTCTTCCTGCCGGCGATCGCGGCGTGGATGGTGGCGATCGTATTCCTGGTGCTGTCGCGGATGATTGTCGCCGACGTGCCGGTGCTGCTCTGCCTGTCGATGGCGGCCATCGCGGCCATCTTCGCGCTCTACAAGACCTTCACCGCCTGGTTCCATCGCTGGACCACCGAAACCGACGTCACCAATCTGCGCGTCGTCCACAAGACCGGATTCATCCAGCGCCGCACCTTCGAGATGAGCCTCGACAAGGTCGAGAGCGTCGACGTCAACCAGAGCATTCTCGGGCGCATCATGAATTACGGCGACGTCACCATCCTGGGCGTCGGCGAGGGCAAGGAAACCATCTCCACGATTGCTTCGCCCTTGGCGTTCCGCAATTCCATCACCGCGCGATAGGGCCGAAAGCTCACCATGGCCATGCAATCAAACCACGCCGGCCTATCCGGTAGCACGGTCGATCCGGCCGAAGTCGCGAAGTTTTCAAAGCTGTCGGACGAGTGGTGGGACCCCAAGGGCAAGATGGCCCCGCTGCACAAGATCAACCCGCTGCGGCTGACCTATATCCGCGACGCCGCCTGCCGCAAGTTCGAGCGCAACGTCAAAAGCCTGAATTGCCTTTCCGGATTGCGCATCCTCGATATCGGCTGCGGTGCCGGCCTGTTGTGCGAGCCGTTCACGCGGCTCGGCGCGCAGGTGATCGGGATCGATCCCTCCGCCACCAATATCGCCGCCGCCAAGCTGCATGCCGACAAGGGCCATCTGTCGATCGATTACCGCTGCACCACCGCCGAGGAGATGGATGTGCGCGAGCGCTTCGACATCGTGCTTGCGATGGAGGTGGTCGAGCATGTGACTGACGTGGGCGTGTTCCTCAACCGCTGCACCGCGATGCTCAAGCCTGGCGGCATGATGGTGCTCTCGACCCTGAACCGCAACTGGAAGAGCTTTGCGCTGGCGATCGTCGGCGCCGAATATGTGCTGCGCTGGCTGCCGCGCGGCACCCATCAATGGAACAAGTTCGTCACCCCCGACGAACTCGCGCGGCATCTGGCCGCCAACAAGCTCGCCATCACCGAAGAGGCCGGCGTGGTCTACAACCCGCTCGCCGACAAATGGAGCATCTCGTCCGACATGGACGTGAACTACATGGTGGTGGCGGAGCAGATGTAGGGATTCACTTGCTGTCGTCCGTGCCTTCGCAAGGACGACAGGAGAATTTGGCTTAATCGCAATCCTGTCATGCGCCGATCAGGTTGACCGCGCGGCTTGCGCCCGGCACGGTGCGGCTCCTTTCCGCCGGTATCCCCTATGTTCTCGATCGCCTCGCTCTGGATTCCCTTCACCATCACCGCTGCGCTCGGCCAGGTGGCGCGCAATGCGATGCAGCGGTCGCTGACCGGGCCGCTCGGCACCTGGGGCGCCACCAATATCCGTTTCCTGTTCGGGTTTCCGTTCTCGATCGTCTTCTTCGTGGTCGTGGTGGCGGCGACCGGCGACCGCGTGCCATGGCCGACCGCGGCGTTCTGGCCATGGCTGCTGCTCGGCGCGCTGAGCCAGATCGTTGCGACCGGGCTGATGCTGCTCGCGATGAACGACCGCTCGTTCGTGGTGACGACGGCCTACCTGAAGACCGAGGCAATCCAGACCGCGATCTTCGGCTTCATCTTCCTCGGCGATCACCTCACCTGGCTCAAAGTCATTGCGATCCTGATCGCAACGATCGGTGTGGTTATCACGGCGCTGCGACGAGGCGCTGAAAAGAGCTTTGCCGAACTGAAGCCGACCATCATCGGCCTGGTCGCCGCCGCCGCCTTCGCGCTGTCGGCGATCGGCTTTCGCGGCGCCATCATCACGGTATCAGGCGTTTCCTTCGTCACCGCGGCGTCCTACACGCTGGTGTTCGGCCTGTTCGTGCAGACGCTGGTGCTGACGATCTATCTGCTGTTCCGCGCGCCCGACGTGCTGCGAAAGATCCTCGGGCTATGGAAGCCCTCGATGCTCGCGGGCTTCATGGGAGCTTTCGCCTCGCAATTCTGGTTTCTGGCCTTTGCGCTGACGGCGGCCGCCAATGTGCGCACGCTGGCGCTGGTCGAGGTGCTGTTCGCGCAAGCGGTGGCGTACTACTCGTTCAAGCAGCCGCTTGCCGCGCGCGAACTGGTCGGCATCGTGCTGATCGTGGCCGGCGTGGCGCTGCTGGTGGCGGTGTAGCGCCGTCATTGCGAGCAGCTCTTGCGACGAAGCAATCCATTCTTTCTTTGCGCCGTGAGATGGATTGCTTCGTTGCGCTCGCAATGACGGTGGGCACGGCGCAAAGAGCGCCTTTGTCCACCTGGCGGTTTGATTATCGCTTCACGGCAATCAGCACCGCGCCGGCGGCAATCAGCACGATTCCGAGCCAGCCATTGAGCGACGGCCGTTCGCCGAGAAACACCACGCCGAACAGCGCCACCAGCACCACGCTCAATTTGTCGATCGGCGCCACCAATGTCGCCGGGCCGAGTTTCAGCGCACGGAAATAGCAGATCCAGGAGGCGCCGGTGCCGAGCCCCGACAGCACCAGGAACACCCAGCTTTTGGTCGAGATCGGGTCGGTCTGGTTGAACTGGCCGGTCGCAAACAGGATCAGCGCCAGGCTGAACAGCACGACCACGGTGCGGATCAGGGTGGCGAGATCGGAGTTGATGTCCTCGACGCCGATCTTGGCGAAGATCGCGGTCAGCGCCGCGAACACCGCCGACAGCACGGCCCAGACTTGCCACGACCACAGGGTTTCAGAGTTCATGGTTGGTCCTTCGCAAACATCGTCATTGCGAGGAGCGCTTGCGACGAAGCAATCCATCCGTCCGTTATGCCGTGAGGTGGATTGCTTCGCTTCGCTCGCAATGACGGGGAACCAGTTATCGGAAGCGTGTCAATTCCTGTCGTCCGGCAGCACCGGCAGCGGGGAGACTTCGACGCCTTCCTCGATCAGGGCGCGGGCCTCGTCGGGCGAGGCCTCGCCATAGATCGGCCGGTGCTCGATATCGCCGTAATGCATCTTGCGCGCCTCGTTGGGGAAGCGCTCGCCGACATTGTCGGCGTTTTTAACGATGTGATCGCGCAGTTCCTTGATCTTGGCGCGCAGTTCGCGCTCCTGCGCCATCAACAGCGGCGTCGATTCGGTGACCGCCGCCTCTGCCGGCACGGCGGCGGGCGCAGGCTCGGCTGCCTCGCGGCCCTTTTTGCTGACGATCTGCGGGGCCATGATGGCGCGCTCGACCTTGACCGAG
>Ga0310811_10005106_pt1 | contig 16549 bp, 18 predicted proteins | sample YCmetagenome_FD_207642 | JGI IMG/M metagenome (GOLD analysis project Ga0310811, IMG submission 207642) | Soil microbial communities from experimental microcosm in Duke University, North Carolina, United States - YC | ecosystem: Engineered > Artificial ecosystem > Soil microcosm > Unclassified ...
CGGTGACCGTGCCGCGCTGGTTCCCCGAGCAGGTCTGCTGGGCGCTGTCCGACGCGTACCACGAGGTCGAGGGCGGCCACGTGCGCATCTACAAGCGCTCGCAGATCATGCAGCGGCTGCGCGAGGTGAAGCTGGCCCCCTACGGCTCCCACCACGCGCACGCGCTGCACTCGCCGTACTGGTGGCTCAAGTGCGCGGTCGGCGTGGACAACGACTCCTCGAAGCTCGTGCGGACGTATCACAAGATGCTGGTCTGGGACATCATGAAGGGCCCGAAGACCACGCGCATCGGCGAGTCGGTGCTCAACCCGATACTCGGCAAAAGCCTGGTCGTCTACGCGAACAAGCGCCGATGAGCGAGCTCGCGAGCTCATCCATGAGCACGGTGTGCCCGCCGACGCACGACGCGGATGTCCGCAAACCCCCCTCCGGCGGCGCGATCCTGGCGTCGGCCGGGGTCCTGGAGCTTCCCCTGATCGAGCGCACCGCGGCCGGGATCGCGGCGATCCAGCGGCCGGACGGCTCGATCCCGTGGTTCCACGGCGACAAGACCGACCCCTGGGACCACGTCGAGTCGGCGATGGCGCTGGACGCGGCGGGCCGGCCCGCCGCGGCGCAGGCGGCGTACCGCTGGCTGGCGGACCGTCAGAATTCGGACGGGTCCTGGTACGCGAACTACGCGGACACGCCGGAGGGCGCCGCCGAGCCGTCGGACAAGACGAAGGACGCGAACTTCACCGCGTACATCGCGGTCGGCGTCTACCACCACTGGCTGATCACCGGCGACGACGCGTTCCTGGACGCGCTCTGGCCGAGCGTGTCCCAGGCGGTCGAGTTCGTGCTCGGCCTGCAGCGCGCGGACGGCGCGATCCGCTGGAACCCCGACTCGGACGAGGCGCTGCTGACCGGCTGCAGTTCGATGTACCAGGCGCTGCGCTGCGCGGTGGCGATCGCCGAGCGGATGTGCGAGCCGCGCCTGGCGTCGGAGTGGACCGGCGCGGCGTTGCGCCTCGGCCGCGCGGTCGCGTGCGCCGGGGGCTTCGGCGGGCAGCCGTCCTCGGGCGTGTTCGCCGAGAAGTACCGCTACTCGATGGACTGGTACTACCCGGTCCTCGGCACGGCCTTGCGCGGTGCGGCGGCGCAGGCGCGCCTCGACGCCGGCTGGGAGCGGTTCGTGGTGCCGGGCCTCGGGGCCCGCTGCGTGGACGACAGGCCCTGGGTGACCGGAGGTGAGACCTTCGAACTCTGCATCGCCCTCTGGGCCGCGGGACGCCCCGATCGCGCGCGCAGGCTGCTGACGGACGTCGGCCACCTGCGCGACCTCGACGGCCTCTACTGGACCGGATACGTGTACGCCGACCACGCGATCTGGCCGGAGGAGAAGACCTCGTGGACGGCCGGCTCGCTGCTGCTCGCCCTCGCCGTGCTCGGCGGCGAGCCGGCGACCCGCACGGTGTTCGGCGGCGAGGACCTGCCGGCCGGGCCGATCGCCGCAGGTAGGCGCGAAGCGACGCCCCGGATCGGCGAACCGACGCCCGCGGGCAGTCGTTAGCGGGATCTGCGTGCTGAGAGTATTTTGAACTGCTTGAGCGCGTGAAGCGTGTCCTCGGGTGTGAGCGCATCCACCGAGATACGGTCCATCACCCTGGCGTACTGCTCCACGTCCTCGGGACGGTCGAGGTATTGAGCGCCCGTCAGGTGCTCCAGATAGACGACGTCGGGCAGCTCCTGCTCGGCGAACCGCAGCATCGCGAAGGCCCCGCCCTCGGCCGCGTGCGCGCCGACCGAGAAGGGCAGCAGCTGGATCGTGATGTTCGGCTGGTCGGCCTTCTCGATCAGGTACTCGATCTGCGGCACCATCGACTCCACGCCGCCCATCGGCCGGCGCAGCGCCGCCTCGTCCAGCACGGCCCAGAACACCGGCGCGCCGGGGCGGTTGAGCACGTCCTGGCGGCGCATCCGCACCTCCACGCGGCGCTCCACCTCGTCCTGGCTCAGGCTGCGGTTGGCGCGCACGACGGAGCGCACGTACTCAGAGCACTGCAGCAGGCCGGGGATGTACTGCACCTCGTACGTGCGCACGATCGAGGCGGCGGTCTCCAGGCCGACGAAGGCCTCGAACCAGTTGGGCAGCGACTCGCTGTAGGTGTGCCACCAGCCGAGTGTGTTCGCCTCGTTGACGAGGTTGAGGATCTGCTCGCGCTCCTTGGCCTCGGTCACCCCGTAGAGGGTCAGCAGATCCGCGACGTCGCGCTCCTTGAAGGAGACCTTGCCCGTCTCCATCCGGCTGATCTTCGACTCGGTGCCGCGGATGTGGTAGCCGGCCTCCTTCATGGAGACGCTCCCGGCCTCGCGCAGCTTGCGCAGCACGGTCCCGAGCAGGATCCGGCGCACGGTGGAACTGTCGCCCGCGCCGTCCATGCCTGTTTCTTCTCCCGCCCTCGAGTGTCTGTGCCCGCAAGTTTGCCACCTGGTCAGGGCTATTTGAAGAGCCTTTGCCGAAGATGCCGTACACAGCGCCGCATCGGCGCTACGATGCAAGTGCATCGGCACAAGCTCCATCGGCATTTGCATCGACGCTTGCAATCTGAAGGGAACAGGCGAATGCTGATACAGACGGCGATCGTCCGGGCCCTGCCCGGGATCCCGCGCACCTGTACCGCCTGCAACACCGGGCTCGACGACACGCCCCCCGCCACGGGGGCGCACGGCGGTCCGCCGGATTGGCCCTCGACCACTACGGATGCTCCCATGGCGCTCGCGACATCCGCGCACACCCGCGGATCGGTTCTCCCAGCCGACATCGTCCGTACCGCCGTGTTCCGGCTCGACCCGGTCCCCGAGTCCGCCGGGCGCGCCCGACGCTCCGCCCGCACGATGCTGAACGACTGGCACCTCGGCCACCTCGTCGAGGACGTCGACCTCGTGGTCTCCGAGCTGGTCACCAACGCCCTGCTGCACACCGGGGCGGGCGACGACGGCTCCCCCGACGCGATCCGCCTCGAGCTGGATCTGAACAGCCGCCGGCTGACCCTCCGGGTGGTCGACGCCAGCCCGCTGCCGCCCATGCCCGAGGAGGCCGCGGAGACCGCCGAGTCCGGTCGCGGACTGCTGCTGGTGGACGCGCTCGCCGCGGAGTGGGACTGGGAGGACCTGCCGGACGGCAAGGCCGTCTGGGCGGCCTTCGACCTCTGAGCACCCGCCCCGACGCCGCGCCGAAGCGCGCCGAATCCGAGCACTGAGCCACAGCCCGATCCCTGCGACGCCACGGGGGGCGCATTCGGGCCGCCCATTCAATTCATACATTGATGTAGGCCATTTCAGGCGCATTCATCATCTCCGCACGCTCCGGTACACACTCCCCCACGCTTCTGTCCGTGCAACGCAAACTGCAGCCGAATTTGCGGAATCTTTGGCTGATTCACCTGCCGATGCACTTGCATCCACGCTATGGTCCAAGAGCAGGGAAATTCAGCAGCACTCGAAGATCAGCGAAGAGAACAGTGAGGAGCCCAGCATGTCCTTCACACCCGCTAACGGGACCGCGGCGACCGATCTCGTCGGAGCTTCCTGGCGTAAGAGCAGCTACAGCAACTCTCAGGGCAACTGCGTCGAGTTCGCCGCGCTGCCCGATGGGAGCGTGGCGGTGCGCAACTCGCGCGATCCGCAGGGCCCGGCCCTGATCTACACCCGCGCGGAGATCTCCGCGCTGCTGGCCGGCGCCAAGGACGGCGAGTTCGACGACCTGTCCTGACCGAGGGGAAGAACCGACGGCTGCCGAAGCCGCCACAGACTGGCTTGCCCCGCTCCTGCACCGCGGGAGGGGGGAAACCCGCTTCTCTCCGCCCCGGCGGTCGCGCCGGACGCGGACCCTGGAGAACCGGGTCGCGGCGGGGCGTATTCGAGCTCATAGAAGGATGGGACGGCTACGATGAGATTCGCGAAGCCTGTTCCGCGACGCTGCCTGACGAATTATCATGTCAGGACACACAACGGTGCAGGCGGTCGCCACGGCACCGCGCTGCCCGGGAGGCGCTGATGGACGGATCCCCCGAATCCGAGTTCGAGAACACCCAGCCCCCGGCCGCGGATTGGTCCATGTCGATCGCCGCGGACTGGGATCCGCCGGAGATCGATCCGACGGTGCCGCACCCGTTCCGCATGTACAACTACCTGATCGGCGGCAAGGACAACTACCAGGCCGACCGCGACGCCGTCGAGGTGCTGCTCAAGGCCAGGCCGGACGCGGTGATCAGCGCGCGGTCCGTGGAGGCCTTCAGCCGCCGCGTGGTGCGCTACCTGGTCGGCAAGGGGATCACCCAGTTCCTGCAGCTCGGCACGGCGATCACGGTGGCCAACAGCCACGACCAGATCGCGCACGACGTGGACCCGACCTGCCGCTTCGTCTACGTCGCCGACGACCCGATCACCCTCGCCCACGCCCGCGCCCTGCTCGTCGGCCGCCCCGGCAGCGACGTGACCGTCGTCGCGGGCGACTTCCGCACCCCGCGCTGCGTGCTGGCCGACGCGAAGGTCGTCGCGCACCTCGATCTCGACAAGCCCGTGGGCGTGCTGCTTTTCGGCATGATCGACTACATCAGGGATCCCGAGGACGCCAAGAACGCGCTGGCGGTTCTCTTCGAGTGGCTGCCCGACGGCAGCATGGTCGCCTTCCAGCACGTGCAGGAGGTGGGCGTCCCGGAGATCGACGAGGGCGTGCACCTACTCTCGGCGCAGGAGAGGCTCGGCCTGACGCCGCGCACCGAGGCGCAGGTCGAGGAGATCCTCACCGACTTCGCGCACATGCTCATCGAGCCCGGCCTGGTCCAGCTGCCGCTCTGGCGCCGCGAGGACGCGCCGCCGGAGGAGGACCCGACCTGGGACGACGGCCCCGGCCCTGATATGGCCGAGCGCGCCGCGACCCTCGGCGGCGTCCTGCGCAAGCAGGACGGGTAGCCGGGTTCCGTCTTCCGCTTCGGCCGATTCCGCAGGTCACCTACGGCGCAGCAGCCGCAGCGAACCCTCCCCCGGAAGCTCGTCGAAGTCCCCGGATTCCAGCGCCCGCAGGTAGATCCGGTACGGCGCCTGCCCGCCGTCCGCCGGATCCGGGAACACGTCGTGGATCGCCAGCACGCCGCCGGACGCCAGCTTCGGCGCCCACCCCTCGTAGTCCGTCTGCGCCGCGGCATCCGTGTGACCGCCGTCGATGAACACGAATCCGGCGCTCCCCTGCCACAGCCGCGCCACGTCGCCCGAGCGCCCGACGACGAGGAGGACCGCGTCCTCCACCCCGGCCAGCGCCAGCGCGCGGCGGGCCGGCGGCAGCGTGTCGATCAGGCCGACCGCGGGGTCGACGAGCTCTGGATCGTGGTACTCCCAGCCCGGCTGGTGCTCCTCGGAGCCGCGGTGGTGGTCCACCGTCAGCAGCATCCGTCCGCCCGCGCGCGCCGCCCCGGCGAGCAGGATCGCCGACTTCCCCTGGTACGTGCCGATCTCGATCAGATCGCCGAACGCCGCCCCCGCCACCGCGGCCGCGTACAGCGCCCGCGCCTCCTCGGACGGCATGAAGCCCGGCGTCTCCGCGAAGGCCTTCCACAGGATCGGGTCGATCTCGGGCTGCTGCTGCATTTGCATCGGGGAGGGCATGGACCCACTTTTTCACAGCGGACGCCGGACTGCGTAGTCACCGCCGAACCGATACGGTGCTGGCATGGGAGAGATCATCCTGCTGCGTCACGGCGAGACCGAGTGGAGCCGAGACGGCAGGCACACCGGCCGTACCGACCTGCCGCTGACCGACAGGGGCCGCGAGCAGGCCACCGCCGCGGGCGCCCTGCTGGCCCGCCAGGGCGCCCGCATCGCCACCGCGTGGTCCAGCCCCGCCCAGCGCGCGCAGGAGACCGCGAAGCTCGCCGGCGTGGCCCTGGACGGCGTCGACGCGGACCTGTGGGAGTGGGACTACGGCGGCTACGAGGGCGTCACCACCGAGGAGATCCAGCGCACCCGGCCCGGCTGGTACCTCTGGCACGACGGCGTCATCCCCGGCGGCCCCGACGGCTACCCCGGCGAGGCGGTGGAGCACGTCGGCGAGCGCTGCGACCGCGTCATCGCCCGCGTCCTGCCCCTGGTCACCGGCGACCAGGCCCTCGACGGCGACGTGGCCCTGGTAGCCCACGGCCATCTGCTGCGCATCCTCGCCGCCCGCTGGATCGGCCTCCCCGCCCGCGACGGCAGCCGCCTCAAGCTCGACACGGCGTCGGTGTCGAGGCTCGGCTTCGAGCACAACGTCCCGGTGCTCGCTCGCTGGAACGAGCTGGCGTGGGGCTGAGGCCGCGTTGCGCGGTCGCGTCCCACGCTCAACTGGACCGCGTATTCCTCAGATGCGGCCCGATGTACCCGACGATCACCGCCCCCGTCGGCCCGGATGTGTCGTCGTAGTAGTGCAGGCGGGGCGCGGTCTGGCCGGAGTTGCCGATCTTGACGTGGGCCCAGAACTCGGCGTAGCCGCTGGAGTCGATCGCCCTGGGGACGCGGAAGCGGCGCTGCTCGGCCAGGCGGGGGTCCTGGCGGACGGTGTCGGACTCCAGGGACGCGACCTGGGTGGCCGGGTAGATCCTGCCGCCGTGGCGGGAATCCTCGCAGTAGCGGCGGAACCCGCCGCCTTCCCACGCCCCTGATCTGCGCTGGGCGGCGTAGCTGTCGAGGGCGGCCAGGGCCTCGCGGGCCTTGACCGCGAACGTGGCCGCGTCCTTGTGGCGGTCGAGGACGCCCATCGGGCCCGAGTCCGCGGTGATCAGCAGGTTCGGGTAGTCGCCGAAGGAGTCGGCGAGCAGGTCGAAGGGGCTCGGCTCCGCCTCGGCGGCCTCGGGGCAGGGGTGCTCGCCGTCGAGGCCGGGCTCGCGGCCGATGCCGAGTTCGGCGTCGATCTCCGCGTAGTACCTGCGCTGCCTGGCCGCCTCGGCGCGCTGCTCCTCGCCGGCCTGGTAGAGCACGTCCGCCACCTCGCCCAGCGGGGGCGGCAGCGGTGCGGCGGCGGCCTCGGCACGGATCCGGTGGGTCAGGATCGCCTGCACCGCGTCCATCTCGTGCTCGAGCCGCTCGCCCTTGAGCACCCGGTGCCGTTCGGCGTCCTCGCGGCTCGCGGGGTCCACCCCGGGACGGAAGGTGCGCAGGGCCGCCATGGTCCAGTGGTATTCGAAGTCCCCGTTGAGTTTCCGACCCGCCTCGTCGTCCAGCAGGTAGAGCGACGCGATGCCCGGAAGGTACCTCGTCGCCTCCGCGAACCTCACCCGCCACGGCTCGAGATCGTCGCCTTCCCCCGGCACGGCGACGATCGCGGGTAAGCGTCGTCCGGGGTCGCAGAGCACGGTGATCAGTTCATCGATGTCGCGCACGCCGAGCAGCTGTGGCGACGTTGTCAATCGCGCCGGCCCGTCGAAGGCGGTCACCGCGTCCAGCACCAGGCCGGTCAGATCCGGCGTACGCACCCGTTCGTCGATGACCCCGACGCCGTCCTCCGCCCGTGCACTCACCTCGATCAGGAAGTAGCCGCTCTCCTTGAGCTCCTTGTCCGGGCGTCTGGAGAGCGACACGAACGTGAGAGACGTATACCAGTGCACCCCGGCTCTGGGAGCCTCTTTCAGGCGATATCGCACCGCCTTGAATCTGCCCGGCGCCACACCCTCCGTGACTGTCAGCACGGCCCCGTTCCCGACCTTGTAGCGCCCCGGCTCGGACTGGAAGGGCTCCTCGAAGCCCTCGGCCCTCAGCCACGCCCCCATGCGGTCGGCCGCGATCTGCGGCCCGTGAGCGGCCTCCTTCCAGTCCACGCCGAACACCGAGCGGTACCCGACCCACATGCTCTATCCCCTCCTTCACTGCGGACGGCGGCGGGCCGTGGTGGGTGCCCGCCGGGCCGGTTGGGCTTCCGGCCTTGATCCTTCCTCCTAGAGTCTTTACCCGATTGTGACCCCTGGACGCTACCTCCCGTCCACTGTTTCGCCGATTTAACTTGTGGTCGGGGCGGGAAAGAACAGTGGCCACGATCGCGCGGCCGCGTTCGGCGGAAGCGAAATCGTGACCACCGGGGCAGTCTGACGTGCAGTCACCGTTATAAAGCGGTGGCCGCCGCGGCCCCTGTCCCGGGGCCGCGGCGGCCGGCGAAGAAAAACCTGAGAATCACTGCGGAATGTTCCCGCGGCTCCCGCGATGCCGCGGGGCGGAGGCGATCGCGGCGGCGAACTCCAGCTCCACTTGCGGACGCAGGTCCTCGGGCACCTCGGCGAGCCTGCGGCGGTGCAGCACGCGCACCGCGGCGACCGCGCCCATCACGGCGACCGGCGGGCCGGTGACCGCATGTCCAGGGTCGCGGTCATGCGCGTGTCCTCACTCGGCGAGCGGACCCGGGCCGGACGCGGCTCCGTCAGCGCGCGGCGTATGAACGCAGTGCGAGCACGACGTTGTGGCCGCCGAAGCCGAAGGAGTTGTTCAGCGCGACGATCGGGCCCGCCGGGGTCTCGGCCGGCAGTGCGCGCGGCTCGTCCCGGACGATGTCCAGGTCGGCGCTCTCGTCGAGGTCGGTGATGTTGATCGTCGGCGGGGCGAGCAGCTCGTGCACGGCCTTGACCGCGAACACCGTCTCGATGCCGCCGGCGCCGCCGAGCAGGTGCCCGGTCATCGACTTGGTCGCGGAGATGGCGATGTGCTCGGCGTCCTCGCCGAGGGCCATGCGCAGCGCCTTGAGCTCGCCGGTGTCGCCCAGCGGGGTCGAAGTGGCGTGCGCGTTCAGGTGCACGATCTGCTCGGGCGAGACGCCGGCGTCGGCCACCGCGCTGCGGACCGCGGCGGCGATGCCCTCGCCGGTCGGGTCGGGCTGGGCGATGTCGTGCGAGTCGGCGGAGTAGCCGACCCCGGCCAGCACGGCGTAGACGCGGGCGCCGCGGGCGGCGGCGTGCTCCTCGGACTCGAGCACCACGATCCCGGAGCCCTCGCCGAGCACGAAGCCGTCACGGCCCTTGTCGTAGGGGCGCGAGGCGCGCTTCGGGTCCTCGTTGTTCTTGGACATCGCCATCATGTTGGCGAACGCGGAGATCGGCAGCGGGTGGATCGCCGCCTCGGTACCGCCGCAGACCACGACGTCGGCGCGGCCGGAGCGGATCATGTTGAGCGCGTAGCCGATGGCCTCGCAGCCGGTGGCGCACGCGGAGACGGGGGTGTGCACACCGGCCAGCGCGCCGAACTCGAGGCCCACGTACGCGGCGGGGCTGTTCGGCATGAGCATCGGGACCGCGCGCGGGCTCACGCCGCGGGGGCCCTTGGCGAGCAGCAGGTCGTAGTTGTCCAGCAGCGTGGTCACACCGCCGATGCCGGAGCCGACGGCGACGCCGAGCCGGTGGACGTCCACCTCGACGCCGTCCAGGCCGGCGTCCTTCCAGGCCTCGCGGGCGGCGATCAGCGCGAACTGCGCCGAGCGGTCCAGCCGGCGGCGCTCGACCGGCTTCATCACCTCGGCGGGCTCCACCTGGACCCGTCCGGCCATGCGCACCGGCAGGTCGGCTGCCCACTCCTCGGTCAGCGGGACGATGCCTGACTGGCCGGCGAGCAGCGCCTCCCAGGTCGAGGCGACGTCCCCGCCGAGCGGAGTCGTCGCGCCGAGCCCGGTGACGACCACGGTCTTGTCCACTGATCTAGCCCATCTACTCGAATGCCGACCGAGAGGTTGTCCCGGATCGAAAACCGGGCGGTGTGCCGCCGTCCCGGTCCGCCGCGGAGTTCCGCGGCGGACCGGGCGGCGGTCGCTGCGCCGTGCTGCGGGGTCAGCCCGCGTGCGACGCGATGTAGCTGACGGCGTCGCCGACGGTCGAGAGGTTCTTGACCTCCTCGTCCGGAATCTTGACGCCGAACTTGTCCTCGGCCGCGACGACGACCTCGACCATGGTCAGCGAGTCGACGTCGAGGTCCTCGGTGAAGGACTTGTCGAGCTGAACGTCCTCGACGTCGATTCCCGCGACCTCGTTGACGATCTCGGCGAGCCCCGAGAGGATCTCTTCCTGGGTGGCCATGACCGGCTCCTTAACCTGTGATGCTGCGGTGACGGCCGTTACCGTGCGGTCTCGGCCTGGGGACTGGGAAAGCCTACAATCTGCGGGTCCGCGCCCTGCGGAGGGCTACGGCAGCTGGACGACCTGGGCTGCGTAGACCAGCCCGGCGCCGAAGCCGATGAGCAGCGCGATCCCGCCGTGCGGGGCCTCGCCCTCCTCGAGCATCCGCTCCATCGCGAGCGGAATCGAGGCGGCCGAGGTGTTGCCGGTGCGCGCGATGTCCCTGGCCACCGGCACGTTGTCCGGGAGCTTCAGGGCCTTGATCATCGCGTCGGTGATGCGCATGTTCGCCTGGTGCGGGATGAACGCGTCGAGGTCCTCGGCGGTGATCCCGGCCTTCTCCAGGGCCTTCTTGGCCACCGGCACCATCTGGTAGGACGCCCAGCGGAAGACCTGCTGGCCGTTCATCCGCAGCGCCGGGAAGCCGAGCTCGGGCTGCTCGCGCAGCGCGTCCCAGGAGAAGGTCTGGCCGATCGCCTCGTACTGCGCGCCGTCCGCGCCCCAGACGACCGGGCCGATGGCCGGGGTGTCCGAGGGGCCGACCACGGCCGCGCCCGCGCCGTCGCCGAAGATGAACGCCGTGGAGCGGTCGTTCATGTCGGTCAGGTCGGAGAGCCGTTCGACGCCGATGACGAGCACGTACTCGGCCGAGCCGCCGCGCACCGCGTCCTGCGCCAGGGCCAGGCCGTGGCAGAAACCCGCGCACGCGGCCGAGATGTCGAACGCGGCGGCGTTGACGGCGCCGAGCTCGTTGGCGACGATCGCGGCCAGCGACGGGGTCTGCGCGAGGTGCGTGACGGTCGAGATGATCACGAGGCCGAGCTGCTCCGGCTCGATGCCCGCGGCTGCCAGGGCTTTGCCGGCCGCGCTGACGGACATCATGCCGACGGTCTCCTCGGCCGTGGCCCAGCGCCGCTCCTTGATCCCGGTTCGGGTGGTGATCCACTCATCGGTGGAGTCGATCACCTGGCAGATCTGCTCGTTGGTGACGACCCGGGAGGGCCGGTAGCCGCCGACGCCGAGGATGCGGGCGTGCGCGGGCCCGGCCGGGGACTGTATCTGCTTGGGCATCAGTGGGTGGCCTCAGCCTTCTGCACAGTTTGAATACGGACGAGCCCGCTCATACGGATGCCTCAGCCTTCGGGTGGATACGGACGAGCGGCTGGCCCGGGGAGACCGGGTCGCCGTCCTCGACGAGCCACTCGATGACGGTGCCGCCGTGCTCGGCGATCAGCTTCTGCTCCTCGCGGCGGGAGACGACGGTCACCGCGTGCTCGCCGGCGGCGAGCTCGGCGCCGACCGCGACGCCGCCGCGCTGCACGGTGCCGGAGAACGGCGCGACCAGCAGCCGCAAGGTCGGGGCGCTGTTGAGCGGGTTGTGCGCGGTCTCCGCGTGGTTGCCGACGAACTCGCGCGCGGCGTCGAGCTGGTCCGGCGTCTTCAGGGCGAAGGTCTCCACGCCCTTGAGCGCGCGCTTGGCGATGCCGGTGAGCGTGCCGGCCGGCGGAACCTCGAGGATGCCGGTGACGCCGAGCTCGCGCATCGTCTCCATGCACAGGTCCCAGCGGACCGGGCTGGCGATCTGGCTGACGATCCGCTTCACGATCTCGGCGCCCGAGTGGACGACCTGTCCGTCCCGGTTCGAGATGTAGCGCACGCGCGGGTCGTGCGTGGTGACGCCCTTGGCGAGCTGGGCCAGCCGGTCCACGGCCGGGGCCATGTGCTCGGTGTGGAAGGCTCCGGCGACGGACAGGCCGCGCAGCCGGGCGCCCGCGGGCGGGTCGGCCTCGAAGGCGGCGAGCTGCTCGACGGTGCCGGCGGCGACGATCTGGCCGGGGCCGTTGTTGTTGGCCGGGGTCAGGCCGTGCTCGGCGATCTTGGCGAGGACCGCGTCCGCGTCGCCGCCGAGGACGGCGGTCATCGAGGTGCGGGTGACGGCGGCGGCGCCGGCCATGGCCCGGCCGCGCTCGCGCACCAGGGTCATCGCGGACTCGGCGGTGATCGCGCCGGTGCCGGCCGCGGCGGTCAGCTCGCCGACGGAGTGGCCGGCCACCGCGCCGACCTGGCCGAAAGCCTCGGCCGGGTGCGGGAACAGGGCGAGGGCCGCGGCGATGCCGGAGGCGACCAGCAGCGGCTGGGCGATGGCGGTGTCGCGGATCGTGTCGGCGTCGGCCTCGGTGCCGTAGTGCACCAGGTCCAGATCGGCGACCGCGGACCACCAGGTGATCCGGTCGGCGACGCCGGGGACGTCGAGCCAGGGCGTGAGGAAGCCAGGGGTCTGGGCACCCTGGCCGGGAGCGACGAGTACGAGCACCCTTCCACCTTGCCGTGCGCCGGCCCCGTACGGCTGCCACGGCAGGCACGAAGATCTAGCGACGGTCCTGTGGAATCCCTACAAAGGCTTCGCGGCCTCCGCCAACCGGCCCAGGACCAGGGCGATCTGCAGGGTGAACGCGCTGCGTGCCTGCGACGGCGTCAAGCCTGTGATGTCGGTCACCCGTCTGAGCCGGTAGCGGACCGTGTTGGGGTGCACGAACAGGATCCGTGCGGCCGCCTCGAGGCTCGCCGCCTGCTCCAGGTAGACCGAGAGCGTCTCCAGCAGAGCCGAGCCGGCCTCCGACAGTGGTCTGTAGATCTCCTCCAGCAGGCACACCCTGGCCAGCTCGTCCCCGGCGACCGCGCGCTCGGGCAGCAGGTCGTCGGCGAGCACCGGGCGCGGCGCGTCCGGCCAGGCGACGGCGGCGCGCAGGCCGGAGAGCGCGGCCTCGGCGGAGCGCGAGGCGGCGGTCAGCTCGGCGACCACCGGGCCTATCACCACCGGTCCGGGCGCGAACTGGCCGGCCAGCGCGCGCAGCACGACGACCGGGTCGCCGGTCACGCCGCCGACGACCGCGATCAGCCGGTCGCCCTGCACGCCGGCGAGCACCGACAGGCCCGGGCCGTCGTAGCCCGCGACCGGCCGGTGCCGCCCGGCCCGGTGCATGCCGTCGACCACGGCCTCCGGATCGTCGTTCGGGGCGAGGCCGACCATGACGGTGATGTCGGTGCGCGCGGCCCAGCCGAGCGTCGAGGCCCGGGAGAGCAGCGCGTCGTCCTCTTCGCCGCGCAGCACCGCGTCCACGATCAGCGCCTCGAGCCGGGCGTCCCAGGCCCCGCGCAGCTCGGCGGTCTGCGCGTAGATCTGCGCGGTGGCGAAGGCGATCTCGCGGGAGTAGCGGAGCATCCCCTCGCGCAGGATGCGGCTCTCCTCGGGGGTCTCGGTGAGCCCGTCGTCGATGCGGTCCTCGACCACTTCTATCGTCGTGCGCACCATCTGCACGGTCTGCTGCAGGGACACGGCGCGGGTCAGCTCGCGCGGCGCGGTGCCGAAGACGTCGGCCGAGACGGCGGCCTTCTGGTCCGGGTGCCGGAACCACTCGGTGAACGCGGCGATTCCGGCCTGCGCGACGAGGCCGACCCAGGAACGGTTCTCCGGCGGCATGTTGCGGTACCAGGAGAACTTCTCCTCCATCCGCGCGATGGCCGCTGCCGCGAGGCTGCCGGTGGCCTTCTCGAGCCGACGTACGGTGTCAGCCCGGCTGTCCCTTTGCTGCGTCTCGCGCGAGGTGTCCACGGCTCTACTCTCGCAGATCCGCGACCCGTTCCAGCGCGATGGGCCGAGACCGCCGCTCGCCCCGGGTCCACCCGCACGTCAGGCCGACGGACTCCGGAGCACGGCTTGTTGCACGTCAGTGGACGGTCAGCCCGGCGCTCTGCATCAACTCCGAGTACAGCTTGGGTTGCGCGGCGTCGTCGAGCTGCGGCTCCACGGTCCCGTTCACGGTGACCTGCACACCGCCGGAGCACCGGCCGGTCGGCTCCGTGCCGAGTTTCACCTGCGCGAGCGCCGGTCCCGAGGGCGAGTCGCGGAAGGCGAACACCAGGTACGGGCCGTCGATCTGCATCGGGCAGTAGGTCTTCGGATAGAGCGGGAGCGTCGGGAGCGCGTTGATCGTGGCGGCGATCTGCGCGATCTTCGCGGGGTCGGTGATCGTGACGCTGTGCGTGCTGGAACTCGAAACCGTCGATCCGGGCACGAGCTGGAGCGTGACGGTGAGGATCTTGCTGTCCGGCACCCGCTCGCTCGCGGGCCTGGCCGGGCGGGTGGGCGAGGACGAGGCGGTGGTCGGAGTCGCGGCGGTCGTCTTCGCGGAGACCACGGACACGGAGTTCGTGCTTCCGCAGGCTGCCAGGGACCCGGCAGCGGCACACGCGGCGGCGGTGAGTAGGGCGGTGCGAACCTTCGATCTCATAGCCCTTCGACGCGGCCGCACCGTCTCGCGTTCCCCGCTTCTAGACTCCGTGCCATGAGCGCGCCGACCGTCACCCTGGATCCCATGACCGACAAGGAGTTCGAGGCCTGGGCGCTGCCCACGGTCCGCGGGCTCGCCGAGGACAACGTGGCGTCCGGGCGATGGACCCGGCAGGAGGCGCTGGAGCTGGCCAAGAGCCAGTTCACCATCCTGCTCCCGGACGGGCTCGCCACCAGGGGCCAGTTGCTCTACACGGTGCGCGACGCGGCGAGCGGCGGCGCCGTCGGCACGATCTGGATCTGCCTGCGGCCCAAGGCCGACAAGCGCGAGGCGTTCGTCTACGACTTCATCGTCGACGCCGAGCACCGCGGCAAGGGCTACGGCCGCGCCGCGATGCTCGCCGCCGCCGAACGCGCGCGCGAACTCGGCGCCGCCAGCGTCGGCCTGCACGTCTTCGGACACAACACCGTGGCACGCGAGCTCTATACATCGCTCGGCTTCGTCCCGACCAACATCACCATGTCGCTGGAGCTGGCGACGGAATCGGAGAACGTGGCGGACTAGCGCGCCGGGACTGAGAGGTACTCCTCGATCAGCCGGACGTCGGCGATGTCCTTCGCCCGGCCGAGGCCGCGCTTCCAGATCAGCGTGTCCTTGAGCGACATGAACGGGACGCCGTCGATCACCTCGGCGCCGTCGATGATCGCGTCCACGTCGGTGAGCCCGCCGACCCAGTGGTCGAAGACCTCGATCGCGCCGTCCTCCAGCGCGATCCGGCGGCCAAATCCGGACTGGGAGCCGGCGACCGGTCCGAGGGTCTCCGCCATTTCCCACGCCTTTCCGCGGGCGACGAGATCCAGATCGTGGATGGAGGCCTTCAATCCGTGCGCGAGCAACGGGCCGCTTCCCGTCACGACATAGTCACCCGACGGAAGCGCCAGTTTCTCGAGAAGGCGGAAGAGCCTGCGTTCGGAAAGCGCCATGCATCCATCATGCGGCATTTCCGGCTCAGAGTGCGGCCATTCCCAATGCCAGCCTCGTGAGCAGGGCCGTTACCGCCGCCACGACCAGGCTGGAGAGGCTGCCGATGAGGTAGTACTCGGCCAATCCCTCTTCCTCCCGCTGCAGCGCCGGGAAACGCGCGGCGGATTTCGCGGTGAGGGCGAATGCGGCGGCGGTCGGCTGCCCGGCGAGAAGGAATGAAAAATAGAGCATACGTTCGAGCCAGCCGAGTAGGGTTCCGGCGCCGAGAACCGCTTGGGCGCGCCCGATGGTGACGCTGGAGAAGCGGCGGAGAATCAATCCGGTCACCAGTCCGCCGACGAAAACGGCCGCCGCGGTGCCGTTCACGGTGACCGCGAGCCGGTCGTCGAGCAGTCCGCGCCAGAGCGCGTGCCAGAGCCCGACCCCGCCGAGCGCGACGGCGCCGAAGACGGCGGGCAGCGCGAGCAGCGGGATCGGGTTGCGTATCGCGGCTATGAGCCGGTCGCGCGGAGTCGGCGGCGCGAAGCCGGGGTCCGCTGCGGTCTTGGCCGGCCGCGTCACCAAGCCATGCCGGGCGAGTACCGCGCAGCAGGCGGCGAGCAGGGCGGCGAGCCACGCCTGCCAGCGGTCGTACATCGGCAGGATCGCGTAGCCGGCGTAGGCCGCGGCGAACAGGCCGGTCGCCGCGTCCGAGCGACGCACCCGCACGAAGCAGAACGGCAGCAGGACGGCGAGGGCGAGCCCCTCGGCGAGGCGTACGGTCGGCACCGCGCCAGCGTATCGAAACCCTGCGACAGTTCTGTCAGTGCACTTCCCTGTCTCTGTCAGTGCGCTTCCGGCGCACCCGTCAGTGCGATTCGAGGAACTCCAGCCGGTTGCCGAAGGGATCGGCGGTGTGGAAGCGGTCCTGGCCCGGCACCTCATCGCTCCAGGTCACCGGGTATCCGGCGGGCGCCAGCCGGTCCGCCAGGGCCCTGATGCCGCGGATGCGGAAGCCGGGGTGGGCCTTGCCCGCGGGCCGGAAGTCGGCCTCGACGCCGAGGTGGACCTGGAAGCCGGGCCCGTCGAACCAGCAGCCGCCGCGCGCCGCCAGCACCGGCGGCTTGGGCACCTCCGGCAGTCCCAGCAGTTCGCCCCAGAAGACCCGGCACGCGCCCTCGCCACCCGCCGGGA
>Ga0310811_10005107_pt1 | contig 16547 bp, 16 predicted proteins | sample YCmetagenome_FD_207642 | JGI IMG/M metagenome (GOLD analysis project Ga0310811, IMG submission 207642) | Soil microbial communities from experimental microcosm in Duke University, North Carolina, United States - YC | ecosystem: Engineered > Artificial ecosystem > Soil microcosm > Unclassified ...
AAGCTCCATCGACTTTATAGTGAGTGATGTGAGCTTCCGGGTGCGTCGAGTTGCCATATGGGTTCCCTAAAGAGCGCCATTGACATCATCGACCTCCCACGACCATAAGCGAAGACGATCCTTGTCCGATTCGACCGTCGGACGATGCGTACGCACATTCCCGCTCGGGACGAGGCCCGGTCGGGTCGCGTGCGTTGTCGCCGAAGAAGACCCGTCATGGCTGCACGTACAGACCCAATCGAGACAACTGCCGCCGCCCTCCCCGCTTTGCGTTTCGAAGTCAGCGAGGCGGCCCAGATTGAACCGGTCCTCTAGCGCGCTCTCGTCGGGTGGATTTCTCTTCATACTCTAGGCAGGCATCTCGAGGCCACCACGCACTCCGGCATATACCCGCGCAGCTCAGCCTACCAAGGCCTCATTCACCAGCGCTCGGCCAATGCCACGGTTGGCGCCGGTGATCAAGACTGACTTGTTCGCGATCTTCATGGCCGCTCTGTAGCCAAGCGCAACTGGATGGGTGGCCAGGAAATTACATACCCGACCTCGAGAGACCCTAGACTGGAGGACGCCAGCCTATATTCTCGAGACAAGCGTTTCGATGACCCGTTGAGGCGAAGAAAACGCATTATTCCGGCCGTGTAATATGCGTAGTAATCGAAACTGAGGAGCCTGCGTGGAGACGATAGGCGAAGATCTGCGCCAGATGATACGGACACCGCTCTCCCGCTCGCATGTTGGGGCATTGCGGGCTGCGGGGAAGGTAGTGACGTATCCCAAGGGCACGATCATGGTCCAGCAGGGCGAAAAAGCGAACCGCTTCGTGTACGTCGAGGAGGGCGAGATTGAAGTCGTTAATCCGTTCACTGGCGAGCGCCATTATTCGTCGACCATTGGGCCAACTCAGTTTATGGGCGAGATCAGTCTGCTGTACGGCGGTACCGCCTCCTTGCCGCTACGCACGGCAGTCGATACGCGAGTCATCGAAGTACCGCGCGAGACCTTCCTGACGCTCATGGCGCAGATCCCCGAGATGTCGGACATCATCATCACCGTGTTTGCGGCCCGACGCCGCCGGCAACTCGAGGATGGCCGCAGCGGCCTCTACCTCATAGGCGAGGAGGCCGATCGCAACGTGCGTCGCATCGCTGAGTTCGCGAGCCGCAATCGATTGCCGTATACCTCGGTGCCCCTGCACAGCCCGGACGCCGAGGCATCGGCTCAGAGTTGCGGAATCGATGCCAGAACTCCTGCGGTCATCTTCGGCAGCAAGGTCCCGATCACGAATCCGACGCCGGATAAGATCGCGCGGCTCCTCGGGCTCAACATCGACTTCAGCGGCGATGAGCATTTCGATGTCCTCATCGTCGGTGGGGGGCCGGCCGGTGTGGCGGCGGCCGTCTACGCTGGCGCCGAGGGTTTATGCGCGCTGATCGTCGAGGACGTCGTTTTGGGCGGTCAGGCGGGAACATCCAGCCGCATCGAGAACTACATGGGTTTTCCAACCGGCATCTCAGGCGCGGACCTCTTGTGGCGTGGCCAGGTGCAAGCCATGAAGTTCGGCGCCCGATTTGCGATACCGCGCCGAGTCGCGTCGCTGGAGGCGCAAGCGGACGGTGCCTTCTGCGCCACGTTCGAGAATGGGCAGCGCGTCCGTGCCAGTGCAATCGTAGTCGCTAGCGGGGTTCAGTATCGGCGCCTTCCGCTGGATCGACTCGCCGATTTCGAGGGCTCGGGCGTGTACTATGCGGCCACCGAGATGGAGGCTCGATTTTGTAAGGACACCGAGGCCGTCGTCATTGGGGGTGGCAATTCGGCCGGCCAGGCTGCGATGTTCCTGTCCCGCTATGCGCGGTGCGTGCGGGTGCTGGTGCGGGGTTCCTCGCTCGCCGCTTCGATGTCGAGCTATCTCACCAGTCGCCTTGAGGCTGACCCGGCAATCACGATCGAGTACAACTCTGAGGTTACGGCGCTGGAAGGCGGCGAGGATCTGGAAAGCGTCACCGTTTGCAACGCCGCGACCGGGGAGTCACGGAAGGTTGCGGCGCGGGCGCTATTTGTCATGGTCGGTGCCGCGCCAAACACCGAATGGCTATCGGGTTTGGTGAAGCTCGACGACAAAGGATTCGTGGTCACGGGCCTCGGCCTACCGGCTTCGCCCTTTGCGACGTCCCACCCCGGCATATTTGCCGTCGGCGACGTGCGGGCGGGGTCGGTAAAGCGGGTTGCCTCAGCGGTGGGCGAAGGCTCAGTCGTGATCTCCAAGGTCTGGGAACACGTCAAACAGAACAACGCCTGAGGCGCAGCGCGGCAGTCTCCGCCGAGGGTGAAAAGGGCTGCTGAAACACTTCAACATGCGAGCGCACTCTCGCATTCTGTCGGCACTCCAGGCGCAGCGAATGCTAGGACCACCAAAAAAGGACGTGGGCGTACCTTCGGTCGCTCCGGCTTTTGCGCTCGGCGCCGGCGTCGCGCCCGTGCCTCGATCTTGCGCGAAAGATCGCGTCGCTTCAGCTTTCATAACGGCTCCTTACATGGCCTCAGATCTGCGCCGTACCGCCATCGACAAACAGCTCAATCCCGGTAATGAAGCTCGAATCATCCGACGCGAGGAACAGCGCCGTGCTCGCGATCTCTTCCGGCTGGCCGATGCGGCCCATCGGCACCAGCGACACGAACGCGTTTTTCATTTCCTGCGGGATAGTCGCGAAGACACCCGTCTCGACCGGACCGGGACTGATGACATTCACGCGGATACGTCGGAACTTGAGATCATTCGTCCAGGAGCGCGCGAAGGAGCGCACGGCGGCTTTGCTGGCGTTGTAAATGCTCGAGCCCTCGAAGCCTTTCACGCCCGCGATAGAACCCGTCATGATGATCGAGCCGCCGTCTCGCACGAGCGGGAGTGCCTTTTGCACCGTGAACAGCGTGCCGCGTACGTTGAGGTCGAATGTTTTATCGAAGCTCTCTTCTGATATTTTTCCGAGCGGAAGGTTGAATTCGCCCTGGCCGGCACTGGCGTAGAGCACATCGATATGACCCTTCTGGTCCTTGACCGTGTGGTAGAGCAGGTCGATATCAGCAAGATTGCTGGCATCTCCCCGAACACCTGTGACGCTGCGGCCAATCGCCGCGACCGCTGAATCGAGTTCCTTCTGGCGGCGTCCGGTGATGAAGACGTAAGCGCCTTCCGCGACGAAGCGCTTGGCAGTCGCCAATGCCATGCCGGAGGTCGCGCCGGTGATTACCGCGACTTTGCCTTGAAGCTTGCCCATGAGGATCTCCTGCTGCGTGGTGTGATCGGGTGATCACGGGGCGGTAGTCTTAGCCGTTTGCGGGAAGCTGATAAGTGGGCGCAGACTGATATTATTCATACGTCGACAGTATGAATCGGACGGGCCGTGGCCGGCCCGACGCGTTCGGCCTTCAGCGACCGGAGACAGCCGTGGATCGACTCGCCTTGATGACGTCCTTCGTGCGCGCGGTGGAGACGGGGAGCTTTTCTGCTGTGGCGCGGGAGCTGGGCACTACCCAGCCCAATATCAGTCGGCACATCGCATCGCTCGAGCAGCATCTCGGCACCCGCTTGCTGCATCGCTCGACGCGCAAGTTGACTCCGACCCCCGAAGGCGAGCGCTACTACGCTGATACCCGCCGCCTGCTCGATGCGATCGCCGAGGCGGAGTCAAACGTTCGTGGCCAGCAGCAGATAGCGAGCGGTTTGCTCCGTGTAGCTTGTCCGACGATTCTCGGACGCACGTATCTGCTCCCTCGCGTGAAGACATTTCTTAGTCGTTACCCTAAGGTGGAGCTGGATCTGCAGATCGGCGACCGCTTTATCGATCTGATCGAAGAGGGCGTGGATGTTGCAATCCGCATCGGCGCGCTCAAGGACAGTGCGCTCAAGGTGCGCCGCATCGGTACGGGGGAGCGCGTTTGCGTGGCTACCCGGGACTATATAAGGCGACACGGGTTGCCAAAGGTACCGACCGACCTGAAAAAGCACGACTGCATCCTCTACACATTGTTGTCGTCCGGTAATGCCTGGTCGTTCAAGGATCTCGACGTCGCAGTGCATGGCCGCTTCAGAGTCAACACTCCGGATGGGATACGCACGGCAACCTTGGACGGGCTGGGAATTGCCTACGCGCCCGTGTGGCTGTTTGAAGACGCGCTCTTGGAGGGTCGGCTGCAACTGCTTCTGGAGGACTATCCCGGACCGCCGATGCCGATCCAGTTGATCTATCCAGAGCGGCGGCTACTGTCACAGCGAGCGAAGGTGTTCATGGATTTTGTTGCGGAAGACTTCGCCGTTCAGCCGGTGCTGAATGCGGGCGCAGTGGCGCAACTGAGACGCCGCAGGCGGCGCTGACTCGAGATGAGAGCAAATGGCTCGCGGAGCGTCTCAGCGCTTGCGCCGCCGGGGCCTGCGCGGGCGAACGTTCCTCATCCCTCCCGCTTCCGATCTTTGTTCGTTGAACTTCTCTGCCGGCGAAGGCTTCAGTCTATCGATGAACCATCGTGCCGCAATTCCGGGGGGCGCTTCAGTGCGATAGACCGCGTGCATGGTCAGGGCAAAACCCTTCGGTGGCGCATCTGCGACGACGATCTTGACCAGCGTTCCGCGCGCGAGGTCGGACTGAACCCGCTCCGCAGGCATACCGCCCCACCCGAGCCCTGCGCGCAGGAATGCGTGTTTCGCCCCGAGATCCGCCAGGCGCCAGGTTCGCGGCGACAGCACCCCGAATTCCTTTCCCTTCGAGAGCGTTGAGCGATCCGTGAGCACCAGCTGGACGTGCTTCGCCAGCTCGCTCGAAGGAATAGGCCCACGATAACTCGCCAGGGCGTGCCGTGGTGATACGACATGGGCCAGCGGTACCTGGAGCAGCGGTTCCTGGCTGAACTGGGCGGGGACGAGCGCCAACTCTCCGGAAACCGCCAGCATGCAGCGCCCATCGAGAACCGGCTGAATCACGGCACCCAGGGCCTCCACGTAAAGTCGCAGCGGCGTGAGCGGAAATGCGGCATGAAACGCCGTCACGGCCGCTGTCAGCGTCGCCATCGGAAACATGACCTCGACGACCACCGCCAATTCGGCCTCGAGTCCGCCAGCCAGGTGCTTGGCTTGGGCCTTGAGCAGATCGACCTCGCCCACCACGGTGCGCGCGTGCGCAAGCAGCACCTGTCCCTGGGGGGTGAGCACCGGCCGGCGGCGCGCGCGATCAAACAGTCTCACCCCGAACTGCCCTTCCAGGTTGGCGAGCGTCTTGCTGACGACGGACTGAGCCCGGCGGAGCTTGCGACCGGCACCGGAAAAACTGCCTTGATCGGCCGCCGCGATGAAGGTGCGCAGTTGATCGAGCGTGACAGCGTCCAGCATGTATGCACTCTGGAGATGGTTAGAATCTATAAATATAGACTACCGCGATATAAGCCAGCGAACTAGCCTGTCTCGACAGTTTCAATGCACGTGGGCAATTGCCCGAGGAGACAGCTGTGAAAGTCGCTTTGTATGGAGCCACCGGCAAGTCCGGGAGCCGCATTCTGAAGGAGCTCGTGTCGCGCGGGCATCGCGTGACCGCCATCGCCCGAAACCCGGCAAAGCTGCCGCAACCCGGTGCGGGTGTCCTCGTCAAGCAGGACGACCTCTCTGATCCGAAGCAGATTGCAGCCGCGGTCAACGGCGCGGACGCAGTCATCAGTGCCTATGCGCCGCCGCAGGACCAGCCCGATGAGATCGTCGGAGTCACCCAACGCCAGGTCGACGCGCTCAGCCAGGCGCCCAATGCGCGTCTGATCGTAGTCGGCGGTGCGGGCGGCCTGAACGTGGCCCCAGGTGTGACCTTGATCGACTCGGGTCACTTGCCCGAGCCGTACCTCCCAATCGCAAAAGCCCATCTCAAGGCCCTGAATGTACTGAGAGCCTCAACGATCGACTGGACGTACCTGGCCCCGGCCGCCTACTTCGTCCCGGGCGAGCGCACCGGCAAGTTTCGCCTCGGCAAGGACGAGCTCATCGCCGATTCCGCGCAGGACAGCCGCATTTCGATGGAGGACTACGCGGTTGCACTGGTCGATGAGCTCGAAAGGCCTCGACACCGCCGGCAGCGCTTCTCCATCGGGTATTGATCGTGAATTAAGCGATCGTCTGAACCATCCCTTCATCGGAGTCTGCAATGAATACATCTCCTGCTCTCCCGACTCAGGCCTCGAGTGCCGCCGTTTCCGTCAACAAGGGCAACGCCGCGCTTGCGAATGCCGCAGAGGTCTCAGGCCGCTTCCTGCTGGCCTTGCTGTTCCTGCTCTCCGGGCTCGGCAAGCTCGGGGCGTATAGCGCCACCGCGGCCTACATGGCTGCGGCCGGTGTCCCCGGCGCGTTGCTGCCCGCGGTTATCGCCATCGAGATATTCGGATCGCTTGCCATTGTCCTCGGTTGGAAGACGCGAGTGACCGCCTCCCTGCTCGCAGGGTTTTCGGTCCTCACCGCACTCGCCTTCCACAATAATCTGGCCGATCAGACGCAGATGATCATGTTCTTCAAGAACCTCTCGATCGCGGGCGGCTTCCTGCTGCTGGCGGCTAACGGCGCCGGCCCCTGGAGCCTTGACCGACGCGCAGCCCCGCAGAGCTCACGCTAAGCGCCACGGGCCGGATCCGGGCGCAGATCCGGGCAGCCGAGGCTCGTCCAGAACTCAGCAACCTATTGGAGTCAAAGTTTCGGGGGGCGGAGGTAGCTGTTCACGCCTTATCATCGACTAGGGTCGGCGTCAGCGGGCAAGCATTGATCCAGGCTCTGCCCAACACGACTTCCCGTGTGAAACTGAAGAATGACCATGCGATGACGGCCCACATCTCCGGCAAGATGCGCAAGCACTACATCCGCATCCTGACCGGTGACACCGTGACTGTGGAATTGACTCCCTACGACCTAAGCAAGGGCCGCATCATCTTTCGCGGTCGCTGACGGCGCCAGTTTCAGGCGATCGCGCAAAAGTACCGGAGAAATCGCTCACCACGCTCAATGTCGTCCGCGAAGGCTCTGCGCACCTGCGCCACAAATCGCCACTGATCCTCACGATCCCTGAAGGCTCTGGCGGCTAGCTCGGCGGCTCGCAGATTCAAGCAGGTTCCGGCGAGCTCCGGATGCTGCCGCACGGGCTCCTTCGGGACTAGCGAGATGCCTTGTGCGCCAGATCACCCTGGGCTTCGATGGATACGGGGTTCCATTTCTCCCACGTCTCGATCCGCTTCGCGTACTCCGCGCGCATCATCGGCAAACCGACCGCGCCGAAGAAGACGCGTAGCGGAGGATCGGATGCGTCGACCAATTTCAGGATCGCTGGCCCCGTCGCCCCCGGGTCGCCCGGCACGAAGCTCTTTCGCCATGTGTCAAGTCCTGCGCGTAGGCTTTCGTAGGCGGGCATTGGCGTCGCGTGCTTGGCCGACGGTCCGCCCCAATCTGTGGCGAAACCGCTTGGCTCAACCACGGTCACCTTGATCCCAAAGCCGGCCACCTCGGCGGCGAGTGACTGACTGAATCCCTCAAGTCCCCATTTTGACGCGTGATAGAGGCCTACGATCGGGAAGGCATTGACCCCACCGATCGAGGACACCTGAATGATGCGACCGGAGCGCTGGGCACGCATGATTGGCAATACTGCCTGGGTGACCCATAGCGCGCCGAAAAGGTTCGTCTCAATCTGCGCCCTTGCCTCAGCTTCGCTCACCTCTTCGATGGCGCCGAAGAGTCCATAGCCTGCGTTATTGATCACCACATCGAGACGGCCAAAGCGCTCGTGCGCTTCGCTAACCACAGCGTGCACCGCCGCCTTGTCCGTGACATCCAAATTGATCGCTGCGACGCGATCCCCGTAGCGTTGGACGATCGGCCCGAGTGTCTTCACGTCACGCGCGGTTGCGGCGACCCGGTCGCCGCGCGCCAGCGCTGCCTCCGCCCAGATCCGTCCAAAGCCCTTGGAGGTGCCTGTAATGAACCAAACTTTGCTTGCCATATCGCTACCTCGGCGCCGCGGCGGCGCTGCATTCGCTGAAGGGTTGTGTGGGGTATAAGGCGCGGCGTGAGAGTTTCCCATCCCTCAAAAGGTGGAAATCATGTAGAGCAGCTGCCAATCACCCGGCCCGGAATCGAGAGCGGCCATTTCAGACTGTTAACCGGCGTGCAATTCTGACCAGGAAAGGGGTGTAACCGGCGTCCAAAATTGACCACCCCGTACCCTGCGTTGCTAAAGAGGTGACGCGGGGAGAACTGGGTGTTGTGCGTGGAGACGATCGGCAAGATACGCCCGGGGACGGCTGGTACAGGGGGATTCGATCAGCGCGATCGCGCGCGATCTAGGGCTTGCGCGCAACACGGTCAAGCGGGCACTGCGCTTCGCGAGCAATGGCACGCGGGAGGGTCGTGAGCAGAATCGTCGCGTCGAAATGGTGTTTTCCAATTCCGCCGGCACCTTCGCTTCGGCGGGCGATCAGGTGACGGCTGGGTGATTAGCGAAGCCCAGCGGTAAGGATTCTCGTGCGGGAAGGGTCGGAAGTTACTCCGATGCCGGTATGCTAACGTCGCGATATGGGCAGCTGCGCTGAGCAATGGACCGACACAACATGGACGTTGCCCTTCCCGCAGGGGTCCATGTGCCTTTGGAGAATTGAAGCTGACGCTCGATCGCCGCAGCCTCGGACAGAGCACAGCAACTCCAGAAATCTGCTAGGGGGTAACTCTGGCGGCCTCGTGGACGACCTTTAGCCGCGTTGTCAGCCACCGCATCGTCAGTCCCTGCAGCAGGATCGACAGTACGGCTACGCCGAATGTCATCGAGACGAGCAGTTCCCGGTAGGGGAAGCCGCTGGGCAGGGTCAGCACAAGCACCATCGGTAAGGCGCCTCGCAACCCACCCCACGCAAGCACCAGACTCCAGCCCGGCGGCATTCGCTTGCGTGTCAGACCTGCCAGCGTATGGTTCACCGCGATCACCAGTCCCCGGCCAAGGGTAACTACCAAGTAAGCCACGAGGACCGGCACCCAGTATGAGATGAGAAACGGCAGCCGAATTTCGAATCCGATCAGGAGAAACACAATCGAGTTGAGTGCGAACGCCACGTATTCCCAGAAAGATCCGCAGGCCGCCTTCGTCACTGCCGACATGCCGGTGCGAGCACCGTAGGTCGCACACAACATTCCGGCTGCGACCGTGGCTATCACTCCGGAGGCTTCCAGCGTCTGCGCAGCCACGAAGGATCCATACGCCACGCTGGTGGTTACGGCAATTTCGATCATTGGATCATCGACTCGCCGAATGAGCCATGCGCCAGCTGCCCCGATGACGCTCCCGATCGCTGCGCCCATGCCAACAACGGCGACGAACTGCGATGTCAGCTCAGCGACTCCTGAATCAGCGCCTTGCACGATGCCGAGACTCAAGCTGAAGAAGACGATCGCGGTGCCGTCGTTCAGCAGACTCTCGCCCTCGAGAAGTGTCGCGAGACGAGCTGGTGCCCGCATATAGCGGAACAGGCCGACCACCGCCACCGGATCGGTCGCGGAGATCAACGCGCCGAATACCAAAGCATGCCTCCAGTTGAAACCAGCGGCCACCCCGAACGCATGCACGATCGGAGGCAGGACCAGTGTGACGAGGGCGATGGAGGCGACCACCCCTAGCACTGCTAGAGCGGCGATCATCATCCAGTTGTCACGGAACTGGTGCCCGTCAATATGAAAGGCTGCCTCAAATATCAATCCTGGCAGGAATACGGAGAACAACAGTTCCTTCGTGAGGAGTGGGGCTGCAACGCACCGATGGCCAGACCCGCGAGCACCAGTGCGACCGTGTAGGGAACTCGCACTACCCGCACGGCGAGGGCCACCCCGGTGGCAACGACGAAAAGGAGGATAAACGCTGACTCCTCATTCATAGTTGCCGCCCTGCTACCCCCGTAACCATGTCATCCAACGGTACCGTTTACGACCGCGCCCGCAACCAAACCCGTGAGACTGACTTTACCGGCTAGGCCGCGCTATCCATGCGCGTTGAAGCCTGGTGTGAGCGGCGAGGAGTAAGTCACTTCATGAAATTTGCACAAAATCAGAGAGAGTGATTTTCTAAAAACTCTGCATTTCGCGGATCTTCAAGCAAATTGAAGTGGGGCGTGACGGAATCGAACCGTCGACCAGCGGATTAAAAGTCCAAATTATGCGCTGCTCGACACCACGCAACACCTGCTGACTCAACCACTTACGTGAGGTGAGACGTGTCATCTTGTGCGGTTTTGAGGCAGCAGATGTGCCATAACTGTGCCACGGAAGACCATCGGATTTTCTGTAGACTCCGATCCACTCCGCGACTCCGCGCGTTCGGTCGCGTCGCGGCAGCGGTCAGAGATGCCTCGCTCCGCGAGACCGTCGGGATTGGCTCCCGCATCCTCATCGGACTTTGGAGGCACGAAGGACGAGCCATATGTGCGGGGAGCGCTCGGCGGATCGCCTACCCTTTCAACGGATAGGCGATAGGCGGGCAGCCGACTGCGTATCCCTCGATGCACCCGCCAAGTGTTGGCTGAACCGCCCGGCTCAAATTCATGCATTCTCCGTGCAGGCAGTTTGAACCAGCTCCCTCCGAAGCAGTAACGTCCCACGCTCCGTCGCAGAACTGAGCGATACCAACGCCTCAGTCACCGAATTGGCTCGGCGGCGAGTGTACGCACTGCGCCACCGTGATCACTCATGACGACCGCGTGGCGCGTAAGCTTGCGGACGTCGGTTCGTATGGAGACACTCCCTCGTGTCGGCGTTGCGTTATACTTTGATAGGTGACCTAACAGTGGACTGGAGTACCTGAGTGAAGAGAAGAGTAAGAGGTTGGACGGTCGCGGAAGTCAAGCAGCTTCGTTCGCTCGCCAACGCGAGGCTATCCGCAACCGCAATCGCAAAACAGCTGCGTCGTACGCGCGGTTCGGTCGCTCAGAAGGCACTGACCCTGCGGGTGCGTTTCCGGTCCATCCGGCGCCGACGCCGTTAGAGAGAGGCTACTCGCGCGACTGTTCATCCCCAAGCAGAGTGCAATCGCTGTTGCCGCCGGGAAAGGGCGCGCGCAACCAGTCACGAATCCTTGCGGCGCTTGGCCAGCCACGTCGACACTGAAGCGGGCATGATCGGTTCGTCAATGCTCGTCGGGGTTGATGGATGTCGTGGCGGATGGATTGCCGTTTCGGACTGGGGCGGCTCACTTGACGCCGGCGTCCACGAGAACTGGCTCAGTCTTGTGGGCAACGTAAAGCCCGATGCATTGATCGCCGTCGATATTCCAATTGGACTACGCGCTCGGGGGGCGCGGGCGTGTGATGTTGAGGCACGCCGATTTCTCAAAATCCCACGTGGCTCGAGCGTGTTTCCCGCTCCGGTGCGTGCCTGCTTGGCCACTGGATCATACGAGACTATCGCTGCACGACATCGGCGCGCTGATGGGCGTGGACTCTCGAAACAAGCATTTCATCTTCTGCCGAAAATCCGTCAGCTCGACGAATACCTCTTGGAGCACACGCGAGAAATTTCTCGCGTCTATGAGATACATCCCGAGGTTTCATTCGCGACGTGGAACGAAGGACTGGCGTTGCAGCACAGCAAGGCCAGCGCCGCCGGGCGTGCTGAACGTGAGCACCTCATCGATGCGATCTGGCAAGGTGAACGAGAACGCCTGTGGGCTCGCGTTCAAGGTCGTGGGTGCCGGCCGGACGATCTGAACGACGCGTTCGCCGCTCTGTGGACTGCCGTTCGAATCGCACGCGGATCGGCGCGTCGACGCCCTCAAACTATGGAGACCGATGAGCACGGGTTGAGGATGGAGATCGTCGCCTGAGGCGCCGCCTTTACACGGAGTGGGCCACTGGTTCGATCCCGGTACCGCCCACCGTAAATCAAGGACTTACGGCTCCGGAGCCAAAAAGTACGGCCTAAGTACGGCATAATCCTCCGCGGAAAATTGTAGCCGAGCATGGACGCGACTGGAGCGCCAGTATCCGAAGCATCGAACCCGCCGGTCATTGCGAGGTTGTGGGAGGACGCTGCGCTATAACCGACGAGCACTTGATAAGCGGTAGAGTGAGAGTCCGGTTCCACGTAACGCCGATTGATTTGTCATGAGCATGTCATTGCGCGATCAGTTGCTGCAGGCGGGCTTGGCCAATGAGAGGCAGTCCAAGGAGGCCGAACGGCAACTGCGGCAACAACAGCGCGAGCGGCAGCAACTGCCGAAGGAAAAGCGCGCCATGGCGTCCCACGGGGAACTCGCCGCGAAGCAGGCGCAGCTCGCCAAAGCCGCTCGTGATCAGGAGCTGAGCCGCCGACAAAAGGAGCAGGGCGACAAAAAGGCGCGCCACGCGCAGATCGAGCAGCTGATCGAACAAAACCGCTTGCCGCGAGCTCAGACTGATGAACGATACAACTTTGTCGATGGCAATAAGGTGCGTCGCATCCCCGCCGATCACTTGGTCCGTGAACGGCTCAGGCGTGGCGAGATTGCGATCGTTCGCCGGAACGGAGGCTATGAGCTCGTGCCAACGGAAACTGCAGCTCGCATTCGCGAGCGCGATGAGCGCGCAGTGATCGGCTCTGGCGTCGCTCCCGACGCCGTTACCACTGATGGCGTGCCAGAGGACCTGATGTGGTGAAACATGTCGATCCCTCTCAAGGCTGTAACACGGTTCGAATCCCGTAGCGACCGCCACAAAATCAAGTACTTACACGTTCGATCTTGCCCGAAGAGCTCACCCGGGTAATTTCCGGGTAAGTTCCCCGGATCGTTGGATCAGATTCGCCATTGACGTCTCGGAAAACAGTCCATCCACTGCCTCTGGAATGGAGTCGACGTCGGTACTCTGGAGGAGCATGCCACAGTGCGGCCCCGGTCCGATGGAGGCGAACGCCAGAACGCGCAAGCTCTGCAACGCGCCGGACGCAATCCTGTCGCGAGATCGCCGGCGCCATCGTTAATCTGTCAGGTCCGCGTGTCGCGAGCGCGCGGCTGATCACGAGCCGCTGGATATCGGACGTGCCCTCGTAGATCTGGCACACGCGCACGTCGCGATAGATCGTGGCGATCTCGAAGTCCTCGACGTAGCCGTGTCCGCCGAGCGTTTACAGCGCCCCGGGAACCACTTCCTCGGCCACCGTCGAGACGAACAGCTTGCACGTCGACGCCTCGAGCATGCAGTCCTCCCCCGTCTTTGAGGTCGCATGCAGCACAAGCTGCCGCGCCGCCTCGTTACGGGTGGCGAGCTCAGCCAGGCGAAAGCCCACCGCCTGGTGCTCGATGATCGGCTGACCCATTGAGTGCCGCTCCTTGGCGTAGCCGAGCGCGAGACCGAGGGCCGCGTCTGCCATACCGACTGTCTGCGCGCCAATACCGATGCGCCCGGCTTCCAGGCCGGCGCTTAGGATGCGGTACGGACGGCAGGCTCCTGCGCACTAGGCTGTTCATGCGATGTCCCCTGTTGGAAGTTGGCCTGTGGGCAACTAGGCGCCAGCGCAGGTGATAGTCCTCCATGAAAATCCCCACTGGGGCGACCAGGCCGCAGGGTGCGTTTCTACGGATGTTGGTCGACCAGAGGACAATTCGCTCAACGACGCATCGGTCAAAAGAATCTCCTCGATGCCGTCTTCCGGCCGCTCGAGCAGACCAAATGGAACCGAGTGATTGTACGAGTGGTTTCGAAGGCGGTGGCCTTCGGAAAATGCTCGCTTCGCAATCTTTCTAGACCGGGGATCGCCAGATTCTTGCCCAATACGACGACCGTCGCCTTGGCACCCTGCACGGCCAAGGTATCCAGTACAGTACCCGAGTCCTAATCTCGATGTCCGGCCCGTTGTCGAAAGTCAGCGTTCGGTGGCATCTCACGATCCCACGGTCGCGTCACTCGCCAAACAGGCGCAGACTCCGCCACAAGTCGGGAAGCACCTATACGATCAAGATGGCAGCCTTGCAAACCAGTGCCGTGCTGCAGGTTTTCACCAGCGCCAAACCCGAATGACGAGCCAGTGTAAGAAACGGGTGCACAATCAAGTGCTCCGATGCCCGGTCGTCGCCCGGCATAGGTATGCGCGAGTGAGAAAACCATGAGGCTACGACAGGCTCCCAATCTCAAGGTGATGAAACCTGCAGCAGGTGCTCGGATCATTGTCGTGTCAAACCGGCTTCCTGTGACCTTGAAGAAAACCGAGCAAGGCTGGGACACGGTGCGAAGTTCCGGGGGATTAGCCAGCGCTATGAACCCACTGCTCGGCAAGACGGGTGGGGAGTGGATCGGCTCGGCTGGAGACAGCGGAAGTGAAGACAGTCAGAAGCGTCAGGCGATTCTCTCCGACTGGGCCAAAACGGACCACTATTTCGCGGTCGATCTGCCGAAAGATGTAGCGGCAGGTTTCTACGAAGGCTATGCCAATCAAACGCTCTGGCCCGTCTTTCACAATTTCCCCTCTCAATTGAAATTTGATGCGAATCACTGGAAGTCCTATGTCGAAGCGAACCGACTCTTCTGTGAAGCCGTCGTCCATCGCTATAGGCCGAACGATCTGATTTGGGTTCACGATTACCACTTGATGCTCCTGCCGCAAATGTTGCGCGAGAGACTTCGGGATGCCGCTGTAGGCTTCTTTCTGCACATACCGTTTCCATCGTCAGAAATCTTCCCCGTCTTGCCCCGGCGCGAAGAGCTGCTGGAAGGCCTTCTTGGAGCCGATCTCCTTGCCTTTCAGACGCACGCGCATCTTCAGCAATTCCGGGCCGCGCTGCTTCGCGTGCTCGGCATGGAGAGCAAGATCGCCGAGGTAGGACTCGGAAGTCGTCCGGTGCGTTTGGAAGCACTTCCCATCGGTATTGCGCCCAAGGAATACAGTGGTCTTTTAAACAGTGATGCGACGACAGCAAAGCAGTACGCAGACTGGGCACAGCGCTACCGCGGGCGAAAAGTGCTCCTTGCGGTCGACCGGCTGGATTACACCAAAGGGGTTCCTGACCGGTTGCGGGCCTATGCGCATTTGCTCCGCTCTGCTCCAGAGCTCAAGGAGAGGGTCGTCCTGATCCAAATCGCGGTACCCACGCGTGAGGGCATTGACACCTACCAAGAATTGCGAACCCAAGTAAATCGGCTTGTCGGTGAAATCAACGGACAACTGGGAACACCGGGCTGGACTCCGCTCGTCTACATCAACCGCTCGATCGAGCAAAGCGAGCTTGTGGCGTTATACAAGCTGGCAGATGTCGTTTGGGTCGGATCACTCCGGGACGGAATGAACTTAGTCGCAAAGGAGTACGTTGCCTGCAAGCCTGACGGTGATGGTGTTTTGGTCCTTAGCGAATTTGCTGGCGCGGCCGCAGAGATGGGTGAGGCGCTCCTGATCAATCCCTACGACGAGGAGCGAACGGCCGCCACGGTCAATCGAGCTATCGCCATGGATGACCAGGAACGCAACCTGCGCATGATGGCTCTTCATTATCGGGTAGTCCGGAATGATGTCTTCCATTGGGGAGAACGATTTCTTGCTTCGCTCGAAGAGGCCGTTTCGAATCGCGGCCGCTACATCGATACACAACCCAAGAAGTTGCAACCAGGCGAAATCCGCGATGCTTACCTCACGGCAGTCCGCCGTTTGGTGGTTCTCGACTACGACGGAACCCTTGTCCCGTTTGCGAAGCAGCCGCAGCAAGCGGTTCCATCTCACGCCGTACTGAATCTTCTGACTGCACTGGCAAGCGATCCCAAAAACCGCGTGGCTCTTATTTCAGGCAGATCGGCGGAAAACCTAGCCCGTTGGTTCGGAAAGGTGCCGCAGCTCTGCCTCGTGGCTGAACATGGCGCCGAGATCAAAATTCATTCCGACTCCAAATGGGAATCCTTGCGCCGCCAAGCGCCAACTGATTGGAAGCCCACGGTCATGCCCATCCTGGAGCACTTCGTGGATCGCACGCCCGGCAGTTTCGTTGAAGAAAAGAAATATGCTCTGGTATGGCACTATCGAATGGCGGAGCCGGAATTCGGAGAGTGGCTCGCAAATGAACTAGTCTCGATGTTAGAAGCTATGCTTGCCGAGACTGAATTGAGGGCGTTTCGCGGCGAGAAGATCGTAGAAGTAAAACCAGTCTGGGCGAACAAAGGCGAAGCCATTCAACGGCTGCTCAGAGATTTTCCTGGTCCTGATTTCATCCTTGCCGCCGGTGACGATCGTACAGATGAAGACCTTTTCGAGCGGGCACCAAGTAATGCATGGACAGTGCATATCGGTCCCGGACCCACGCGTGCCTCCTTCGTGGTGACTGATCTCCAGGTTTTGCGTGGGGTGTTGGAATCATTGGCCGCAGCTGGAGACGCAGGACGATCAGCCCCAGGGCCGGCCTCTTAGGATGTCTTCACACGGCGGGGCCTAGTACCGCCCACCAATAATCAAAAACTTACAAATATCGTGCTCTACTTGTACGGAAAAAATACGGAAAAATCAGAGCTGTCTTTGGGTGGACGTGCATGGACGCGCGTCGAGCCCCCAG
>Ga0310811_10005108_pt1 | contig 16547 bp, 10 predicted proteins | sample YCmetagenome_FD_207642 | JGI IMG/M metagenome (GOLD analysis project Ga0310811, IMG submission 207642) | Soil microbial communities from experimental microcosm in Duke University, North Carolina, United States - YC | ecosystem: Engineered > Artificial ecosystem > Soil microcosm > Unclassified ...
CGCCGTCGGCCGCGTCCGTTCTCTGCGTTTCAGGGCATGGTGCGCTCGACGACGCGGTGACCGCGATGCTGGCGCAGCTCCTCCAGGAGCGCGGCATCCGAGCGCGTCAAGTGGGGTACGGCGCGCTCGCGCGCGACCGGAGCGCCGGTCTGGATCCGGCCGACGCCACCGTCATGCTGATCTCGTATCTCGATCCCGTCGAGTCGACGCCCCATGTGAAATATCTGATCCGGCGCCTGCGGCGTCAGGCTCCTCACGTCCAAATCGTCCTGGGACTGTGGGCCGCGCTGTCAGATCGCGCGGCGCAGAACGCGCCAGCGCAGACGGTTGGAGCCGACGCCTGCGTCACCTCCCTGCAGGACGCACTCGAGGCGTGCCAACCCGGCACTCATGTGAACGGCTGAGGACGCTGATCTCCCGGTGACCCGGCAGACCAGCGCCGAAGATTCCGCTGTGCGGACACGAGCAGCGTCAGCGTTTTTTCCGTGACGTGCGCTGCGTGGATGATCCCTTCCGGCTGCCGGTGGTGCTGCGGCTGGTGCGGCCCCGCGCCGGACGGGCGTCCTGCTCTTCCTCCTCCTCCGCGTCACCCTGGGCTGCGCTGGCAGCCTGCTGATTGATGCCGCTCTCGGCGAGCGCACTGAGCTTCTCGTCGGCCGCCTTTTCTTCTTCGAGGATTTCGTCCAGCAGGTCGGCGGCTTCCGAGTGGCCCATGACCTTCGCCCACGCCGCGAGCGTGCCGTAGGCCGCCATCTCGTAATGTTCGCTGCGCTGGCCGGCCGCAATCAGGCTCGCGTCCATCGTCTGGTCGTCGAAGTCCTCACCCATGATGGACTGCGCTTCCTTGATGATCCCGGCAATGCCTTCGCAGTGTTTGCCGCGCACCTTCTCGTCGAGCGAGCCGAAGACCTGCTCGAGCTTTGCCACGTGGCCGCGCGTCTGTTCGAGGTGCTCTTCGAAGGCCTCGCGCAATTCGTCGGAGCTCGAAGCTTTCGCGAGCTTCGCGAGCCCCTTGACCAACTGCTTTTCCGCGTCGTATGCGTCCCGCAACTCATCTACGAATGCATCGTGAAGACCGCCCGTCATGTCGTCTCTCCCTTGAAATCATGTGCTGTCGCTGACACTCGGAACTCGCCAGCGTGCAACACACACGCCAGCAGGCGGCCCCGCGGGCCGTGGCGAGTTGACAACCGGAACGACCAGACGCCACTATGCTCAGTGGCGCACGGGGCGCCCGCGGGTCCGCGCGAAGGACTGAGTCCACCCTCTACGTTCAGACGACCGCACGGCTGTCTCCGTGCTGGCCGGCTTGCGGACCGCCGGCATGCAGCATGGAGGTCCTATGACGGCCACGCCGTTTCCCGAACGCCCCAACCTCGAACAGCTCAAGCACCAAGCCAAAGACCTGTTGCGCTCCGCGCGCGATCGCGACGCCGGCGCGCTCTCGCGCTTCAAAATCCTGCCCGCGTTCGCCAGCGCAACAGACGCCAGCCTCTCCGGTGCCGCGCTTGCGCTGCACGACGCGCAGTCCGTCATCGCTCGCGAACAGGGCTTCGAGTCCTGGAACGCGCTGCGCGAGCACGTCGAGGATCGCACGCTTGCCTTCGACGCGGCCGTCGACCAGTTCCTCGAAGCGGCCACTTCGGAGCGTCCCGATCGCGCCGAGCGGCTGCTCGAATTGCACCCGGAGATCGCGCGCGCGAACCTTCAGACGGCACTGGTGCTCGGCGACGCGGCGGCCGTCGAGGCGCGTCTGGCACGAAACGAGGCTCTCGCCACCTCGGAGGGCGGCATCCGCGGCTGGCAGCCGTTGCATTACCTCTGCTACACGTCCATCGGCGCGCGATCCGCAGCGCGTGAGCACGGCCTGGTCGCGATCGCGCGGCGTCTGATCGCTGCCGGTGCCGATCCGAACCTGCGGTTTCCCTGGCGGCACCACGACGTGAACCGGCCGGTGCTCTGGGGCGCGGTGATGAAGGTGGGCTCGTTACCGCTCGCGGACGTGCTGCTCGAGTCAGGCGCGAATCCGAGCGACGGCGTCACGGTCACGCTGGCGGCGAGCGCCGGTGACCTGGCCGCGCTCGACCTGCTGCTCGGCCACGGGGCCAACGTGAACCATCCGTGGGCGACGGACGGTTCCGCTCCCCTCTATGCAATCCTCCACTGGTCGAGCACGGCGGAGGGCGCCCGATGGCTGCTCGATCACGGCGCCGATCCGGACCCGGTCTTCCCCGCCAACGGCGAAACGCCGATGCACGTCGTCGCGGCGGCGTGGGACGCGTCACTTGCGGCCGAGCTGGCCAGCCGTGGCGCGGATATCTCGCGGCCGCGCGCCGACGGTCGGACGCCGTATGCGGTCGCCGAACTGCACGGTAATCGAGAGGTAGCGGCATGGCTGCTGGCGCAGGGCGCCTCGGACGACCTCCTGCCGATCGATCGCCTCGTCGCGGCGTGCAGCCGCGGCGATCGCACGCTGGCGGCGGCGATGCTGGCGAACAACCCCGAGCTGCGCTCGGATATCGGCCCTGAGCACTACGCGGCGTTCTATCGTGCGGCGGAAAAGAACGATACGCCAGCCCTCGACGCGATGCTCGCGTGCGGGTTCGATCCGAACCGTGGCGACGAGTCGATCGGAAAGACGGCCTTGCACGCCGCAGCGATGGAGGGCTGGCCCGATGCGGTGCGCGTGCTGCTTGCTCACGGCGCATCGGTGACGGCGCGCGATCGCGAATTCAAGGCGCAGCCGCTGCTCTGGGCTGCCGAGGGTTCGCGGATGCAGCGTTCCGGCCGCGATCATGCGGCAGTGGGACGGCTCCTCCTCGACGCGGGATCGCCCACCGACTGGGAGCAGAGCGAAGAGCCGTCGGAAGCGCTCATCGAGATCGTCAACTCGTGGAAACGGTAACCGTTAGAGACGAAGCGCCAGAATGACCGCGAAGGCGCCCTCGCGCCAGATGATTTCGGGGCGAAAGCCTGCGCCCGACAGCATCGTCAACTCGTCGGGGAGCGGCACGTAGGCGTCTTCGTGCGCCCAGGCCGCGAAATAGGACGCCGTGCGCCGCGCGGAGTACGCGCGGCGCAGGTGCGCGCGCCAGGCGTCATGCTGCTGCGCGGCAGTCGCCGCATCGCGGGCCGGACAGCAATCGGCGATAACCAGACGCCCGTCGGGGCGCAGCGCCTGCCGCAGTCTTTCGTACACACGACGCTTCGCCGGACGGGTGCGAACGTGATGCAATGCGAGCGCGGCGACACAGGCGTCGCATCTCGGCACGCCGGCCCGGACAAATGAACCGTGTCGCAGATCGACGTCCTGCCCGAGCCGCGCAGCGGCAGCGCCGAGCATCTCTTCATCGACGTCGATGCCGATCACGCGGGCGTTGCGGCTGCGGCCAAGGCACCGCTCGGCCAGCGCCCCCGTGCCGATCCCGAGATCGACGATCAGCCGCTCGTCGCCGCGAAGAGCGCCGGCGGCGGCATCCAGCATGGCGTCGTAACCCGGGATGAACGTGCGAATGCGCGCGTCGTAGTCGCGCAGGTCTATCCCGAGGTGACGGGCGACCCGGCCTCTCTTCGACTCGTCCTGGCGCAGCATGGGAGATCCCGACATGGCCCATACTAGCGGACCCCTCTGATCAAAAAGAAGCCGCGTAGAATGGCAACGTGGTCGTCCATGCGATCCGGATGGCATGGCGCGGGCTTCGCCGTGCGCCCGGCGTCTCCGCGCTCGTCGTCGCCATGCTGGCAATCGGGATCGGATCCACCACCGCTATTTTCAGCTTCGTGAGCGCGCTGCTGGTGCGTCCGGTGGGCGGCGTCGCCGATCCGGCACGAATCGTTTCGCTCGAGCGAAGTGGCGGCAACGGCGTCATCGATATTTTCTCGTTCCCGGACTACCTCGACCTTCGCGGCCACGTCTCGGCGGCCATGGACCTCGCGGCCTTCCGGCGCGCGGGAATCGACGTGCGTGCAACGGACAGCGATCGCGTCCGCAGCGTCCTTGTGAGCGCGAACTATTTTCAGGTGCTTGGCGTCGACACGCGACTGGGCCGGACGCTTTCAGCAAAGGACGAGAACGGCAGCGTTGCGGTAATCAGCGACGCGTGCTGGCGACGGCTGTACGCCAGCGACCCGGACGTCATCGGCCGGCCGCTCCATATCAACGGACAGGCCTTCACGGTCGTCGGCGTGCTCGCGCCGTCGTTCACGGGCACGTACCCGGGCCAGCCCGACGCCGTGTGGCTCCCCATTTCGGCTCAGCCCGTCGTGCTTCCGCGCATGTCTGCCGGCGTGCTCGCGAACCGCAATTCGCGGTGGGTGCAAATCATCGGACGGCTCCGCAGCGGCGTGTCATCGTCTGTCGCCGAAGCGCGCGCAGAAGCCGCGGGGGAGGCCATCGCTCAGGCGTTCCCGGGCGATCATGCGGCGGGACGGGTGACGGTTCGCGGCGGTCTTGGTCTGGCTTCCGATGACCGCGTGCAGATCGCGCAGCTTCTCTCGCTCGTTGGAGGAGCGGCAGCGCTCCTCTTCTTGATCGCGTGCGGCAATGCGGTGAACCTGCTGACGGCGCGCGCACACGATCGGCGGCACGAACTGACGATCCGCCGCGCGCTCGGCGCCAGCACGACACGTCTGGGCGCCGAGCTGCTGACCGAAGGCGCAATGCTTGCCGTGACCGCGGGCGCCATCGGTCTCTGGTTCGCGCCGCGGGCCGTCGCGTGGCTGACCGCGGTCACCCAATCCGGCTACGGTTTTCGATCGGACGCGCTGGCGCTCGATTGGCGCGCCGCGCTGTTCACCGCAGCCGCATGCGCGCTGGTCACGGTTGTGTTCACCCTGTTGCCGCTTCATGCGGTGGCGTTCGCGACGCGTGCCGAAGACGCGCTTCGCGCGGGAGGACGCGCCGTCTCACAGGGCGGCGCGCGCGTTCGCGGATCGCTCGTGGCGTTGCAGGCCGCGTTCTCGATCGTCCTCGCGGTTGGCGCAGGCCTGGGCCTGCGCACCATGACTCGGATTGCGCACGTGCAGCCCGGCTATGCGACCGATGGCGCCGTGATCGGAAGCTTCGCACTGGACGTGCACGGTTACACCGCGCCTCGCGCGGCCGGCTTCTTCGAGCAGACCGCCGCAGACCTTCGGCGCCAGCCTGGCCTGAACGCGGTGAGCTGGTCGACCGCGATCCCGCCCGTCCTGTACGGCGGGCGCATGTCTGTGTTCCGTCTCGGGGAAGCGCCGTCACAGAGCGAACTGCAGAAACATGAAGACGAGTTCGGGATCCGCTCCGATGTCGCCGTCGTCGGTCCGCAATTCTTCGAGGCCCTGCGCATCGAGCTTCGCAGCGGACGCGGCTTCGAGGATCGCGACCGCACCGGCTCCCAGCCGGTCGCGATCGTCAATCGCACGCTCGCCGAGCGCCTCTGGCCAGGTCAGGATCCGCTCGGCCGGTTCCTGGAGGCCCCGCCGTATAGCGGCGCTGTGCCGCCGCCGATGCAGGTGATCGGCGTTGCCGCGGACACCCGCCACCGATCGCTGTTGAGCAGTACCCCCGTGCCGGTGCTCTACCTGCCGTTCCTGCAGAACCCCGATACGCGTGCGACGCTCATCGTGCGCACGTTTGTATCAGCTGACACGGTCTCGGCGGCGATTCGTCGAGCCGCGGCGTCCGCAGACCCCGACGTGCCGCCCCTCGCGATCCAGGAGATCGCCGACTACGATGCCGCGACGCTGTGGCCGCAGCGATCGATCGCTGGCGCGTTCGGATTCTTTGCGCTGTGCGGGCTGTTGCTCGCCGCAATCGGGATCTACGCCATGCTCGCCCACGACGTCGCATCGCGCCGTCGAGAGCTGGCCATTCGCGTCGCGCTCGGTGCGTCCGGACGCCGCCTGTCGACATTCGTCGTCGGAAGCGCGATGCGATTCGCGCTCGTGGGTACGGCCGCCGGACTGGCGCTCTCGTTTGGCGCGGGCAGTCGGCTGAGCGGCGTGTTGTTCGGTGTCAGCGCGCACGACCCGATCACGTTCGCCGGCGCAGCGCTCGGACTCGTTGCGATCGCCGGGGCCGCCAGCGCAGTTCCGGCGCGGCGCGCCGCGCGCGCCGATCCGAATGATGCGCTGCGGCTGGAATAGGGACGGAGGAATACGCCATATGAAAAGCCTCACGGCTGCCGTGTTCACGATGGGTCTCGCCGCCGTTCCGGCGCAAACGCCACAGGCGCCCCCGAGAACGGAGGTCTATCTGGCATCGTTCACGAGCGGCCCGGCAGGCACGGTCAGTGGGCCCCTCATCAACGTCAGCCAGAGCCCCGGGTACGACAACCAGCCGAGTTACACACCAGACGGGCAAGCCATCCTGTTCACGTCGGACCGCGTCGATCGGCAGACCGACATCTTCCGCTACAACCTGGCGTCGAAGTCGCTCACGAGGCTGACGCACGACCCCGCGAACGAGTATTCGCCGCTCGTGATGCCCGGCGGCGGCGCGTTCTCGGTCGTCCACGGCGACGAGCAGTCGCTCTGGTCCTTCGACCTCGACGGATCGCATGGCCATCTGCTCTATCAGCACAAAGGCAAGATCGGCTATCACGTGTGGATCGATCCGTCGCACGTCGGCATCTTCGTGCTGGGCGATCAGGGCCAGCCGGCGACGCTTCAGATCGCGAACGTGAAGACGAACGAAACGACCGTGATCGCGTCGTCCATCGGCCGTTCGCTGTCGATGAGGCCGGGCACCGGCAAGATGACGTTCGTCGACAAATCGAAGCAGGGCCACTGGTCGATCAAAGAACTGGACCCGAAGACCCGCGCGATCACCACGCTCGTGGAGACGCCGGAAGGGAGCGAGGATTACGCCTGGGATCCGGCGACGGGACAAGTCGTGATGGCGAGCGGGACGCAGATTCTCGGCTGGTCGCCGTCGCGCGCAGCGCAAGGATGGCGTCCTCTTGGAGATCTCTCGACTGAAGGCGTCACGAGTATCACGCGCCTTGCCGTGAACCCGGTCGCGAGTGCTCCAGCCGTTGGACGCCTCGCGCTGGTCGCAGTACCGAAGTAGCTGACCGTACCCGGCACCCATCCGAGGCCCCCAGCACCCCGCGCGAAGCGCGGCCCCAGCCCCCGTCCGAGGCACGCAGCTCCCAGCACCCGCGCGAAGCGCGCACCCGGCGCGTCAGACGGAACCGAGCGCGCGCGCGAGCGCGTCAACCACGCAGTCCGCATCCGAGATCGTCAACGGCATCGGGCCCCGAATCTTGATGACGTTGTGATGTGGACCGTCGGTGCCCGTGAGAACACCGAAGTCGCGCATGCGATTCACCACCGTCGCGGCTTCCGCCGGCGCCGGTTCGAGTGTGCGCCGGTCGCGCACCAGTTCGACACCGATGAAGAGCCCCGAGCCGCGAACGTCGCCGACGAGATCGTAGCCATCCTGCAGGCGGCGCAATCCTGTCAACAGGTGTTTCCCGACCGCCAGTGCGTGTGCCTGCAGTCCCTCGCTGAGAGTGGCGCGCAGCGTCGCGAGCCCTGCTGCGCACGCGGCGGTGCTGCCGCCGAACGTGCTGAAGAACTCCATACCGTTATCGAACGCATCCGCCACCGCGCGCGTCGTCACCACGGCGCCAAGCGGGTACCCGTTCGCGATCGGCTTCCCCAGCACGACGATGTCGGGGACGACGCCCTGCCGTTCGAACGCCCAGAAATGCGTGCCGATGCGGCCGAACCCGGTCTGCACTTCGTCGGCGATTGCGACCCCGCCCGCGGCGCGCACCAGCCGGTACACCTCCGGCAGAAATCCTTCCGGCAGCATGATTTGCCCGCCAACGCTTGGGCACGTTTCGGCAATGTAGCCGCACAATCGCCCGCCGCGGCCCAGAACGGTATCGATGACTTCGCCGACCTGGCGCGCGTACATGACGCCCGCCTCCGAGTCGGCGGCCCCGTGCCGCCCGCGATACACATCGGGAACCGGCGAGGTGTGCACCCAATCCGGAGCTCCCGATCCGCCGGGTCCGCCGTGCTTATAGGGGCTGATGTCGATCAGCGTCGTCGTGTGTCCGTGGTAAGCGGCGTCCATGACGATTACGTCGCGGGCTCCAGTGAACGCGCGGGCCAGGCGGAGCGCCAGCTCGTTGGCCTCGCTGCCCGACGCCGTGAAGTAACAGACCCGGAGCGGCGGCGGGAAACATTCGGTCAGCGCCGTCGCATACTCGACCACGACCTCCTGCAGGTAGCGAGTGTTCGTGTTCAGCGTCGCGAGCTGCGCGGACGCGGCCCTCACCACCGAGGGATGCGAGTGGCCGACGTGCGGCACATTGTTATACGCGTCGATGTATCTCCGGCCGGTCTCGTCGAACACGTATTGCATCCAGCCTCGCGCAAGCTGCAGCGGACGCAGTCCATACGACAGGCTCAGATTTCCGCCGAAGCGCTGACGGCGGGTCGCAAGAAGCTCGGACGCGGGCGGATGCCGCGCAAATCGCTCCGGCGGGATCCCGAGCAGCAGGTTGGGATCGGGACAGAGACTCAGCCACACTCCTCGCTCGCTCTGGGGTGCGACGCCGTTGAAATTGCACGGCACGTCCAGCATGTCCACGATGACTTGAAAGTGCACGTGCGGCCACCAGCCGCCGTTCCACGGCGGCGCGCCAATCGCCGCGAACGACTCCCCCGCCGCGATTCGCTTCCCCACGACCAGCCGATCGAGCGACTCGCGCTCGAGATGACCGTACAGCGTGTAGAACGTCAGCGGCCCGTCGGCGTCACGAACGTCGTGACGCAGGACTATCATCGGCCCGTAGTCGAGACGGCCCGCAGCGTCCATGAATCCGTGCACCACGCCGTCGAGGGGCGCATACAACGGTGAACCGGCGGCGAGCGTGACGTCGATGCCGAGGTGAACGGTGCGGCGTTCCTGCGAGTCCAGCGCGGGAGAACGCGGTCGAGACAGGGGCTGCTGATCGAGCGTGGGCTCGCTCTCGTATGCGTCCGTCGCGTACAGGACACGCGCTTCGTCGTAGCCACCGGCTGCTATCTCGACGCCCGATTCACGCATCGCCTCGAAGATGCGGCGCGTCAGCGGTTCCGGTTCGTTCTGCGCCGGATCGCTGCTCACGAGCGGACTGCCGACGCTGAGATCCAGCCCGAGCACCGGCGTCCTGCGAAGGTCGTGACCCGTCAACGGGGCGAAGTGTCCCGCATTGGCGCGCAGCCAGTTGACGACGCGCCCGGTCGCCGGAACGGGCGTCACTCCGCAGGCATCGCGCAGGATGTAGTGCGCCAGCCGCGGATGGATGTCTGCCAGCCGCGGCAGGGCCTCGCGAATCGCGCGCTGGCTGACGCCGAGGTATTCGTCGCCTGGTCGTTCTGCCTGTTGCACGCAGGCGACCGCAACGCTGACGCAGAGCCGCAGGCCCATCAACGGAAACAGCACCGCCAGCTCGTCGTCTGCGAGCGGCCGCACGGCGTGGTAGCCGCGCGCGACGGTCGCCGCCGCGATCAGCGGACGCCCTTCGCCAAGCGCGGCATACGCCATCGCGACTGCAAGCCCGTTCACGGTCTGTGTGAAGACCATGTCTCCGAAATCGACGATCCCGACCACGCGGTCCGTCCGGCCGTCCACCAGCACGTTGTGATCGTTGGCGTCGTTGTGAATCACGCTGCGGGCGAGCGTCGGCAGGCGCGGAACCACGGACGACTGGTGCAGCGACAGGAAGTGCTCTATGGCGCGCCGCAGGTCCGGGTCCGCGACGCGCGGCAGCTCGCGCGCGATCGTGGCGCTCGCGGCAGCGAGGTCCCAATGGAACTCGCGATGGAGCGCGGGATGATCGAAACTTTTCAGGGAGAGGTCGATGACGGCGACGGCACTCCCGACGCTCTCGAGCAGTCCGCTCGTCCGTGCGCGCGCGACGGCCAGCGGCTGTCCATCGATCCACTCGATGAGGCGAACGCGATGCCCGTCGCTGACGCCGATGTCGCCGCCGTCGCGGGTCGGGACGAGCACGGGGGTCAGGCGCGTCGCGGCGAGGTGACGCATCGCCGCGTTCTCCGCCTCGAGCATGCCGGTCGGTTCCCGCGCGTTCGCGATCTTCAGCACGTACCGCGCCCCGTCTGGCGTGTCGAGGCGGAAGTTGCGATCGCGTTCGCTCGGAAGCGCCGCCGCTACGGCGTCGAGGCCGTACAGATCGCGCCCGAGCCGCTGCGCGGCGTTTTCACTCACGTCGGGCGGGTGCGCGAAGAAGGTGGGCACCCGCTGATTATGCGCAAAGATGCAAAGCTGCAAAGATCTAAAGACGGTTTCGATCTCTGGATCTTTGCGGATCTTTGCGATCCTTATCTTTGGATCTTTGCGATCTTTGCGATCTTTGCGGATCTTCAGACCTGTTGATCTTTGCGCCCGTCATCGCCGTGGTCGCGGCGGCGGATCAGATCGTCGACGCCGAGGTGCCCGGTGCCCTGTGACTGCAGCCGGCGGATGTAATCGGGGTCGACGCCGTGATCGCGCAGGCGAATCAGCGATTCGATCGGCACATCCTTGTACCCAAGGCTGGCCAGATCGCGGGCGTAGCGCGGATCCACGCCGTGATCGCGCAGACGAATGAGCGATTCGATCGGCACGTCTTTGTAGCCGGCGTCGGCCAGCCCGCGCACGTACTCGGGATCGACGCCGTGATCGCGCATCTTGATCAGGAGATCGAGCGCTACGTCCTTGTAACCGCGGCCGGTGATCCCGCGCGCGAATTGGGGATCGACGCCATGATCGCGCGCAGTGACCAACTCCGTGACCGAAGCGGTCCGATACCCGAGATCGTGCATGCCCGTGACGTAGGGCGGATCGACGCCGTGATCGCGTAGCCGCACCAGCTCGTCGGCGTCCAGCTTGCTGATGCCTGCCGCGCTCAGGCCCTGTACGTAATTCGGGTCGACGCCGTGGTCGCGCATGCGGATCAGCGGGTCCAGCGTGTCGAGTCGATATCCGAGCGACGCCATCGCCTTCACGTAGTCGAGGCTCACGCCGTGCTGTGCGGCGCGCACGAGGGTCCGCACATCGGGAACCGCGTAGCCTTCGGCCTTGATGCCTTCGAGATACGCGACGCCCACGTCCTGCATGGCCAGCGCGTACTGTTCTGACGCCGTCGGAACGCCCACCCCGTACTTGGCAAGTCTGGACGGAAACGCCGGATCGGGGACAAAGGTGTACGTCCCGCCGCACATCTGATTTCGACAGACGCCGTCGAAGTTGAACGTGCCCGCGTCGCGGCGGCTGGCAAACCGCACGGTCCCGTCGACGATCCGCCCATCGCGCACCGCGGCTGTCATCCCCGGCTCATTCAAGCCCTCGAAGCGCGAGAGCGGCACGGTCGTCCCGTTTTGCGAGTGCGCCGTACGCAGGCTCACGTAGACCATCCCGGGTTCGCGCGCCGGACGCAGTTCCCACGTGCCCGAGAAATCGTCGCTGGTAACGCGGTCGCCCGAGCGGTCCTGAGGTGTCTCTCGAGAGGCCGAAGCTGCTTCGCGAACGTCCGTGGCACGCGCAGGGGCTGGTGCGCCAACGCGTGCGACCGGCGCGGATGGGTCCGCGGTCGATCCAATGTGCACGACGGCCGTTGGTCGATCGCTCTCGCCGCGAACGACGTTCGCGTCCAGCGATGCGATCGGCAGCAGCAGCGCCGAACCGATCACCGCGGCGGCGATTCGTGCGCGCCGCGCCAGGGTGCCGCGGTTGCGGCCATCGTCGATGACGGCCAGCAGCCGGTGCTCGAGCTGCGTCGCGCGGGCCATGCCGAGCGCGGTCGCGGGCGCCGGTGTGCCGCGGAACGCGTGCGCGATCTCCAGCAGGTGCGCCGCGTACTCGCGCGCGGCTGTGCCGGACGAGAGCACGCGGTCGTCGCACGCGAACTCGCGTTCCGCCCGCAGCCGCCGCGCCGCCCACCACACCCCGGGGTGTGGCCAGTAGCACGCGCAGGCAATGGCGGCAAGCCGCTGCACGAAACAATCCGCGCGCGCGACGTGCGCCAGCTCGTGCAGGATCACGGCGTCCCGTCTCTCGTCGCTCCATCGCGCGGATGCCTCGGGCAGGACGACGGTCGGGCGGAGCGTGCCGCAGGTGAACGGCATCACGTTGTCTTCGCTCCTCAGCAACCGAACGGGACGTCCGATGCCAAGGCGCCGGCTGCCGGCCTCGATGAGCGCCCGCCAGTCGGGATCAGCCACGTCGTCTGCGCACGCGGTGAGCCGGCTGAGCGCCAGGTGTTCGGTCGCCAGCCTCGCGAGCAGCAGCACGACGCCGGCCGAATACAGCGCGAACGCGAACAGCAGCGGATTGAAGCGTGTGCGCGAGCTGGCCGGGAAACCTGTTCGAGTCGTCGTCGTCAGCGGCGCTATAGCCACAGTGCCCGGATCGATCGGTGCCGAGAGTACGGGGGCGGTATTCGACGACTCCGACGCGGCCGCAGGCGAGGACGAGGGAATCGAAACGGTGATGGACCAGTTGGGCAGCGCCGCGATTGCCACGGGAAGCGCGAGCAGCGCGGCGATTGCCATCGTCCACGCGAAGTGGCGCGAGGCGGCTGACGCCCGGCGTCTGAGCCACACGTCGGCAAGCGCCGCGACCGCAAGAACGAGGGATCCTTTGATCACGAGGTCGACCGCGAGCATAGTCATCGTCGAGCTCCTTTTTTCTCCGGGGGCTTCGCCCCGCGGACCCCCTGCACCCTCTCTCGCGCGCCGCTTCGCCGGCGCGCTCCGTTCGCGTGGCTCATTCGCTGCCGCTCTTTCGCGGTGGTCGCACGCCTTGCTCTCGCGCGCGCTTCAACAAAGCGCTCAACCTCTTGTACTCGTCCTCTGACAGCAACTCGCCGTTCATGTCGAGCAGCGCCGCGGCGGCCGATCCCGGCGAGTTGTTGAAAAATGTCCGGACGAGCTGTTTGAGTGCGGACCGGCTCGCGTCTTCCGGTGTGGCCGCAGGGAAGTACACGAATCGCGGGCCGTCGTACTGGCGGCTGAGCAAGCCGCGGTCGATCATGATGTCGAGCAGCTTTCGGACGCTCGACGGGCTCGGCGCGTCGGGAAGCTCGGCGCGGATCTCTTCGACCGCCGCGCGACGCCGGCGATGAAGGATTTCCATGATCTGCGCCTCCCGGCGTGTCAGGTTCGGGTGTGTCAGTCGGGGCATGTTCTCAACAGGGCCGCGGCGTGGCGAAAAATTTCGCCACGCGCGAATATATTCGCGCGCAGCCCGCCTGTCAACTGGCTACTGCTGAATGGAGACTGGCGACTGGGAACTGGCGACTGCCCTCGTGAGCGGGTGATAGAATTCCCCGTTCCTCTCTTAAGGAGTACGATTTTCATGACCCGCCGGACGTTTCGACTCTCCGCCATCACTCTTGCCGCCGGTCTGGCGCTCACCTTCGGACTGAATCCCGACCTGCTCGCGCAGCGGCGCGGGGGCGGGGCCAGCGTGGGCGAGAGCGCCGGTCCTTTTGGACCCCTTCGCTGGCGGAGCATCGGCCCTCAGCGCGGCGGCCGTTCGATTGCCGTTGCCGGCAGCGCCCAGCGCCCGCTCGAGTACTACTTCGGCGCGACCGGCGGCGGTTTGTGGAAGACGACTGACGGGGGTGTGACGTGGCAGCCCGTCACCGACGGGAAGATCACGGCCTCGTCTGTGGGCGCGGTCGCCGTCGCGCCGTCGAATCCGGACGTCGTTTACATCGGGACCGGTGAGAGCGAAATCCGCGGCAACATCGCGCCCGGCGATGGCGTTTACAAGAGCACCGATGCGGGCAAGACGTGGACGCACATCGGCCTCGAGGACGCGCAGAACATCTCGAAGATCCGCGTCAACCCGACCAACCCCGACGTCGTCTTCGTCGCCGCGTTCGGACATCACGCGGCGCCCAACGAGCAGCGCGGCATCTTCCGCTCGAAGGACGGCGGGAAGACCTGGGAAAAGGTCCTTTATCGCGATCCGAAGACGGGCGGCATCGAAGTGGTGTTCGATCCCAACAACCCGAACGTGCTCTACGCATCGCTTTGGGAGGCGTTCCGCAACACATACATGATGTCGAGCGGCGGTCCGGGCAGCGGCCTCTTCAAGTCCACTGATGGCGGCGATCACTGGACGGAGATCTCGCGGAACCCCGGCCTGCCCAAGGGCGTCCTCGGCAAGATCGGCATGGATGTCTCGCGCGCCGACAGCAACCGTGTCTACGCGCAAATCGAGGCGGAAGACGGCGGGACCTTCGTTTCAGACGACGCGGGCGCGACGTGGAAGAAGGTCAGCGAAAACCGCGATGTCCGCCAGCGTGCGTTCTACTACACGCGCGTCTTCGCCGATCCGAAGGACAAGGACACGTTCTACGAACCGAACGTCGGCTTCATGAAATCGACCGACGGCGGCAAGAGCTGGACGCAGCTCCGCCCGCCGCACGGCGACAACCACGACCTGTGGATCGATCCGACGAATCCGAAACGGTTCATCCTCTCGAACGACGGCGGGGCGACCGTGACGACCAACGGCGGCCAGACGTGGACCGACCTCGATTTCCCGACGGCGCAGTTCTATCACGTGATTACGACCAATGACGTGCCGTATCACGTCTGCGGCGCGCAGCAGGACAATTCGAGCGCGTGCGTGGGCAGTCAGGCCACCTCGTTCGGCCCCGGCCTGTCGGGCGGCGGACCGGGCGCGGCCGCCAGCGCCGATCAGATCTTCTACACGGCGGGCGGAGGCGAGAGCGGCTACATCGCGCAGGATCCGAAGAACCCGGACATCCTCTTTGCGGGAAGCTACGGCGGCCTCCTGACGCGGCTGAATCGCCGGACTCGGCAGGAGCAGGAGATTAATCCGTATCCGGACAACCCGATGGGGTACGCGACAAAGGACATCGCGGAGCGTTTCCAGTGGACGTTCCCGATCGTGTTCTCCCCCGCCGATCCCGGCGCGCTCTATGTCGGCTCGCAGCACGTGTGGCTGACGCGCGACAGCGGCCACAGCTGGACCAAGATCAGCCCCGATCTGACGCGCCACGATCCCAAAACCATGGGTGATTCGGGCGGTCCGATCACGCGCGACGAAACCGGCGTGGAGACCTACGCGACCGTGTTCACGATCGCGCCATCGCCGCAGGACGCCAATCTGATCTGGACCGGGTCCGACGACGGCTACGTCTTCATCACGCGCGACGGCGGGAAGAACTGGACGAACGTGACGCCGAAGGATATGCCGGACTTCGCGCGCATCAGCCTCATCGAAGCCTCGCCAGTTCGACGACTTTGCGCCGTACGTCTACCGAACGGACGACTATGGCCAGACGTGGACGAAGATCGTCAACGGCATCGCGCCGAACCACTACGCGCGCGCGATTCGCGAAGACACGGTCCGCGCGAAGATGCTGTACCTCGGCACCGAGCACGGCATCTACGTGTCGTTCGACGACGGGGCGAACTGGCAGTCGTTGAAGCAGAACCTGCCGGACACTCCCGTGCACGACATCAAGGTGGAAGCGCGCGATCTCGTCATCGCGACGCATGGCCGCGGCTTCTTCGTGATGGACAACATCTCTCCCCTGCGCCAGTGGGGCGTGGAGACGACCGACCTGCACGTGTTCAAGCCCAACGACGCGCTTCGCGGACTGGATCGCTCGCTCGCCGTCGACTACGTGCTGAAGAACGCGGCGCAGAAGGTCACGATCGATTTCCTCGATTCGAAAGGCGCCGTGATCCGCAGCTTTTCGAACGACGCGGCCAGCGCGGACAAACCCGAGGAACAGGGGAACGATGATTTCCGCGGTCCCCGGGATCCCAAGCCACCCCTCGGCGCCGGGATGCATCGCCTCAACTGGGATCTGCGCTACAAGGGAGCGACCGACTTCCCGGGCATGATCATGTGGGCCGCGGGCACGCGCGGGCCGGTGGCGCCCCCGGGAAGCTACCAGGTTCGGGTCACGGCCGACGGCCAGACGCAGACGCAGCCGTTCGCCATCAAGCGCGAGCCGCACATCCTGGCCGATGTGACCGACGCGGATCTTCAGAAGCAGTTCGATCTCGCGATGCAAATCAGCCAGAAGACGTCGCAGGCGAACGAGGCCGTGCTGATGGTCCGCGGCATTCGCCCGCAGATCAACGATCGGAAGAACAAGCTCGATGACAAGACGGGACCGACCGCGAAGGCGCTCGATCAGCTCCAGGAGCACCTCACGGCCGTCGAGACGTCGCTCTATCAGGTGAACAACCAGAGCGGCGAAGACCCGCTCAACTACCCGATCAAGTTGAATAACAAGGTGGCGGCCATCCAGGGCGTCGTCGAATCGGCCGACACCGTGCCGACGGAACAGAGCGGCGAAGTGTTCCAGATGCTGTCGGGCAAGGTGGACGAGCATCTGAACGCGCTGGATAACGCTGTGAAGACCGAACTGCCGCGCGTCAACCAGATGCTGCAGCGGCAGAAACTCGCGCCGATCAAGGCCGAACCCCTCGATCCCAACAAGCCCGCCGACAAGGGCAAGGGCAAGGGCCAGGAGCAGGAGCAGTAGCCAGACAACGACACAACTTCCAACTGC
>Ga0310811_10005110_pt1 | contig 16546 bp, 14 predicted proteins | sample YCmetagenome_FD_207642 | JGI IMG/M metagenome (GOLD analysis project Ga0310811, IMG submission 207642) | Soil microbial communities from experimental microcosm in Duke University, North Carolina, United States - YC | ecosystem: Engineered > Artificial ecosystem > Soil microcosm > Unclassified ...
TGTCGGTGGTGTCGGTGGTGGCAGGGGATTTCGCGGCATTGTTCACCTGACCGCCTTGGTGCGCGGTCGTATTGTTCCCGCGCGGAGCGGGTTGTTGCGCCGCCTGCGAAGTACCGGCGAAAAACACCGTGCAGAGCAGCGCGAAACCGGCGGCCACCGTGGCGGCCCTGGCCATGATCTTCAGCATTGCGTTCCCTCGTCATCGCCGCGACCTCGGGCGAACGTGACCGGCACGATCCGCCGGTCCCGCGGTTCGGTCGGCAAGCGCACGGCCTCCGTTACCCCGGTGGCATCCGTGAAACCGGTGACCCCGGAAGGTTCGGTGGGTGTTCGCCGCGATCGGTCGCGAAAGGTTCTCTCGTAAAGGGCGACGCATGACCCCGCCGGTATGTTGCCTCGCCGGCCGAGATCACAGGTTGTCGATCGTCTCGTCGATCTGTTCGGCCAGGGAAACGTCCTTGGCGGTCAATCCGCCCGCCGAGTGCGTGGTGAGCCGGAACGTCACCTTCCGCCAGCGGATGTCGATGTCCGGGTGGTGGTTGACGCTCTCGGCGATCTCCGCGATCCGGTTCACCGCCTCCATCGCCTTCGCGAAGCTCGCGAGCTCGGCGGTGCGGGTCAGCAGGTCGCCCTCGCGCTGCCAGTGGGGCAGCTTCGGAAGCGAATCCGCGATTTCCTGATCGGTCAGTAGCTCTGCCATATGTTCCATGGTGGTCCCGGCGACGGGCCGCCGCACGGCGTCCCGGCGAGCGGCCGCCAGGGGCCGGCGGCCGCGTCACCGGCTCGACGCCGCCGGGACCGGGCTCAGCCGTCGCGGGTGGTGAGCCGGGCGTAGGCCAGGGAAAGGCCGATCACGATGTAGCACACCGCGCGCACGGCGCCTTCCACCAGACCGGTGGGCGCAATCGGGTCCCGGAGCACATCGACGATCGACGTCCAGGACTGCGGCAGCAGGAACGGGTGCAGCCAGTCCACGGCGGACAACATGAGCAGCACGGTGAACACGATCGTGCCGGCCAGCACGGAGACCACGACCAGCATCGGATGTTCGGTGCACGCCGAGATCGCCAGCGCCACCGCGGCGACCGCCCACAGCTGCAGGGAGACCCACCCCGCCGCGATCGCGACCTTGACCAGCGCCGCGCCGAAGGACAGCGTGGTGCCGGAGAGGGTGAACAGTCCGCCGGTGCCGTTCATCGCCAGCCCGGTCACCACCCCCACCACGGACATCAGCACGACCGAGGCCAGCGTGAACGTGGCCACGCCGAGTGCCTTGACGGCGAGCAGCCGGCCGCGGCTGACCGGCGCGAGCAGCCAGCTGCGAAGCGTGCCGTGCGCCAGTTCGCCGGCCAGCGCGTCCGCCGCGGACATCGCGCTCGTCAACGGCAACAACAGGTTCAGCCCCACCGCGAGCGCGGCGATCGGCAGCGCCAGCGCGTTGCCGGCGGCGGCGGTGAGCAGCGCGTCGCCCCCGTTTCCCGGGCCGTTGTCGGTCGAACTCCCGATGGCGAGCCCGATCCCCATCACCGCGGGGATGATCGCGAGCAGGCCGAGCACCACCAGGGTGCGCGGGCGGCGGAAGATCCAGCGCAGTTCCGCCCGGTAGAGCCGGAACAGTCCGACGTGCGCCGCCGCTGCGGACCCGGTCGGCTCCGTGGTCGGCTCCCTGGTGACTGCCCCGGTCATTTCGTCACCTCGTCCACTTCGGGCAGACCGGCCGGTCCGGGTGTCTCGTGCTGGGTGAGCCGGGCGAACAGGTCCTCCAGCCCGGTGCGCTCCCGCCGCACCTCGTGGACCGCAACCCCGGCCCGCACGAGGGTTTCCACCACCTTCGGCGCGGTCGTCGCGGTCAGGTCGGCGCGGACGCCGTCGGGGGTGAGCTTGCCGGGAATCCGGTTCTCCCGCAACGACGCCAGTGCCCGGTCGCCGTCCGGTGTGGACACCAGAAGACCCGGGCTGCCGGACTCCAGCAGCTCGTCCAGTTCGCCCTGCGCCACCACCGTGCCGTCGTGCAGGACGGCGACGTGCGTGCAGGTCGCCTCGACTTCGGCGAGCAGGTGGGAGGACACCAGCACGGTGGTGCCTTCCGCGTGCAGCTCGGCGATGATCTTGCGGATCTCCCGGGTGCCGGCCGGGTCGAGCCCGTTGGTCGGCTCGTCGAGCACCACCATGCGCCGCGGCACGAGCAGCGCCGCCGCCAGCCCCAGCCGTTGCTTCATGCCCAGCGAATAGCCGCGGTAGCGCCGGTGCGCCGCGCCGGCCAGGCCGACCCGCTCCAGCGCGGTCGCCACCGCGCCCGGAACGTCCGCGCCGGCCAGGCGGGGCTCCGCGGCCGCCGCCCGGTACAGGTTCTCCCGCCCGGACAGGAACGGGTGGAAGCCCGGCCCTTCGACGAGCGCGCCGACGTCCGGCAGCGCGCGCCCGGCGCCCTCGGGCATCCGCCGGCCGAGCAGCTCCACCTCGCCCTCGGTCGGGCGGACCAGGCCGAGCAGCATCCGGATCGTGGTGGTCTTGCCGGACCCGTTGGGGCCGAGCATGCCCAGCACCGCGCCCTCGGGCACGTCCAGATCGACCTGGTCCACCGCGACCGTGCTCCGGTACACCTTGCGCAGCCCCCTGGTCCGCGCGGCGGGTGCCGTGGTGCCCGTCGGCGCGACGGGCACCCCCGGGACAGCGGTCGTTGCTTCGCTCACTTCGTACCCAGCGTGTCGACGAGCACCTGTTCCGGCACGGCGCCGGCGGCGAACCGGCCGTCGTCGGTGACCAGCGCGGTGCCCACCGTCGTGCTGATGACGTAGCCGGAGCCGAACGCGCCGCTCACGGGCTTGCCGAAGTGCTGCAGCATCGCCTTCGGGTCGACGTTTCGACCGGGCCTGCCCTGCTGCGGCTGCAACGCCGTGGCCGGCACGGTTCCGGTGATCACCGTGTCCCAGCCGCTCCCGACGACCTTGGTGGTGCCGGCGGCCGGGTCCGTCTCGTGCGCCTGACCCTGCTGCTCGGTCACCTTCGCCCCCTGCGGCGGGCTGAACTGGAACTCGCTCGCCGGCTGCGGGGTGAACTCGATGTCGCTGAAGGCGACCTGCAGGGCCGGGTCGGCGCTGCCGTCGGCGAACACGGCCAGGCGCAGCGGCACCCGCTTTTGGGCGTCGACGGAGATCCGGATTTCGCGCAACAGCGTGCGTTCGGTCGGTTTCGGTGTGAGCACCAGTTCATAGGCCGGCCTGCCGGCCACGAGCGCGGTGCCCTCGACGCTGACCGTGCTGGTCTGGCTGATGTCGGCGACCAGCCGGGTCGCCATGGTCGCGGGGTCGGTCGCCTCGGGCGGGTGCGTGGTCGCCCCGGACGGCGCGGTCGTCCTGGTCGCGGTGTTGTCCCGCGAGTGGTAAGTCCAGACCGTAGCGCCGTTCTTCACGATCGTGGTCTCGGTGGCCCCCTGCTCCATCGACAACTTGCTGTCGCCGTTGCCGTCGCTGTAAACGTGCGCGGAGTCGATGTTCAGACTCATTCCGCCGGGCAACGCGGAAACCGGCAGCCCGAGGTTGTTGGTCACCGCGACGGTCCCGTCGAGCGCGGGCGTCTTCGTGGCCAGCACCGACGCCACCAGATCCGCCGCGCTGATCGGCGGAAGCGTCGGCGGCTCACCGGCACTGGCCGGCATCGCGAGCCAGGCCAGTCCCGCCACGCCCAGTGCGGATCCGGTCACCGCCGCCGTGATCGCCTTCGTCTTGGGTCGCATCCTTGTCTCCCTGTTTCGGCGAGCACCACCAGTGTGTGCTCTTTCCCCGTCGCTGACGATGCACCGTGGACTCTGAGATCGGCCTGAGAACCTGAAGGCGCTTCCTCGGGCCGTCCGGAAAGGGCAGGAGATTCCAGGAGATTTCGCTGCGTGCCCGCCCCGATGCTGAGAGAGCACTGAGAGCCCACGCGGGGACGGCGGAGCCGGGCCGGACGCGGGGGGCGGCGCACCGGAACCCCGCCACCTGCCCATGCTCGAGATCCCCCGGCCCCGACTCGTCCGGTTCGTCGCTTCCCGGGCGGTCGGCGAGCGGTCGCGGCCCGCTCCCACCGTGTGGCGGCGCCCGCCGGCGGCTCGACTTTTCCGGCCTGCTCGCGGCAGGCTGGGCAGCGTGAAACCGCGAGTCCTGGTGGTGGACGACGAGCCCGGCGTGCGCAAGGCCCTGCAACGCGGGCTGCGCGCGGAGGGTATGGACGTGGTCACCGCCGCGGACGGGCCGAGCGGGCTGCGGCTGGCCCGGACCGGATCGTTCGACGTGCTGCTGCTGGACATCATGCTGCCCGGTCTGTCGGGTTACCGGGTGCTCCAGCATCTTCGGGCGGACGGGGTTTCCACGCCGGTCCTGCTGGTTTCGGCCAAGGACGGGGAAATCGACCAGGCGGACGGGCTCGACCTCGGTGCCGATGGTTACCTCGTCAAGCCGTTTTCGTTCGTGGTGCTGGTCGCCCAGGTGCGCGCGGTGTTGCGGCGGGCGCAGCACGAAGGGCCGGCGCGCGGTCCGCTGCGGATCGGGGGACTGGTCGTGGACCGGGCGACCCGACAGGTGCGCTGGCACGACGATCCGGTCGCGCTGAGCCCGCGCGAGTTCGGGTTGCTGGAGGTGCTGGTCGGCCGGGCGGGCACGGTGGTCACCAAGGACGAGCTGTTGCGGGCGGTGTGGGGCGACGAGCAGGCGGCCACCCGCAACGTCGTCGAGGTGTACGTGGGATATGTGCGCCGAAAACTCGACGCGGTCGGTGCCGGGTCGCTGGTGAGAACCGTGCGCGGGCACGGCTATCTCGCGTCGGACGCTCAGCTCGACGAGGTCCTGTCGGGATGACGGTGCGGAAGTCGGCGGGCGGAAGTGACGACCGAGCGACCCGGTGAGGGAACTGCCGATCGGCTGACCGTGCGAGCGCCCGGGGCGAGGTCGCAAGCACGTCGTCGGTGGAGCGCCCAGTGGTGGGGCCGGCGGTCGATGGCGCTGCGCATCACGGTGTCGGCCGCGGCGGTCACCCTGGTCTTCCTGCTCGGCCTGGCGCTGCTCGCCGGGCGCGGTCTGGGGCCGCTGCGGATGGAGTCGGTGGACACCGAACTGTCCGGGGCGCTGGGTCCGGCGACGGTCGCGGTCGCGCGGGGCGGCGTGCCGGCACCCGTCGACGGCATCACGATCCGGGTGCTCGACACGGCCGGCACTCCGGTCGACGGCGGTGGCCCGGTCACCGATCTCGACGCGGGCGCGATCGGGGCGCTCAAGGCGGGGGAACCGGTCAGCACGGGCGCGCCGGAGCCGCGGCTGCGCTGGCTGGGATCGGTGGTCCCGGCGCCGGACGGCACGCCGCGGCTGGTGGTCGCCGGTACCGGACTGGTCGGCTCCACGTGGGCGGTTCGCACGGCCGCGCACTGGCTGTTCGGGGCGGCTTCGGTCGGCGCGGTGCTCGCGGCGGTCGCGACGTGGCTGGTGGTGCGGCTGGCACTGCGGCCGGTCGGCCGGATGCGCCGGTCGGTGCGGGCGCTGCCGCCGGGCCGGCGACTCCCGCTGCCCGGGGCCGACGACGAACTGCGGGCACTGGCGTCGGACTTCAACGCCTTGCTGGACCGCCAGGAGGAGGCCGCGCAGCGCCTGCGCCGGTTCACCGGGGACGCCGCGCACGAGCTGCGTTCGCCCGTCGCCTCGATCCGGGTGCAGGCCGAGGTGGCGGTCGCCAACCCGGACCCGGAACTGGCCCACGAAACCCTCGCCGACATCCTGGCCGAGGCCGAGCGGCTGTCGTCGTTGCTGGACGGCCTGCTCACGCTCGCCCGCTCCGACGCGGGTGAACTGCCCCCGGCCGAGCCCGTGGAACTCGTCACCGAGGCGCGCGAAGCGGTGCGCCGCCTGCCAGCGGGCGCGCCGCCCGCGCGGGTGTCCGGACTGGTGGGACAGGCCTGGGCGTACGCGGCGCAGGCGGAGGTCGAGCTGGTGCTGAACAACCTGTTGCGCAACGCCTGCCGGTACGCGCGGTCGCAGATCGTGGTGTCCGTGCTGGCGGGGCGGTCCACGGTGCGGGTGGTCGTCGACGACGACGGGCCCGGCGTCCCGCCCGCGCACCGGAACCGGGTGTTCGACCGCTTCTACCGGATCTCCGATGACCGGGCCCGCTCGTCGGGCGGGACGGGGCTCGGGCTCGCGATGGTCGCGGAGGCGGTGCGGCGCCGGGGCGGGCGGGTCACGGTCGGCGAATCGCCGGAGGGCGGTGCCCGGTTCCAGGTCACCTGGCGGTCGGCGGGAACGGAATCCCGGACGTGATTTCGCTGTGCGGCACCGGGGAACACGCGGCACCGCGGAATTCGCACGGTCGCCATAACGCTCCGGAGCGCTCCGGATGCCGCCGGTCGGACCCGTGGGCGCGGACGAAATGGCCGTGCCGGTAACGTCTCCGCCTCGTGAAGGTCATCGTCGGGGCGGCCATCGTGCGGGGCAACGCTTTGCTCGCACAGCAGCGATCTTATCCAGTGGAGGTGGCCGGGCTCTGGGAGCTGCCCGGCGGCCGGGTCGAGCGCGGGGAGTCCGAAGTGGACGCTGTGCGCCGGGAATGCCGGGAGGAGCTCGGGGTCGACGTGGTCGTCGGGGACCGGGTCGGCGACGAGGTGCCGTTGCGGGCCGGGATGGTGCTGCGGGTCTACTCCGCCCGGCTCGCGGACTCCGCCGCCGACCCGAAACCCTTGGAACACAACGCTTTGCGCTGGATCCACGCCGCTTCGCTGGAGACGGTTCCCTGGCTTCCCGCCGACCTCGAGCTGCTGCCCGCGCTGCGGGCACTCCTGGCCGGATAGCGGTTTTCCCTCAGCCGGCGCCGATCAGCCGCAGCGCGGCGGAAAGCCGGTGCTCGCCCCGTTCGGCGGCGCGGACGGCGCCCGCCTTCCGGATCCGGGCGAGTTCCGCCGGATCCGCGAGCAGCCGCGTGGTGCGCTCCCGGACCGGCCGCAGCGTCTCGATGACCGTTTCCGCCACGGCCTCCTTCAGCGCGCCGTAGTTCGGCTGTTCCCCGGCCACCTCCTGCGGGGTGCGACCCGTGCAGGCCGCCAGGATTTCCACCAGGTTCGCCACGCCCGGCCGGGTTTCCGGCTCATAGGCCGGTTCGGATCCCGGGTCGGTCACCGCGCGCCGGATCTTGCGCCGGATCAGGTCCGGCTCGTCGAGCAGGAACACCACGCCGGCCGCTTCGCGGGCGGACTTCGACATCTTCCGGGTCGGGTCGGCCAGGTCGCGCACGCGCGCCCCGGCGGGCGGAAGCACCGCGCGGGGCACCGTGAACACGTCGCCGTAGGTGGCGTTGAACCGTCGCGCCAGCGCCCGCGCCAGCTCGACGTGCTGGCTCTGGTCCTCGCCAACGGGCACCTCGGAGGCGCCCTGCAGCAGGATGTCCGCGGCCATCAGCACCGGATAGGTCAACAGGCTCAGCCGCACCCCGGCCTGCCCGTCGGCCTTCTCCTTGAACTGGATCATGCGCGCGGCCTCGCCGTAGCTGCAGGTGCATTCCATGATCCAGGTCAGCGCACCGAGTTCTTTCGCCAGGTCGGACTGCACGAACACCCGCTCGGGCGAGATCCCGGCCGCGACGAGGACGGCCAGCGACTCCCCGGCCTGCGTGCGGAGTTTCGCGGGATTGTGGGTGGTGGTCATCGCGTGCAGATCCGCGATGAAGTACAGATCCTCGCCATCACCGTCGCTCGCCCAGCGCTGGATCGCGCCGAGGTAGTTGCCCAGGTGCGGGTGGCCGGACGGGGTGATCCCGGAGAGTCTCATGGTCGCTTCCCTCGGTTTCGTGCCGCACCGCCGGGAAGACCTGCTCGTACAACGAAGGCCGCCCGGTGGGCGGCCTTGTCGACAAGATCTGTCAGCTTCGCGGGCCGCCGGTCGGCGGCCACCACAGGGCTACGAAGCTGTGCATGGATTCACCATAACCCACGACCTGGGTTGTTTCCCCGGCCCGGTCGCCCGCGCCGGGCGGAAAGCGTTTTCGCCGTGGTTTCCCCGCTTTTACCACGTTCACGGGTGCCGAAGCCAGCCGACCGGCCGGTATGGCGCGGCTCACAACGGGGCGGTAGGTATCCTGGACGGGACCGCGTCTGGCCGAAGGCGGCGAGCGGTCTCCCATTCCGCACCGATCACCAGGAGCCCTCGCGTGCCCACAGCAACCGCCGAGAAGGTCCGCACGGATCTCCGCAACGTCGCCATAGTGGCACACGTCGATCACGGCAAGACCACCCTGGTCGACGCCATGCTCCGGCAGTCGGGGGCGTTCGCCGAGCGCGCCGAGGTCGTGGACCGGGTGATGGACTCCGGTGAGCTCGAGCGGGAAAAGGGCATCACCATTCTCGCCAAGAACACCGCCATCCGCCGCCAGACCCCCGGCGGCCCGGTGACGATCAACGTCATCGACACCCCCGGGCACGCCGACTTCGGTGGCGAGGTGGAGCGCGGCCTGTCCATGGTGGACGGTGTGGTGCTGCTGGTCGACGCCAGCGAGGGCCCGCTGCCGCAGACCCGGTTCGTGCTCCGCAAGACGCTGGAAGCCGGCCTGCCGGTGGTGCTCGTGGTCAACAAGGTGGACCGGCCCGACGCCCGGATCGCCGAGGTCGTCGACGAGACCCACGACCTCCTGCTCGACCTCGCCGGTGACATCGAAGACATCGACGACACGGCGCTGGACGCGATGCTGTCCCTACCGGTCGTCTACGCCTCGGCGCGCGCGGGCAAGGCCAGCCTGACGCGTCCGGCGGACGGGGCGCTTCCGGACAGCGAAAACCTCGACCCGTTGTTCGAGACGCTGCTCACCCACGTGCCGCCGCCGAGCGCGGACGTGGAAGCGCCGCTGCGGGCGCTGGTCACCAACCTCGACGCGTCCAACTTCCTCGGCCGGATCGCGCTGATCCGCGTCCACTCCGGACGGCTGCGCAAGGGCCAGACGGTCGCCTGGCTGCGCGAGGACGGCAGCACGCAGTCGGTCCGGATTTCGGAGCTGCTGGTCACCGAGGCGCTGGAGCGGGTGCCCGCGCAGGAGGCCTGCGCCGGTGACCTGGTCGCCATCGCCGGTATCCCGGACATCACCATCGGCGACACGCTGGCCGACCCGGAGCACCCGGAGGCGCTGCCCCGGATCACCGTGGACGAGCCGGCCATCTCGATGACCATCGGTGTCAACACCTCCCCGCTGGCCGGCCGCAACGGCGGCGACAAGCTCACCGCCCGGCTGGTCCGGGCGCGGCTGGACGCCGAGCTGGTCGGCAACGTCAGCATCCGGGTGCTGCCCACCGAACGGCCGGACACCTGGGAGGTCCAGGGCCGCGGTGAGCTGGCGCTGGCCATCCTGGTCGAGCAGATGCGGCGGGAGGGCTTCGAGCTGACCGTCGGCAAGCCGCAGGTGGTGACCAAGACCATCGACGGCAAGCTGCACGAGCCGTTCGAGCGGCTCACCATCGACTCGCCGGAGGAGCACCTCGGCTCCATCACGCAGCTGCTGGCCGCCCGCAAGGGCCGGATGGAGCACATGGGCGGCAACGGCACCGGCCGGATCCGCCTGGAGTACGTGCTGCCGGCGCGGGGACTGATCGGGTTCCGCACCGACTTCCTCACCGAGACCCGCGGCACCGGCATCGCCAACCACGTCTTCGAGGGCTACTTCCCGTGGGCGGGCGAGATCCGGACCCGGCACAGCGGCTCGCTGGTCGCCGACCGTTCCGGCCCGGTCACCGCTTACGCGATGATCCAGCTCGCCGACCGCGGCACGTTCTTCGTCGAGCCGGGCGCCGACGTGTACGAGGGCATGGTCGTCGGCGAGAACCCGCGTGCCGAGGACCTCGACATCAACATCACCAAGGAGAAGAAGCTCACCAACATGCGCTCCTCCACCGGTGACGAGCTGGAGCGCCTCGCCCGCCCGCGCAAGCTGGGTCTGGAGGAGGCGCTGGAGTTCTGCTCGGTGGACGAATGCGTCGAGGTCGCGCCCGACGTGGTCCGCGTGCGGAAGGTCACCCTCGACATCTCCCAGCGCGCCAAGGAGCGGTCCCGCGCGCGGTCCCGCGCCTGACATATCGAAGGAAGGGGTATTTACTACGGACTATCCGTAGTAAATACCCCTTCCTGCTGATCGGGAACTCTCGGCGGGTGTGGCGCGTCCATCTATCGGCGGTAGGAGATCCGATTGAGGGCGGGCACGGGCGGTCTGGCACCCTCGTACCGCGGTAAGCGATGTCGGCGGCAGGGGAGGCAGGGTGCGGAACAGCGGCAAGGTGGCGGCACTGATCCTTGCGGTGGTGGCCACTCTCGCCGCGTGCACCGGGGCGCCGCCGGCGCCGGTGGTGAGTTCCTCGGTCTCCCAGTCGTCGTCGGCCAGCACACCCTCGCAGATCGTGATCGGCGTGGACGACATCGCCGGCGGCTACAACCCGCACAACCTCGCCGACCAGTCGACGATCACCACCGCGCTGTCGCAGCTGCTGCTGCCCTCGGTGTTCCGGATGTCGACCGACGGCCAGTACAAGCTCGACACGACGTTGATGCGCTCGGCCGAGGTCACCTCGCAGAACCCGTTCACGGTGACCTACGAGATCCGGCAGGACGCGTCCTGGTCCGACGGTGCCCCGATCGCCGTCGAGGACTTCACCTACCTGCGGGACGCCATGCGCGACCAGCCCGGCGTGGTCGAACCGGCGGGCTACCGGCTCATCTCCGACATCCAGCCCAAAGACGGCGGCAAGGGCGTGGTGGTCACCTTCGTCCAGCCCTATCCCGGCTGGCAGACGCTCTTCAACGACCTGCTGCCCTCACACCTGCTCAAGGACGCCCCCGGCGGCTGGCAGGGCGCGCTGGCGACCAGTTTCCCGGCCTACGGCGGCCCGTTCTCGATCAAGCAGCTGGACACCGCGCGCGGCGAGATCATCCTGGAGCGCAACGAGCGGTACTGGGACAAGCCCTCCGCCATCGACCAGCTCGTGCTGCGCAGCGCGGACGAGCCGGGCATGCGGGCCGCCCTGCAGTCCGGCAACGACCAGTTCGCGCTGTCCCGGACCGACGGCTCCGCGGTGACCCTGTTGCAACAGCTGGGCAGCTCCGTCCAGCTGACCACGATCCCGAACGCGCGCACGGCCGATGTCCTGCTCCGGCCCGCGAACGGCCTGCTGGTCGACGACAACGTGCGGGCCGGGATCGCCGATTTCATCGACCGCGACAAGCTGATCGACGAGGGCACCAAGGGCGGCCCGTCGGCGGGCCTGCGCGCCGACGCCCAGGTCATACCCCCGTCGGCACCGGGGTACGCGGCGACGATCCCACCGGGCACCGGCGTGCCGGACCCGGCCAAGGCCGACCAGTTGCTCACCGCCGCCGGGTACACGAAGCAGGCGGGCAGCTGGCGCAAGAACGGCAAACCGCTTTCGCTGGTGATCGCCTCGCCGGGGCAGCTGGAGCCCTACGCCGGCATCGCCAAGGAGCTGGCGAGCGAGCTGACCGCCGCGGGTGTCGGCGTGAGCGTGATCAATCCGCAGCCGCGGGACCTGTTCTCCAATCTCCTCGCCATGCCGGTGAGCACGGGCGGGAAGACGCCGCCGCCGGCGACGGACGGCTCCGGCAACGTCGGCGTGGACATCGCGGTGGTGCCGATGCCGAACGACGGTGACTACGCCACGGTGCTCGGCTCCACGTTCGGCTGCGGGACGCAACTGGACACCACCCCGCCCCCCACCGGCCCGGTCACCCCGGCGAATCCGGCAGCGGTGTGCGACCCCGCCATCCAGCCGGAGATCGACGCCGCGCTCTCGGGCGCGAAGCCGCTCAACGAGGCACTCGCCGATCTGGAGCCGAAGCTCTGGGCCCAGCACACCGTCATCCCGCTGTTCCAGCTCTCCGACACGCTGGCCATGGGGAACACGATCGTCGGGGCCACCGCCGGGCCGCCGTTCGTCGGCCCGTTCGGCTCCGACCCGGTGGACTGGACCCGGCCCAAGAAGTAGCCGGCCCACCACGAATCGGCCCGACAGGATCCGACAGGAGCCGGACGACGAAAAGGCCGCCTCGCCGGAAAACCGGGTGAGGCGGCCTTTTCGCGTCGATCAGATGAGCTGCCGGGTTTCGGCGTAATGGCACGCGGCCGGGTGCCCGTGGCCGTGGTCGGTCAGCGCGGGCTCCTCGTTCACGCACCGTTCGCGCTGGCTCTCGGAGAGCTGCCGCGCGAACTGGGGACAGCGGGTGCGGAACCGGCAGCCGCTCGGCGGATTCGCCGGGCTGGGCACATCACCGGTGATCACGATCCGTTCCCGGGTGCGTTCCTTGCGCGGGTCGGGGATCGGGATCGCCGAGATGAGGGCCTGCGTGTAGGGATGCGCCGGCTTTTCGAACAGCTCCTCGGTCGGCGCGATTTCCACGATCTTGCCCAGGTACATCACCGCGATCCGGTCCGACACGTGCCGCACCACGGACAGGTCGTGCGACACGAACAGGTAGGACAGCCCGAATTCCTCCTGGAGATCCTCCAGGAGGTTCAGCACGCCTGCCTGGATGGACACGTCCAGCGCCGAGACCGGCTCGTCGAGCACCAGCAGGCGCGGCCGCAGCGCGAGTGCCCTGGCGATGCCGATGCGCTGCCGCTGGCCACCGGAGAACTCGTGCGGGAAGCGGTTGCCGTGCTCCGGCCGCAGCCCGACCGTGTGCAGCAGCTCCCGTACCCGCTCCCGGCCACCGTCGCCGTAGAGCCCGTGGATGCGCAGCGGCTCGGCCACGATTTCGTTGACCGGCACCCGGGGGTCCAGCGACGCGTACGGGTCCTGGAACACGATCTGCATGCTCCGGCGCAGGCGCTGCATTTCCTTGCCGGGCAGCTTCGCCAGCTCCTTGCCCTCGTACAGGACCTGACCGGAGGTCAGCGGCTGCAGGTTGAGGCTCAGCCGCGCGGTCGTCGACTTCCCGCACCCGGATTCGCCGACCAGGGCCAGCGTCTCGCGCGGGTAGATGTCGAACGACACGCCCGACACGGCCTGCACCTCGCCGACCCTGCGCCGGATGACCCCACCGCTGCGGATCGGGAAGTGCTTGACCAGGTCCCGGGCGGAGAGCACCGGCTCCGTCTTCACCGGCGCGCTCATGCCCGTCCCTCCGCGGCCGGGCACCGGTGTCCCGGGCTCACTTCACCACGCGTGAGGTGGCTCGACACGGGCGTCGTCATTCGTTCTCCCCGGGGTTCACCGTCGCGGGCAACGGCTCGGAAGGGTCGGCGGTGGAGGTGCGGAACAGATCCGCCGGATCGTGCCCCACCACCTGGTCGCTGAAGTGGCAGGCGGCCAGATGACCGGCGTTCGCGCCCGCCTCCAGCCGCGGCTCCTCCCGTGTGCAGATGTCCTGTGCGAGCGGGCAGCGCGCGCTGAACGGGCAGCCCGACGGCATGTTGATCATCGACGGGGGTGCCCCGGAAATCGGGGTCAGCCGCTCGGTCTTGAGGTCCAGCCGGGGCAGGCTGCCCAGCAGGCCGAGCGTGTAGGGCATGCGCGGGGTGTAGAAGATCTCGTCGACCGAGCCGGTCTCCACCGCCTTGCCCGCGTACATCACCAGCACCCGGTCGGCCTGGCCGGCGATCACGCCCAGGTCGTGGGTGATCAGCACCATCGCCGCGCCGGTCTCCTTCTGCGCGGTCTGCAGGGCCTCCAGGATCTGCGCCTGCACGGTGACGTCGAGCGCGGTCGTCGGCTCGTCGGCGATGATCACCTTCGGGTTGTTGGCGATGGCGACCGCGATCACCACGCGCTGGCGCATACCACCGGAGAGCTGGTGCGGGTATTCCCGGGCCCGCTGCTGCGGGTTGGGGATGTGCACCAGGTCCAGCAGTTCGACCGCCTGCTTGCGGGCCACGTCCTTGCGGACGTCGTGGTGCGCGGTGATCGCCTCGGCGATCTGGTCGCCCACGGTGTAGACCGGGTTGAGCGAGGTCATCGGGTCCTGGAAGACCATCGAGATGCCCAGGCCGCGGACGGTGTTCATCTCCTTTTCGGAGATCTTCAACAGGTCCTTGCCCTCGAAGCGGATCGAGCCGGAGACGCGGGCGGTCCTGGGCAGCAGCCCCATGACCGCCATGGAGGTCACCGACTTGCCGGAGCCGGACTCGCCGACGATGCCGAGCACCTCACCGCCGTACAGGTCGTAGCTCACTCCGCGCACGGCCTGCACCAGACCGTCGTCGGTGGGGAACCGGACGGTCAGATCCTCCACCGTCAGGATCGGGTCGGTCGAGGTCATGCCGTTTCCTCCGCCGGGTCGCACTTTCCGCGGCTTGACACGGGTTTACTCGTGCGGCTCATGCGCGGACCTTCGTCTGCTGGGGATCGAACGCGTCGCGCAGCCCGTCCCCGATGAAGTTGATCGTCAACACGATCAGGATGATGAACACGCCCGGGAAGTAGAACAGCCACGGGCGGGTGTCGACCGCGGTCTGGTTGTTGCTGACCAGCAGCCCGAGCGAGGTGTCGGGCGGGGTCACGCCGAAGCCGAGGAACGACAGGGCGGTCTCCAGCAGGATCGACAGCGCCACCAGAACCGTCGCGTAGACGATGATCGAGCCGAGCGCGTTGGGCATCAGGTGCCGGAAGATGATCCGCCGGTCGCTGGCGCCCAGCGCCCTCGCCGCCTCCACGAACTCCTTCTCGCGCAGGGAAAGCACCACGCCGCGCGAGATCCGGGAAACGTAGGCCCAGTACAGCCCGGCGATGACGATCGCGATGAGCCACCAGGTCCCGCCGATGTTGTGGGCCAGCATGGCCGCGACCGCGAGCAGCGGCAGGGTGAGGATGAGGTCCGCGACGCGCATCAGCAGCGAGTCGACCCAGCCCCGGTAGTAGCCGGCCACCGCGCCCCAGATGGCGCCGATGAGCGTGGCGAAGATCGCGACCAGCACCGAGATCTGGAGCGAGACCTGGGTTCCGCGCATCACCTGGGCCATCGCGTCGTGCCCGAGGGCGTCGGTGCCGAAGGGGTGGCTCAGGGAGGGCGGCTGGGAGTTGTCGGGCGTGATGTCGTTGACGCCGTACTTCCACAGCGCCCCGCCCACGTAGGCGAACAGGATGATGATGATCAGCATGACGAGGCTGGCCATCGCGAGCTTGTGCTGCAGGAACCGGCGCAGCACCAGTTGCGCCTGGCTGCGCTCGGCGACGGTGAACTCGTGGTCGGCCTTCTGCTTGGCGGGCTCGGGGACGACGACCTGCGCGGTCGCGGCCTCGGCGTCGATCTTCTCAGGCATAGCGGATCCTCGGGTCGAGCACGCCGTAGAGCAGGTCGGCGATCAGGTTGAGCACGATGACGAAGGTGGCCGCGATGAGCAGCCAGGCTTCCAGCGCGTAGACGTCGCTCTTCTGGATGGCAGTGAGCAGGAAGGTGCCGGCGCCCTGCCACTGGTACACCTGCTCGGTCACCACCGCGCCGCCCAGGATGGAGCCGATGTCGAGCGCGGTGACGGTGGTCAGCGGGATCAGCGCGTTGCGCAGCGCGTGCTTGCGCGTCACGGTCCAGCGGGGCAGGCCCTTGGCGCGGGCCAGTCGGACGTAGTCGCTGCCCAGCACCTCCAGCATCGATCCCCGGGAGAACCGGCTCCACGCCGCGTACGTGGTCAGCGCGAGGGAGATCGTCGGCAGGATCATGTGGCCGAGGGTGTCGGACAGCTGCGCGCCGGCCCCGCCGTTCACGTAGATCGAGTTTGACCCGATCGTGTAAAAGATCGTGTCCCCGGCGGAGTCGTTGATCGAGATCCCGGCCTGCTTGAGCAGGATCGCGAACCAGAACGCGGGCATGGACAGGAAGAGGAACCCGAAGAAGGTCGACGTGTAGTCGAATTTGGAGTACTGGCGGACCGCGCTGATCACACCCACGATGACGGCCAGGACCAGGGCGACCAGCATGGCCAGGAAGATCAGCCGGAAGGTGACGCCGAAGCGGGCGAAGACCTCGGTGCGGATGTTGGTGGTGGCGTCGACCGACGGGCCGAAGTCACCGTGGAAGATCCCGGTGAGCCAGGTCCAGTACCGCTCCAGCAGCGGCTGGTCCAGGTGCAGCCGGTGGCGCTCGACCGCGATGACCTGGGGCGACGGGGGCGGGTTCCGGGCGGTGAGGTAGCTCAGCGGGTTGGCCGACAGCGATGCCATCAGGAACACGACGAACGTCGAGACGATCAGGATGGGTATCGACACGAAGAGCCGGCGCAAGGCGAAGGCAAGCATGGAGGTCTTCCTGCTCTGGAATTCTGGTCGACCGGCGCTGCCGCTCGTGACGGCGATGCCGAGCGGCGTGCGTCGGTGGTGTTCAGCGGTGGGGAGGCTGTCTGGTGACAACCTCCCCACCGGGTTCGATACGACGAAAATGTATACCGGCGAGCGTCAGCTCTTCCGGATGCCCCACTGCTGCAGGTTGTAGACCGGACCGTCCAGCGTCGAGTTGTTGCGGACGTTGGCGATGTTGTCGTACGACGCGATGAAGGTCGGCTTCTGGTACAGCGGAAGCACGTACGCGTCGTTGGACATCAGCTGGTCGGC
>Ga0310811_10005111_pt1 | contig 16545 bp, 14 predicted proteins | sample YCmetagenome_FD_207642 | JGI IMG/M metagenome (GOLD analysis project Ga0310811, IMG submission 207642) | Soil microbial communities from experimental microcosm in Duke University, North Carolina, United States - YC | ecosystem: Engineered > Artificial ecosystem > Soil microcosm > Unclassified ...
CGAAGAGGAGGCCCTCGCCGACCTGGTCAGCCGCGACGCCATGATCGGCGTGGCGCTGGCGGCGGCGCCGGAAGGAAGGGCGAAGCCATGAATGGCGTGCACGATATGGGCGGCATGCACGGCTTCGGTCCGGTCCAGCCCGAGACCGACGAGCCGGTATTCCATGCCCCTTGGGAGGGAAAGGTCTATGCCATGCGCCGCCTGGTCGGTGCCTGGCGGCGCTGGAACATCGATGCCGGCCGTCACAGCATCGAGAAGATGCCGGCGGCCGAGTACCTGCGGTCGACCTATTACGAGAAATGGCTGCAGTCTCTCGAAGCGCTGGCGGTCGAGAAGGGGCTGATCACGGCGGAGGAACTGGCGTCCGGGCGGGCCGATCCGGCTGCGCCCAAGATGACGCCGCCGGTGACGGCAGCCGACATTCCGGCCGTCGCAACCGTCCGCGGCTCGTCGGAGCGTGAGACATCGGTGCCGGCGCGGTTCGCCGTCGGCCAGCAGGTCCGCGCCAAGATGATCAATCCCACCGGTCATACCCGCATTCCGCGCTATGTCCGAGGACGGGCTGGCACGATCGAGCTCGACCACCGGGCACACGTCTTCCCCGATTCCAACGCCCACTTCCGGGGCGAAGCGCCGCAGCGGCTGTACACCGTGCGCTTCGCCGCCCGTGAACTATGGGGGCCGACGGCGAAGCCGGCCGACGCCGTCCTGGTCGATCTGTGGGAGGAGTACCTTGAGCCCGTCTGACGAAGCCGCTCTGCCCGGCCTTCCGCGGGACGCCGATGGCCCGGTCTTCGCCGAGCCGTGGCAGGCACAGGCCTTTGCGCTGGCCGTCGAGCTCAGCCGCTCCGGCGCGTTCACCTGGACCGAATGGGCAGACACGTTGGGGGCGGTGCTGCGCGAGGCGACGGCGCGCGGCACGCCGGATGACGGCTCGCGCTATTACGAGAATTGGCTGGTCGCGCTCGAGCGGATCTGCCTCGCCAAGGGCCTCACCAACGTCAGCGCGCTCGACGTCCGCACGCGTGCCTGGGAGGCCGCCTATCGGCGAACGCCGCACGGCAAGCCTGTCGAGCTGAAGGCGAGCGACGGCGTCGGCTGATCTGCAGCATGCTCCCTCCCTGCGCGAAGCGCGGGGAGGTGCCCCCGCAAGCGGGCGGAGGGGTCAAGAGCCTCAGTCGAAGCGTCCGTCCATGTCTTTCCGGCATGCCATGACGCACATTCAATCGACACATGTGTCGCTCATGACCCCGCCCCTTTGGGGGCACCTCCCCAACGCAAGCGTTGGGAAGGGCGACCCGGCATCGACACCCGGTCAGGAGCTCTGGTTCACACGCCATCCCCCCGAATCCGTTCCAGCATCCGCTCGGCGATCTCGCGCTCGCCGGAGATGACCAGGTCGGCGCCGAGACTGCCGAGATGCTCCAGCGCCGCGTCCGAATGGGCGCGGGCGAGGATCTCCAGGGAACGATTGGCGGCGCGTGCCTGCTCGACGACCTGGCCGGCCTCGAAGGCTTCCGGGATGGTCACGACCAGCCGGCGTGCCGCGGCGACATTGGCGGCTGCGAGGACATCCGGCGCGGCAGCATTGCCGACGATCACGTCGACGCCGTCGCGACGGGCCTCGGCGATGCCCCGCTCACCGCTTTCGATGACGATCAGCGCGCTGCCGGCGGGAGCGAGTGCTGCGCCGACATGCGCGCCGACGCGACCGTAGCCCACCAGCACCGTGTGGTCGGAAAGCGTTGTCGGCATGATGTCCGACGTCTTCTCCGAGATTACCTCCGACTTTTTTGGACGTAGCCGATCGACGATCCCGAACATCACGGGATTGAGGACAATGGAGACGATGGCGCCGGCCAGGACGAGGTCGCGCGCCTCGGCCGGCACCAGGGCGAGGGAGATGCCGAGGCCGATCAGGATGAAGGAGAACTCGCCGATCTGCGCCAGGCTGGCGGAGATGGTCAGTGCGGTGGCGTTGGGATGGCCGAAGGCCCGCACGATCAGATAGGCGGCGACCGACTTGCCGAGCACGATGATGCCCACGGTGCCCAGCACCGCCAGCGGTGCCCGCACGAACACCATGGGATCGAGCAGCATGCCGACCGAGACGAAGAACAGCACGGCGAAGGCGTCGCGCAGCGGCATGGCTTCTTCAGTCGCCTCCTGGCTGAGCTCGCTCTCGCCCATCACGACGCCGGCAAAGAAGGCACCCAGAGCGAAGGAGACGTCGAACAGCTTGGCCGCCCCGAAGGCCACGCCGAGCGCGATGGCGTAGACGGCGAGCCGGAACAGCTCGCGCGAGCCGGTGTGCGCCGTGTGATGCATGAGCCAGGGAATCAGGCGGCGTCCGATGAGCAGCATCAGGGCCATGAAGACCGAGACCTTGGTCACGGTCACGAGCAACAGGAACAGCATGCGGCCCGGCGGCACTCCGTCACCGGCGGAAATGAGCGCCGCCGTCGGGACGAGAACCAGCGCCAGTACCATCGCGAGGTCCTCGACGACCAGCCAGCCGACGGCGATGCGGCCGCGATCGGTGTCGAGCATGTGGCGTTCCTGCAGCGCCCTGATCAGCACGACCGTGCTGGCCACCGACAGGGCGAGTCCGAAAACCAGCCCGGCCTGCAGCGACCAGCCGAGCAGATGGGCGAGGCCTGCCCCCATCGCGGTCGCCACGACGATCTGTCCGATCGCCCCGGGGACGGCGATATGGGCCACCGACAGCAGGTCTTTCAGCGAGAAATGCAGTCCGACGCCGAACATGAGCAGGATCACGCCGATCTCCGCCAGCTCGCCGGCAAGTGGCAGATCGGCCGTGAAACCGGGGGTGAACGGTCCCACGACAACGCCCGCCAGCAGATAGCCGACGATTGGCTGGATGCGCAGCCGGTGCGCGATCAGGCCGAAGAGGAAGGCGAGCATCAGCCCGGCGGCGATCGTGGCGATGAGAGGCGTGTGATGTTCTGGCATTCGACGGGCCTTGGCTCAGGAGGACAAACGGGCGTGCAGGATCGGGGCCGCGACAGCGCGGTTCCCGACAACGCAGCAAGGACGAACAGGTTGAGGGCGCGCCGGACGAGGGCGAACACTCCGGCCCGCTTGCTGCGGCAGCGACGAGAGTGGGTTCAGACGCGCTCGGGTGGCGCGCGCGGACGACAATCGAGGAGCCGGGCAGCGCGGCGAGCGGCGGCTCTGGGGTCGCTGTCGTTCGCGACCGGCGACACAGGCCAGGCGTAGTCGGCCCCAGCGACTGCCATCACTGGCGGCGGCGGATCCGCGACGGGATTGGATTGCCGCGACCGCGAGAGAATGCGAAGGACCGGCTTGGCGGGCAGGACACCACGCTCGGACTCGTTCGCTTCTGCCACGACGGCGGAATCCGACGGTGGTGCGCCGAGCAGCGGCATCGTCGGGCCGGCGATCGTGGCCAGGATGGCCAGCAGGACAGCGCCAAGGACTGCCATGCCCTTCATGGCTGGGACCGCGCCACTCCAGTGGCGCCTCTTCGCCTGTCGCGAACGAAGAGTGCGCCACTCGAGTGGCGCGGTCCCACAGCAATAAGGGGCAAGAGAGCGATCGCCGACCTCACACGATCCGGATGAACGGGCGCTCTGCCGTCGGATCGACCTCGACCATGGCGCCGCTCGGGATCGCCTCGGTGATATCGAGGTCGAAGCCCGAGATCATGGTGAAGTCGGCCAGGGCTGCGCCCTGGACCATGATCGGGTTGACGGCGTTCAGCACCAGCGCCGCCGGCACGATGCCGCGGGCCTTCATCTCGTAGAGCATCCAGGCCGTGGCGACGCCGCCTTTGGCAGCATCGAGCACCAGCACGCGGCCGACATAGCTGAGACCAGCCAGGCGATGATCGGGGCGTGAGAACACGCCCTTGATGCGATCGAGGTCGTAGCGCGCCGAGAAGCCGTCGCTCGAGACCAGCGCTTCGGCCTGGACTTTGCGGCCGATGCCGGACGCGGCGTGGAAGATCTTGTCTGTCATGGCGCAATCCTGCCGCCGCGGCAGGCGAGGTCGACGCAGCTCTCCATCGACATGAGCGCCGGCCGGTAGCCGTAGCCGCCCAGGATGTTCACCAGCTTGGCCGAGTTGGTGGCGAGGTTGCGCCAGCCGTTGGCCTCGGCCATCTCGCGGGCGTAGCTCTGATAGAAACACATGCCGGCCAGCACGGTGGCGCCGGCCGCCTCGATGCGCGCCGTCAGCCCCATGCGGTCGGCATCCGGCTTGACCTGCGGGCTGGTGATGGCGAGCAGTGGAATGGTCGCGCGCCGGCCGTCGAGCAGGTTGGCGACCTGATGCATCTCGACCAGGCTGAGTTGCGGTGCCGAGAACACTACGATGTCGACCGCCTCGATGTTCCTGGCGTAGCGCGCCTTGAAGTCGATGATGTCGCTTGCCCCGATCGTGTAGCGGCGCAAGTCGGAGCCCGTGGGAAGCACGTTCTGGCTGCGCACCGCCTCCGGCGTGATGCCAACCATGTGGAAGAGGGCGGCCGAGCCGTAGCTCGCCAGCGCCGCGCCGAAATGCTTCATCTCGTCGGAACTGGGGATGCGGTCGATGCCGACGATCGCCGGCACTTGCCAGTAGTCGCCCGACAGCCGGCCGACGATGCCACCCAGCGCGCCCCATTCGTCGAACCCGTGCGGCGTCGCCGAGACGCGCACCTCGAGGGTGGCGCGGCGCTGCTCGTCGAGATGATAGCCGTAACGGGGCGTGCGCCCGGTCATGCCGGCGCTCAGGGCCGAGGGGCCGCCCTCGAAGTTGGAACGCGCGCCGCATACGCTGTTCGAGTAGATCGTCACGCCGGTGTCACCGAAGGCGGCATGCTCGCCCAGCAGCGGCGCCATGATCGTCTGGTAGTTGATGCAGGTGTCGGTCATCAGCACGCCGAGGGCGCGGAACGCGTCGATGGCGCGGCGCTCGAGATCGAGCATCCAGGGCTCATGTTTGAGTCGGGCGGTGGCGTTGAAATCGGTGCCGCGTGGATCAGTGATGGTCGGGATCCGTACCGTGCGGTCTTTGGCCGGCAGGCGGGCCCAGCTTTCGAGCCATTCGACCCCCGCGGCGCCGAGCGATTCGGTGTCGGCCATGATGTGCGCCTGCGACACCGGCACGAAATCACGGGCGCCGAAATAGCTGCCGACCTTGATCTGGTGCTCGATCGCCCATTGCCGCAGCGGGCCGAACTGGCCCGCGCGCATCGCCTGTTCTTCGTCGCTGAGCTTCATCGGTTACATCAGGCCCGCGACGGGAACAGAGGGGCGGCGGTCGGTGTGGTTGGCGACCAGCGCCTTGGCCTGGTCGACGCGGCCGGCCTTGAGATAGGCCGCGAGCAGCGTATTCTCGATCAGGTCGCGCTGGGCGCGGCTGCCGCCGATGCGTACGGTCTCGGCGAGCGCTGGCTCGAGAATGGCGATCGTGGCCGGCCAGTCCGAGCGGCCGTAGGCGGCGAGCCCGACCGCCAGGCGCGGCACCACGTCGCCGGCCGGCGAACGACCCGATGCGGCGCGCTGCTGCAGTTCGCCGACGATGGCCGCGATTCCGTCGTGGTCGTCGGCGGCAACGCAGGCGAGCGCGCGATGAACGTCGACGAAGGCGATGCCGGCCTTGGGAAAGGACTTCAGGGCATAATCGCGGACTTCGCCCCACAGCGGCGCCTTGCGCGGATGGCCGGCCAGCTCGGCGCGCCACAGGAAGGCCGGGGCGTCGGTCGCGACATTGAGCGCCGGTCCCCAGGCGCCGCCGGGGTGGACTTGCGCTTCGTAGACCTGCCAGGCCCGCTCCATGTCGCCCAGGATCAGGGCAAATAGCGCAATATGCCAGGAGATGTGGCAGTGCATCAGGCCCTCGCGCGGATAGCCCTTCAGCCAGTCCTGGAGATAGGCCAGCGCCTGCCTGTCCTCACCCATCTCGTAGAGGACGTGGGCCTTGATGTGCGCGCCGTGGGCATTGCGGGGATTGGCGGCCATGCTGCGTTCGATCAGGTCGAGCGCTTCGTCGAGCCGGCCGACCTCCTCAAGGGCGAAGGCGTACACGGCCTGGAACCACCAATCGTCGGCGAGATGGGGGCGCAGCGCCTCGAGGAATTCGACCTGCTCGGGCTCGCGGCCCTGGCGGCCGCTGAAGCCGATCAGGCCGAACACGCCGGTTGCCGGTGACGCTACCATGGCGTCCCGCGGGTACTGGGCGAGGTGGGCTTGGGTTGCCGTCAGGGAATCGATCGGCTTGCCTTCGATGGCGAGGCAGAGGGCATTGATATGGCTCTGCTCGCGGGACGTCGTGGCCGCTGCCAGTTCGCGGGCGCGTGCCACCGCCTGGCGGGCGCCGGCAGCGTCGGCCTGCAGGAAGCGCGCCCGCGCCAGCGCCGCGTGCGCCAGGGCAAACCCGGGGTCGGCCTCGACGGCGCGCATCAGATTGTCCACATCCCCGTGCCAGGCCGTCAGCACGCCGTCGCAGCCGGCGACATAGGCGTCGCGCGCCGCCTCGGAATTGGTGCTGACGGTCAGGCCATAACGATCGATCAACATGCCGCTCGGTCTCCCTCGGTCGCCATAGGGCCGGCGGTGCCGGCCATTGTCTCTCAGTCATCCCAATGCTACGCCAGCACGGGGCCGGCCAGAACAGGAGTCACGCCTTGAGCTCAGAGGATCGACCGAAACACCCGGCGATCTTCGACGGCCTCTTCTACACGATCGCCGGGCTGTGCGGTTTCGTCACCGGCATCGTCGGCGCGGCGTTTCATCTCTGTGTCAATGCGTTGATGGCCTGGCCGGGATGGCTGGCCGGCTCGGTTGGTTCCGCCACTCTGACGATCGTTCTGGCCGCCATCATCGCCGCGACCGCCGTGACCCTTGCCTTTATTCTCACCGATCGCGTCGCCCCCGAAGCCTCGGGGAGCGGCGTGCCGCAGGTCGAGGGCGCGCTGGAAGGCGTCCATGAGATTCGTTGGCGCCGGGTCCTTCCCGTCAAGTTCGTCGGCGGCGTGCTCGGCCTGTCGGCTGGCCTGGTCGGCGGCCGCGAGGGACCGACCATCCATATGGGCGCCTGCATTGCGGCCTTCCTGGCCGAGCGGCTGCGGTTCATGCGTCTCGACCTGCACACGATGCTGGCAGCGGGCGCCGCCGCTGGCCTGGCCGCGGCCTTCAACGCGCCGCTTGCCGCCATCCTGTTCGTGGTCGAGGAGACACGAAAGCAGTTCCACTACACCTTCCGGTCCTACGTCGCCGTCATCATTGCCTCGGCAGCCAGCGCGATGGGCATGGAGCTTGTCGGCGGCACCGTGCCGCAACTGCGCCTGGATACCCACGCCATGCCGCTGCTCCTGCTCCCGGTGTTCGTGCTGCTGGGGGCGGGGCTCGGCGCTCTTGGCGTCGTGTTCAACCGCACCCTGGTACTTGCGCTCGATTGGCGCGCGATGGCGTTCAGCCGCTGGCCCTGGCTCTATCCGGTGATCGTCGGCGCCGCCGTCGGTGCGCTCACCATCGTGCTGCCGCTGGCCGTTCGCGGCGGCGAGACCCTGATTCCGCAAATGGTGGTCAGCAGCGTGCCGTTCCTCGGCCTGGTGCTGATCGCCCTGGTACGGTTCGTCGGTACCATGGCGAGCTATCCGGTGGGCGTGCCGGCCGGCATCTTCTCGCCCCTGCTGGCGCTCGCCACCGTGGTCGGCCTGGTCGCCGCCGCGATGGTCGAAGCCGCGCTGACGGCGACGTCGCTTCCCGTACCGCCGATGATGGCGGCGGCGTTCGCCGTCGCTGCGATGGGCGGCCTGTTCTCGGCGACCATCCGGGCGCCCCTGGTCGGGGTCGTGCTGGTGGTCGAGCTGACCGGCGGCTACGAGCTGATCCTGCCGACGCTGATCACGTGTGTGACGGCGCACGTCGTTGCCGAGGAGCTGAAGGGCCGGCCGATCTACGAGGTCCTGCTGGAGCGCGCGCTCAGGATGGCAGGCCAGGAGCTGCGTGCGCGCTCGACGACAGCGTCGTCGCCCGTCGGCATCGATGATCACGGGTGCTGAGGATTGGGGGGAACGAGTGGCCGGCAGCAACACAGGCAGGGTCATCGCGGCCGGGGCCATCGGCAACGTGCTCGAGTGGTACGATTTTGCCGTCTACGGCTATTTCGCCGCCGCGATCGGCCGGGTCTTCTTTCCCAGCCAGGACGCCGTGGCGCAGGTATTGGCGGCCTTCGGCATTTTCGCGGTCGGCTTCTTCATGCGGCCGGTCGGCGGCGCCCTGATCGGCTACATCGGCGACCGCTTCGGGCGCCGTGCCGCGCTCACCTTTTCGGTCGCGGCCATGGCCATCCCGACCTTCCTCGTCGGCCTTCTGCCGGGCTACGCCACGCTCGGTATCGCCGCGCCGATTCTGCTCACCGGGCTGCGCATGATCCAGGGCCTGTCGGTCGGCGGTGAGTACACCACGTCCGTCGTCTTCATGGTCGAGCACGCGCCGGCGGAGCGGCGCGGCCTGATCGGCGCCACCGCGAGCTGCGGCGCGGTCGGCGGCATCCTCGCAGGCTCGGCGACGGGGGCATTGCTGGCCTCGGTCATGTCGCCGGAAGCCCTCGAAGCGTGGGGCTGGCGCATTCCTTTCCTGCTGGGCCTGGTGGTCGGCCTGGCGGGCCTGGCGCTGCGCCGCGGCATTCGTGAGGAGGCGTCGGCGAAGGAAGGAAAGCGCTCGCCGCTTACGGAGGCCCTTCGCGACCATCGCCTGCTGTTGCTGCGCCTTGCCGCCCTGTCAGTCTTCAACTCGGTCGGCTTCTACCTGATGTTCGTCTACATCGTGAGCTGGCTCCAGACGGTCGACGGCGTCGCGCCGGCGCGGGCGCTCGGCATCAACACCATCAGCATGGCGGTGCTCCTGCCGCTGATGGTTACAATGGGCTGGGTGACCGATCGGGTCGGGCGCCGGCCGGTGATGCTGGCGGCCACGATATTCGCCATCGTGGCGTCGTGGCCGTTGTTCTGGTTGATGCACAGTGCCAACCCGGCCATCGTCCTGCTCGGGCAACTCGGCTTCGTGCTGTCGGTTGGGACCTTTTGCGGCTGCCAGCCGACTGTCATGGTCGAGGCCGTGCCGGCGTGGATCCGCTGTACGGCGATTGCGCTCGGCTACAACATCACCCTGGGACTGTTCGGCGGGCTCAGCCCGCTGGTGGCGACCTGGCTGGTCGAGCGCACGGGCAACGATTACAGCCCGGGCTTCATGATCATGGCTGCGGCCGTGGTCTCGTTCCTGGCGCTGCTGACGTACAAGGAGACGTATCGCAAGCCGCTGATCTGATGTCTGTTATTTGGAGCGCGGGCGAGACGCCCGCGGTCCAAAAGACGACTGAGGCTGAGCCTACGCCGCGCCCTCCAGCAACTCCGGCACCACCCACAGCGCGGACTCGCCGCGGGCGACGCGCTGGACGTTGTCGAAGCCGTTGCGCAGACGGGTGACGTTGCTCTCCCAGGTCGGGCCGGCGAGATGGGCCGTCAGGATCACGTTGTCGAGCTTGAGCAGCGGGTTGTCGGGCGGCGTCGGTTCCTCGTCGAACACGTCGAGGCCGGCGCCGAACAGGTTGTTGGCCGACAGCGCCGCCGTCATCGCTTTCTCGTCGATCACCGGCCCGCGCGAGGTGTTCACGATGATCGCCGACTTCTTCATCACCGCGAGCTCCTGCGCCCCGATCATGTGATGGGTCGAGGCATTGAGCGGTACGTGCAGCGACAGGATATCGGAGCCGCGCAGGATCTCGGGCAGCAGGCGGAAGCGCACGCCGAGCGCGTCCTCCTCGGCCTCCGACAGGCGTTTGATGTCGTAGTAATGCACGATCATGCCGAACGCCTGGGCGAGCCGCGCCACCTTCTTGCCGATGGTGCCGAGGCCGACGATGCCCAGCACCTTTTCGCGCACCTGGTGGACGGTCGGTGGCTGGTTGCCGTGCCAGCGTCCGGCAGTGACATTGCTGTGCTGGGTGATCAGGCGGCGCGACACCGCCAGCATCAGCAGCAGGGCATGCTCGGAGACGGCGACCGAGTTGGCGCCGCCGTTGTTGCACAACGGCACCTTGCTCTTGCGTGCCGCGTCGAGGTCGGCGCGATCGTAGCCGGCGCTGAGCATCTGGATCAACTTGAGCTTGGGGGCGTCCTTGAAGAGCTGCGGCGTCACGTATTGCTGGATGAAGCCCACGAAGTAGTCGGTGCCCGGCAGCGCCGCCTTCATCTCCGCCGAATTGTGCAGTGCCTTGACGATCTCGAACCCCTTGGGGGCAAGGTCGTCGACCATGGAGATGGTGTCCCGGGGTCCGACGACGAGTACGCGTTCAACCATTAGAGTGCCTCCGCAGCATCACGATGACCTTTGAGCAGGCCGGGCAGCCGGCCGGGCTCGGTGCGGCCCCAGCCGCACTCCGCCGACAGACCGAAATCGCCAGAAACATGCCGCCGCGCCGCGGCGATGCGGGCGCCATCGCCGGCATCGTCGTCATGGTGCAGCAGCCCGAGATAGAGCTTGGTGCCGGCCGGCCGCTTCCAGGCGGCGAGCGGAGCATAGAATGCGTCGTCGCTGCGCTCCTTCGGCACCGGGATGTGGAAGAAGTCGACGGGGCGGCGCGTGGCCGCGGCAATGCCTTCCATCATCTCGACCAGGATGCCCGAATCCTTGGGCTGCACCAGATGCTCGTCACGCGGCGAGCCGTAGCACAGGTGATAGCCCATCTCGACGCCCGCGGGGATGGAATCCCCGAGGCGCCCCAGCATGTCGAAGGTCTGCTTCTTGTAGTCGGCCGGTCGGTCGACGAAATAGCCCTCGAACGCCAGGACTTCCTGGCAGACATCCCACTGGATGGTGAGGTCGCTGGCGGGGATCGCCTTGTTGATGTTGCCCAGCGCCGATTTCAGCGCACGCTCATAGACGCCGAAATAGGTCTGGCGCGCTGGTCCGCTGACATAGAGATAGCCGCTGGCCTGCGGCGTCGGCAGGGCGACCTGGAAACGCACTCCTGCGGAGATCGTGCCGGCGGCGCGCAACCGCTGGAACACGGCGTAGGAGGCGAGCGCTGCCTTGTCGTAACCGGTCTCGAACGTCACGCTCTGCGGATCGCTGGCGGGCTTGAAGCGGACCTGCTCGATCTCGCGCAGCAGCTTGCCGTCCCACTGGATGAACCTGTAGGGCGGCACCGTCGGATCGATCTCCATCGCCGGATGATCGAGCAGCATCTGGCGCTGGAAATAGACCCAGCGCGACCGCTCGCCGGTCTCGCCGTCGGGCAGGCAGCGCAGGAACGGGCCAAGCTCGTCCGTCAGCCGGCGGAACACCTGCTCGCTGCTGTCGAGCGGGATGCTGCCGATCAGGTGCAGGCGTTCCTGCCTGTCCATCAGGCGACTTTCTCGAGCTTCTGCAGGGAGCGCAGGTACTGCGGCACCGGCGTGCCGGGATGCGTGCCCGACCAGTTGGTGTAGCTCACTTCGCCGACATAGATGTCGCCCTTGCTGTCGACCGCGAGCCCGTGCGGCGAGAGGAACTTGCCGGGTTCCTGGCCGGGGCCGTGCTCGCCACCCAGGCGGGCAATCACGCCGCCCTTCTTGTCGACGATGGTGAGGCGCGGGCCGATGTTGGTGTGCTTGCTGTTGACCGGCATGCCGGGTCCGAGCTCGCCGATGATGAATTGCGGGTTCTTGCCACCGCCGCAGCAATAGAGCGCACAGGGCCGGTGCATGTTGTTCCACTGCAGCTCGTACTTGCCGTTGCCGTCGAACACCTGCACGCGGTGGTTCTCGCGGTCGGCGACATAGACCCAGCCGTCCTCGTCGGTGGCGATGTTGTGCACGATGTTGAATTGGCCGGGATCGGTGCCGGTGGTACCCCAGCACATCAGGTGCCGGCCGTCCGGCGTGTATTTGTGGACGCACGAATTGCCGTAGCCGTCGGCGACGTAGATCTCGCCCTTGGGCGACAGCGCGGTGTGGGTGCAGCGGTTGAATGGCTGGCCGCTCAGGAACGGCGCCGGCTGGTTGGGCACGCCGATGGTCAGCAGCACCTTGCCGTCGGTGGTCATCTTGCGAACGGTGTGGTCACCGTCGTCGGTGCAGTAGAGTGTGTCGTCGCTGTCGATATGGATGCCGTGGGCGCGGCCGAACAGGCCTTCGCCCCATGAGCGCAGGAAGTTGCCGTCTCGGTCGAACACCATCATCGGATGCTGGCCGCGATTGAAGACGTAGACCCTGTCCTTGCTGTCGACGGCGACCGCCGCGACATCGCGGAACTCCCAGCCATCGGGCAGCTTCGCCCAGTTCTCGACCACGCGATAGCGATGCTCGCCGCTGCCCAGGATTACTGACATGGGTTGCTCCTTATGCGTTCATTCTCCGTAGCAGCGAAGCTGGGGAGGGTTCGAATTTCAGTCATCACCCCGCCGACATCATCGCGTCGGAGATCTTCTCTGCCGTCATCAGGGTCGGAAAATTGGTGTTGGCGCAGGGCACGACCGGGAACACCGAGGCGTCGACCACGCGCAGGCCGTGGACGCCCTTGACCCGGCCCTGGATGTCGGTGACCGACATCGGGTCATCCGGCCGGCCCATGCGGCAGGTACAGGACGCGTGCCACACGCCGATTGCCGCCTTGCGCACGAACGCCTCGAGCGCCTCGTCGTCGGTCATCACCTGGTCGAAGGTGAAGCCTTCGACCACGAACTTGTCGATCATGTAGCGCCGCAGCGCCGCCGGCCCGTCGAGGCATTGCGCCACGATCTTGGTCAGGATCTTGTTCTTGGTGTTGACCACGCCGATCGCCCGCACGCGGTCGCTGTAGGCGGCGGGGAAGGGCACATCGGTCACCTGCTTCAGCTCGTCGGTCATCTGCACGGCGGCCATCAGCTTGAAGCCGCTCATCAACCGGTCGAGGTCGCGCTTGTCGGACAGCAGGTTGAACTCGACGATCGGCTCGCTGCGATAGTCGCGCGAGGCGAGCTTGACCTGGCCGGTCTCCGAGTAGGTCTTGTTGATGAAAGTGAGCAGCGAGGCGATCTGCTCGCCGACCGCGTGCCAAGCCGACTTGCTGACCACGGCGACGAACATGTCGCCTTTAGGCACGCCGGGCAGTCCCGACGAGTAGCGCAGCCCGAGATGGATGTGTCGGCGCGTATGCTCGTTCATGCGCGAGCCGCGCCGGATGAACGAGGAGAGCGCGATCGACGGATGGTCCATCAGCCGCTGGCCGACGCCCGGCAGGCCGGCGACGACCGGGATGCCGAGCTCGGCGAGATGGCCGACCGGTCCGATGCCGGCGCGCATCAGATGGGCGGGCGTGTGGATGGCGCCGGACGACAGGATCACTTCCTTGGCGCGGAACTCCTGCTCCTTGCCGGCGATCATTGCCGTCACGCCGACGCAGCGGGTGCCGTCGAACAGCAGCGACTTGACCTGGGTGTCGGTCGAGATGGTGAGATTGGCGCGCTTGCGAACCTCGGGATCGAGATACCCCATCGCGGCCGAGACGCGGCGCTCTTCGGCATTGGAATGCGTCACCGGGAAGTAGCCGTCGACGAACTCGCCGTTCTGGTCGGGCAGGAACTTGAAACCCTTGGCGGCGAAGCCCTTGGCCACCGCCTTGGCGTGGCCGGTCCAGTGCTCGGGCGGAATTCGGCGCACCGGGATGCGGCCGTCCTTGCCGTGGTAGGGACCGTCGAAGTCGAGATCGCGCTCGACCTTCTTGAAAAACGGTAGCACGCTGTTCCAGCCCCAACCCTCGGCACCGCGGCTCGCCCATTCGTCGTAGTCGGTCGGTGCGCCGCGATTGGCCATCTGGCCATTGATCGACGAGCCGCCGCCCAGTACGCGCGCCTGCTCGTACTTGCGCAACGGCGGGCGGTTCTCGTGCGGATTGTTGTGCGAGACGACCTGGGTGTGGACCCTGAGGTCGGTCCAGTGGAAGCGCGGGTCGAAGTACGCCGTGCCGGAATAGCTGTCGGCGATTTCCTTCGGCTCGTTGCCGGGCGGCGTGTCCTGGCCGGCCTCGCATAGCAGGACCTTGTTGGCGCTCTTGGCCGACAAGCGGTTGGCCATGACCGAACCGGCCGAGCCGCCACCAACGATGATATAGTCGTACACGGTCGTTTCCCCGATTTGTTGGTGGCACGCTAGCACGCCCAAGGGCAAATGTGCGCGTCGACCTTGCCGATGCATGCCAAGCCTGCAATCGTTCATGGTCGCCCAGAGGGAGGTTTCGTATGCCGGACGTTACAGCCGCAAATCCCGATATCGCCACGCCGGAACTGATGAAGGCGATCTCCGCGGCCTTCAACAGCCGCGACGTCGATCGCATCGTCTCCCATTTCACCGACGACGCCACCTTCTGGCTGGCGCGCGGGCCCGAGCCGGTCGGTCGCACGCTGACGGGCAAGGACACCATCGCCAAGACGCTGGCCGCCCGCTTCAAGGTGATCCCCGACATGCGCTGGGACCACAAGGAGTACATCTACGCCGGCAACCGCGCGATCTCGGTATGGACGGTGAAAGGCAAGGGCAGTGATGGCGAAGACCTGAACTACCAGGGCTGCGATATCTATACGTTCCGCGGCGGGAAGATCTGCGCCAAGGACACCTACTGGAAGATCGTCGAGCACAAGGATCGCCTGTGATGGACTTCGACACGATCATCCGCGGCGGCACCATCGTCGATGGCTCGGGCAAGCCGCGCTTCTCAGGCGACGTCGCCATCCACGACGGCCGCATCGTCGAAATCGGCCGCATCGCCGGTACCGCCGGGCGCACCATCGATGCCGACGGCCTGATCGTGGCGCCGGGCTTCATCGACGGCCACACCCACATGGATGCGCAGGTGGCGTGGGATCCGCTGGGCAGCTGCTCGTGCTGGCACGGCGTCACCAGCGTCGTGATGAGCAATTGCGGTTTCGCCCTGGCGCCCTGCAAGCCATCCGACCGCGACTGGTATGCGCGCTGTCTGTCGGCCGTCGAGGACATCCCGACCGAGGCGATGGCCGCCGGCATCGACTGGACGTGGGAGACCTTTCCGGAATACCTCGCCACCGTCGAGCGCCTGCCCAAGGCGATCAACTACGGCATGTATATCGGCCATTCGGCGCTGCGTATGTATGTCATGGGCGAACGGGCGCTGAGTGAAAAGGCGACCGAGGACGACATGGCGCGCATGGCGTCGGCTGTGCAGGAGGCCTTGAAAGCAGGCGCCATGGGCTTCTCGAGCTCGCGCGCCTCCACGCACGTCACGCCCGACGACACGCCCGTGGCGAGCCGCATCGCCGAATGGGAGGAGATCGACCGCATTTTGGCGGCCATGGCTGCCCTCGATGCCGGCATCTTCCAGATCGGCCCCGACATCGCGAGTGGGCCGCGCCATCGCATCTTCCTTGAGCGGCTTCGCAAGGTAGCGCTCGACTACAAGCGGCCGATCATGTTCGGCGTGCTGGCGACCAAGCAAGGCGACGATCCGACCCCCTGGAACTATCAGACGAAGTACATCGACGACACGGTCGCCGCCGGCGGCCGCATGTACGGCCAAGGTACGACGCGGTCGATCAACGCCATCTTCTCCCTGAAATCGTATCTGCCGTTCGATGTTCTTCCGGCGTGGCGGCCGATCCGCGCATTGCCGATCGACGAGCAGAAGAAGAGGCTGCAGGACCCGGCGGTGCGGCGCGAGCTGGTCGCGGCCGAAGAAAAAATGAAACCGCGCGACAAGACCTTCCAGGGCGGCGGCGCGGCGACGACCGATCCGCGCAAGCCCGATTACGCCAACCTGTTCGCCTTGAAGGGAACCGACTGGGACGATCCCACGGTCGACCAGCTCGCCAAGGCGCGCGGCCAGCACCCGGTCGAGGTGATGATCGACCTGTCGGTCCGCGACGAGAACCAGATCTACGTCCAGCCGCTGGTCAACGAATCGCCGGACGACGTGCTGGGCATCCTGAAGCACCCGCGCACGCTCGCGACCTTCTCCGACTCGGGCGCGCATGTCTGCCAGGAGATGGGCTCTTCGCTGCAGACCCACTTCCTGAGCTACTGGGTGCGCAAGCGCGGCGCCTTCACGCTCGAGCAGGCGATCAAGAAGCTGACGCACGACAATGCCGAGGCCTGGGATCTCAAGGACCGCGGCCAGGTGCGCGAAGGTTTCAGGGCCGACCTGGTGCTGTTCGAGGAGGACCGCATCCGGCCCATCCTGCCGACGGTCGAGAAGGACCTGCCGGGCGGCGCTCGCCGCCTCGTGCAGAAAGCCGAAGGCATCAGGGCCACCCTGGTCAACGGCGCGGTCGCCTTCGAGAACGGCGAGGCGACCGGCGCCCGGCAGGGCGAGGTGTTGAAAGGAAAGCTGGCCTCGTGAGGCGCTACAGCGTCCTCGCGGCCACCGTGATGGTCCTCTTGCCTGGCGTGGCGATGTCCCAGGCCAGGTCTGCGCCTCCGCCGCCGGCCAGCACCGGGGGCACCGTGGGCGTGACCACGCGCCTCAACACGCTGCACTACAACAACGTCCAGGGCCTGCGCCGCGGTCCCGACGGCCAATGGACCGG
>Ga0310811_10005112_pt1 | contig 16543 bp, 15 predicted proteins | sample YCmetagenome_FD_207642 | JGI IMG/M metagenome (GOLD analysis project Ga0310811, IMG submission 207642) | Soil microbial communities from experimental microcosm in Duke University, North Carolina, United States - YC | ecosystem: Engineered > Artificial ecosystem > Soil microcosm > Unclassified ...
TCGCGGGCACCGGGGCCCGCCTGGTCTGCAACGACAAGGAGAAGGAGTTCGCCTTCGGTTACGAGGGCGCGTTCAACGGTGCGCATCTGAAGTCCGACTACGAGGGCCTCGACTTCGAGACGGTCTCCGGCGACACCGAGATCCTTCCCGGGGTGACGCTCATCGAGGCTCCCGGGCACACCCCGGGGACCATGGCCATGCGGGTCGACCTGCCGGAGTCCGGCACCATGATCTTCACTTCGGACGCGGTCTACATGGGCGACTCCTACGGCCCTCCCGCCACCCCGGCGGCCATCGTCAACGATCTCAGCGCCTGGTACGCCTCCGTCGAGAAGATCCGCTCGATCGCGGAGAGGTCGGAGGCCCATGTGATCTTCGGTCATGACGCGGAGCAGCTCCGCGCCATGCGCACGGCTCCTGACGGCTTCTACAGCTGAGGGGGAGGCGACCGTGTACGACGCTCCCAGCAACCCCGAGTCCGTATTCACCTACGGCGCCCCCGCGCTCAAGTTCGGCCCCGGCGCGTCGGCGGAGATCGGCTTCGACCTCGCCCAGTACGGCGTCCGCCGGGTCCTCGTGGTCACCGATCCCCGCGTCGCGGCCACCGGCGGGCCCCAGCGGGTCGCCGACCAGCTCGCCGGCTACGGCATGGAGGCGCACGTCTACGACGGCGTGCACGTCGAGCCCACGGACGAGAGCCTGGCCGCCGCCATCGAGCACGCCCGCGCGTCCGGCCCCTGGGACGCCTTCGTCGCCGTCGGGGGAGGATCGAGCATCGACACGGCCAAGGCCGTCAACCTCCTCACGACCAACCCCGGCGAGCTGATGGACTACGTCAACGCGCCGGTCGGCGGTGGCCGGGCCCCGTCGCAGCCGCTCAAGCCGCTGGTGGCGGTGCCCACCACCACGGGGACCGGTTCGGAGAGCACCACGATCTGCGTGCTCGACGTGCTGGAGCAGAAGGTCAAGACAGGGATCAGCCACGTACGGCTCCGCCCCGTCCTCGCGGTCGTCGACCCCGACCTCACGCTGACCCAGCCCCCAGGAGTGACCGCGGCGGCGGGGATGGACATCCTCTGCCACGCGCTGGAGAGCTACACCGCCAGGCCGTACACCTCCTTCGAGCACAAGCGCCCGGAGGAGCGGGTGCCGTACTGCGGCTCGAACCCCGTCGCCGACATGTGGTCCGAGCGTGCGCTGCGCCTGCTCTCCGGCTCCTTCCGCAGGGCCGTACGCCACGGGGGCGACGCGGCGGCCCGGGGGGACATGGCGCTGGCGGCCACCTTCGCCGGCCTCGGCTTCGGCAACGCGGGTGTGCACATCCCGCACGCCAACGCCTATCCCATTGCGGGACGCGTCAAGGACTTCCACCCGGACGGCTATCCGGCCGACGAGCCGATGGTGCCGCACGGGATGGCCGTCGCGCTGACCGCCCCCGAGGCCTTCCGGTTCACCTTCGAGGCCGAGCCGGAGCGGCACCTGCGCGCCGCCGAGCTGCTCGACCCGGCGGCGGCCAAGCCCGACGACCTCGCGAAACTCCTTCCGGGGGTGCTGATGAACCTCATGCGGGACATCGGCATCCCGAACGGCATCGGCGGCGTGGGCTACACGGAGGCCGACGTGCCCGCACTCGTGGAGGGCGCGATGAAACAGCAGCGCCTGCTCGCCACCGCCCCTCTGCCGGTCGGCGAGGACGACGCGGCGGGGATCCTGACCCGATCGATCGCACTGTGGTGAGGTGACGGCAATGGCGATATACGAGCTGCGCTGTGGCGGCGGCCATCGTTTCGAGGTCATCCAGTCCTTCGCCGCGCCCCTGCCGGACTGCCCGGAATGCGGCGCGGCCACCGGCAAGGTCCCCAGCAGGTTCGGCATCGGCGGCTCCGCCGGCACGCCTCCGCGCGCCGAGATGATGCCGCAGACCTGGCGGGGCACCTACGGCGGCGACCGTGAGTACGTCACCCACCTGCGGCGGACCGCCGAGGCCCGCCGTGACCTGGAGGAACGCCACCCCGAGCTGGCGGGGGACCGGCGCCCGATCATCGCCCACGAGGGCCGCTACGAGAACGCGCCGCTGCGTGCGGGCGACCAGACCCCCGTCCACGCTCTTCGGCGTCGTCCGGGGTCACTACGAGATGTCGGTCGCGGTCGCGGAGACCCGGCTGCTGCCGGCCGTACGGCAGGCGGGTGAGGATACGGTCATGCTCGCCGATGGTTTCTCCTGCCGCACCCAGCTCGGCCAGCTCGCCTCCGCGAAGGCGTACCACCTGGCGGAATTGCTGGCCGGGGACGTGGCCACGCCGCCCCCGGTCGACGCGTGACGGCGAGCCCTCAGAAATCGTCGTCGAAGCTGACCGTGCCGGTCACCCCGACCTGGTAGGCCGAGACCCGCCGTTCGAAGAAGTTCGACAACTCCTGGACGTCCTGTAGCTCCATGAAGGCGAACGGGTTCTTCGACCCGTACAGCGGCGGGATGTCGAGCTGCGCGAGCCGCCGGTCGGCCACGTGCTCCAGGTAGGCGCGCATGTCCGTCGGCGACAGGCCGGACACGCCCTGCCCGAGCAGGTCCTCGGCGAACTGGACCTCGCAGTCGACCGCCTCGGCGAGCATCTCGCTGACCTGGCGCCTCATGTCGTCGTCGAACAGGTCCGGCTCCTCGCGCCGTACGGTCTCGACCACGTCGAAGGCGAAGGCCATGTGCATCGACTCGTCGCGGAACACCCAGTTGGTGCCGGAGGCGAGGCCGTTGAGCAGTCCGCGCGACCGCAGGAAGTACACGTAGGCGAAGGCGCCGTAGAAGAACAGGCCCTCGATGCAGGCCGCGAAACAGATCAGGTTGAGCAGGAAGGCCCGCCTGTCGTCACGCGTCCGCAGCTCGCGCAGGTTGAAGACCGAGTCGATCCAGCGGAAGCAGAATTCGGCCTTGCGCCGGATGGAGGGGATGTTCTCGATCGCGTCGAAGGCCGCGAAGCGCTCCCGCTCGTCGGGCACGTAGGTGTCCAGCAGGTTCAGATAGAACTGGACGTGCACCGCCTCCTCGAAGAGCTGGCGCGACAGGTAGAGCCGCCCCTCCGGCGAGTTGACGTGCTGGTAGAGGTTGAGCACCAGGTTGTTGGCCACGATCGTGTCGCCGGTGGCGAAGAAGGCGACCAACCGGCTGATCAGATGCCGTTCCGCCGGCGACAGCCGGGCGAGGTCCTTGAGGTCGGAGTGCAGGTCGACCTCTTCGACCGTCCAGGTGTTCTTGATCGCGTCGCGGAAGCGCTCGAAGAAGTGCGGGTAGCGCATGGGCCGCAACGTCAGGTCCATGCCGGGGTCGAGCAACATCGGGGTGTCTTTCTTCTCGTCAGGGTCGGAGTGCACGCGGGTCACTGGCAGGCCTCGCAGGACTCGGGGTTCTCCAGCGAACAGGCGACGGCCTCGTCCACGGGGATCGCGGGCCTGGCCACGGCCACCGTGGCCTGCTGGATCCGGGTCGCGGGACGCGAGCGCAGGTAGTAGGTCGTCTTCAGACCCGACTTCCACGCGTGGAGGTACATCGAGCTGAGCTTGCCGATGTTCGGCGCGCTCATGAACAGGTTGAGCGACTGGCTCTGGTCGATGTACGGCGCCCGCGCGGCGGCCAGGTCGATCAGCGCCCGCTGGGGCAGCTCCCACGCGGTGCGGAACAGCTGGCGCAGCTCGACGGGGAGCGCCTCGATGCCCTGCACCGAGCCCTCCGCCCGCTTGATCGCGTCCCTGATCTCCTGGGTCCACAGGCCGCGGGCCTTGAGCTCGCCCACGAGCGCGGTGTTGATCTGGAGGAACTCGCCGCTGAGCGTCTCGCGCTTGAACAGGTTGGAGACCTGCGGCTCGATGCACTCGTAGCACCCGGCGATCGAGGCGATGGTGGCGGTCGGGGCGATCGCGATCAGCAGGGAGTTGCGCACTCCGTGGGCGGCGATCCGCTTGCGCAGCGCCCCCCAGCGTTCGGTCTGCGTCACGGTCACGCCCCACAGGTCGGGCTGCAGGTCGCCCCTGGACACCCGGGTCCGGTCGTAGGCCGGGTGGGCGCCGAACCGCTCGGCCAGATCGGCCGAGGTCTCGAGCGCGGTCAGGTAGATCTCCTCCGCGACGCGCGTCGACAACTCCTTCGCGGCGGGCGAGTCGAACGGCAGGCGCAGCGCGAAGAAGACGTCCTGCAGGCCCATGACGCCGAGCCCGACCGGGCGCCAGCGGGGGTTGCTCGCCGCCGCCTGCTCGCTCGGGTAGTAGTTGATGTCGATCACGCGGTCGAGGAACGTCACGGCGGTGCCCACCGTGGCGCGCAGCCGTTCCCAGTCCATCCCGCCGCCGGCCATGTGCGCCGCCAGGTTGATCGAGCCGAGGTTGCACACGGCCGTCTCGGTGTCGCTGGAAACCTCGATGATCTCCGTGCACAGGTTGGACAGGTGGACCACGTCGCCCGGTTCCGCGGTCTGGTTGCACAGCCGGTTCGACGCGTCCTTGAAGGTCATCCACCCGTTGCCGGTCTGGGCCAGGGTGCGCATCATCTTGCCGTACAGGTCGCGGGCCTGGACCTGGCGGACGTAGCGGCCCTGCTCCTCGGCCGTGCGGTAGACCGCGTCGAACTCCTCACCCCACAGGTCGGGCAGTTCGGGGACCTCGTCGGGGTCGAACAGCGACCAGATCCCGTCGGCCTCGACCCGGCGCATGAACTCGTCGGGGATCCAGTTGGCCAGGTTGAGGTTGTGCGTGCGCCGGGCGTCTTCGCCCGTGTTGTCCCGCAGTTCGAGGAACTCCTCGATGTCCGGGTGCCACGGCTCCAGGTAGACGCAGGCGGCGCCCTTACGCCTGCCACCCTGGTTGACCGCCGCGACCGACGAGTCGAGCGTGCGCAGGAAGGGGACGATGCCGTTGGACTGGCCGTTGGTGCCGCGGATCAGCGCGCCCCGGGAGCGCACCCTCGACCAGGAGATGCCGATCCCGCCGGCGAACTTCGACAGGTGTGCGACCTGCGCGTACCGCTCGTAGATCGACCCGAGTTCGTCGCGCGGCGAGTCGACGAGGTAGCACGAGGACATCTGGCTGTGCCGCGTCCCGGAGTTGAACAGGGTCGGTGAGCTGGGCAGATAGGCCAGCGACGACATCAGCCGGTAGAGCTCGATCGCCTCCGCGGGATTGTGGGACAACCCGCAGGCCACCCGGAGCAGCCAATGTTGCGGGGTCTCCACCACCAGCCGGGTGACCGGGTGCCGCAGCAGGTAGCGGTCGTACACCGTCCGCAGGCCGAAGTACTCGAACCGCAGGTCCCCCCGGGGGTCGACGGCGTCGTCGAGTTTGCGGGCGTTGGCCGCGACGAACTCGGCGGTCGCGTCTCCTATGAGCCCTTCCGCGTGGCCGAGCCGGATCGCCTGGCTGAAGGAGGCGACGCCCTGGCCGCGGACCTCCTTCTCGATGTATCCCGACAGCAGCCGGGCGGCCAGCCGGGAGTACTGCGGCTCCTCACCGATCATCTCGGCGGCGGTCTGGATCGACAGCCGGTCCAGCTCGTCGGTGGTCGCACCGTCGTACAACCCACTGATCGTCTTCGTCGCCACCCGCAGCGGGTCGACGTCGTTCAGGTCCCCGGCCCAGTGCTCGACCGCTCGAACGATCTTGTTGACGTCGACCGGCTCGGTGGAACCGTTGCGCTTGCGCACCCGCATCTGAACCCGGTGCGGCGTCTCGTCGCCGGCAACCCCTGATGAAACACCCTCTATGACCGTCACAGCTCTCCCCTCGCGACCCTCTGACCGGTGGCCCGATCGGCGCGCAGGGTGGCATACCGGCACATACGCCCTGAAGGCGTGCGCCGGAGCCGTCAGCCGTCCCGCGCGGCCTCGGACCAGCCGCGCACACGTGGTCGTGCGCGGCGCGCTGGCAGGTCTTCGGACTCATGGGCGGCACGGCGGACGCCGCGTTTCCTACTGGCTGTCGCTTCCCGGACCGTCCCCGGCCCGGGCCGGATGGATCCAGTGCATGTGACAGCGGTCGTTCCCAATCACCGCTGCGGGGCAGTTCCGGAATTGGCGAGGCTCGCGCGCCGGGCACGCGAGCACGTCCGCACCGGATTCCCTCTTGCCTCGGCCGACCCTGGATGGGCGGCCGAACCAGCTGCAGGGAACACCATATATAGGGGTTCGGAGAAAGTCACACCCAACATGTCGTGTTGGCGTGTCGTCTGGAGGGTGTCATTCGGTCGTGTACGGTGGGGTCCCGCCTCCGTGAGGGCACGTGCCGAGCCGTACGGCACGGCGCGGCGGGACCCCGCCGCCCGGCTACTTGGTCGCCGTCTGGAGGACGTCGCGAAGGCCGGAGGAGGTCAGCGCGTCGTTGTCGTCGACCTTCTTGCCGTCGAGCAGGAGCGTGGGAGTGCCCTGGATCGACGCCAGCGCCGTCTGCGTCAACTGCTGGACCTGAGGGGCGTAGCGCTGGGACTCCATGCAGGACAGCACGGCCGGGTCGGTGATCTTCGCGTCCGCGGCGAACTTCTTGAGGTCGTCGATCGTCAGGGCGACCTTCTCGTCGGGCTGCTTGGCGAACAGGACGTCATGGAAGGCCAACCAGGAGTTGTTCGGCACGCACTGCGCGGCCGCGGCCGCCCGAAGGGAGCCCTGCGGGTTCACGAAGGCGATCGGGTGATAGACCACCTTGATCTTGCCTTCGGCGGCGTACTGCTTGATCAGGCCGCCGTTGATGTGCTCGAACTCCTTGCAGATCGGGCACTGGAAGTCCTCGTAGATGTCCAGCACGGGCTTGGTCGCCGCGGGCTGGGCCATGGTGACCGTGCCGGCCTCCTGGACCGTGATCGGAGCGACCGCGCCCGAGAAGGACGTCGGCTTCGTCCTGTTCGCCTGTACGAGGACGCCGGCCACGATGGCGGCGATCACGACCACCGCGATGGACGTGATCACGATGATCCGCCGGCGCTTCTCCTTCTGGGCCTGCCGGATTCGCTCTTCGCGGACCCGCTCACGGGCCGACTGCCGAGCCGCCTTGCTCATGATGCTCCAAATCCTCTAAACCACAGTTCCGACGCTATTGCCGCGATATATGGCCGTATGGCCTGTTTGTTGAGATTTAGGCGGTCCATGGACAACCGCGTCCGATAGGCGGGAAGGGGCGACCACCGGTCCGGCGCAAGGCGGCCCGAAATGGCCCGGCGCGTACGGCCGGGCGGGGCGAACCAGGTCCATCCACGGGGCGTATGTCCTCCACCGCAGCTCAAAGGGCACGTAGTGGGAGCCTATAGCGGGAGGTCTTCGGTCAGAGTAAGGGTGACCGTTTGTCCCGATCACACCCTGTGGACGGCTACCGCTTCGGGGGCGTCCGAAGGCGCGCGGCCGACTGCTTCGGGCCGGCGTTCAGGTCTGCTCAGAAATGCGGCTTTTGGTGCGTGCCGCAGAGGGAGGCGATCTAGGGTCGGGACATGACTGCTCCCTTGGTTTTCGGGGTCTTCCCGCTGGGGATGGCGGGTGGGCCGGACGGGCTCGCCGTGGGACCGCCGGACGACTTCGAGGCGATCGGACGCGCGCTCGGCGAACTGCAGGGGGATGGCGACGCCCTCCTGCCGCGGATGTACGTGGTCTGGTCCGGGCCCGAGTCGACCGCCGAGGTGAGCGCGCAGGTGGCTCAGCTCGCCGGAATCGGTGTGCCGTTGGACTTGGTGCTGTGTTACCGGGATCCCGGTGGCGACGTGGCGGCGTGGGCTTCGTTCGTGTCGCAGGTGGTGACCCGGCACGGTCGGGAGTTGGCCGCGCTCCAGGTCACCGGTGAGCCGAACCTGACCTGGGCCGGAGCCGCCGCGGACGGGGCCTTCCCCGGCGCGCTGGACGCCTTGGTACGAGGGGTGCTGGCCGGCGCGGCAGCCAAGCGAGAGGTGGGGGCGACCGCGGAGATCGGGTTCGCGGTGGTCCCGGACATCGATCCGGCGGCCAGTGGTTTCTGGGCCGGGGTCCGCGATTCGGGAGGCGCGGAGTTCGCGGCGGCGGTCGACTACGCGGGCATCGATATCTACCCGGACGTGTTCGGTCCGAGGCTGAGCGCGGACGAACTGCCGATCATCGTTGAACAGTTGTTGCGCGACTTTCGGGAGCGAGACCTGGCGACGGCGGGCATCCCGGCCTCAGTGCCGATCAGGATCTGCGAGAACGGCTGGCCGACCGGCCCGGATCGGCCGGAGGAGCAGCAGGCTGCCGTCTTGGAGAGCATCATCCGCACCGTGCACGCTCTGCGCGCAGATCTCAACATCACGCACTGGGAGCTGTTCACCCTCCGCGACGCCGACAGTGCCAAGGACGACAAGTTCCATCGGTTCGGCGTCCTGCGCGACGATTACTCCCCCAAACCCGCGTTCCACACCCTGCGCCGACTGATCGCCGAGCCCGGCTGAACCTCTCCGGGTCGATCACGGTTTCAGAACGCCGCCCAGGAGATGCGGAAGGCCGGTTCCGATGATCGGAACCGGCCTCTCAGCTGGTACTTCTTGGTCGGGGTGACAGGATTTGAACCTGCGGCCTCTTCGTCCCGAACGAAGCGCGCTACCAAGCTGCGCTACACCCCGACGCGCAGGTCGTCTTGCCCTGCGACTCGGCAAGTCTAGCGGACTTTGTGCGTGCTTGTGCGTCAGCGTGCCGGTCGGCGGGGGACCAAGGTCAACAATGTGGCCTCGGGCGGGCAGGCGAACCTGACCGGGGCGTACGGCGAGGTCCCGAGACCCGCCGACACGTGGAGCCAGGAGCTTTCGTGCCTGCTCAGCCCCTTCACACGCGCCCGGTCGATCCCGCAGTTGGTCACGAGGGCGCCATAGAACGGGATGCACAGCTGCCCCCCGTGTGTGTGGCCCGCGAGCAGCAACTGATACCCGTCCGCCGCGAAGCGGGACATGTTCCGGGGCTCAGGAGAGTGCATGACGCCCAGACGGAGATCGGCGTCGGCGGGCGCAGGCCCGGCGATCTCGTCGTACCGGTCCCTGTCGATGTGAGAGTCGTGGATGCCGCCCACGTGGACGTCCAGGTCCGCGACCTTCAACCGCGCGGTGGCGTTGTTCATGTCCACCCAGCCAGCCGCGGTCATGGCGGCCCCCAGTTCCTCCCAGGGGAGGTTCGGGATGTGCTGTCGGGCGTCGTTCTTGGACGTACGCCACAGGTATCGGGCCGGGTTCTTCGGCCTCGGGGCGTAGAGGTCGTTGGAGCCGTAGACGAACAGGCCCGGCCGGTCCAGCAGCGGCTCCACGGCCCGCATGTACGGCCCGATCGAGTCGGGGTGAGCCAGCGTGTCACCCGTGTTGACCACCAGGTCGGGCTCCAGGGAGGCCAGCGAGCGCACCCAGTTGATGAGCCTGGAACGGCCAGGGGTGAGGTGAAGATCAGAGATCTGGAGAATCCTGATCGGGCGCTGCCCGGGAGCGAGCACGGGCACGTCGAACCGGCGAAGGCGGAACCAGTTCCGCTCCACGACGGACGCGTAGCCGAGACCGGCCACACCGAGACCGAGGATGGACAAGGGAATCGCGGTGGCTTTCCTCACACAGCCCATCATGCCCGACCGCTGTCCCCCCTCAGACATAACCTGGCGAGAAGCGGGCCGCTGACACGGCAAGATGGATCCATGAGTGCGTTGAAGGACAAGTTGAAGGCCGATCTCACGACCTCGATGAAGGCTCGTGACGAGGTGCGGCTCCGGACGATCCGGATGGCGCTGGCCGCCATCGGCGTCGAGGAGGTCGCGGGCAAGACGGCGCGGGAGCTCTCGGACGACGAGATCGTCAAGGTCCTCACCCGCGAGGCGAAGAAGCGCAGGGAGGCCTCGGAGGCCTTCGCCAACGCCGGCCGCGCCGAGCAGGCGCAGGCGGAGCTCGACGAGCAGGCCATCCTCGACGAGTACCTTCCCGCCCAGCTGTCCGACGCTGAGCTCGGCGCACTCGTCGACGAGGCGATCGCGGAGAGCGGCGCGGCCGGCCCCAAGGCGATGGGGCAGGTCATGAAGGTCCTCAACCCCAAGGTCGCCGGCCGGGCCGAGGGCGGCCGCGTCGCCCAGGCCGTACGTGCCCGCCTCAGCGACTGAGGCCGCCGGCCCGCAGGGGAGAGAGTCCGTCCCTCTCAGGCCAGGCAGAACGAAGCCCTCCCCGCCACTGGCGGGGAGGGCTTTTCACATCGTCACTGGGCGGGCGGGACGATCGGGGGGTTCGGGCCCTGGCCCGGGCCGCCGGTTCCGGGGCCGTCCGGCCCGCCAGGCCCCTTGGGGTCCCCAGGCTTGTCCTCCTTCTTCGGAGGCTTGGGAGCGCAGGCTGTCCGGCAGCCGCCGAACCTCGACATGTCGGGCCGGACGAAGCTCGTCGGGTCGGTGCCCTTCAGCGCCGCGATCATGGTGGCCTTCCAGATCGGGCCGGGGATCGTGGCGCCGAACACCGAGCCGTACTGGTGGCCGTTCATGGTCTCGCCGCTCAGCGGGTACTTGACCGGGCCACGGGGGTCACCGAGGCTGACTGCCCCGGCGAGGTCGGGGGTGTATCCAGCGAACCATACGGTCCGTGACTGGTCGCCCGTTCCGGTCTTGCCGGCCGCGTCCCTGCCGGGGATGCCGCCCACTCCGGACATCGTGCCCTTGGTGAACACCCCACTGAGGATGTTGCTCGCCGCGTCGGCGATCGCCGGCTCGATGACCCGCTTGCACGACGGCTTGACCGACGTCGACTTGCCGTTCCGGTCGACGACGGCGGTGATCGCCATGGGCTTGCAGTACTTTCCGCGTGCCCCGAGCGTGGCGTACGCGGCGGCGACCGTGACCGGGTCCATCTCGTTGGCACCGAGGGTGAAGGTCTGGACCTCGCGGAGCTTCGTACCGTCGGAGCGGGTGATCCCCATGTCCTTGGCGGTCTTGACCACGTTGCAGAGGCCGACCTTCCGCTCCAGCGTCATGAAGAAGGTGTTCACCGACCCCCATGTGCCGGTTTGGAGGGATTCGAACCCGCCCTCGCCACCCTCGGAGTTGTGCTGCGCGACGCCCGGGGCTCCGACGCTCTGGCCCTTGCAGTTCTTGAAGTCGGAGTAGGCGTTGGCCTCGAACGTGCCGCCTACCTTGAAGCCGTCGTTGAACTTCAGGCCCTCCTTGAGGGCGGTGACCAGCGTGAACATCTTGAACGTCGACCCGGCCTGGAACCCGGTTCCGCCACCGTGGTCGGAGTTCGCCACGATGTTGTAGGAGATCTCATTCTTCTTCTTGTTGCGCCCGAACTTGCGGCTGGACGCCATCGCCCGGATCGCACCCGTGCCGGGCTCGATGAGCGCCTCGGACGCCACTGGCTTGTCGGAGGCGTGGACGTACTTCTTGATCGCCTTGTCGGCGGCCTTCTGCATCTTCGGGGTGAGCGTGGTCTTGATGGTCAGGCCGCCGCGGTTGAGGAACTTCTCGCGGTCCTTGGGCGTCTTCCCGAACTGCGGGTTGTTCCTGATCTCGTTGCTGACGTAGAGGCAGAAGTACGGGTACGCGCTCTCCTCGCAGCCGCCCGGGATCGGCATGTCCTTGTAGCCGAGTTTCTTCGCCTTCGACTTCGCGGCCTCGTCCGGCGTGATGATCTTCAGCTCGGCCATCCGGTCCAGCACCGTGTTGCGCCGCTCGAGAAGCTTCCCGCTGGGCCCCTTGCCCCGATGCGGGTCGGTCGCGTTCGGGTCCTGTACGGCTCCCGCCAGCGTGGCCGCCTCGGTCAGGTTGAGCTGGGAGGCGTGCTTGCCGAAGAACCGCAGGGACGCGGCCTCGATGCCGTACGCGCTCGCGCCGTAATAGGCGATGTTGAGATACCGGTTGAGGATCTCGTCCTTGGAGTACTTCTTCTCGATGGCCATCGCGTAGCGGATCTCGTTCAGCTTCCGCGAGAAGGTGGGGGCGACGGCGGCGGCCTTGTCCTCATCGGACTCCGCCATGTTGTACAGGACCTGCTTGACGTACTGCTGGGTGATTGACGAACCGCCCTGGGTCACCCCGCCCGTGGTTACGTTCTTGATCAGCGCGCGACTCGTGCCTTCGAGGTCGAGCGCGCCGTGCTCGTAGAACCGGAAGTCCTCGATCGCCACGATCGCCTTCTGCATGATCGGCGCGATCTGGTTGAGGGAGACCGACACGCGGTTCTCCGAATAGAACTGGGCGAACGGCTTGCCGTTGACGTCGAGGAACGTCGTCTTCTCGGGCAACGGAGGCTCGGGCAGGTCCTCCGGGGCAAGCCGAAGTGCCTCGGTCGCCGACTTCACGGTGACCCCCGCTCCGCCCACGGCCGGAAGGGCGATGGCCGCCGCTATCAGACCGGCCACGCCGGCCGCAGCGATCAGCCGCAGAAGGTTCCAGAACGCCGACGGCCGGCCTTTGCCCTTAGCTTGCACGGATCCAAGAGTACGTGGGAAAGGTCACTCGATCGGCACCAATTGCACCAGCTTGCATTACAGGTTCCCGGGGAGGACTAGTCATTCCCGGCCACATGGCCTGACATGACCATGCGAGAAATTGGTCCCCCCGGGGACTGTCGGTCCGATCGTCTCCTTGCGTACGTTCTCCTCTGCGGCAACTGCAACAAGGAGGCTCGACGCCCGCGCCCGTCGGCCGAAGTGACGACTGACCACCTAAGGGGAGTGGGGTCGAACATGTGGATCACGGATTGGACCTCCCGTGCCGCCTGTCGAGGTGCGGATCCTGACGCGCTTTTCGTGCAAGGCGCCGCACAGAACCGGGCGAAGCTGATCTGTCGAGGATGCCCCGTTCGTACCGAGTGCCTCGCCGATGCGCTGGACAATCGCATCGAGTTCGGGGTGTGGGGCGGAATGACCGAGCGGGAACGTAGAGCGCTGCTGAGGCGACGGCCCGACGTCGACTCCTGGCGCGATCTGCTCGAATCAGCCAAGGAAGAGTACGAACGCACCAATGAGTTGATCGCCGGCTGAACCCCGACCGGCTGGGCACCACCGCACACCCTTGCGGCATCTCGGGCCCGAGTCACCACGTCGGGTCAGTCTGATCTCACGGCCGGTACCCCGGCTGTTCGGGTTTCGTGGCAGGCGCTCTCCGCGTCTCCCCCTCCATCCATCACCGATGCCACGCCTGCCACGCCGTCACCGCGTGGCACGGTGGCCGCGACGAGAAGACCGCTGCGTGCACGTCGTGACACGTCGTGACACCTGCGGCGCGGCACGACGCTACGACGCGAGAAGCCGTCCGATCTGGCGCAGTCCCGCCAGGTCGTGGACGTCTTCCGGCATGGCGGGCACCTGGGCGAGCGGCACCGTGGGGTGCGCCGAGGTGAAGTGTTCCTGCTCCCGCTGCTCACGTGCGGCGAGTTGCATGCGATCGGCGTGCAACCGCAACACGGCGACCGTCAGGTCGTGCTCGCCGCGCGCCTCCAGATCCTCGGCGGCGGCGTAACTCCGGGCGGAGGACAGCGTGGAAGCCGATGCCTGGTGCACCCGGTTGACCACCACACCGGCCAGGGGCATGCGGTCGTCGGCCAGCCGTTCGACGAAGTAGGAGGCCTCGCGCATGGCGTCGCGCTCCGGCGCGGCGACGACGAGGAAGGCGGTGCCCGGCGCCTGCAGGAGACGGTAGGTCTGCTCGGCGCGCTGCCGGAATCCGCCGAAGACCGCGTCGAGGGCCGATACGAAGGTCTGGATGTCCTTCAGCACCTGCGCTCCGAGCACCTTCGTGAGCATGCCCGCGATGATGCCGAAGCCGGCGTTGAGCAGCTTGAACGCGCTTCGTCCTCCGGCTTTGGCCGGGGCCGTGAGGATGCGGATCAGCCGTCCGTCGAGGAATCGCCCGAGCCGCTCCGGCGCGTCCAGGAAGTCGAGGGCGGACCGCGACGGCGGGGTGTCGACCACGATCAGGTCCCAGTCGCCCGAACGGCGGAGCTGGCCCAGTTTCTCCATGGCCATGTACTCCTGCGTGCCGGAGAAGCTCGACGACAACGACTGGTAGAACGGGTTGGTCAGGATCTGCTGCGCCCGCTGCGGGTCGGCGTGGGCCTCGATGATCTCGTCGAAGGTCCGCTTCATGTCGAGCATCATCGCGTGCAGTTCACCGCCGTTCGCCGCGTCGACCCTGTCGGCCGCGCTGCCGTTACCGGTGATCCGGCGGGGGGTGTTGTCGAGCTCGCTGAGACCCATGGACTGGGCCAGTCGCCTCGCGGGGTCGACGGTGAGCACCACGACCGACCGCCCGCGTTCAGCGGCGCGCAGCCCGAGCGCCGCCGCCGTCGTGGTCTTCCCGACGCCGCCCGAGCCGCAGCACACGATGATCCGCGTGGCGTCGTCGTCCAGGATCGCGTCGATGTCCAGCGCGGGGGCGGTCCTGCTCACAGATCAACCTCTTCTGCCCGATCGGACGAGTATGCGGCCGTCATGCCGCGCCCTGGCCGTTGATGGCCTCGGCGAGCTCGTAGAGGCCGGTGAGGTCCACGCCGTCGGCCAGCAACGGCAGGTCGTACCGAGGGGTGCCGGCGGTGTCCAGGGTGCCGCGCTCGCGCCTTTCCAGCTCCGTACGGAGGGCATGCTCCGAGACCTCCAGGGCGAGGGCTTCGGCGATCAGCGACGCGTCGGCCTTGCCGTCCGCGAGCCCGGCCGCCTTCAGCCCGAGCGCGAGCTCCGAGAGGTCGAACCTGTCCGCCGCGGCGGCGTCGAGGACGGCGTCCGGCAGGGTCGTCGGCCGGACCATGTTGATGAACACGCCCCCGACGGGGAGCTTGGCCGTACGCAACTCGGCGATGCCGTCGAGCGTCTCCTGGACGGGCATCTCCTCCAGGAGCGTCACGAAGTGCACGGCCGTCTCCGGCGAGGCGAGGACGCCGCGGACCATGTCGGCGTGGTTCTTGACCGGGCCGACCCTGGCCAGTCCGGCGACCTCCTGGGTGACGTTGAGGAAGCGGGCGATCCTGCCGGTCGGGGGAGCGTCCATGACGATCGCGTCATAGACCCTCCGCCCGGACTTGTCGCGCCGCCGTACGGCCTCGCTGGTCTTGCCCGTGACCAGGACGTCGCGCAGGCCGGGCGCGATGGTCGTGGCGAAGTCGATCATGCCCATCCGGGTGAGCGCCTTGCCCATGCGCTTGATGCCGTAGAACATCTCGAGGTAGTCGAGCATGGCCTCTTCCGGATCGATCGCCAGCGCGTAGACGTCGCCGCCTCCGGGCGCCACAGCGATCTTCCGCTCCTCGTACGGCAGCGGCGGAAGGTCGAAGACCTGGGCGATGCCCTGCCGCCCCTCGACCTCGACGAGCAACACCTTGCGGTCGCCCGCGGCCAGTGCGAGGGCGAGCGCCGCGGCCACCGTGGTCTTGCCGGTGCCGCCCTTCCCGGTCACGACGTGCAGCCGCACACCTTCCCAGTCGGAGTCACGGGCTGCGCTCTTTCTGCCGGCTGGCTGTCTCACTTCGCCTCCTCCGGCCTGCCTGACGGGGTTGATGCGCGGGCCCCGCCACAGCTGTGCCGGTCGGCCGGCCTGCTCCACTCGCCCACGCTTGGAAGGCTACCCAACGGTCACATGCCGATTCATCTCGCCCGACTTCGTGGTGAACCGCGCAGAATGGCTTGCACGTCGATTTGGCAAGACTTGGCCCGGGCGGCCGCGGCGATTCGGGTGGCGCCTCATGTGTCCCATGGAACGGCGCAGGCGAGAGCGGCGGGGGCGGCGGCATCGATAGCCTGTGCGCATGACCAAGTGGGAGTACGTCACGGTGCCGCTGCTGACGCATGCGACGAAGCAGATCCTGGACAACTGGGGACAAGACGGCTGGGAGCTCGTCTCGGTCGTCCCGGGGCCCAACCCCGAGCAGCTCGTCGCCTACATGAAGCGGCCCAAGTGATGCCGACGCCGGAAGAGCGGATCGCCGACCTCGGGCTTGTGCTGCCCGAGGTCGTGCCCCCGCTGGCCGCCTATGTGCCCGCCGTGCGGACGGGCGACTACGTGTACACCTCGGGCCAGCTGCCGCTGGTCGACGGGAAGCTCGCCGTCACCGGCAAGGTGGGCGCCGAGGTCTCGGCCGATGAGGCGAAGGAGCAGGCCCGTATCTGCGGGCTCAACGCCCTGGCTGCCCTGAAGTCGGTCGTCGGAGATCTTTCCAAGATCGCCAGGATCGTGAAGGTCGTCGGGTTCGTCGCCAGCGCGCCGGACTTCACCGGCCAGCCGCAGGTCGTCAACGGAGTGAGCGAGTTCCTGGGAGAGGTCTTCGGGGATGCGGGAAAGCACGCCCGTAGCGCCGTCGGCGTCGCCGTCCTCCCCCTCGACGCCCCCGTAGAAGTCGAGATCATCGCCCAGCTCCACCCCTAACCCCCCTTTCTTTGCGCGTGATCATGCACACCTTCGGAGAAGGGGCCGCTGACCAGCCCCATCTCCGGGCGTGATCATGCACAGGTTCGCGGTCAATGGGCCTGAGCTGTGCTTATGCATTTCGTGATCATGCACACTTTCGTGGTTGTGCGGGCTGACCTGTGCCGACGTCTTTCGTGATCATGCACGCGGATGACCTCGGCTTGGTCGGGCGACGGTA
>Ga0310811_10005113_pt1 | contig 16543 bp, 16 predicted proteins | sample YCmetagenome_FD_207642 | JGI IMG/M metagenome (GOLD analysis project Ga0310811, IMG submission 207642) | Soil microbial communities from experimental microcosm in Duke University, North Carolina, United States - YC | ecosystem: Engineered > Artificial ecosystem > Soil microcosm > Unclassified ...
CCTCGCTCGCCTTCTCATGCAAACCACCAATCACAAAGTACTGTTGCCAACAGTAATGTGCGGTGGCGCCATTCTCCTTTTATTTTGTGATTTCATTTCTCAATGTTTGAGCCACACACAAGCCCTTCCATTAAATGCATTAACTTCATTGATCGGCGCCCCAATCGTAATTTGGCAAGTGATGAGATTCAAAAAAATAAGCGTATGACAACCGGCTCCTTAGCCAACAACCGTTTTTTATTATGAAAAGCCTATCCTCGATCTGCTTCTTACTAATTATTGGTTGTGCCTCAAAACAGTCATCCGTTAAAAATGATGACGCCTCCACTATTTCGCGACCGGCATTTCACTTTACTCCCGAAAAAAATTGGACCAACGATCCAAACGGCCTGGTGTACTTTGATGGAGAATACCATTTGTTCTACCAATACAATCCCTACGGCAAAAAATGGGGTCACATGAGTTGGGGGCACGCAGTGAGTTCAGACTTGGTGACTTGGAAGCATTTGCCTGTTGCGCTCGGAGAATACACAGACCCCTCGAGCGGTGACAGCACCATGATTTTTTCAGGTACCGCGGTGGTGGATCGAAAAAACACAGCCGGGTTTGGAAAAGATGCGATGGTTGCCATCTACACTTCTCATGTCCATAAAGGGGGCAATGCCATCGTACAGCATCAAAGTTTGGCGTACAGCCTCGACAGGGGCCGATCATGGAAGCGTTACGATAAAAATCCTGTTCTAACGATTGGCCGCAAAGACTTCCGTGATCCTAAAGTTTTTTGGTATGAGCCAGAACAAAAGTGGGTAATGGCGGTCGTTGTGCCTGATCAATTTACAATTCAGTTTTATGAGTCAAGGGATTTAAAGCAATGGGCCAAGACGGGCGAGTTCGGTCACGCGGGCGATACACTTCGAATTTGGGAGTGCCCCGACCTTTTTCAATTGCCGGTGGAAGGCGACGGCGGCAACAGCAAATGGGTCCTCTCGCTTTCCGGAAGTCATCCGCAAGGCCCAAAATTCGTAGGCATGCAATATTTTGTAGGAGAATTTGACGGCAAGAAATTTACCGTTGATAATCCAGAACAAGCTCCCCGGTATGTCAACTATGGAAAGGATTTTTATGCGGGCATCGTCTTCAATCAATTACCGTCGTCACAAAAACGAACGGTGATGATCGGCTGGGTCAACAATTGGACGTACGCCAATGACATACCAGCAAACTCATGGCGCGGTGCCATGTCCATTCCAAGAGCATTGTCGCTGAAAAAATTTGCCAATGGCTATCGGCTTATTCAAGGTCCCGTCAAAGAGATGGCTGTCCGAGCAAGCGAAGTTAAACAAAGAGACATCGACAGCAATAGTGCCTTGATGATAGAGCTTGAGCTGTCAGGTTCGGGCGCCTCCGGCATTTCGATTGGGAACGACAGCTGCCTCGTGCGCGTTGGCTGCGATTTCTCTAAACAACAAATATTTCTCGACCGAAGCTTGAGTAAAAAATTTCACCCTGATTTTCCCAGTGTGGAAACTGCTCCGGCAGAGTCGGGCGATTCGATTGGGTTGATCATTTACATCGATCAATACATCACCGAAGTCTTTTCTGTCGATGGGCGCGTCAATATGACTGATCTCACATTTTTTCCGAAAAAGATTCACATCGAAACATTCGGCAACGCCAAACTGAAAACCTGGAAGCTGAACTAATTTTTTGACTTCGACGACTTTCTCTTTTTTGATTTTGCTTTTTCTGAGTCAATCAAAGCAGCTTCGTGCAAATACGCTTGCAAGAGCGGTGTGTCGATCTCCCGCACATCAAAAAAACTTTTCCAAAAAACTTGCTTCCGCTTGCCACGCTCTAAATACCCAACCTCATCTTGCAGGAGATTACCGTAAGTAAATCCAAGGTGGACACCTTCATGCGAAAACCCATCCCAAGTGATGGATGGCGGCCAGAGATAACAAATGTTGTAATGCCGCCGGTAATAAGGCACATTGTAGCTGAGTTTTTCCTCACAATCAGGGATGCTCTCCAAAATCAATTTTCGTAGCGCATCAACTATTTTGCGCTCGTCGGGGGGAAGGAATTCAAGAAATTCTTCAATGGACTTGAAGTCGACTGTTTGCATCTTTTTCTTTGGCGCCAGCTTTTTCATGAAGCCTGCGTCAACAATTTAAGCGGCGTTTCGCTTTTTGAAATTTCCGAGGTAGGCAAATCCTGCGATCCAAGCCAAGAAGATAAACCCAACGCCCCACATCAATTTCACGACCGACTCATTTTTCCGATCTGTGAATGCATCGATAATCCCGAGGTAAACAAACGGAATAGCCAAAATGGCTCCGAGAGATAACCAGAACCGCGCCGTCTCCAGATGTTGGATCTTGAAATACGCGCCCACTAAAGTTACCCCAATGGAAACGATCAGGCTAGTCGTGTAGAGTGTGGCTTTGTTCAAGGCAAAATTTTGTTTAAATCAATTCGTTCACAAATGCTCCTTCTTGTTCTTCACCAAATCGTACATCAACTCGCGGGCGCGATGAAGTTGTGCTTTTACAGTACCGAGCGGCGCATCCAGCTCCTCCGCAATTTCTTCATAACTCAGCTCATGAAAATAGCGAAGACGAACTAACTTCTGATATTTTCCTGGCAACATATTCACGAAGACTTGAATCAGCTCCTCTTTTTGTGAACGAATCGCCTCTTCTTGTGGGTCAGGGTTGTTTTCATCTTTCACGTCAATACCTACGGGCTGGCCATCGTCATCCGTATAGGTATTTTCGATGCTGAGCGTATTCAGTTTTTTCTTACGAATATGATCGATCGTGTTGTTTGTAGCGATGCGAAACAACCATGTACTGAATGTAAAGTCTTTTTTGAATCGGTGAAGGCTCCGAAACGCCTTGCTGAATGACTCCATGGTCAGATCCTCAGCGTCATCCACATTGCGCACCATTTTCAAAATCATATGGTACACTGGCCGTTTATAACGCATCAGCAGTTTGCCGTAGGCTTTATCATCTCCGCCAACGGCCATATCAATCAACTTGAAATCCTCCAGCGCCTTTGAAGAGAAACGGCCTTCGTCTAGTTCTTCCATTTTACTTTTTTAACGAATAATGCCTTCGCACCGGTTACAAGGTAATAAAAGGCATACATAAAATCTAAATACGGCACCCTCCACCCTTCGAACGAGCCGCCAAGTTTCTCGGGGCCCAGATAGAACAACGTGATTTCCAATATCCATCGCACCAGGAATACCCCGGTAAGGAGGGCAGGCCACAAACTGAACGGGATAGCAGGCACGACCAAAAACCATGACAATATCCACGACAGGGAAAAAATGCCCAGCACGATTTTATGGGAGAATTTATACCTCTTGCCCACGGATAGATGCCGGAACTTCTGATGAAGTAATTCGGCCCATGTGGTTTTGGGTTTTGAAAATACCACTGAGTCACCTCCAATGCTTACCACTGTGTTTTGTTCGGTAGCGTGCTGATTCACAAAAAGGTCGTCATCGCCGCCCACAACGCTCAGATGAGAATTGAATCCTTTATGATCGAGAAACAATTCTTTGCGATAAAGCAGGTTGCGACCAACGCCCATATAGGGTGTGCCCAACAGTGCCAAGCCGATGAATTGAATACCCGTGAGATAGGATTCAAACCTGATAAAGGAATTGAGTAACCCGGGTTCTTTGACATAGGGGGAGAAGCCGAGTACAATTTTTTTGTCACCTTGAATTTTCTCACACATGCTTGCAATCCACCGATTGTTTGTGGGCAAGCAGTCGGCGTCGGTGAGCAACACCCAGTCGTAGCGCGCCGCCTTGATCCCCAAAGTAAGGGCAAATTTCTTACCCGTAATATGTTCCGGCTTCTGCGAGACGCGCACCATTTTCAACCGTTTATTTTCGTTGGTGGCTTCCAACAGAAAGTCGTAAGAGCCATCGTTGCTACGGTCCTCCACAATGATCAGTTCAAAGGCAGGATAATCCTGCGAAAGAAGCTTCGGAACAAGCTCACGGAGATTCGCCTCCTCGTCGTGCGCGCAAACGATGATCGAGACGGGTGGTTGAGCTTCCGTCGTCTGAACTTTCGCGTTCACAAAAGCCGATAACAACAGAGAAAAGTAAATGATTTGAATGCCCAGTATCGTTAGGCAAATGCTTGTGAGTATCAATTTCTTGGAATAAAAACGGGCAAATATAAACGTTAACTCAACAGAAAGGTGAAATGGCCCATCCAAATCAATAACTTTGCCGTTTCATGAAATTTGAACTTCAGGCTACCGACCCCAACTCGCGTGCCCGCGCTGGACTAATCACCACCGACCACGGTCAAATCCAAACGCCAATTTTTATGCCCGTAGGTACCGCAGGGTCAGTAAAGGCGGTGCATCAACGCGAGCTAAAACAGGATATCGATGCCAAGATCATTTTGGGCAACACATATCACCTTTATTTAAGGCCCGGCCTTGACGTCCTTGAAAAAGCAGGCGGACTGCACAAGTTCAATACCTGGGATCGTGCTATTCTCACTGATAGTGGCGGATATCAAGTATACTCTCTGGGCGAAAATCGCAAGATCACGGAAGAAGGTGTGGTCTTCAAATCGCATATCGATGGATCAAAACATGTGTTCACGCCGGAAGGTGTAATGGACATTCAACGCTCGATAGGGGCCGATATCATCATGGCTTTTGATGAGTGTACGCCTTATCCCTGCGAATATCGCTATGCCAAAAACTCCATGGACCTCACCCATCGGTGGCTAAAAAGATGCATCACCCAAGTTGACCATACACCACCAAAATACGGATACAGTCAAGCCCTTTTTCCTATCGTGCAGGGAAGCACGTACAAAGACTTACGAATAGCGTCGGCCGAATTCATTACTTCACAAAATCAGCAAGGCAATGCCATCGGTGGGTTGTCCGTGGGCGAACCCCACGAGATGATGTACGAAATGACGGATTTGGTTTGCGGTATTTTACCTAAAGAAAAACCTCGCTATCTCATGGGAGTGGGCACGCCCGAAAATATTTTGGAGTGCATTGCTCTCGGCATCGACATGTTCGATTGTGTCATGCCTACACGCAACGCCCGTAATGGGATGTTGTTTACTACACAAGGAATAATCAATATCCGTAACGAGAAATGGAGAGACGACAACAGCGCGATTGACGAGGCCTTGGGCGGATACGTCAGCTCCAATTATTCCAAGGCCTATTTGCGTCATTTAATCATCTCAAAAGAGATTTTAGGCGCGCAAATTGCTTCTGTCCACAATCTGACGTTCTATCTTTGGCTCGTGAGACAGGCGCGGCAAAAAATAGAAGAAGGCGTTTTTCAGGAATGGAAGAACAAAATGGTAAAGACAGTTTCGACTAGATTATGAAAAATTCATGGTCGACGTCCATGGACAATAGTCTGGGCAAAGACACCATGGGCAATGGACCATCGACCATCAGATAACTATGAAACTCATCGATCGATATATCATCAAGAAAGTGCTTGCCACTTTTTTCTTCGTGATGATGATTCTGGTGGCCATCATTGTAGTCATTGACATCACCGAAAAAGTGGACAAGTTCAATGACCACAAATTGGCTATGTCGGTGGTCCTCGGTTATTATTTTGATTTCGTTCCCTGGATCTCGGGGTTGCTCACGCCCATCATTTGCTTCATTGCTATAGTGTATGTCACGTCACGACTGGCCGCCCATACAGAAATTGTAGCAATGTTAAGCAGCGGTATCAGTTTTCGAAGGTTGCTCGTTCCATACTTCCTCGCTTCTGCATTTATCGCCGCGATCAGTTTCGCCTTCAACGGCTGGGTGATTCCCCATTCCAACCGCGATCGAATGACTTTTGAGATGCAGTATTTCCAAAACAAGTTTTACTTCGAGAGCAGAAATGTGCACATGCAAACCGCCCCGAACGTGTACTTGTTCATCCAGAATTATAACAACCAAAACAACACAGGTTACCAGTTTAGTCTGGAGAGGTTCAGCGACAATAAACTGGTTGAAAAACTTACGGCCGACAACATTACGTGGGATACCACGAAACACAAATGGACACTGCGCTTCTGGAAGAGAAAGATGGTGGACGAAATGTTCTATGTGGGAGGCAATTCCGATTCGTTGTCCATCACCGACCCCGTCACCCCAATTAAATCGAGCGACGATTTTAAAGCAACGAATGATCCTACTCCCGTCCCGGTCCCTGGGCGTAACAGGTCAAAGAAGTTGGTGCAGCTCATGTCGCAGTCGAGGGTTGCGCCGAGTAGATTCGTTGAAACAGGTGAAGCGATTGACACCACCTTGGCCATCACGCCAAAGGATTTTGAGAACAATGCACATGAATATGATGGCATGACGATTCCTGAACTCGGCCGCCAAATCGCCCAGCTGAAATTTCGTGGCACCACTGGAGTGGAGGCGTATGAAACGGAAAGGCATATTCGATTCGCGGCACCTTGCACTACTTTCGTTCTGGTTTTCATGGGAGTGATCGTTTCTGCCAGAAAGAGTCGAGGCGGCACTGGATTTCAAATTGCGCTTGGTTTTTTGCTGGCTTTTATCTTCATCCTGTTTTTCACCATGACTAGAACTTTTGCAGAAACAGGATCTCTCCCTCCTGTCGTAGCGGCTTGGTTGCCCAATTCTATTTTCACAGTAATCTCGCTCTTCATGTACAAGTACGTTCCGCGTTGATCTTTGAGATGAAGCCCACCATCATAGATTATTTCAAACTGCACCTGATCGTTTTTCTTTTTGGATTTACGGCCATCCTTGGAAAGTTGGTGTCCATACCAAGTGTGGAGATGGTCTTTTATAGGACACTGCTCGCGGCCGTGGGCATGGCAGCGCTCATGGGTATTACAAAGAGGTCGTTCGCACTCCCTTCCACAAAAGACTTCTGGAAGTTGATGCTCACCGGCCTGATCGTTGCTATACATTGGCTCACTTTTTTTGGGTCGGGCAGAGTGTCCAATCCGTCGGTAAGCTTAGTCGGTTTTGCGACCTGTTCTTTTTGGGCGGCGTTCATTGAGCCCATTGCAAAAAAGAAAAAAATCCGACCGATGGAAGTGGGGCTTGGTATTGCCGTGCTCATTGGGCTATATATTATTTTTTCGTTTGACTTCAACTATCCGTTGGGCTTGCTGCTCGGGATTGCTTCCGGGCTTACTGCTGCCATCTTTAGCGTTATCAACTCAAAAATGGTCACGCGCATGTCATCGCACGCGATTACGTTTTACGAGATGGTTTCTGCGTGCCTTGGCATCACCCTTTTCTTTCCATTCTACCAGGCCTATTTTTCAAATGGCGAGCTTCACTTAATACCGGCCGCCGTCGACTGGATTTATTTGGCCGTACTGGGCTGGGTTTGCTCTGTTTACGCGTATTCGCAAATGATCGAGTTGACGAAAAAGCTCTCGGTATTTTTTATTCAACTTGCACTTAACCTCGAGCCCGTATATGGCATCGCGTTGGCCATTGTGATTTTTGGACAGCAGGAAGTCATGGGTTGGAGTTTTTACATTGGTACTTTAATCATTTTAACCGCCGTGGCGTTCTATCCGATCTTAAAGAGAAATTTCGAACATCACTTTAATTCGCCGCTCCAGTAATCCATCGCTGGAAAATCTCTTTTTAAGTCAGCGGCTTTTTCAAATATCCCGTATACACAGGCACCTGAGCCACTCATACTGGCATAGAGGGCTCCGAGTGAATAGAGTTTTTCTTTGACTTGTTGGATCAGCGGGTGTTTTTTAAAAATGGTCGGTTCAAAATCATTCACCAGTTTATTTTTCCAATTCGTAATTGGAAGTCGTAACGTTTCCTGAATAGAATGCGCTGGCCTTTTGGCTTGAATTCCAGAATAGGCCTCCACCGTTGATACGTGAACATCCGGTTTCACCAGCACCAAATATTTTCCTTTCAAGTCGACGGAGGCCGTAGTTAAGATTTCGCCACGCCCCGTTCCTATCATCGGCGCATCGTCAACAAAGAAAGCGCAGTCGCTGCCCAATTGAGCGGCAAGAGCTTTTAATCGAGGCACGGGAATATTCAATTGGAAAATGTTGTTGAGCAATCTCATCGTAAAGGCGGCGTCCGAAGATCCTCCGCCTAATCCCGCGCCCATGGGAAGTGTTTTGTGCAAGTGAATTTGAACCTCGCCAATTCCAAATTCTTTTTGAATCAGCCGGAAAGCTTTCACACAAAGGTTATTTTCTATGCCACCGTCCACCAAAGGACCCGACTGCGTGAAAGTGAAAGCGTTGGCTGGAATTACTTCTAAGATATCGGTACGGGGTACGGGATAGAAGCAGGTTTCAATTTCATGATAGCCGTCGTTTCTTTTCGATAAAACGCAAAGACCCAGGTTAATCTTACAATAGGGAAAGCTAATCATAAAGTAGTAGTGAGCGCTAAACTAGCCTCCGAGCGAAAGACCACCAACCCTTTGGAACCGCTATTTCGTGAGCCGCTGGATTAGGTTTTCAGTTATTCCCGAAGAAGAAAATCCGCCATCATGCATCAAATTTTGCATGGTCACCATGCGAGTGAAGTCAGAGAACATCACCACGATGTAATTCGCGCAATCCTCAGCCGACGCATTGCCCAACGGCGACATTAAGTCGGCGTAGTCAAAAAATACATCAAACCCCGAGATCCCCGCCCCTGCCGTGGTTTTGGTGGGCGATTGCGAAATGGTGTTCACACGCACTTTCTTTTTGGTGCCGTAGCGCTGGCCATAGCTTCTTGCCACAGATTCAAGCATCGCCTTGGCTTGTGCCATGTCCGTGTAGTCCGGGTAAGCACGCTGGGCAGCGATATAACTCAATCCGACCACCGAGGCATACTCGTTGAGTGCGTCGAGTTTTTCGCACGTCTGTAAAATTTTATGAAATGAAAGGGCGGATATGTCAAGCGTTTTCAAATACCATTCGTAGTTCATGTCACCGTACTCTTTGCCTTTGCGAATGTTGGGGCTCATGCCAATCGAGTGCAACACGAAATCCAGTTTACCGCCTAAGATCTCCTGTGACTTGGTAAACAGGTTAGTAAGGTCTTGTTCGGAAGTTGCGTCGGCGGGAATCACTTCAGCGCCGCACGTCTTGGCCAGCTCATTGATCTTGCCCATACGCATAGCAATGGGTGCATTAGTCAACGTAAATTTCCCGCCTTCTTCGTGCACTTTCAACGCGGTTTTCCAAGCAATCGAATTCTCGTCAAGAGCTCCGAAGATGACTCCTCTTTTTCCTTTCAATAAATGGTATGACATGATCTAAGGTTTTGAAGGTGCAATAATACAAAATCCAGCTTTGTCTTTTATCCCTTCCGCGGGATAGATACCTTGAAGGTGGTCCCTTTTCCAAACCGGCTGGTCACAGTAATGTCCGCGTTGATCTTCTGCAATGATTTCTTTGTCAAATATAATCCAAGGCCATTTCCCTTCGACCGATCGGTGCCGCGGTAATACAGATCAAAAATTCTTGCTTGGTGTTTCTCTTCTATTCCAATACCGTTGTCCTGAAACAGGACATCAACGTGATTTTCATTTTCTTCTACCGACACTCGAACCCATGAATTTTCTGAGTTTCGAAACTGGATGGCATTTTCAATCACATTCTGAAAGGCCACCTGCAGCAACGAAGGGCTTGTTGTCACTTTCGAGTCTTTCCCCGCAAAACTGAAATCCATTCCCGATTGTTTAAACTGATCGTCAAATTTGTTGGAGGTAGCCAAAACCAGGTTGCCCAAATCCACGGATGTCAAGTCATCGATCGGCTGATTGATGCGGTAGGCCATTTGCAATTTGGAAAGCATGCTGTCCATGTCTCGCGCGGTAGTGGCTACGTGCTTGAAAAGTTCATTTTCATTTTGTTCAGCGCGCGCTACATTTTCGAGGCCAAGAAGCGTCGCAATTGGCCGCCGGATATCGTGTGATGCATGGTAAAGAAAAGTGTCCAGTTCTTTGATGGTTTCGTGCAATTGAGATGTTCGCTCCATGACCTTCGTCTCCAGCGAAAGGTTGCTGCTGCGGATGATTTCATTTTGATGGAGCAACGTACTGCTCTGGGCTTCGAGTTCCGAATTTTTCTCTTCGATATCTTCGCGTTGCAATTCAATGATTTCTTTTTGCCTCTTCACCTTGTGGTAGCTCACAAAAAAATAGACAAGAAAAGCGATGCCGAGCACACCCAATAGAATTGCTCCTGAAATAAGGTAGCGCTGCGTTACAATTTCCTTTTGCTGCAATTCATTGTTTTTGCCAAGGAGCCGTATTTCGTTTTCTTTTTTCTCCAGGTCATATCCTGCCTGAATCTGCGCAAGCTGCACGAATCGCTCTTCGTTGCGAATCGAGTCGTCCAGTCTCACTTGAAGCAGCAAGGCTTCGTGCGCCTGCTCAAATTGCTTGGTCAGTGCAAAAAATTTTGCTTGCACTCTGGCGAATGACCGTCGCAGTTGGTGTTTGTCCGTTTCGGCATGACGAAGAAAAAATGGAACCGAATCCAGCAAGATTTTTGCCTGAGTCACATTGTTCAAGGCCACCTGCATTTCCGCCAACAGGATGCACGCAAAACCGGCACTCGTATATTGCCGAGATGCCAAACTAATTCTCATGTCTTCCTGAGCAAAAGGGATGGCCTCTTTTGGTTTGCCCATGACAAACAGCGTATTACCCTTGTTTCCATTTACCAGAGCAATCCAAAATTGATTTTGAGATTCCTTGGCAAGCTGAAGAGCTTTCTGAAAGGCCTCCGATGACTTGCCGAAATTGGACATCTTTCGATGCGCCAGTCCCATGGTGTTCCATCCGCTCATCAAAGAGAATCGAAGGTCAGCGCTCACGGAGTCGGGCGGCAGTTTTCCAAAATATTTTAAGAAAGAATCAAAGTCGGTGATGCTGTTCGCCAAATTTCCCGATCGATAGTTGATCGAAGCACAATTGTAGAACAGGCGAGTGGCGTTAGTGTAATCCTGAATTTGTTCATACGCCAACGATGATTCATAAGAATATTTCAATGCTTCCGGCAACAGATCCTGGGCCGTGTAGACCACCGCCAAATTTTTTTTGGACCACGCAATCAAGCGTTGGTCACGAATGCGCTCCGACTGCGCTATCGCTTCTTTGTAAAATTGGATCGCCCATACGGCCATATGGTGTTCTTCAAAAACATGCTGACCAATGGAAAGCAGGGCGCGGATAGTATTGCCAGTGACGGTGTGGGTCAATTGGTCAGCTATCCGCGGGGCCATTCGTTCCAATTCGCTGTTACTTTCGCGGCTTAAGAGGGCGACCAAGTCTTTGGTATGCTTCTCCGCATCGTGATCGTTTCTAGAGGCAATCATCATGAGAAGACTATCTATCTCCGATTGTGCGCAAGCAACTGAGCAGGCAAAAATCCCACAAACCAACACTAAGCAAGTCAGCTTCATTCTCATCGCAGGTCTCCAGGTAACTTTGGTGGCTTTGGGAGGCATGGTACTCCCCGAAAGCGCCTGTAAAGTGGCATTTTTTTGGAATTTATTCCCCGTCACTTTCTATGAATCAAAAGAATTCTGCTAATTTTAAACCATCCAAAACCAAACCCTTTATGGAAGAAACCGCTTTTGTCAGTCAATGGGACAAATACATGGAGTTAGGCTCTGTAGTTTGTGTTGCCCTTGGCGTACTTATTTTGCTTTATCATGAATTCAGGGTAATGCAGATCAAAGACTACAAGGAGAAGTACGACTACGTTAACTTGAATGAAGTACGCTTCTTCTGGTATGCTGTGTTAGCGGTAGTGGTGGCACTTGGATTTTATGCCAATTCTTTGTCTACAGAACGGATCATTACCCATGGCATCTTGTGGTTTTATGTAAGGCTTTTCATCACGCTGAGCTTTGTGATAATTGGTTATTTCGTGTTTTACAGTATGGTGCGTATTTATTACCCTCGCTATGTAGAGAAGCGTTTGGTAAAACTTCGTAACAAACCGAGGATTTCCCCCGCAGGCAACCCGATGCGCAAACTTTCAGAAGAAGAGGAGGATGCCCACCTTGATGCGCAGCAGATCGCGGAAGAAGCCAGCGGTGTACACTCTATCGACTACGATGTCTGGATCGACGAAAAAACCGGGTTCAAGAAAATAGAAAAATACCAAAGCTACCTGCATGCAGAGCAATGCCCTGAATGTGGCTTCTTTACCTTTAAGATTACTAGGGAAGAGGTAGAAGTTAAACCTACGCAAACCGAGTCAGGTGTGTTGCTGAAACATTATCAATGCGATTATTGCAACCACCGTGAGGCGCGCGAAATAAGGCTATCGGCATTGGCAAAGAACGTTGCTTGATTTCGATCTAAAAGATTTTTCAATGGCCCTGGCGGTACCGTCGGGGCTTTTTTGTTTTATTTGACGTTCATAAGCGCCCCGTGAACAACAGACCGGAAAATCCCATAGGCATATTTGACAGCGGTATTGGTGGCTTGACGGTTGCTCATGCCATCCGCACTTTGATGCCCCATGAACATATGGTTTACTTTGGGGATACAGCTCATCTTCCCTACGGCGACAAATCGGAGGCGGCCATTCAAGCTTACTCTGTCAAAATTGCCAACGTCCTTTTGCAAAAAGGATGCAAGGTGATCGTTATTGCTTGTCATTCGGCAAGTTCGGCTGCCTATGAGTTGCTGAAAGAATATGTACGCCACGAAGCTATTGTGGTTAACGTAATTGACCCGATGGTTGATTTCGTGGTCCGTCATTTCCCTTCAGGGCAGATAGGCCTTATTGGTACAAAACGCACCGTACAGTCGGATGTCTATACCAAGAAATTCCGCCATTCGGATAAAAAAATTGTTCTTAAGGCGCTGGCTACCCCGCTGCTGGCCCCCATGATCGAAGAGGGTTTTTTCAACAACCAGATCAGCAGGGAGATTGTGGCTCAATACCTGGCAGATCCTCATTTGGGCGCCCTGGACGCGTTGATCCTCGGCTGTACGCATTACCCCTTGATCAAAAAAGAGATTGAAGCTTACTACCATGGGCAAACTCAGGTTTTGGATTCGTCGGTGGTGGCAGCTCAGTCGTTGCATTCGGCGCTGGCTGAAAAGGGACTCCTTAACAATGTACCAAAACCCGAAAGTCATTTCTTTGTCTCAGACTACACCGAATCCTTTGAAGCCTCCACGCGCTTATTTTTTGGGGAAAATGTCCGTCTCGAAAGCCACCGCCTATGGAATTAACCTTTTATTGCAAACCAATTACATGTATGGAATTTGCCAATAGTTGCATTTTATCCATGCACTTTAATTGTATTTTTAACTTGCTTTGGTTGGGCAAAAACCAACGAATTAGTTGTCTTACAATTTGTTGCATTCTGAAAATGGCTTTATCGTGATGCTTCGTAGAACTGTCATATCCACTGTTTTCCTCTGTGCGTTGGCTTGCGCCACGAGGGCCCAAAACATCGATAGTCTTGAAAACAAGCTGAGGGGCACTCTCAGCGATTCACTCCGCATACGCGTGTTGCTAAATCTGGCCGATGATTATCGCTCGATTGATTTAAAGAAGACTTTTGGCTACGCCGAAAAGGCCGCTCGTCTCGCTGAAGATAAAAATTTGCGTTGGGGAAAAGCGGCAGCATATTTCGTCCTAGGAAGATTCCTTAACATCAGCGGTGACTTTAGGGCTTCGGCCAAATATTACGACCTCGCCCTGAACATCAATTTTCAGTTGAGAGACAGCATTCGAATGGCCAGGTGCTACAACAACCTTGGTCTTAACTACTACAACTTTGGGAAATACGACGAAGCCTATTTTTACTATACGCAAAGTTACAATCTGTCTTTCGCCAAAAAGGATTCTACCAGCATGGCCGTGGCGTTGCATAATATGGCCAGTGTTTTCAAAGAACTGGGACAGTACGATCGCGCTTTAGATTACTTGCATCATACACAAAGGATAAGTGATGCCATCAAAGATTACGAAGGGAAAGCCTACAACTACGACGAAATTGGTGACATCTACTTCCGGAGAGGGATGTATGATTCTGCCCTTCGTTCGCTACGGATTTCGCTGACGGTTGCCCGAGCGCTGAAGCTAAATCCCGACGATCTCGAAACAGAAACGTTACGCAAGATGGCCAAAACGTTCTTGAGCAAGGGAGATAATGTCAGTGCTCTCGCTTACTACGATACCGCCTATGCCATCTACAAGAAATCAGACAACGACTACGGATTGGCTCAGGTTGACCTAGGCAGAGGAAAAGTATACATCAAAGAAAAAAAATTCGCTCTCGCGATAAAACTTTTGGAGGGCAGCGTTGCCATCGCGCGGCAAACCAATTCATGGTCACTTGAAATCGAGTGCTATGAAAATCTCGCGTCGCTCTACGAACAACAAGGAGATTTCAAAACATCACTGGGATATTACAAGCAATACAAGCAGTTGGAAGACAGCCTCTTCAGCCAAGGTATGCAGGCTAAGCTTTTGCAGGATCAAGTGAGATTCGAGACTGCTTCGAAGGAAGATCAAATCAAGACGTTGACGCGGTTGGAAGAGCTGAGCAAGGACGAATTGAAAAAACAGAGTTTGGTGCGTAATATCTTGGTAGTTGTAGTGGCCCTTACCGTTATTTTGCTATTCAATGTTTATCGCAGCGGGCAACGCCGAATTCGGATCAACCGGCTGTTGATGGAACATCAAGAAGAAGTGAAAAGACGCAGCAAAGAGCTCGAGCAGTTGAATGAAGTGAAAGACAAATTCTTTTCAATCATTTCGCATGACTTACGCTCACCAATGAATGCACTGTCTGCCATTTTGGATTTGATGGACAACGACAAAATCAAGCCGGAGGAATTCAAACGGCTGAACAAAGAACTGCGCAAGCAATTCGATCACACCAAGACCTTGATCAACAATTTGCTGGATTGGGCTCTTCTGCAAATGGATAAACTGAAGCTGCAGCCTGAAAAATTTGATCTTAAAAAACTGGTGGACGAGAATTTCACCATGCTCGGGTCGTTGCATTTAAAGGAAGTCAACACCATCAATCGTGTCTCACCCGAAACATTCGCCTTCGGGGACATGAATATGGTGAACTTGGTGGTAAGGAATCTGGTGCTCAATGGCATCAAATTCACGGACAACGGCGGATCAATCGAAGTCGACGCCCGTTCCGATGGAAATGAATTGGTTGTGTCAGTCAAAGACACGGGCATTGGCATAAGTTCTGACATTCAAAAAATCCTGTTCGACAAAACCGCGGGCTACACTACACGCGGCACCGCCAACGAGAAGGGGACCGGCCTGGGTTTAATTCTATGCAAAGAGTTTGTGGAAAAAAATGGCGGACGAATCTGGCTGGAAAGTGAAGTGGGTAAAGGGAGCACCTTCTACTTCACAGTAAAGAAAGGTTGAAATCACACTCACGGTGCCAAACGGACTACGATCCCGTCGATCTCTTCCGTTATTCTAATCTGGCAACCTAACCGGCTGTTGTCTTTCACATGGAAAGCTTGATCGAGCATCGCGAGTTCTGCGTCGCTTTGCTCAGGCAGCTCCGTCTCCGACTCCAGATAAACTTGACATGATGCACACAAGGCCATCCCACCGCACGTGCCTTCCACCGGTAATTCATGCGCTTTGCATATCTCCATCATGTTCATGTTCATGTCGGTGGGTGCGTCCAGCAAATGCGGCTTGCCTTCACGATCAATCACCGTTACTTTAATCATGTTCTCCATCAGAATCCGCTTACGCCGTTTACGGTGGTGTACTTCAAAACGTTCTTTTTATTTGGATGGATCTTCGCAAAGGCAGCTTGCACCGCCAACGTTCCTTCATGAAATCCGCATAGGATCAATTTCAATTTTCCTTGGTAGGTGTTAATGTCTCCTACGGCAAAAACACCTCTACGGCTGGTTGAATAATCGAGTGTGTTCACTTTCACTGCGTTCTTCTCGATCTCCAAACCCCAGTCCGCAATGGGGCCAAGACTAGGGGTCAATCCGAACAGCGGAACAAAGTGATCGGTTTCCTTCACCATGTCTCCAAGGTTGGTATGCTTGATCAAGACCGAACCCACGTGACCATCTCCATTTGGATTTATTCCGACCACTTCCGATTCTGTAATTAATTCGATCTTACCCGCATTGGCCATATCCATTACTTTCTGAACTGAATCAAGATGCCCTCGGAAAGAAGTTCTGCGATGAACCAGCGCCAAGCTTTTCACAATTTTGTTTTCCATTAAGTAAATGGTCCAGTCCAAAGCAGAGTCGCCACCGCCGGAGATCACCACTCTTTTGTTTCTATAGAGTTCGGGGTCACGCACAATATATTCCACTCCCTTGTCTTCAAATTTTTCGAGGTTCTCTATCGGTGGCTTTCTTGGTTCAAAGACACCGAGTCCACCCGCAATGATGACGGTGGGAGCCTTATGTTTTGTGCCTTTGTTTGTAGTAACAATAAAGTGATTATCGATTTCTTCCAACGTTTGAGCTGTTTCACCTAGAGTGAAACCCGGCTTGAATACTTCGCAC
>Ga0310811_10005114_pt1 | contig 16540 bp, 14 predicted proteins | sample YCmetagenome_FD_207642 | JGI IMG/M metagenome (GOLD analysis project Ga0310811, IMG submission 207642) | Soil microbial communities from experimental microcosm in Duke University, North Carolina, United States - YC | ecosystem: Engineered > Artificial ecosystem > Soil microcosm > Unclassified ...
TTGTGCGCGACCACCTCGATGCGCGCGCCGCAGGAATCGCCGCTCTTGCGCAACTCATCCATGTACGCTTCGAGTTGCGGGATGATGTCCGCATTGGCGGCGAAGAATGGGTTCTCGCCGACGTGCTCCCAGCTCTGGAATGGAATCGCGATCTCGCCGAGCTGGCTCATGCAGCCCTCGAAGGTCGTGCCGTATTGCTGCTTCAGCCATTTTTTTGCGATCGCCGCGGCGCCGACCACCGGCGCCGTCAGCCGTGCCGACGAACGGCCGCCGCCGCGCGGATCGCGGATGCCGTATTTGTGCCAGTAGGTGTAATCGGCGTGGCCGGGGCGGAAGGTTTCCGCGATATTGCCGTAATCCTTGCTGCGCTGGTCTTCGTTGCGGATCAACAGCGCGATCGGCGTGCCGGTGGTCTTGCCTTCATAGACGCCCGACAGGATTTCCACCGTATCCGATTCCTGCCTTTGCGTCACATGGCGCGAGGTGCCGGGCTTGCGGCGATCCAGTTCGGGCTGGATGTCGGATTCCGACAACGGCATGCCGGGCGGGCAACCGTCGATCACGCAGCCGATCGCGGGGCCGTGCGACTCGCCAAACGTCGTCACGGTAAACAGGGTTCCAAAGGTATTGCCGGCCATTGTTGATATTTTGCGAACGAGATAAAGCAGCCATTCTACCAGTGCGCGGAAAGCAACTACCCGCCCGAAAAGCATTGCCTGATACCTTGTGGATGGGCAATATATGGCCTTTCCAGAATATTTGATCTCGGAGACAGCTCCTGATGAGCGATTCGGTTACCCCGAGCGGAGACGACCTTGTATTTCTGGATGAGACGGCGCGCGCGCCAGGCGACAACAAGATCGCCCGCGACGACGTCTGGCTCGTCATGATCATCGACGACGATGCCGATGTACATTCCGCGACGACGTTTGCGTTGGGCAATGTCGAAATACAGAACCGACCGCTGGCATTCTTGCATGCCTATTCTGCGCAGCAGGCGCGCGACATCCTGGCGGAACAGCCCGATGTCGCCGTCATCCTGCTGGATGTCGTCATGGAACAGCAGGACGAAGGCCTGCAACTGGTGCATTACATCCGCAATGTTCTGCATCGCTCCGAAGTGCGCATCATCCTGCGCACCGGCCAGCCCGGCTACGCGCCCGAGATCGACGCGATCCGCCAGTACGACATCAACGACTACAAGACCAAGTCGGAGCTGACCCGCATCAAGCTGTATACGGTGGTGACCGCGGCGATCCGTTCCTACGAACAAATCTGCGCGATCAATGCCAGCAGCCGCGGCCTCGACCTGATCCTGAAGGCCAGCACCGAGTTGATGACCCAGCAGTCGCTGGAAGAATTCACGACCGGCGTCATCGCGCAACTCGCCCGCCTGCTGGACATCGAAAACAACGGCCTGCTGTGCGTGCAGGAATATCTGCACAACCAGGAGACCGAATTATTCGTGGTGGCCGCCACCGGCGACTATCGCGACTTGCTCAATCTGCCGGTCTCGTCGCTGGCTGAAAAACAGATCGGCGACGCCCTGAGCTGCGCGCTGCACGAGCACCGCAACGTCTACGGCCGCGATTTCGTCGCACTGCATTTCACCGGCAATGCCTCGCGCAACTTCGCCGCCTACCTGCGTACCGAACATCCGATCGGGCCGATCGAATTACGGTTGCTGGAAGTGTTCTGCAAAAACATTTCGGTCGGCCTGGCCAACATCATGCTGGTCACGCATCTGCACAATTCCGCGTTCTACGATTCGCTGACCAAGCTGCCGAACCGCACGCGGCTGAAGGAAATCATCGACGACAGCCTGCTGTCGGCCAAGCACCGGCCGGTCACGCTGGCGCTGGTGGATATCGATCACTTTGCGGAAACCAACGACACGCTGGGCCATCAATTCGGCGACCTGCTGCTGCTCGCGGTCGCCTCGCGCCTGCAATCGCGGCTCGGCGACCGGCTGATCGTGGCGCGCGTCAGCGGCGACACCTTTGGCGTGATGGGCGACGACAGCCAGGTCAACCCGGCCACCATCCTGACGCAGTTCGAACGGCCCTTCAATATCGACGGCCAGGACGTGCAGTTGTCCGCCACCGTCGGCCTGGTGCGCCTGTCGGAACACAAGGGCCGCGGCGTGGAAGCGCTGAAGAATGCGCATATCGCGCTGAAGCGCGCCAAGCTGCAGCAGCGCACCGGCCACTTCTACTTTTCGCAGAGCATGGGCGTCGATATACGCGAGCGCGTCAACATGATGCATGCCTTGCGCGCCGCGTTCGAAGAAAAGCGCCTGTTCCTCGCCTATCAACCGCAGGTCGATCTGGCGACGCGCGCGCCGGTCGGCGCCGAAGCGCTGCTGCGCTGGACGCTGGAAGACGGCACGCCGATCAGCCCGGCGCGCTTCATCCCGATTGCCGAATATTCCGGCCTCATCATCGAAATGGGCGAATGGGTATTGCGGCAGGCCTGCCAGGAACTGGTGCGCATCCATGCCTCGGGCTTTACCAATTTCATGATGTCGGTAAACGTCTCGCAGGTGCAGTTCCGTCATCCGCATTTCCTGACGATGCTGCGCAACACGCTGAGCGATACGCGGGCGCCGGCGCATTTCATCGAACTGGAAATCACCGAATCGATGGCGATGGAAGAGCCCGAAGCGCTGATCAAGCTGCTCGACCAGATTACCGAAACCGGCGTCAGCATCGCGATCGACGATTTCGGCACCGGCTTCTCTTCGCTCAGCCATCTGCAGAAACTGAGCGTCGACCGCCTCAAGATCGACCGCTCCTTCGTCACCGAAATCACCGATTCGTCGCGCGGCAGCAGCATCGCCGAAATGATCATCCAGCTCGGCCGCAACATGGAGCTCGACATCATTGCCGAAGGCGTCGAGGATGAACGGCAGGCGAGCATCCTGACCGATCTCGGTTGCCCGATGGGCCAGGGCTACCTGTTCGCCAAACCGATGCCGGCCGATGCGCTGCATCTCTGGCTGCTGCAGCATGCGCAACACTGATCTGCAGCCTCCCGCGCTTTTCCGCCTGCATGTGCAGGCTCTGCACTAAGCGCTGCCGTCATGAAAAACAACCTGCTCACCCTGCGCCGTTCCATCGTGCTGGCAGTGGTGAGCGGGCTGCTGATTCCCGCCCTGCTGATCAACGGCTACGGATGGTACAAGACCTACCGCACGGATGTGCAGCAAGCTGCGGTGCGTCTGGCCGAACAAAATGCGATCGCCCTCGCCAATGGCGTGGCGGCCTACATGGCGAACGGCAATCGCGACGCCGTGTCCGCGATGATCGACGGCGCCTTGTGGCGCAATGAGGATCTGGTCGGCATCACGGTAATCGACAAGGATCGAAGCATGTTCGCCGCCGGCGAACGGCGGCAGCGCCGCACTGCGCATCCGGTCGAAGCGGAAACCGCAATCTATTACGCTGGCCAGGCGATCGGCCGCGTACGCGTTGAAATGAGCAGCTCGCACCTGCAGCAACTGATGTTCGACAGCCTGCAGCACCAGGGCCTGGCGCTGGCCATGCAGATTGCGCTGTCGATCCTGCTGGTTCTGCTGTTGCTGCACAGACGGGTGATCCGGCCGCTGCAGCGATTGAATACCCACATGACCGAGCTGACGCAACATCGCCTGGACCAGCCAATCACCTGGCAGCGCATGGATGAAATCGGCCAGTTGGCGCAGGGGCTGGAAGCGACCCGCCTCAGCCTGCGCAATCTGGTCGGCTCCTTCGACCAGACGCATCGCGCGCTGCTCAGCGACATCGAACAGCGCGCGCATATCGAGGTCGAGCTGTACAAGCGCGAGGCGCATTTCCGCGTGCTGTTCGAACAAAGCCCGCTCGCCATCATCGAGTGGAATGAAAAGCACGAAGTAGTCGAATGGAACGCCGCGGCCCGACGCCTGTTCGGTTATCGCCGCGAGCAGGCGCTGGGACGTCACGCCCGTTTTCTATCCTGCGGCAAGCAGCGCGGACTCGATATCCTGATGCAGCACGCCAGCGCACAGACGGAACCGCTGTGCGGCATACAGGACAACCGGACGGCGGATGGCCGCCTCATCAGTTGCGAATGGCATTTCAGTTGCTTTCGCGATGAGCATCACGCGGCCAGCCGACTGCTGTCGACTGTCGCCGATGTTTCTGAAAAAAGACAAACGGCCGACGCGCTGCGGCTGGCCGAAGCCAAGTTTGCCGGCGCCTTCCGCTGCAACCCGGATTCGCTCTCGATTGCGCGCCTCGGCGACGGCGTACTGATCGACGCCAATGAAGCCTTCGAAAACATCATGGGCTATACGCGCAGCGAATGGCAGGGAAAAAGCGCGCTGCAACTGCGCATCTGGTTTTATCCGAAGGAGCGCGAGCAACTGTTCCGCCGCTTGCAACGCGAGCAGACGGTGCACGATTTTTCGTGGAGCCTGCGCCGCAAGAACGGCGACATTCGCAACTGCCTGATCAGCGCCGCCATCTTCACGGTCGACGAGGAACGCTATGTGCTGGCCGTGGTGCGCGATGTCACCAGCCAGCGCCTGATGGAAGACCAGAAAGCGGAAGCCGACCACGCGCTGCTGCGGCTGGCGCAGGGCACGCGCGGCGTGGCCGGCGAATCCTTCTTCGAATCGCTGGTCAACGATCTTGCCTCCGCCTTGCGCACCGATGGCGCGCTGATCGGCCTCTGTCCGCCCGGCGAACCGCATCGCATGCGGGCGCTGGCATCGCACATGCACGGCGAGCTGGTCGACGATCTTGAATACGCCATCCCCGGCACGCCGCACGAACGCACGCTGGACAGCGGCCTGTGCGTGTTTGCCACCGATGTCCAGGCCTTGTTCCCGCAAGACAGCGTGCTGCGCGAACAAGGCTGGGACAGTTACGCCGGCGCGCCCTTGTACGACGTCAACGGCAATGCAATCGGCGTACTGGCGGTCATGCATACGCGGCCGCTGCACAACCAGGATCTGGTGCGTTCGCTGCTGCAGGTTTTCAGCGAACGCGCGGCCGCCGAACTGGAACGCCAGCACGCGGAAGAGGAATTGCGCATCAGCGAGCAGCGCTTCGCCGCCATTTTCCATTCGACGCCGGTGCCGATGTTCGTCACCCAGATCAGCAGCGGCAATGTGATCAAGGATGCCAACGCCGCCTTCGAACGACTGTTCCTGCGGCCGCGCGCCACCGTGCTCGGCATGAACACGCGCGAGCTGGCGATGTATTGCAATCCGGAAGACCGCGAAATGCTGCTGCAGCAATTGAAGACGAAAGGCGAGATCGCGGCGCAACGCGAAGTATGGATGCTGCGCAGCGACGGCAGCAAATTGCTGATTCATTTTTCCGGCCACATCTTCCAGCTGGAAGGCGAACAGTTCGGCATCCTCGCCTGCCAGGACGTGACGGAAAAGCGCCTGATCGAGCAGGAGATTCGCGAACTCAATGCCACGCTGGAAGACCGCGTGGTCGAGCGCACCGAAGAATTGCAGCAGGCCAATCAGGAACTGGAAACCACGCTGGACGCGCTGAACCAGGCGCACGAAGAACTGGTCAACAGCGAAAAACTGGCGGCGCTGGGCGCGCTGGTGGCCGGCATCTCGCATGAGCTCAATACACCAATCGGCAACAGCCTGATGGTCGCCAGCACGCTCAACGACCAGACCGCGACGCTGACCGGCGACTATCGCGATCAAAAGGGCATCAAGCGTTCGACGCTGGAAAGCTATCTGAACGACGTCGGCCAGGCCAGCGACATCCTGGTGCGCAACCTGCATCGCGCGGCCGATCTGGTCAACAGCTTCAAGCAGGTCGCGATCGACCAGACCAGCTCGCAGCGCCGCAGCTTCTCCCTGGCGGAAGTCGTCGGTGAAATCCTGCTGACGCTATGGCCGGTCATCCGCAAGAGCCCGTTCAACATCGAGCAGAGCATTCCCGGCGACCTGAACTTCGACAGCTATCCCGGCCCGCTCGGACAGGTGCTGACCAACCTGATCAACAATGCGCTGCTGCACGGCTTCGAAGGCCGCGACCAGGGCACAGTCGTCATCGCCGCCAGCGAAAACGACGACGGCCTGATCGAACTGAGCGTCAGCGACGACGGCATCGGCATTCCCGCATCCCACCTGAATCGCATCTTCGATCCCTTCTTCACCACCAAGCTCGGCGCCGGCGGTTCGGGCCTCGGATTGAACATCACGCACAATGTCGTGACCGGCATACTCGGTGGCCGCGTACGCGTGCAAAGCGCAGTCGGCGTCGGCACCACCTTCACGCTGATCCTGCCCAAAATCGCGCCGCACAAGGCCGGCGACGACGCGCCGCTGCACCCCTGAAGTAAGCGCTTCAGCGCGCCCTCATTCGACGCCGGTCGAGGTGCCGCGCCGCGTGACCCAGAGACAGAAACGCTGCCAGAACTCCGGCATCGCAAGGAACAGGCACAGCGCCACCAGCGCATTGAGCAGCGCCGTGATCATGAAAAGCTGCGGAATGCTGAAACCCGCCTTCAACAGCAGCATGCCGGCCAGCGCCGCGCCGACCATGAACAGCGCGTTCAGGATATTGACGCCGGCGATCGTGCGCGACACATGCAGACGGTCGCAGCGGGTCTGGATCACCGCAAACAGCGGCACGATATAGAAACCGCCGAATGCGCCGATCAGCAGGCAATCGAGCAGAATGCGCATGCCGCCCGCCTGCTGCAAGAAACCCAGCGCATCGACCGCATGCACGCCGGCATACGCAACACTCGCCGCATACAGATCGAAGCCGAATACCGTCAGGCCGATCGCGCCGAACGGCACCAGCCCGATTTCAATCTGGTGTCCGGACAGCCGCTCGCACAGCAGCGAGCCGACACCGATGCCGAGCGAAAACAGCGTCAACAGCAGCACGAATACGCTGTGATCGCCGTGCAGCGTTTCCTTCGCATACAGCGGGAATTGCGCCAGCACGATGGCGCCGTAGAACCAGAACCACGAATTGGCCAGCATCGAGACGAACACCGGCCGATTGCGGCTGGAGAAGCGGATATTGCGCAGCGATTCGGTGACGATGTTCCAGCGCACCGTCAAATCCGGCGCAGGCGCAGGCAGATGCGGAATGGCGCGGCTGCACAACCAGCCGATCAGCGCGATCGCCAATGTGCCGCCGGCGACCAGCCCGATTCCCCAGGGCTGGTGCGATACCAGCACCGCGCCCAGCACTTCGCCGAGCAGGATGCCGACGAAAGTGCCCATCTCCACCACGCCGTTACCGCCGATCAATTCATCGCGCGCCAGCGTTTGCGGCAGATACGCGTACTTGACCGGACCGAACAGCGTCGAATGCAGGCCCATGCCGACCACTGCCGCGATCAGCAGCCACAGATCGCGCATCCACCAGCCGCAGGCGGCGACCAGCATGATCGCGATTTCCAGCAGCTTGATCAAACGGATGAAGCGCGATTTCTCGAACTTGTCGGCCAATTGCCCAGCCAGCGCGGAGAACAGCACGAACGGCAGGATGAACAGTCCGGGGATCAGGTTGTTCAGCATGCCGCGATCGATCGAGGTCCAGTTCAGCGCATCGAAGGTCAGCGCCGTCAGCAGCGCGGTCTTGAAGACGTTGTCGTTCAGCGCGCCGCAAAACTGCGTCCAGAAAAACGGCGCGAAGCGACGCTGGCTGAAAAGGGAAAACTGGCTGGGTCGGCGCATGACGGATCCGGACGAGAGAAAGGGAACATGGCGCCTGCAGCCGCGCCATGCCGAGCCACCGGATTGTAAGGCGCGCGCCGGAAATAGAAAACTGCGAGGGAACTGCGAGAAAAGCCGCGCATGAACAGAGGTTCACGCGCGGCTTGAAGGAGAAACCATCAGGAGAGACTATTCACCCTGCTCGACCGCCATCAGCGGCTGATCCTGGATATAGGATTTCAGCATCTGATTTTCAAAACTTTGCGCCTCGAGGATGGCCTTTGCCACGTCGTAGAAGGAAATCACGCCGACCAGATTCTGCTGGTCCAGCACCGGCACGTAACGCGCATGGTGGTCCAGCATCAGGCGCCGCACGTCGTCCACCTCGGTCTGGCAACTGATCGTCATCGGCGCCGTGTCCATGTGCTGACGCACGCTGCCGCTGCCCACCGCGCCGCCGTTGGCTTGAAGGGTCGCCATGACTTCGCGGAAAGTCAGCATGCCGATCAGCTTGCCGCCTTCCATCACGACCAGCGAACCGATATCCTTTTCGGCCATCGCATTGATGGCGTCGCGCATCGGGCTGTCCGGTGTCACCGTGAACAGGATATTGCCCTTGACCTTGAGTATTTCGGATACTTTCATGGCGCCGTCCCCTCGTTATGGTTATCGGATGTTTCAATGTAGTGCACTGCCTGCAAAAAATCCACGAATGTTTTGCTAGGACCGCACAGTGCAGTGAAATATCCACGACGCAGGAAAATTTTCGCGATTCCGCGATCCGCAATCGGCACGCAGAATGCGCAATGCTGGCGGGAAAGGCGGCGTCCGATTCGGGTTGCATACCGATCTGTCGCGTACTACCCTGAATGCACAGTCTCTATCGTTTCGCGAGGAGGATGATCATGAGTGCCCTGACCGAAAAAACCACGCACGGCAGCGGCCAGTCGTTTGCCGCCTTTTACGCCCGCTATCTGACCGAACATGCCGATCGCCATTCGCGGCAATTGCACTTCCTGGGATCGACGCTGGCGCTCGTGTTCATGGCGATGTTCCTGCTGACCGCGAATGCATGGTGGCTGCTGGCTGCCGTGGTCGCGTTCTACGGTTTCTCGTGGAGCGGCCATTTCCTGTTCGAGAAAAACTGGCCGCGCTCGTTCCGGCAGCCGTTGTATGCGTTCGCCAGCGCCTGGCTGCTGTACTGGCAGATGCTGACCGGACAGGTGTCGTTCTAGGCCGGCGTGTTGAAATACTCGGCCAGCGTCTGGTCGAGACCGTGTTCGACCGCGCTTTCGACCTGTTGCGCCAGCGCCTGGTTGTGGCTTGATGCATCGAACACGAACATGCGGTAGACGTCGGCCAGCCTGATCTTTTGCGGATGGGCCAGCAGCGTCCAGCGGTCCAGCCCGTCGGTGATGCGCTTGCCCCACTGCATGCGTTTCGGACCATCGGACTGGATGCGTCCGACCCAGCCCGCCTCCACCATTTTCTCCAGCAGCGTTTCGGCCTCGTCGAAGCCGAGGCGCGTTCTGGCACGGATGATCTGCGTATTAACCACCGCGCTCTGCTGCGCGCTGCGCGCGTCGAACAGCACCGCCAGCAGTGCCATCGCATCGACAAACGCACTGCCGGGCTGCGGCACATGCCACCAGCGCTCGTATTTGACGATGGGCAGTGCGGCCGTCACCACTGCGCCGCCGAGCGTGATCAGCCAGCCGAGATAAATCCACACCAGAAAAATCGGAAACGCCGCCACCGCGCCATACACCACGGTATAAGTCGGCACCTTGACCACGAATACCGCGAACAGGCGCTTGACGATCTCGAACGCGATCGCCGCCAGCAAGCCGCCGCACAGCGCATCGCGCCATTCGACCAGCCGGTTCGGCACCACGATGTACATCGCGGTGAAGGCGAAGGTGCTCAACAGGATCGACACCAGCGAGAAAAACACGGCGCCGAGAAAGGGCACGTGGCGCACCACGCCATTGGTTGCGGTAAACAGGTAGGACGTCAGCGAAATCGAGACGCCGATCAGCAGCGGACCCAGCGTCACGAGCGCCCAGTAGACCAGGATGCGCTGCGTGATCGGCCGCCGCGTCTTGACGCGCCAGATCTGGTTGAACACGCGGTCGATCATCAGCATCATCATGACGGCGGTGACGATCAGCGCAACCGCGCCGAGCGCCGACAGGCGCGTTGCCTTCGACGAGAACTGCGTCAGATAACCGAGTATCGTATTGGCGATCCCCTTCGGCATCAGGTTCTGCACGAAGTAGGCTTCCAGCGACGCGCGGAAGGTATTGAAGAGCGGGAAGGTCGTAAAGATCGCCAGCGCAATGGTGAGGATCGGCACCAGCGCCAGCACGGTGGTGAAGGTCAGGCTGCCCGCCACCTGCGGCAACTGCTCCTCGTCCAGACGGCGTGCGGCAAAGCGGCACAGATCGCGCACCTGCGGCCAGGACAGTTCCCGGGTGAACGGCAAAATGAAAGGCTTCATGCAATAGTCGGAGCGACGTTTTTTATCAAAGCCTGCGTAAAGGCAGACCACGCTGTTTCAGCATGAAAGACTGAACGGCCAGTCGATGGAAAGGCCGATTAAAAAGCTGACAAGCGCCCTATAATACCAAGCATGAATACTCCGCTGCTCCCCATTCTCGTTCTCTACTATTCGCGTCACGGCGCCACGCGCAAGCTGGCCGAATTCATCGGCCAGGGTATCGACAGCGTTGCCGGCTGCGAGGCGCGCCTGCGCACCGTGCCGGCGGTTTCCACCGTGACCGAAGCGACGGAGCCGGATGTACCCGGCAATGGCGCGCCGTATGTCGAGTTGCGCGACCTGGAAGAATGCGCCGCTCTTGCGCTCGGCTCCCCTACCCGCTTCGGCAATATGGCCGCGCCGATGAAGTATTTCCTCGACGGCACCGCCTCGCAATGGCTGTCGGGCGCGCTGGCCGGCAAACCGGCGTGCCTGTTTACATCGACCGGCAGCCTGCACGGCGGACAGGAATCGACGCTGCTGTCGATGATGCTGCCGCTGCTGCACCACGGCATGCTGATCCTCGGCCTGCCGTACACGCAGCCGGAACTGATGACCACCGCCAGCGGCGGCACGCCCTACGGCGCTTCGCATTGGTCCGGCGTCAATGGCATGCAACCGGTCTCGGACGAATCGCGTGCGCTGGCGATCGCGCTCGGCCAGCGTCTGGCGCACACCGCTCTCAAGCTGCGCGCCGCCTGATGAACGAAAGCCGCCAGCGCATGCTGCATACCGGCGCGACGCTCGCACTGATCGCACTCATCGCATTGAGCATTGCATGGGAAATGGCGTTGGCGCCGCTGCGGCCGAACGGCTCCTGGCTGGTGCTGAAAGTCGTGCCGCTGCTGCTGCCGCTGCGCGGCGTGTGGAAGCGCGACCTGTACACGATGCAATGGTCGTCGATGCTGATCCTGCTGTATTTTGCGGAAGGCATCGTGCGCGGCATGAGCGATCCGGGCCTGTCGTCGACACTGGGCTGGATCGAAACCGGATTGACCGTGGTCTTCTTCCTTTGCATCGTGCTCTTTGTGCGTCCCTACAAGCGGGCGGCCAAGGCGCTTGCCAGGAAGGCACTGCAGAAAGCGGCTGAATGAGCGGCTTTCTCGACGACTGCCGCCGCGTGGTCGGCGCCTCGCGCGTACTGACCGACAGCGCCGATACCGATCCCTATCTGACCGACCGACGCCGCCGCCACACCGGCAAGGCGCTGGCCGTGGTGCAACCGGCCTCCACCGAAGAAGTCGCGGCGATCGTCCGCCTGTGCAATACACACCTGGTTCCGATCGTGCCGCAGGGCGGCAACACCGGCCTGGTGCTCGGCAGCGTGCCGGACGACAGCGGCACCGCCATCGTGCTGTCGCTGGCGCGCATGCACCGTATTCGCAAGGTGGACGCACTCAACAATACGCTGACTGCGGAAGCCGGCTGCATCCTGCAGCGCGTGCAACAAGCCGCGAGCGAGGCGCATCGTTTGTTTCCGCTGTCGCTGGCCGCCGAAGGCAGTTGCACGATCGGCGGCAATCTCGCATCGAACGCCGGCGGCACCGCGGTTCTGCGCTATGGCAATGCACGCGAGCTGTGTCTGGGACTGGAAGTCGTCACGCCGCAAGGCGACATCTGGGACGGCCTGCGCGGCTTGCGCAAGGACAATACCGGCTACGATTTGCGCGATCTCTATATCGGCGCCGAGGGCACGCTGGGCATCATCACCGCCGCCGTGCTGAAACTGTTTCCGCAGCCGAAGGCGCAGACCACGGCGCTGCTCGCACTGGATTCCCCGGAACACGCCTTGCACCTGCTGGCGCTGGCGCAGATGCAATGCGACACGGCGCTGACCGGTTTCGAACTGATGTCCGACTATTGCCTGCAACTGGTGCGGCGGCATTTTTCGCAATCGGTATTTCCATTCGCGAACGCGCATGCGCAATATGTGCTGCTGGAACTGTCCGATACCGAATCGCCAGAGCACGCAAACGCGACCATCGAGAAGCTGGTGCAGGACGCGCTCGAACAAAAGCTGATCCAGGACGCCGTCATCGCCACCTCGCTGACGCAATCGCAAGCCTTGTGGGATCTGCGCGAAGCGATCCCGCTGGCGCAGGCGGCGGAAGGCCAGAACATCAAGCACGACGTCTCTCTGCCGATTTCGGCAATAGCCGCGTTCATCCGCGACACCGACCGCCTGCTGCAGGATGCCTTTCCCGGCGTGCAAGCGGTCGTCTTCGGTCATCTCGGCGACGGCAACCTGCATTACAACCTGGCGCCGCCGACGCATGAAGACGCGCAATCCTTTTTGGCGAAGCAGGCCGCCATCAACCGCATCGTGCATGACGAGGTGCACCGCTTCGGCGGATCGATTTCTGCCGAACACGGTTTGGGTGTCTTGAAACGCGAGGAAATCCTGCGCTATAAATCAGTGGTCGAAATGAACCTGATGCGCAGCGTCAAGCGCGCGCTCGATCCGCTCAACCTGATGAATCCCGGCAAGCTCGTTTAATTCACCGTCGAAAGGTCTTATGCACAAGCCATATTCGATTCTGTCTATGCTCGCGCTGCTGGCGCTCTCTTCGCCGGCGTGGGCTGTCTACAAGTGCGAGGCCGCTGGCAAGACCGTCTACAGCGACGCGCCCTGCCATGACATCGGCGCCCACGAGCAGGAAATCCGCCTCGCGCCGACAGGCGCCGATCCGCAAGACGCACAGTTACGCCTGCAACAGGACAAGAAAGAATTGCAGCGTCTGGAAAACGCACGCAGGAAACAGGAAGCCGCCGACGAGAAAGCGCAGCAGCGCGCGCGCAAGACGCAACAGGCGCATGCAAAGAAATGCGGTGAACTGGCGCTGCGCGTGAAGTGGGCACGCGAGGATGCCGATAGCGCGAGCGGCAGGACGCGCGACAAGGCGCAGCGCACGCTGCGCCGCGCGGAAGAAAAGCAACGGCTGGCCTGCGATGCGCCATCCTGAAACCGGTTCCGGCAATAAAAAAGGAGAACCGCGGTTCTCCTTCCATTTGTTGCTGCCGTTCGCCTCAATTGAAGCAACCGATCGTCAATTCGACTTGCGGTTCGCCTTGCTCGACATGACGCAGCGCCATCGCGTGTATGGCTTGCTGATGGTCGAGAAACGCATCAAGCAGTTTTTCTCTCGATGCCTCGATATCGCTGGAAGAAATCTTGCGCAGCGCGGCGGCCGAGATGGTAGCGGGGATCGGATGGCCTTCGTACGAGACAGCAAATTGAACAGCATTCAGATCTTCAGTTACTGAAACATTGGTCATGATGAACTCCAAAAGGTCGGTAGCAATTGTTCGAACAAATTATCAATGAAAGTCGTCTTCCTCTGTGCCGCAACCTTGTGTAGGAATCGAAGCAATACATTACGGAAACCCATTGCGTTGAGCCACAGATATCAAACAACCAACTCAACAGTTCCTTGAGTCGCAAGCACCGGAAGAAGTTCGTTCAAATAATTAAAAATGCGGAAATTCATTTTTGTCACGCTAATCGGGCCAGACGACATCGCAGCGTTCCTCATTCCCACCAATATGGAAATCCTTCATGCTTAACTGGCTCTGGCTTGGTTTTTTTATCGTGGCCGGCTGCAGCGCCGTCGGCCGCTGGCTGATCGGCGGCGATCCTGGCGTGTTCGCCGCAATGGTGGAAAGCCTGTTCGCGATGGCCAAGCTATCGGTCGATGTCATGCTGCTGCTGTTCGGCACCCTGACCTTGTGGCTCGGCTTTTTGCGTATCGCGGAAAAGGCCGGCATCGTCGACGTACTTGCACGCATGCTGGCGCCGCTGTTCCGGCGCCTGATGCCGGAAATTCCTGCCGGACATCCTGCGCTCGGCTTGATTACGCTCAACTTCACGGCGAATGCGCTTGGCCTCGACAATGCCGCAACGCCAATCGGTCTGAAGGCGATGCGTGCGCTGCAGGAATTGAACCCGCGTCCGGACACGGCCAGCAATGCGCAAATCCTGTTTCTCGTGATGAACGCATCATCACTGACGCTGCTGCCGGTTTCGATCTTCATGTATCGCGCGCAGCAAGGCGCACATGATCCGACCCTGGTTTTCCTCCCTATCCTGCTGGCGACCACGGCGTCGTCGCTGGCTGGCTTGCTGGCGGTCGCCCTGATGCAGCGGCTCAAGTTGTGGGACCCGGTGGTGCTGGCCTGGCTGGGCAGCGGCGCGCTGCTGTTCGGTGGCTTCCTCGCGATGCTGGCCAGCCTGTCGAGCGCGGCGCTGGCCTCGCTTTCCTCGCTGCTCGGCAACCTGACGCTTTTTTCGCTGATCCTGCTGTTCCTGTTGATCGGCTGGCGCAAGCGCGTGCCGGTTTACGAATCGTTTATCGAAGGCGCGAAGGAAGGCTTCGAGGTGACGAAAAACCTGCTGCCGTATCTGGTGGCCATGTTGTGCGCGGTCGGGGTTTTGCGCGCTTCCGGCGCACTCGACATGGTGCTGGCCGCACTGCGTTTCGCAGTCGAATGGCTGGGATGGGACGGGCGCTTCGTCGATGCGCTGCCGACGGCGCTGGTTAAACCGTTTTCCGGCAGCGCCGCGCGCGCGATGCTGATCGAAACCATGCAAGCGAAAGGCGTCGACAGTTTTCCCGCGCTGGTCGCCGCCACGGTACAGGGCAGCACGGAAACCACCTTTTATGTGCTGGCCGTCTATTTCGGCGCAGTCGGCATCCAGCGCGCGCGCCATGCAGTCGGTTGCGCACTCGCAGCCGACCTGGCCGGCGTGATCGCATCGATTGCGGTGTGCTATTGGTTCTTTGGGTGAGCGCTTGAATAGCGCATCTTTAATTGAATAGCGCAAAGCTAGTAAGCGCTATCGTTAAGAATATTCATGATGGCCTGCCCAGCACGATTCGAACGTGCGACCTACGGCTTAGAAGGCCGTTGCTCTATCCAACTGAGCTATGGGCAGTATGAAACAGCGAGATGAAACAGGCCGTTGCCCGCACGTCGGCTTGACAAGGTGCTGCATTATGCCGCGTTTGCGACCCCGTTTCAATGCGAGGGAGAATGCATCGCGTTCATCTGCGCGCGAATGCTATAAGAGACGTGCTTACTTTCGGATCTGATCGACGATCGCGTAGCCGCGCGACAGGCCGGCCGCCAGCGCTTCGCCCGGCGACGCGTAGTCGCCATCATCGCCTGACTTCGCGGCCAGTTCACTTTCTGCTGTCGCATCCACGCCCGGTTCGGACACCCGCACGGTGTAATCCCATTGGCGGCTGCCATCCTCTTTCTGCAGCACGGTAACGTGCACGTCCATGCCTTTATAAAATTCGGTGCTCCAGTTTTCCTGCTTTTCCATATCGGCTCCCCTTGATTTTGATCGTGTGACTAGCTTGCTGCTTTGCCGATTTCCGGGTTCGGCGAAGGCACCGGCTCTTCTTGCGGCACCGGATGCTCACCGGGCAATGGATCGTCGACCGGTTCTGGCGTCGGCGCCTTGTGCCCCAGCAGCGGCAAGCGCAACGATGCACCGAAATATCCTGGATCGGTGAGCCGGTGGTCTGCGTTGGCGTACATGATGCGTGCTCCCGTGTGAGGTAATGCAAGCTCTTGCTTGCTGCAGGGCTGATCAAGCAAAGACCCCTGGAATGCGACGAAGTTCAGGCTTGGCCGCAACGTCGGAGGATGCCGCATGCCTCACCATTCGATGCGCCAGTACAATGCATGACGCTGCGAACATTCACGCCATTACGCTAGCCAACCATTGCCATGCCCTCTTCGCTTTTTTTCTGGAGTTACTTCACCAAACTCGCGGACACCAATGTCCTGATGACGCTGGCTTTCCTGCTGGCGGCGTGGATGGCCTGCCTGCGCCGCTGGCGCGAGACGGCGCTGTGGCTGTTTCTGTTCTGTGGCGGTCTCGCCATCGTTGCCGCCACCAAGATTGCGTATATCGGCTGGGGCATCGGTATCGCCTCGCTTGATTTTACCGGCATCAGCGGACACGCGATGCGCGCAGCGGCAGTGGCGCCGGTCATCAGCGTACTGGCCGTGCCGAGCCGATCGCGCGCAGCGATCGTTATAGCGCTGCTGGCAGCCATCGCATTCAGCATTGCGATTGCCGTTTCACGGCTGATCCTGCATCAGCATTCGATGTCCGAAGTGCTCAGCGGCCTGTTGCTGGGCGGTGCGCTTGCCGCCATTTTCCTGGCGTGGTCGCACTACCGTCGCATCACGCGCTGGAATATCGGGCTTGTCGCCGCCTGTGTGTTCATTGCGCTTGCCGGCCTGATGGCAAAACCCGCACCGACGGAACGCTGGATCGTAGGAATCGCCCTGTACCTGTCCGGGCACGACCAGCC
>Ga0310811_10005115_pt1 | contig 16540 bp, 26 predicted proteins | sample YCmetagenome_FD_207642 | JGI IMG/M metagenome (GOLD analysis project Ga0310811, IMG submission 207642) | Soil microbial communities from experimental microcosm in Duke University, North Carolina, United States - YC | ecosystem: Engineered > Artificial ecosystem > Soil microcosm > Unclassified ...
TCGCGACCGCATGCGGCGCCGTGACATCTTCGTAGCCGCTCCGCAGCAGCATCGGCTGCGTCTCCCATGACGACGTACCCTGTTGATGGGTAGGCGCCGGTGTCGGCTGGCCGCCTGAATTGGCGATCTCGCTCAGCTGCCGCTCGCCGGCAACGCCTTGCGGATTGTTTAGGGTCCTCTGCCTCTTCGCTGGCCTCAACTCAGCTGTGTCATGCTCATCGTTGATGAGGACCTCCTCGCTTGGCAGGCGGTTGCTCCTGGCAAGCGCAGCCATCGGCTCGTCCGGGGACTGCTGGCGGTCGGGCTCTCCGGGATCCGGTGCCTGGTCATGGCGCGCGGCTGGCTCGAGAGATGACGACGAGCGGGGTTCGTCCATCAGCCCCAAAAGCAAATCCTGATCGCGGCCTTCCGCGGGAAGCTCCTCTGGCCGACGGCCAGTTTCCTGCGACGCGCTGTGCTGCGCAGCGGCGGCGTCGACGCGCCTCGGCTCCATCAGTACCGTGTCTTCGGGATTGATAAAGGCCACGTTCTGGGGGTGAGGATTCAGCTTAGCGCGTCGTGAGATCGGCACTTCGCCCGTCGACCGCAAGGTCCGGAGATAGTCGATTGCCTGAACGAGTCTCTTTGGATTACCCTCTCCGGTGAACTCGAGCACCTCACCGCCATCGGTCAGCGACTTATTGTCGAGCCGATCACGAATGCTCGGTTTTTCTTTTGCGAAAAGCCAACGGCTAAAGCTACGAAGGGAACCTCCGTGCTGCTCGGCAGCGGATTTGCTGAACCCGCCCTTGATGAGGGCCCTCTCAAGCCCCGAAATAAGGGGAGCATCCACGGAATAAAGAGGCTGCTTCCTCTTCCCTATCACAATCCAAGTTGACTGAGCCGACTGCGGCGCCGAGGACGACGGGCCGGGTTCATCCATCAGCCCCAAAAGCAAATCCTGATCATGGCCTTCCGCAGGAAGCAATTCCTCTGGCCAACTGCCACCCTTCTGCGACGCAATGTGCTGCGCAGCGGCGTCGCCGACCCGCCTCGACTCCCTCAGGGCCGCCTCTTCGGGATCAATATGGCGCTCGTGCTCCATCGCCTCAGCGCCGGCCTGCGATTTTCGGAGACGAGCCAGTGCGGCACCAATCCTGGAATCAGCACCGGCGACCTTCCTATAGCTCTCGACATCTCCATCAAACGACGTGCCGAGCCCAGCAGCAATGCCCGGCCTGTTGTTGTCACGCAGGTAGTCGCTGAAATTGCGAAGAGCAGTTGCATCCCTCTTGCCGGCATCTGTCGCTACTTCGTTTTTGTACTCTTTGATGAGTGCCGCGTCCTGGGGATAAGGATGCAACTCAGTGCGGCCTGCGATCGGCACGATTCCGCCCGTCGACCGCGAGGTCCTGAGATGGTCTATTGCCCTATGGAGTGTCGCGGGACGCTTTTCGAACAACTCGCGCGCATCAGCGGTCAGTGACTTTTCGTCGTCGAGCCGAGCAGCAATGGGATCTTTGTTATTTGCGTAGAGCCTCTGGCCAAAGCTGAGAAGAGTACGTACATGGTCCTTGGCGGTGCCTTCGGCGGCCCCGCCCTTGATGAGGGCCTTCTCAAGCCCCGAAATAAGGGCAGCATCCTCGGGATAAAGAGGCCGTCTCCTCCTCCCTCTCAAAATCCCAGTTGACTGAGTCGGCTGCGGCGCCGAGGACGACGCGCCGGGTTCGTCCATCGGCCCCAAAAGCAAATTCTGATCATGGCCTTCCGCAGGAAGCAATTCCTCTGGCCAACTGCCAGCTTTCTGCGACGAACTGTGCTGCGCAGCGGCGTCGCCGACCTGCCTCGACTCCTTCAGGGCCGCGTCTTCGGGATCAATATTGCGCTCGAGATCCATCGCCTTAGCGCCGGCCGACGATTTTCGGAGACGATCCAGCGCGACACCGATTTTCGAACGAAAAGCGGAGACTTTCTTATAGCTCTTAACATCTTCATTTAACAACTCGCCGCGAAGCCGACCAACAATACCCTTCTTGTTGTTGTCACGCAGGTAGTCGCTGAAATTGCGAAGAGCGGTTGCATCCCTCTTGCCCATCTCTGACGCTACTTCGTTTTGGTACTCTTTGATGAGTTCCGCGTCCTGCTGATAAGGATTTACCTCAACGTGGCGTGTGATCGGCACGACTTCGCCGGTCGACTGCGAATTTCGGAGATGACCTATTGCTGTAAGAAGTTTCCAGGGCTCACCCTCTCCGCTGAACTCGCGCGCATCTTGAGACAGCGATTTTTTGTCGTCGAGCCGAGCAGAGATGCCCTTTTTGTTATTTGCGGAGAGCCAATGGCCAAAGCCGCGAAGAACACGTAAATAGTTATTGGTGGTGCCTTTGGCGGCCCCGCCCTTCGTAAGGGCCTTCTCAAGCCCCGAGATAAGGCGAGCATCCTCGGAGTAAAGGATCTGATTGCACTGCCTCCCTATCAAAACCTCCGTTGATTGAGCCGGCTGCAGCGCAGCGGCGGCCGGCATTGCTCCACCACCCACACCTGAACTGCTGATCTCTCTCAATTGCCGCTCAAAGGTCGCCGCGGCTGCAGACGGAGCCGCGGGTGAGCTCTCTTGCGGACCCGTGCTGCCCGATTGTTCATGCACCGACTTGGTCAAGGGGAAATCCATCCGTCCTCTTCAAATATGAACCTGGGCTATCGATCTGACATGCCGGGCAATCAGCAACAAACCGCCCTTTACAGCGCCGGCAGGCACGCACCGTGAGCATCGGCAGCGGATGTTCTTCCAAGGGGATCAGCCCTGTATGTTTGTTAAACTTAAATGGGGAAGCTGTCGAGAACCTGATGACGACAATTGCCGCGCCAAGACAGCATGGCGCATGTGCCTGCGCGCTTCGCCGTCAACAGCCGATAGACCGAAGATTCAGAGACAAAATACTGCTCCTCATCGGTGAGGCGTACGGCCAGCTTTCGCGGCGAGGACTATCTCCAGCCAACATCTTTGTGAATCGACGCTGAACATTGACCCATCAAGCACTTGGGACGCCGATCGGCGTCCGGACCCCATATGGACCCCGCCCGATTGCAACGACCGACTTGATCAGGATCGACGGCCACAACTACTGACGTATATCCGGCTTCTTGATGCGGCTGGACAACGTCTTCGCCGCGAGCCTCGATGGTTTTCGCATGCTTCTGTGAATCGGCGCGGGGGTCCGACGCCGATCGGCGCCGGGGTCACTTTTCCGGCACTTGAAAAATCAAGACGTTAGCCCACGAGATAGACTGATTGAGGGGTCAAATTTCGATCCGCATTCACATACGATCGAGCCACTCCTGCTCGTAGGGCAATTCGTCGAGCAGCAGCAGGGCTTTCTTGCTCAGATCCCGCCAGTCTGCGGCGGGCGCCTCAAGGATCCTCTCCGCAATTCCGCATGCGGTGTGGGTCATCTCCTCAACGATCTCGCTGGGAAGCGGCCCACGGGCCAGGTCGGTCAATCGGCGATGGGTGTAGAGAAACTGCGAAAGGGTGGTGGGTCGTTCAGCGGACGGAAATGAGGCGGCTTGCAGCATTGGGCGGGTTCCTTTATTGTGCATCTATCACCTCTATGGTGACAAATGCACTATACAGGAATTAACCATGGTGACAAGTGCACAAATTAGGGCGGCGCGCGGTTTGTTGAACTGGACCGTTCGAGACCTTGCGGAGAAATCGGGTGTGCACAGAAACACCGTGACGAGGGTTGAGACCGACGCGACGGCACCGGGTCATTCGATAGCCGCCATCCGCGCCGCCCTCGAATCTGCCGGCGCCATCTTCCTGGCAGATGGTCAATCGATCGATGGCGGCCCTGGTGTGAGGCTGGCGAAACCGAAGGCCTAGCTGCCCACACCTATCGGGGCGCTTCGGCGCGTCCATAGGGATGTGGGTGCTGCCCTATTGTAAAGCCACACTCCCATTCCAGCGTGCGGCGGCAGCAACGATTCGGTGGCGCCCGTGTCGACCGTTGATCTCAACGCCCTCGCGACAGATCAGTATCTCAACGCCAAGCAAGTTCGCGAGCGCTACGGCAGCGTATCGAACACTTGGCTATTCCGGCGCATGCGCGATGCGGCCTTTCCGCAACCGTCGACGCGCCTCGGTGGCCGCACCAGGTTCTGGCTTCTATCCGAGTTATTGGAGTGGGAGCGGAGCAAGCTCCCTATTGACGCGGACAGCGTAGGCGAATGATGACCAAACGGTTCGCGATCCGCAGTGACGAACCAATCACGGTCGATACACTGGAGCGTTGCTTGGATTGTCTTGCGATCCTAATGGATCAGTCGCCACAAGGCGGTGAAGTCTATCTCCCGATCTTCGAGCGGCTTGAATCAGAGCTTGCCACTGCGAAAGCGAAGGAAGACATGATGGAGCGAGCGCGCGTTAGGGCCGCGCGGTTTATGCAAGAGCACTCGATTAAGAAGTAGCCGCTACGTCTTGGCTGACTTACGGAATTTTTCCGCATTCTCCGCAGCTACAGCTAAGGCCCGCGACAACTCAAGCGCCTGCTCCACTGTCACTTGGAAGTGAACGCCGACAATGCTTGCAATGACGAGCGTGATTTCGTCGTCCATCTGCTCAACACAGATCGCCGCCGATTCATTTAGTTCGATCTCAGCAATTAGTTCGATCTCAGCAATACGTCCGATGAGATCATCCGGTTCATTCGTCATGGCTACAATCCATCCGGCGATTGGGCTCGCGACTGGCGTAGGGTCCGCTCGACAGCAATTCGAGCCCAGAGAACACGAACTGGTCAACTACAAGAATTTGTAGTCGCACACCTACCGCAGTGACCGGCATGATTGCGGACCGTCGCAGCGGAGGCCGCAGACGCAATTTCGGAGGGGGATGTGCCTGCGGCCTAGGGGGAACTGATGAGCGAAAGCTTTAGGGTTGGTTTCGCGATAGCCATCACGGCAGCCGTAGTCGCAGGGGCGTTTTTTGCTATCCGTTTTTTGATTGGCTTTTACGGATAGGATCTCGCCGCCCTACTTCCACCCGAACCTGTCGCAAATCGATGCGATGATTTTGTCGATCGCTATCGCGATGTTCTCATCAGCATATTTTCTGGCCAGGGCGGCAAGTGCGACTATCTGAATCAGAAAAATGCAGATGACGGCCACAAATCCTAAGTGGGGAAATGTGGCCAAATCAATTAGCGTAATGCGCGCGCATATCCAGTAGAATCGTTCCTCGCGGCGCTCATCGGCCTTTTGAGCCCAACAGTCCTGGGGGGGGCGCGGGGGCGACTCGGCGTCGCGAAACATGCGAAACGACGCTGTCCCTGCCACACCCGCGCCGCGGTGAAGTTAGCGGCCACGTGACTCGGCGCCTCCATACCGAAGAAGCGCTGTCCCTATCGCGCGCGCCACTAACTTCCGTGGTCAGCCTTACCGCCTTGAGCTGCAAAACTGACCGCCCCGCCCCCGAGGGGGGGCATCAACCCGCGGGGGGCCCTCGCGTTGTATCGGCGAAAAGCCTCCCGGGCCCCTACCAGGATTGGTTGGGCTGCCTGGGCCGCCACTGAACGCTAAACTGGTCACCCAGCCTTTGCAGCACGAAGGAGAGAGCCCTGTGGTTAAACTCGCACGCGTTCGCTGCATCAATAAGACCGACAGGATGAATCCCCACGAGAGGATTGAAAGTGTCGGAGGTGAATATTCAAACGGAAGTCAATGGAAGCAGTCTGTCGTTCAGACGATCAGAGACATTGAAAGCGGCGAATGGGAGTTCTATGTCGAAGAAGACGGACTCATGGCTGGCGTGGTCGTGGCCGAACACAACGGGCACAAATACATCAAGACAACGGCGGACGGCGTTCAGCCAGACAATCTTCTTTCACTGGCTGAGTGCCCGTGATCCCCACTAGCGACGGCCTCCACGGCTAAGACCCCCCTTCCGCGAGCTAACGCTTTTTCCTTCCGGCCGCCCTGCGCATCCCGACACGGAGCTTCAGGGCCGCCAGCGCGGCGGCGCTCGTCAAACGATTTGCGCTCGTTCCAATCGGCTACGGCGCGGAGACTCGCCGCACCGGCACCAGTGGAGATGGCCTGCTGCAGATGCGAATTGTTTATTCCCTCGGCCCGTTTCGGCTTCGATAAAGTGCGAGAAATTCTCGCACTTTCTCCAACGGCCATTTCTGCCTGCACCTGCTCCCAAATCTCCTTACGTCGCTTGATGTAAAACCTCTCGCACCTAGCCAACCACCGGACATTTGCGGAGAGCGAAGCCGTCTCTTTCCGGTGGACAGCCTTTGGTTGCGATAGCAACTTGGTCGTTTTTCAGGACGTGAGATTTGCTTATGCGCGATTAGCAACTGCCGTTTTCTCGCGTTTGCTCGGATTGCACCTCAAAGCGCGAACGAAGATCCTACCGCCGATTACTGTCATGCAGTGCGATTTTGACCGGTGCGTGATGCTGCTCTACATTTACACGGTCATAATGATCGAGTCGTGGCTCGATTTCTGGCTCGCGTCAGCCCAACGTCTCGCCCCAGCATGCTGCCCGTGCTGGGGTCTCTCTTTCGGAGACTGACTTGGAGTCCTGGCAGCCTGTCGGTCGTGATTGAAGCAAGACAGTCCGTCACCCTTTCGTCAGCTATCGCGAGCGCACCCAGTGCCTTTTATGACTAACCCGCACACCGCAAGCAGCGCGGGCGCGCTGGCGAAAGTCTCACAGGCATGCCACCCGAACCGGTTGGCACACACGCGGCTCTCCTAGAAGAGCGCGTATGCGTGCAGCGATCTTCCGCGCCTCCTTCGGCCCGAGGTTGGGTTTCAAGCTGTCGAGCCTCCTCGGCATTAGACGTCGCGATTTGGCGATCTGCTTGGCTCAAAGACTGATCGGCCGCGCTGGCCTGATTGGCTGCAAACACCGCAAGCGCTTGGGACCGCAGGGACGTGATTTGCTGCTCGAATATGTGCATCCATTGGCCTGTAGCTACCCTGTGTGGTGACGTCGCAAGCGATGGTGGCCAGCCTTCGCCCCTTGGATTGGCAGGGCTGGCCACCTTTGCTCCCGAGGGGCCCAAAATTCCCCCCTGGTGCCACCAAGGAGTATCGCTGAGAAGGACTGGAAGCACCTACCAGTACCAGTGGGTTGTCGCGCCCCCGCGTGCATGCCATATCAAAGTGCTCGGCCTGCAAATGTTCGAGCTGGCTCCGCTCATAGGAGTAACCGCCGTGCCTAGGACCGAAGTGGTAGCGGCAATCCAAGCATTCACGGACTACGTCCGTAGGCCAAGCCATACACCGGCAGAAGACACGTACGCGCCACAGCGAACTGAAGAACAGCTGGCCGATTGGCGATCCCGGGTTGAAGTTATCTGCTCAAAAATGGACGCGGTGGCGGATTGCCCTCTTTCGACCTTATCCGAATTCGAGGCGCTCAGACGCGAGATGGGGACAGATTTTCCCGCAACACCACCCGCTTTACTAAACCGTGTAGCGGACGCATTTTTACGCTGCGGGTCGGCGGATGCCGGCCCCTTAATCAGGACGGAGCCGGATGATGCCTAGCACATTCTCGCTGCACAAGATCGACGAAGCTATACGCGACCTCGAAGAAAAAGTTGCTCACGGTGCAGAAATCAGCCGCGAGGAGCTCGCGAGCGGCATTCTGCGGATTACGAAGCGTCTTCGAGATGAACTCGAAGCCGCGCTCAAGGTAATCGATAGCCTCAAGGATCACACCGGGCTCACGGTGGCAGCCGCGCGACCTAAACAGCGGGAACGTTAGCGGCCACGTGACTCGGTGCTTTGGGGTGGACCGATAAAGCGCTGTCCCTATCGCGCGCGCCACTAACTTCGCCCGGTCAGCCTCAAGGGAGGGAGAAGCTGACCGGGCAACGTATCCTCCGGACGAATGCCCTAGAGCAACTACCAGGATTGTGGGCGGTGACTTGGCAATCAGTCTCGGATCGCAGGCAGCGCCGTGGCGAGTCGCCATCGGCAACTTACTACCAAGGAAGGTACAGCGCGACGAACAGTACCAAGAGGATTAGAGCGCACGCCCACGCGAACAATAGCGCCTTATCCATCGGCCGATTCCGATCGATCTCCTCGGCCGCCCGCAGCGGCGTACCACTGCGGCCTTTCTGTTGAGCAACACAATGGGTGGTGCATCACTCGATTCGTAGATTTTCCGCCGACTCCTTTCCGCGATTTTTCACGATGTCGAAGCTGACTTTTGCGCCCTCTGCGAGCGAAGTAAAACCAGCCTTCTCAACCGCGGAGATGTGGACAAAGACGTCATTGCCGCCGGAATCCGGTTGAATGAACCCATACCCCTTTGTTGGGTTGAACCACTTCACTGTCCCAATTGCCACCTTACTTCTCCATTTTTCAAAAATGAAAAGTAGTGCGCGACTCCGACAAAAGAATGGCTTGTCGCGACGCGCGTCCGCAGGCCATACGGGTGGCACCGATCTTACATCCTCGCCAGGACGCTAAGCGCGTTCTGACCTGCCACGTTGATGTTGTTGGCGTTGGTGCCATCGCCCTGTTCGTTGGCTGAGAACACGTGCAAACCCAATAGTGGCGGAGCCGCGTACGCGGCTGCTCCACCGACCTGAGTAGTATTCGTCCGCCTGCAAGAACCCCCTGACCAATGAAAACGTTGGTCGCATCCACGCCAATACCGGAAACCGCGGCTGCTGAGTTCGTGACCAGACCAATGCGTGATGCATACGAAATCTGCGTCGCATCTTCGGCCAGCCCGAATACAGCCGACACCTGATTGCCTGCGGACGCTCTCGCCTGCCTCACGGTCGCGCTGGAATAGGTGTATGCGAGGCCGCTATCGATCGCCGCTGCGGATGCCGTCACGCGGTTATAGGCATTCCACACGCCGAGGTACCCAGCCACACCGCCAGACCCCGAACCGCCAAGAATCCAATCAAGTTGCGACGATGCATTGCTGCGCGTGGTGCCTCCGCGCCACGCTGCCGGCCCATTGGTGATGGCTTGATTGTTGAGCCAGATACCATTGACCTGGCCCAACGCCGTTCCAGCCGAGCGCACCGTGTCGCTTGTCCAGTCGGGACCGTGAGGCAGCCGCAGCGTACCGCTGTCGTTCCAGACAAACCAGTCATTGACCTTGCTGGCGCCGATCGCCGCGGGGTTCTTGGTGATGTCGGTCGTCGCGATCGACAACTCGGCAAATGTCGTCATCGTGAGTTTGGTGCCGTCATAGATTGGCACCTGATTGCCGTTGTAGAGCGCATAGTACAGCGTCGTTTTGGCGCTCTGCGTCGTCGTCATCACGGGCGTTGCGCTCACCAGGGTCAGGCGACCTTGCGGCGGAGACAGAACCCCGAGATTGCCACGTGACGTTTGAGCACTCGCCACGTCCGACAGATTGTTGGCGCTCGACAGATCACCAGCCCCAGGCTGGCCCACCACGTTGAAGTTCCAGTCCGCGAGCGTGCCGCTGCCGCCGGTCTTGTCGGACGTCATGGTCAGCGTCGTGCCGCTGTAGGTGACGAGGCCTTCCATCCAATTCGCCGTGTTCGCCGCCGAGCTAGCCCGCACGCGAGCGCCATTCTGATAGGCGAGGCCGGCCTGCGTGGTGAACGCTTTGGATCCGGTGCCGATAGCGAGCGACGTGGTCGAAGTGCCGCCATACGTGGGGGCGTTGGCCCCCGCAGCACCGGTTGAGCCCGTGGCGCCAGCATCCCCCTTCGACGCCAGCAATTGCCAGTATGTCGCATTCGGAGGCGTGTGGTTGGTGTGGCCGAGATCGGAGGTCATTCGATCGATCGAGAACGGGACCAATACATTCTTTACGTTGGTCGGCGGTAAGCGCGCGGACGTTGGCGTCGTTAGCGGCCCGAACGGAAAATATGTTCGAACTCACGCTGACGGCTACTACAACGATAACCTACTAGCTCTGCCGGAGTGTCCGTGAGTTTTAGTCAAGTAAATCGTCCGCCTCCTCTGCCGGCGCCCAACTGATCTTGCTCGCATCGGCCGGTGTCGCGCCCATACTGCTTAGGCACAGCCTCAGTAGGCTGAGCGATTTTGTACCCATCTCCGCGCCGCTTTGCAGGCGAGCGCGCAAGACTGATGCGATGGAGACAAGACAACGGTGAGATGCATTGAGCCATGGCAACTCGCTGGCGAATTCACGCCATGCATTGGCCTGTTGCTCGTTTAGCCAAGTGGGTGGAGCGCCGATTTCGGCACCGGTTGGATCGTTGCGTTTATAGCGGCCAGCATTGATGATGTGCCGGCCTTCAACCAGCGCCTTGGCGGCCGGCTTTCTTGGTCGTGGCATTTTGCCCCTGGGGGTCCGAATTGCAGATGCGCGTGAAATGGGGGGCCGCCGGTAGCTAGTGGCGGCAGTGGGAGGGATCTGACCCACCCCTCCCCCTGCGCTTAAAGGATGCCGCGGGCCCGCATCTTCGCTTCAACGCGCCGTCGTGCTGCCTGGTTGTTGCTGGATGCTCGACTGATCTGAGCTGAGGTGTCCTTGCCGTAGGCTCCCCACAGGACCAAGCTGATCTCGAAAAGTTTGGCCTCGGTGATGAGGCGCTTCGGAATGTCGCCACCGTCGTCCCACTCCTCGACAACTGGAGTAAACGACACGCTCACCTCGTTGACAGTGCCAAGGCCTCCTGCCCTAAAGGCGCATCAGGATGCGGCTCTAACGAGTAGTAGAGTCCGACGTTATCCGAACGTAGTTTGAGGGTGCCGTTGCTGATGCGCCCCAGAGGCCTGCTGACATCATGACTGCAAAGCGCGGCGACGTCTGGATTTTGCGCGATGTGCTTGTCGAATGCGCCGCGCGCGAAGCGTTCCTCGAAGAGCCCCGCGATGATGGCCGGCCGATTCCAGGAAATCGCGAATCCTGAGATGGTTTCAGCCATTGCGTTGCGTCACCCGCAATCGTTTCTCGCGTTTCGCTTGCATCAACTTGCGCGCAATCACGGCTGGTGAGTCCGAGCACTCGGAGTGTCGGCTTTCGCCAGGCATCTTTACACGGCGCCGAACTGGCTTTCGGTCGGCCACATCGGAAGTGCGTTCGGATCCCTTAGACATTGTGGCCCGCCTCCTTCACTTCCTTCAAAAAGTAAAAAGCGCGGCCTTCGCGCCGATCGCCCAAGAAGTGCGCGCGCACTGGCCGCAGATAACCGAGGCGCACATCCTCGCGCTCCAGATCGTCCAGCAGCGCGTCGTGCTTTTCTCGGGCTTGGCTGCTTCCAACGCGCGAGCGGCCTCACATACCGCACCCAAACGGCGCTGGTACTCTGGCATCACGGTGAAGCACACGAGCTTGGAGGCTACGTTCCGCGCTTCGTCTGTGCGCCTATGCAGGACCTCCCGCGCTGACTCGATGTTTGCTATCTCCGTGGTGACTTCGCGGAGCTGCCGCGACAGATCGGCAATGCTGTCAGTAGGATCGTCACCAAGCAGCGCGGCCACGCCGGGCGAGATATGTTTCCCAAAAGCCGCCCTGCCCGCCTCGATCTTACCGCGCAGTTTCGAGCGCTCGCTGTTGAGCTTAGAGTCTCTCTGCTCCAATTCCACGCGTTTCGCGATCAGGTCGGCGTACGAGCTGTCGGCCTCCGCGAGGCTGGGGACGCGGAATTCGTCGGTGGTCTTCGTCTTCAACGGAGCCATTAGGCAACAACCTTTCCAAACAATGCATCAATGATACCGGCCACAGCGGCGACGTTGATGGTGACTGACTTGTGATGGCCATTGGATTGCCAGTGAGCGCAATGAGCGCCCGGCTGACTGAAGCGACTGACCGACCCATCAGGTTTGTGAATCGCGACGGCTCTACAATTGCAGGATACGGCAACCTGAGATTTTCGCGCCTCCGCGACGCCAGTGCGTGCGTCCTCGACCAAAATCGCAACAGCGATCGGCGCGTTGGGAATCGACTGCGGGGCCCCATCCAGGTTGACACTACCGGGTGTCATCGCGTGGTAGGCGCGGACCGCGTCAACAGCGGTGTGCAACTCGGTGTCAGAGGCGAGCGCAACAACGAGGTCGAGAACATTGTCCTCGTCTAGCTCAGGCGCAACGCCCGGTGCGCCGGAAGGCAAGATTCCGGCTTCCTGCAAACGCCTGGCGATTCCGGTGCTTCGCGAGCGCGGGAAATCAAGATGACGCTCGATCGCGTCGAGCACGTGATTCCAAGTGGCCATTGGGGCCGCTCTCCTTTCAGGATTGGAAATTGCGATTGGAGGGTTAAATAAAACGCCGCATGCAGCGGCTTCGCGGCTCAGGGCCGGGAAAAAGTGGCGACGCCGGGTGGTGGCCAGCGCGCCGAGTGCACGTCACGTCAGACCACAAATCGTGGTCTTCAAGGTGATACGTTCCCAACTATGGCGAAAACTGGATTTTAAGCCGCCAGCGCGATTTTCCTCCGGCGCGGCCTGTTCCTGCGAATGTCGGGCTCATTATCATTGGCCACCTGCGTCAGGAATCGCTTGGCGTCGATTGCCCGGATCATGGCGTCCTCAACGGCACCGAATTGCATGAGCCGAATGCCGCTTGTCGCCGGGGCGGTGCGGCCCGCAAGAAATTCAGCGCCCTCCGCAACTGCATGCGACCACCTGGAGTACGGTGCGCCCACGTCCTGCTGCCAATCCAGTAGCTCTGGCCTGGCGGGCTTGCCGGGCTTGTTGGGGGTGGCCGCCTGTTTGGTGCGGCGCTTGCCTTTGCTCTGGCGATATTGCTCGGCAGTTGAATGCCATCGCCCGTCCAAACCAAACCACTTGGACATATCCGCATTAAACGTCGCCCTCGCCGCCGCATCCAATTGCCAGCCATGGGCCGGCCCCATACCGGGGAAGCGGCGGTGTAGAATGCGGTTCAGCTCGCCAGGGCGCGGGCGGACCTCGGTAACATGGTCGGCTGCTATGGGTTGGTCGTTGTCGTTTGCGTGTTGCATTGGTTGTCTCTCGTGACGAGCGTACCTGACCGCTTCTGCGGTCTTGTGCGTCGGCATCTGCGTGCCGATCGAATAATCAAACAATCAAAAAAAGTTATACGTAACTCGGCCACTGGTTCGGGCGGCTCGCGGGATCCAAGGGATTTGCTATATCCCCGCCCCATGTTTTGGTTTTCATTTTGCACTCGGAGATGTTTTCCTGGGGGCGCGGGTCCCTATGTGAACGGCGGGAGAGATCAGCTAGACCCCGCCGCCGTGCGCGGTGTGCGCGATGTGCGTGATTTTCACGTATGACTCTCTACACGCGCGCGCGAAGCGCCTATAATGGAAAAATCGCGCACATGTCGCACACGTAGCACCGACCATTGAAATCATTTCGTTTTCCCGTGCGCGATCCGTGCTCAATCGCGCACGCTAGGTTCTTTCTCGGCCTGCCTAAGCAGTTGCAGTCCGATATAGAGTTGTCCGCCGCGTACCCTTTGCCCCTTCTTGAAGCCACTCTTGGTCAGCGACTGGACAAATCCCTTCTGGCTTCCGGGGCGCTCGCCAGATGCTTCAGCATAATCGGTCCACGATTTGAACAGATCCGCGACGAAGTCTGAGATGCTACGATTGTCCGGCTCAACTCGGCAAGCATCCTTCAGCCACTGGCCGAACGTGTCTTGCTCGGCAAAATACGTTTCGGTCGCCTCAACAATAGATGCAGGTCGCACCAAACCATTGCGCTGCCAGTCCCGGCACCCATCAACCATCCACCGCAGAATGGCGGGCGCCTCACCGCGAAGCTTTGCTTCAAGTTCACGATCCGGCTTCGTCGGCTTTCGCGTGAACGGCACGATGTTGAATCGCCGCCGGGCTGCGGCGTCGACGCTATGCAGTGCTGGCTGGTGGTTTCCAACCACAAACAGTTTGAATTGCGGCTGGAACGTAAAGAAGTCCTGCCTCATAAAGCGCGCTGAAATCGCATCGCCGCCCGTCATCTGTTTTATTCGCGACTCGGCCCAAGCCCTGCCCTCCTCTGTCTCGCTGGCGCTGACTAGACGCGCACCGCGCAACATCGCCAAGTCTGTCGGGTGTCTGTCACTGCGGCTGGCAACGAACGTGTCCATTGACGCCGTAGTCGCATAATCGTGCAGAATATAGCTAGTGGTGTTGAGAAAAACCGATTTCCCATTACCGCCGTCGCCATGCACAAAGACAAGTGCATGTTCGCGCGTGTCGCCCGTAAGGCAGTAGCCGCACCACTGCTGCAGAAAGCGGATCATTTCACCGTCGCCGCCAGTCGCGTCTTGAAGAAATCGCAACCAAAGTGGACAGTCTGCCTGGGCAGACGGCGCGGTGGACGTTAGTTTGGTAATGCCATCTGCAGGGTCGGCAGCGCGCATTTTCCCTGTACGCAGATCAACGGTGCCGTCTGGCGTTCCGAGCAGAAACGGGTCGCGGTCCCAAGCCTCGATCGTGACGGCGAAGGTTGGGTCATTGCGAGCGAACCCCTCGACTCCTGAAGCGAATGAACGCTTTCGTATAGTCGCGAGCGCCTTCGGAGACAGGCCCTGTGACATATCGCGGGCCATCACCCTAACATGGTGAGCCGCAAGGCCGACTTCGTTCCTGCGCCAGTACGAACCATCCCATTCAAACCACGCGCCAGTGGAGTGGCAGAAGCGCAGCGTGTCTCGATAGGTGCTCGCGAATATATACGCAACACTATCCTCGGTTACCGAAGTGCCGGGATTAGATGCGGGTTTGTTGTCGTTGGCTGCGACAGGCTCCTCATCGCGGGCTTCAACGGTTGAATTGGACGCGTCGGTTTTAATTGCATTTTGCATTCAGCAATCGCCCTTCAGGACAAAGTTGATGTTGATCGACGCGCTGCGGCACGCCTGGCGGGTTGAGTAAGAAGACGAGCAACGCTGACTGGCTTGGTGTCATCGCCGCCGCCAACTCGTTTACGCAGCCACTCGGCGGCCTCTGACGCGGACATGCTGAGGCTGACTGAAACCATGTTGATCGGCGAGTAGCCGGCGTTTCCAGCCGAATAATCGACAATACCACTGGGCTGGATATTCAGCGCGCGGCCTCGCTTCTTCACCTTCGAGTTGATCGAGGGGCGGAAGGATGCAACAGCGTGGAAGCCGCCCTGGTACTTGCGCAGATCTTCGAGTCCAAGCTCCGGCACCCATGCATCGAGGCTAGCCAACGCGCGGCGTTGATGTGTCAGCCCACGGGTGGTCACTATCGACTACCACCGGGCCGCGGTCACTGGCTTTGCTGGCTGGCTTAATCAGCGTCCCGCGCTCGGCGAAGTACGCCTCCGCCCGAGCCAACAATTCGTCGATCGCCTCTGGTGTGATTTCCGGAAGCTCGGCCAACGGTGTTTCGGCCGGCGAACCGTTGAACCATTCGTAAGGTCGGCCCGTATCGGGATGCGTTCCGAACGCCACGAATTGCGTGCGTTCACCAAACGCCTCGACCTGACACTTGGCGCCGTTGATCAGGTAGGCGCCTGTTGCGCGCTTCTCGCGAGGCTCGGTGGCGCGGAATGCGAACAGGGTCTTCGGTGCCTTGCCCATCCGATACGGCGCTCTGTCCGACCCCGGCAACTCCATCACCATCGCGCGGATAGCGTCGGCAGTCTCAGCGTCCGGCGTGTCGACATCAAGCCCCACAAGTTCGCCGCAGAGCAGACCCGTATTTGTGGCGTCCGGATAGTTGCGAGCGATGCCTTCCATTTGCGCAGCGGACCACCGCGAGCGCTGCCAGTTACCCATGACAGCGGCTTTGCCACTACACGCGACGGGACGGTATCCGTAAGCAATAAGGCTGCGACGAAGGTGGATAATGCGCTTAAGCGTGGCCCGCATGTTGGCAATCGCCCTCTAAAACGAGAGATGAAATTGATTCGACCATCGCGGGCGAAAGCGCAGCCCCGCGCGCGTAAGCTCGATGCGATCCATCGGCCGCACGCACAATGCGCACGCCGAACAACTTCACCCCTTCGCAGACTTCGACGTCCGCAAGGGCAACGTCAGCACCGAGCGGCGAATGAGTGGCGAGGATTTTCATATTCCGGGTCTCCCTCGATCAGAAGCTTAGTCAGTTGCCGGTCGACCTGAACCGGATCGTAATACAGGTTGAACGAGCCGGGGATCTTGACCGGCTCTCTGAAGTTGTGGTGGAAATTGAGTTGTGGCTGCACACAATTCCTCCGTTCGTAGTGTGTGATGAGTAGTGAGATTTTTCGGGCGTGACACTAAAGGTCGCGCTGCAGATATTTGGCGGGCGACGCGGGGCTGTTGTTCACGCAGCTACCTTGGACTTGCCGTTATCGTTTGCGCCGCGGGCAGCAAGCCGCCGCCGCGCGCGTGTCATCACGTCATCCTTCGACTGCATAGCGGCAAGCTCCCGCTCCAGGCGTTCGACGTAGGGCGCGAAGCCCGGCCGGTCGTGCAGCACCATCACCTCGGCGATGAGAGAGCTGGCCTCGCAAATTCGGACAGTAGCTTGAGTGGATTTTCTGCCTGACAGCGGCGAGGATTCTTGCTGCGAATCAGGAGCGAAGATGACGAAGAAGAGCCGCCGGACGCATTCTCCGGCATTCAAGGCGAAGGT
>Ga0310811_10005116_pt1 | contig 16540 bp, 16 predicted proteins | sample YCmetagenome_FD_207642 | JGI IMG/M metagenome (GOLD analysis project Ga0310811, IMG submission 207642) | Soil microbial communities from experimental microcosm in Duke University, North Carolina, United States - YC | ecosystem: Engineered > Artificial ecosystem > Soil microcosm > Unclassified ...
GATCGCCTAGTCTTCTACGAGAACGCGACATAATTCGCGCGACGCACGCTTCCGGAGCCGACAGGCGCACGTGGCCCGGGTGAAAGAGGAAGCGGGATTCAGGAGGCTGTCGATGATCCGGACGCGTTGCTCCGCTGTGATTCCCGTCCTTGTTGCGTTGGCCGCCGTGACAGCGGGGGCCGCCCGCGCCGACGACGAGGCGCTCGCCCGGTTCTACAAGGGCCGGCAGATCAACGTGATCATCTATTCCGAAGCCGGCAGCACCTACGATCTCTACGCCCGGCTGCTCGCGCGTCACATGGGCAGGCACATTCCCGGAAACCCGACGCTCATTCCGCAGAACATGCCGGGCGCCGGTGGGCTCAAGGCGACCGAATTCCTCTACAGCATGGCGCCGAAGGACGGCGCGACGATCGGCACGATCTCGCGCTCGATCCCGTTCGAGACGCTGCTCGGCGTGCATTCGATCGCCTTCGACCCGCTCAAGGTCGTGTGGCTCGGCAGCATGAATCGCGAAAGCGCGGTCGCGGTGGCGTGGCACACGGTGCCGGTGAAAACCGTGGCCGACCTGCGGGCGCGCGAGCTGATCGTGCCCGGCACCGGCGCGGGATCCGACACCGAGCTCCTGCCGCGCGCATTCAACGTGCTGGTCGGAACGCGCTTCAAGGTCATTTCCGGCTACTCCGGCTCGACCCGCGCCAGCCTCGCGATGGAACGCGGCGAGGTCGAGGGCGCGGGCTACATCACCTGGGGCGCGCTGACCACGAACCAGCCCGGATGGGTCCGCGACAAGATGGTGACGGTCCTGTTCCGCACCGGAGCAGCCGACGATCCGCGCCTCGCCGGCGTTCCCGACATCCGCGATCTCGCGGTCAACGAGACTGACCGGCAGGCGCTCGACCTGATCCTCGCACGCGAGATTCTCGGGCGTCCGTTCCTCGCGCCGCCCGATCTGCCGCCCGAGCGCGCGCGGGCGCTGCAATCGGCCTTCGGTGAGAGTGTCACGGATCCGGATCTGCTCGCCGACGCGAAGAAGGTGCACGCCGACATCGATCCGGTCAGCGGCGACGAGGTCGTGGCGCTGCTGAAGCGGATCCACGAATACCCCGAGGCGACCATCGCGCGGACCAAGGACGCGCTGACGCGCGCCCGCTAGTCAGAGGGGCGCGACGTTTCGGCGAGGTAGCGGAGCGCCGCATCGACGCCGCCGCGCTGGTGCGGGATGCCGGCGATGTCGAGGCCCATCTCGATTCCGGCGAGCGTGCCGGCCAGCGTGAGATCGTTCATCTCGCCGATGTGGCCGATGCGGAAGACCTTGCCGGTGATCTTGCCGAGGCCCATGCCGAGCGACATGTTGAAGCGGTCGAGGATCAGCTTGCGGAACGCGTCGGCGTTGTGGCCGTCGGGCATCAGCACGGCGGTCAGCACGCTCGAGTAGTCCTTCGATTCGAGGCACAGGTTCTCGAGACCCCACGCGGCGACGGCGCGCCGCGTCGCCTCGGCGAGCCGGTCGTGGCGCGCGTAGACGTTGTCGATGCCTTCTTCCTCGAACATGGCCAGCGCCTCTTCGAGCGCGTAGAGCAGGTTGGTGGCCGGCGTGGTGGCGAAGAAGCCGTCGGCGTTGGCCTTGAGCATCGGCTGCCAGTCGAGGAAGGAACGCCGCGAGCCACCCGCCTTCGAGACGGCGAGCGCCTTCTCGCTGACGGCGTTGAGGCCGATGCCGGGCGGCAGCATCAGGCCCTTTTGTGAGCACGACACCGAGACGTCGACGCCCCACTCGTCGTGGCGGACGTCGATCGAGCCGAGCGACGACACCGCGTCGATCAGCAGCAGGGCCGGGTGCTTCGCCGCGTCCATCGCTTTGCGGATCAGGCCGATGCGGCTCGCCGCGCCGGTCGAGGTCTCGTTATGGACGACGCACACCGCCTTGATCGTGTGCCGCGTGTCCTGCTTCAGGCGCTGCTCGACCGCATTGGGATCGACGCCGCGGCGCCAGTCGGTCGGTATGCTGTCGATTTCGAGGCCGAACCGGGTCGCCATCTCGCGCCACAGCACCGCGAACTGGCCGGTTTCGACCATCAGCACGCGGTCGCTGGGCGCCAGCGTATTGACGAGCGCCGCTTCCCACGCGCTGGTGCCCGAGCCCGAGAACACCAGGACGTGGCCCTTGGTGCGGAAGATCGGCTTTAGCCGTTCCAGCACGCTGCGTCCGAGCTCGGCGAACTCCGGCCCGCGGTGATCGATCACCGGTTTCGCCATCGCCCTGAGGACCCGGTCCGGCACGTTGGTCGGACCGGGTATCTGGAGAAAGTGCCGGCCTTTGGCGGCCGACGGGGGCACAGGGCGGTGACCGGACATCATGGCTCCTCAGGATACTCAGCTCAGGGTACTGGGCGCGCGACGGCGCGCTGGCGGTTCGGAAGATAGCGGATCGAGCGTGACGGCAACGTTAATCCTTGGCGGCGCCCTGCGTGCCCCACAGCTCGCTCCAGGTCTTGATCATGGCCTTGTTGGCGTCGCTGTTGAGCACGTCGTCGTCGCGCACGAGCTTGGGCTTGCCGACGATGGTGTCGGCGAAGGGCAGGAATGTCGGCGTCTGCAGGTCCTTGTGGACCGGAACGGCGAACGTTTCGACATACTGCAGGATCTGGCCTTCGCGGCTGATCATCCAGTTGACGAACAGGCGCGCCGCGTTCTTGCGCGGCGACTTGTCGAGGATCGCGATCTGCGAGACGGTGATCGGCACCGGGACCGGGCAGTGATAGCCGATCGGCGCGCCCTTGTTGGCGAGTTTCTGGGCGATCCATTCGGGGGCGGGGATGTTGGCGTCGAACTCGCCCGCCGCGGTCAGCGACGTCACCGCGGTCATGCCTTCCTTGCGGCGCTGGATCTTGACGTCGTTGAACAGCCTGGTGGCGAAGGTCTTGCCCCAGGCCTCGCCGCGATTGTTCCACAGCACCAGGAACCAGCTGTCGGGATGGTTCGACAGCGCGAGGTGGCCGTTGCCCCACACCGGGTTGGTGAGGAGGTCGTCCCACGTCTTCGGCAGGTCGGAAGCCTTCACCTTGGCGGTGTTGTAGGCCATGCAGCGGAACGACAGCTTGTGGGCGGCCCACGAGCCGTCCTCGGCGACGATGTCCTGCGGCAGATTCTTGAAGCCCGGAAGCTCGCGCAGATCGGCGAGCGCTTTCATCTCGATGAAGTGGAAGGTCGCGTCGGCGATCGCCGTCATGACGTCGGCGATGACGCGGCCCTGCTCGAGCGCGACCAGCACCTGCATCGTACGCTGCGAGGTGCCGCCGCGGTTGTACTTCACGTTGACGAACGGGTAACGCTCGCGGAACGGCGCGGTCATGGCGCGGAACTCGCGGTCGTCCCACGTACCGTAGACGATGACTTCCTTTTCCTTGGCGGCGCCGTCGAGCCACGCCTTGGGAACGTCGAGCTCCTTATCGAGGCCGTCGAGCAGCTTGGCGTCGATGTGTCCGTCGGCGAGCGCCTTCTGTGTCGCCTTCGGCAGGTCCGCCGCGAACGCGCTGGATGCCGTGAGCGCGAATGCCGCTACGGTCGCAAGCAGCCACTTGTGCATGGCTGGTCTCCTTGAATTCGAATTTTTCGGATGAGCGCGGAGGCGCCGGTCAGCGGCGGTAGAGGCCGCGGTCGCCACGGCCGCAGACGGTCGTCTGGATCGACGTGCTGTCCGTTGATCTGGTCACTGTCGCAATCTCCCTGTGGGCGGCTGTCGTGCTGCCATCCGGCGCCGACGCCGCGTTTCCGAGTTGCGCCGAAGATACCATCTCCCGGAGGGGCGGCAACACACGCGGATTTTCGCGTTCGGCCCGAGGCGTAGGGGGACTACTGCTCCATCACCGACGGCGCGAACAACTCGTCGAGCTTGACGAGACGCGGGGTCAGCCCCTGCTCGAACGACCACTGGGCGGCGGTCTCCAGCACCTTGCGGTTGGCGGCGATGCCGTGGCGGATCAGCGGCGTCGCCAGCGCCTTGCGCGCCTCGCGCGGCAAGAGCCCGGTCTCGATGTGGTAGCCGACCGCATCCATGCGCTGCTTCTCGGCGATCTCGTTCGCCTTGACGAAGGCCTTGTAGAGATTGAGGACGACCCAGGGGTGCCGCTCGACGATGTCGCGCTTGATCACCATCGCGTGGTTGATCGGGTAGATGCCGGTCTTCTGGAACCAGCGCACGCCCTCGGCGTGGGGATCGGGGAACACCGTCTTGAAGTCGGGGTGCTTGTAGAGATCGACCGTCGAGCGATCGACCAAATTGTCGGTGCCGGCCAGGTAACGAAGGGCGCCGTCGAGTTTTCCCTCGAGCAGCATCTGGCCCATGTTGGTGTCGTTCGGGATGAAGTTGAGGCGGACGTCGGACGGCGGCTTGAAGCCGACGGCGGCGCCCTGGCTGTGGTCGTCGTTGCGCTCCATCCAGAACTCGATGTCGCGCGGGTGCACGTTGTACTCGTGCTGCAGGAAGCCGCGCGTCCACAGCGCGGCGGTCTGCTGGTACTCCGGCACGCCGAGCTTCTTGCCGATCAGGTCCGACGGCTTGTCGATGCCGCGGTCCTTGCGCACCAGCGTGCCGACCTGGAACATCTTGCGGGTGGTGAACACCGGGATGCCGACCCAGCGCGTGTCGCCGCTCGTCGCCGCCATCATCAGACCCGAGAGCGACATCTCCGAGACGTCGAAGTCGCCGAACCGGAGCTGACGCCAGAACAGCTCCGAGGCGTGCACCGACGTGGGAATCAGGTCGATGCCATCGGCCTTCACGCGCCCCTCGAAGATCGGATGGGTGCGCGGATTATCGGCCATGCCGATGCTGAGCTGGAGTTTCAAGACGTCATTCCCATGTCGCGAAGGCCATGCCGCATCCCGTGCCGCCTTCCGAGCGGGTGGACGGGACGTAGTCGACCAGGTTCATCTGAAGGTTCGTCGCCGAGAGGATTCCGGCGACGGTGATCCAGTTCTTCGTCTCCGAGGTGCCGGACCGGAACATGGCGTGGGGCTCGGCGAAGATCGTCTTGGTGTCGCGGTTCTTCATCGCGGTCAGCATCCGGCGATCGAAGTCCTCGTCGACGACGAAATGGCTGATGCCGCCCGACGCGCAGATCGCGACGCGCTTGTCCGACGGCCAGTTGGCGATCGCGCGACCGATCGACTGGCCGAACTCGTAGCACCGCTTGGCGGTCGGCTGGTTCGGCGGAAAATAGGTATTGAGCAGGATCGGCACGACCGGCACGGCGCGGTCCTTGAGGATGCGGCGATAGACGAAGCCGACCGCGTGGCCGACGCCGATCGGACCGCGCTCGTTGGCGCGCTGCTTCATCGACACCGCGACGTCGAACTCGTCTACGATCGCCTGCTCGACGATCGCCTGGGCGAGGTCCCGCGGCACCGGGTAGACCTGATCCTCGGGCGGCTGGCTCGCCGACATGGCGAGCGCGATGCCGGGGCTCTTGGTCTTGAGGCGCTCCTGGTCGATCTTGGTGTTGATCACCTGATCGGAGCAGTACACGGTGAACGACGGCTGAACGTCGTCGTAGAACCATTCGTGCTGGTCGTCGCCGACCACGACGACGATCTCGGGGTTCACCGTCGCGAACTTCTCCGCCAGGGTGTTGAGCGCGCGCTGATTGCGCTCGTGCCGCTCCTGACGGGTCTCGAGCGACATTTCCTTGATGAAATCCCGCTCGCCGTCGCGTGCCGCGACCAGCTCGGGGAAGGTGTAGGTCTTGCCGCGGAACGGGTGCGCGGGGTTCTTGCGGTCGTCGGCCGCGCGCAGGTCCCACTTCTCGGGCGGAGTCGACAGCAGCGGCCCGTGCGAGGTGCCAAATCCGTAGACAATCTTCGCCATCTCGACTCTTTCCTCGCCAGTGGCCTCGCTCGCGCGAGACGCCAGCATCACGAATAGCACAAAGTGGGGGCCATGCCGCCATCGCCCGGGCCCAGGGCCAGGGGGTGGGCAGGGGTGGCGAGGACGAAAGAATGGCGGCGAGAGACCTTTGCCTCCGCCGCCATTTTCGTTCGGCTCGCCGGGTGTGTCAGACCTTGGTGGTCTTACGCACCTTGTCGCCGCCGTACAGACCCATGTCCTCGCGGCGGTTGGCCTTGCCACGTTCCATGACGTCGGCGGCCGCCTTGAGGTCGGTGAAACGGGCTTCGATCTCGACCCGGTAGTTGTCGGGATCGAGGAAGAACCAGTTCAGGATGCCGGGCTCGCGCTTGTGGCTGACCGGGCCCTCGACGTCGACGCCGCACGACTTGATGTACTCGATCGTCTCCTCGGCCTTCTCCGGGACGACGCGGTACGACCAGTGGATGGCATGGGGGATATTGATGCGCGGCTCGTCGGGCGGCCACTTGATGATCGAGAGGCCGAAATCGCCGACGTACAGCTTCATCAGCGGATTGGCGGAGTTGTCATTCCGCCACGCGACGCGGGCGCCGATGATCTTGGTGTAGAACTCGGTCGTGCGGTCGAGATCCTCGACGTAGAAGCCGCTGTGACTGATGCCGTTGATCGCGGTGTTCAGGTTTTCGCGGTTGATCATGACTTTTTTCTCCTCAGATGAGCGGCCACCCGGCGCTCGGTTCTATTAATGCGCGTTGACGATTACTCGGCCGCGGTCCTGGAACTGAGAAGCCGCCGGCAGAAGCTCGGTCCGGTCTCGTTTTCCTCGATGAAGCCCGAGGTGCAGACGAAGTCGGTGAACGGGCTCTTCGCGCGATCGCGCAGCACGCCCGGCGGCTCCTTGCCGGCCTGCACCTGCTCGATTGCCTTGAACAGCGCCCGGCGGACCGCGGTGATGACGACGTCGCTGGAGCCGAGATGCTCCTTGGTGCGGTCCTGGATGCGGTTCGGGCCCTGGGTCTCGATGGCGAACGCGTCCTGCGACGGGAAGTGCAGCCCCATGCCGCCCCAGGTCTCGTCGCGCTTCAGGGCCTCGCGATCCTGGAGATAGCGATTCTCGGGCCGCCGGATGTGGCGCAGGTCCGGGCCGATGTTGGCGGCGCGGTTCTTCCGCAGGCGCTCCTTGTTGAGGCCCTTGGCGTCGTAGAAGAACTCGAACCGGACGTGGGTGATGTCGTCGATCGGCACGTACCAGCGGCCCTGGTAGCCGCTCTCGCCGAACGACGTCGACGGCGTGGCGATGGATGGGAACACATAGTTGTTCACGCGCAGGTACTTGCGCCCATTGGGCGAGTTGTGCAGCGCGAAGATGCGGGTGCCGTAGCCGGTCTGCTCGGTCGAAACCTCGGGCACCTCGTTGCCGCGCAACGAGGCGACGTCGGCGCCGGAGCGTTCGCTGGCGATTCCCGGCGGCCGGCGATGCAGGAACGTGGTGTGCACGGGATCGGTCGAGCTCTCGAGCCCCTGCAGCCAGTTGCACGTCTGGATGACGCGGAACGTCAGGCGATTGGGTTCGGCGGCGGTCAGGAACTCGAAGTCGGGGATGAGCGGCGGCTCGCCTTCGCCCAGGTACGCCCAGATGGCGCCGCCCTTCTCCTGCACCGGATAGCCGACGTGCTTGATCTTCTCGCAGGCCTTGGCGCCCAACTTTTCCGCCGGCTGCTCGATGCACTTGCCGTGAATGTCGAACAGCCAGCCGTGGTAGAGGCAGCGCAAACCGCCGTTCTCGACGCGGCCGTACGACAGGTCGGTGCCGCGATGGGCGCAGTACTGGCCGATCAGCCCGAGGCGGTTCTGATCGTCGCGGAACAGCACCAGATCTTCGCTCATGATGCGGATCGGCAGGGGATTGCCGCCGATCGGCATCTCCTCGGACGCGCAGATCGGCTGCCAGTAGCTGCGCAGCAGCTTGCCGCATGGGGTTCCGGGGCCCGTCTGGGTCAGCAGATCGTTTTGTTCCTTGGTCAGCATGTGAATCTCCCTTTCGTGAGCAATGCGCGGTCCGCGACCTACTTCGCGCCCTCGATCATTTTGATCTCGCCGTCCTTGACTGCGCTTTGCGCTGCATCAATCGCACGTCCTGACAAGAAGCATGGACGTTTCTTGCCGTCGGACTATTTGCTGCTGCCCGGCCGCACCTTGTACTCGCCTTCTTCCAGGGCCTTCTGGGCGATCGCGACGACTTCCTTCGGCGAACTGTAAATCTCCTTGAGAAGCTTCGTGACGTCCTCGCCGGACTTCGGATCATTGATTTCGAGGTGACGCTTCTCAGCCGCAGCGAGGAACTGCGGATCCTTCACCATCTCCATGAACGCGCGCTGGATTTCCGCGACGCGATCCGCGGGTACGTTCGGCGGCATGAACACGGGGCGGCCGATGGACTGATCGGCGAAGATGATCTTGAGGGCCTGCCGGTCCTGCTCGCTCTTTACGAGATCGACCACCAACGGCACGTCGCCCGGGATGTCACGGTTCTTGTCCAGCCCGACCTGCATGAGAATCCGGATCTTTCCGCTCTCGAGCCAGTCCCTCTTCGTGGCGACCAGACTCGACCAGGACCAGCCGACTCGTCCCTCGACCTCGCCACGCTCCATGGCGAGATTCTGATTGGCATCCCCGCCGTAGCAGCACACCTGCTGGAATTTCGTGCCGAGAATGGAATTGAGGACGCGGGCGCCGGCACCGCCCTGCGAACTGGCCATCGCCACGATCGTCGGCCTCGTGAGCGTTTCTTCCCATGATTCGATGCCGGTCGCATGCCATACCGCGGCGACCCCGACTTCCGTGTTCAGGCTACCGACCCAGTTGAACTCCACCGGGGTCTTGAACACGGCTCTTGTCTGGTTCGGGAACAGAAGCGTTTCGGTGGTCAGATTGCGGTTGACCGTTCCCCACACCGTTCCGTCCTTGGGCGCCGCTTGGTAGATCTGATTCATGACGCGCAACCCACCTGCGCCCGGCGTGTTGCGCGGAATGAAGTTCGGATGGCCTGGAATGAACCGGCCGAGGTTGTCGGTCATGACCCGTGCGTACAGGTCGTACGAGGTTCCGGCATCGTTTCCGATCAATACCTCGATCTGCTTGCCGGCAAAGAACGGCGGCGCATCCTTCGCGGAGGCGGCGGAGGCGGCGGAGGACAGGCCCATCGGAACTCCGACGGAGGCAAGGCAGGCAACGAACACGCGGAATTTCCAAGTCATCAAGTGCTCCGTAAATTCATGGTCTTCGGATCGGAATGCCGCGACCAGACGGCATATGTGGCGATCCGACTGTAATCAGGACTTTCCTACTCCGCCGCCGAAGACGTGCCGGCCAAAATCCGGCGGGCATACGTCGGGCCATCCTCGTCGTCGTTGATCGGCCCCTCGAAGCACACGAAGTCGGCCAGGAAATCCTTCGGGCTCGTGCGCAGCAGGCCGGGCGCTTCCTTGCCTTCCTGCACTTGAGCAATCGCCTTCAGCAACGTCCTCGTCATCGCTGCGATGACGATATCGGTCGCGCCGAGATGCTCCTTGGTGCGGTCGCGGATGGCGCCCTGCGTTTCGATCGCGAAGGAGTCGTGAGCGGGGAAGTAATCGCCCATGCCGCAGAAGCTGCCGGTCTTCATCTCCTCGCGATCCTGCAGATAGCGATTTTCCTGCCGGCGCACGTGGCGCAGATCGGGGCCCACGTTCTCCTCGCGGAATTTCAGCAGGGCCTCTTTGTCGAGGGGCTCGTAATGCCGGTAGTGGAACTCGAACATGTGATGGCTGACGTCGTCGCGCGGGACGAACCAGCGGCCCTGGTAGCCGGCGCGGGCATTGCCCGTCGTCGGGGTCGCGCCGCACGGATAGATGTAGTTGTTGACGCGCAGGTAGCGCCCGCCGCCGGTCGACTGGTGCAGCGCGTAAATCCGCATGCCGACACTGGTGTTCTCGGTCGAAATCTGCGGCGGCTCGGTGCCGCGCATCTTGGCGACGTCGTTGCCCGAGCGGATGCTCTTCGTGCCGATCGGACGGCGATGCAGATAGGTGGTGTGCGCGGGATCGACGACGCTCTCGAGGCCCTGCAGCCAGTTGCAGGCCTGGACCGTGCGGAACACCAGCCGCTTGTCCTCGGGCCCGGTGAGGAACTGGAAGTCAGGAATGAGGGGAGGCTCGCCTTCGCCCATGAAGGCCCAGATGGCGCCGCCCTTTTCCTGCACCGGATAGCCGACGTGCTTGATCTTTTCGCAGAACTTGCCGCCCGACTTCTCCGCCGGCTGCTCGATGCACTTGCCGTGAATGTCGAACAGCCAGCCGTGATAGAGGCAGCGCAGCCCGCCGTTCTCGACGCGGCCGTAGGACAGATCGGTGCCGCGGTGGGCGCAGTACTGACCGATCAGGCCGAGCCGGTTCTGGTCGTCGCGGAACAGCACCAGGTCCTCGCCCATGATGCGGAGCGGCATCGGATCGCCGCCGATCGGCATCTCGTCGACCGTCGCGACCGGCTGCCAGTAGCTGCGCAGCAGTTTCCCGCCCGGGGTGCCCGGGCCCGACTGGGTCAGCAGGTCATTTTGTTCCTTGGTCAGCATGTGAAGCTTCCTTTCGAACTCGGCCGGTTGCGTCCGTGGCTGTGTTATCGCGCCAGGCTTACTGCGCCGCGGCGAGCTCGGCGACCCGCTCGCCGCCGAACGCCTTGCTCAGATATTTGCGCGCGACATCCACGCCGCCCGGCGTGTGTGGGACACCGGCCAGGCTCAGGCCAATTTCAACCCCGTTCAGGGCGCCCATCAACGTGAGATCGTTGCACGCCCCGAGGTGGCCGATGCGGAACAGCTTGCCAGCGACCTTCGACAGCCCGGCGCCGAGCGACATGTTGCACGTATCGAGGACCACCTTGCGGAAGCGGTCGGCGTCGTGGCCCGCCGGCATCAGGACGGCGGTGAGAACGGGCGAATGCTCGGCCGGATTGAGGCAGAACACCTCGAGTCCCCAGGCCTCGACCGCGGCGCGCGTCGCCGCCGCGAGTCTCTTGTGCCGCGCAAACACGGCATCGAGGCCTTCCTCCAGCAGCATGGCAATCGACTCGCGCAATCCGTAGAGCAGGTTGGTCGAGGGCGTGTAGGGGAAGAAGCCGTTCGCGTTCGGCTTCAGCATGTCTTCCCAGTCCCAGTACGACCTCGGCATCTTATTCGTTCTCGAGGCCGCGCGCGCCTTGTCGGAAATGGCGGTAAAGCCAAGTCCCGGCGGTAGCATCAGGCCCTTCTGCGAGCAGCAGACGGTGACGTCGACGCCCCATTCGTCGTGGCGGTAGTCGACCGAGCCCAGCGACGAGATGGTGTCGACGAGGAGGAGCGCCGGGTGGTGCGCCCGGTCCATCGCTTTGCGGATCTCGGCGATCCGGCTGGTCACGCCGGTGGAGGTCTCGTTGTGGACCACCATGACGGCTTCGATCGTGTGGGCGCGGTCCTCGGCCAGTTTCGCCTCGATGGCGGCGGGATCGGCGCCGTGACGCCAGTCGCCGGGAATGAGGTCGACCTTGATTCCCCAGCGCTGCGCCATCTGCTGCCACATCGTCGAGAAGTGGCCGGTTTCCGCCATCAGCACCCGGCTGCCCGGGGACAGCGTGTTGACGATGGTGGCTTCCCAGGCGCCGGTGCCGGACGACGGATAGATGATGACCGGTCCGGAGGTCTGGAACACCTGCTGGCACCCGGCGAGGACCTCCTTGCCGAGGCGGGCGAACTCGGGGCCGCGGTGATCGATGACGGGCGACGCGATCGCCCGCAGGACCCGGTCCGGAATCGGGCTGGGTCCGGGAATCTGCAAAAAGTGGCGCCCTACGCCGTTGCTCATAAGCCCCCCCTGCGTTCTCATACTTGTGCCTCGCAGGCCGGCGATATTGCATTCAAAATGTCAGAATGCAAACTAAATCTGCATTCAGAATGGACTTCGCACGGAAGAGCGCGTATCTGTTGCGTATGCCGCTTGCGCCAACACCAAATGAAGCTGAGGCGTCACGGGCCCCGAGAGCGCCCAAAGGCGCGTTAGCGCCCGGCGGCGTGTCGCTCCACGGCGAGATCCTCGGCCGGCTCCGCGACTACATCGTCGAGGGCAATCTGGCCGACGGCGCGCGGGTGCCCGAGCGCCAGCTCTGCGAGATGTTCGGCGTCTCGCGCACGCCGCTGCGCGAGGCGCTGAAGGTTCTCGCGTCGGAAGGCATTGTCGATCTGCTGCCCAATCGCGGCGCGCGTGTGCGCACGCTGAACGAGCGCGACATCCACGAGCTGTTCGATCTGGTCGCCGGCCTCGAAGCGCTTGCCGGACGGCTCGCGTGCGAGGCGATCAGCGATGACGAGATCGCCGAAGTCGAGCGTTTGCACCACGATATGTACGGCTTTTACCTGCGCCGCGACATGCATCGCTACTTCGAAGCCAACCAGCTCATCCATCGCCAGATCGTCGCCGCGGCCCGCAACAGCGCGTTGCTCGCCGCCTACGACACCCACACCGCGCGGATCCGCCGCATCCGCTACACCGCCAACCTCGCGCGCAAGTACGACCGCTGGGGCGAGGCGATGCGCGAGCACGAGTCCATGCTTGATGCCCTCCGTCGGCGGGCCGGCCTGGAGCTCAGCGACATCCTGTTTCAGCACCTCCGCAACAAGCAGGCGGCCGCGATCGAGCAACTGGCCGACGGCCACGCCGCGCGCCCGCACGGGTAGGGGCCGGGGCCCCTCGGCGACCATTTTGCATTCAGAATTCTATCACCTTGATTCGGCGATGAATTAAGAACGGAGACATTCAGGCGTGAAGCAGAGCGCCGGCCTTCTTCTCTATCGCCGTCCGACCCGGGCCGATGTCGAGGTTCTGCTGGTGCATCCCGGCGGACCGTTCTGGGCCAGGAAAGACGAGCACGCCTGGTCGATCCCGAAAGGCGAATATCTCGCCGACGAGGACCCGCTCGCGGCCGCGCGCCGCGAGTTCGCCGAGGAGACCGGATACGCGCCTGACGGTACGCCATGGGACCTCGGCTCGGTGAAGGCGTCGGACAAGGTCATTCACGTATGGGCGCTGGAGGGCGACTGGGATCCCAGCGCGCTCGTCAGCAATGACTTCGAGATGGAATGGCCGCCGCGCTCGGGCCGGCGCGCGACCTTCCCCGAGGTCGATCGCGCCGCATGGTTCGACCTCGCCACCGCACGCGTGAAGATTCACAAGAACCAGTTCGTCTTCCTCGACAGGTTCGCGCGGGCGCTGGACGGCCACTGAAAACCGGCCTGTGGACATAATATTTCTCTTGCGCCCCGATTCGTCTACCTATAGGGGATAGATACGCTACTATACCGTTCTTTCCACTATACGTTGAGAATCAAGCCAGATGGCACCAACGTTCGGGTCTGTGGGCAAGTCTGACGATCACCGTTCCTGGCTCCTCAAGGGCCGTCGTTCCGATCTTGTCCGCCTGCTGACCGTCGTCACCCTCGCCGTGGCCCTGAGCTGGGTGTTCCGGCTCGGCTGAGTCGCCCCGTCCTTTGTGGCGACCCTTTACGAGCGATCCTTCGCGCGCCCATCATGGGCTTCTAAGACGCGCACCAAGCGCGCTGGAGGCAACTGGGGGGCGACATGCGGCACGGCTCGCGATGGGCTGCGGCGCTGACGCTGGCGTTGGCGGCCGCTGTGTGCGGCGCCACGCCCGGCGCGGCTGCCGCCGACGTCACCGACTTCAAGGGTAAGACGATCTCGATGGTGATCGGATCGGAGCCCGGTGGCGGTTCCGATGCCTCGGGGCGCCTGATGGCGCCGCTGCTCGAAAAATATCTGCCGGGCAAGCCGCAGATCGTCGTGCGCAACATGCCGGGCGCCCACGGCATCACCGCGCTCAACTACGTCGCGCAGCAGACCAAGCCCGACGGACTGACGGTGATCGCCGCCTCGAGCGCGCAGGCGAACCCGATCACGCTCAAGAAGGACAACGGTCAGTACGATCCGATCAAGCTCCGCTACATCGGCGGATTGGGGCGCGGCGGCAGCGTCGTCCTGGTCAACACCGACTCGGAGAAGCGTCTCTTCGATCGCTCGCAGCCGCCGCTGTTCTTCGGCGTCCTCGACGGCACGCGCTCGAGCGAGCAGGTGGCGGTGTGGGGCATCGAGTACCTCGGCTGGAACGCCAAATGGGTGGTCGGCTATCGCGGCACGTCGGCGGTGACGCTCGCGCTCGAGCGCGGCGAAGTCGACATGAACACCACGGGCAACATCTTCCTCATCAAGCGACTGGTGGAGAGCGGCAAGTTCCGCATCCTCACCCAATCGGGCTCGCTCGACGGCGACACCTTCGTGGCGCGGCCGGAGTTCGGCGGTGCGCCGGTGCTGGCAAACCTGATGCGGGGAAAGCTCACCGATCCCATCGCCAAGCAGGCGTTCGACTACTGGGAGGCGATCAACGGCCTCGACAAGTGGCTGGCGCTCGCGCCCGACACGCCGGACGATATCGTGGCCACCTATCGCGCGGCGTTCGACAAGGCGGTGGCCGATCCCGACTTCGCGACCATGGGCAAGCGCATCAGCGACGATCTCGCGCCGATGAGCCATCAGAGCGTCGAGTACCTCGTCGCCAAGATGTCGGGCACGACCGAGGAGGCCGAAGACTTCATCAAGAATCTGCAGCGCAAGCAGGGCCTGCGGGTGGAATAACAAGCAAGGGCAGGATGCCCGTCAAACCAGGGGTGAAAGCATGACAGTGTTTCGTTTGGTGTTGGCCGCCGCCGTGGCGGCCGGAGCGTTGATGGCCGCGGATTCGGTTCGGGCCCAGACGGTGATCGAGGAATGGAATTCGGCCAAGGCTCCGCCGCCGCCCGAGGTCAAGGCGGTCACCGTCGACCCGAAAAAGACGGCGCTGCTGGTGATGGATTTCAACAAGAACGGTTGCACGCCCGAGCGTCGCGCGCGCTGCGTCGCCGCGCTGCCGAAGGTCCAAAAGATCCTGAATGAGGCGCGGGCCAAGGGCATGCTCGTCATCCACACCTTGTCCGGCACGACAAAGCCACCCGACATCGTGACCGAGCTCACGCCCAAGAACGGCGAGCGGGCGTTCAACGCGCCGATCGACAAGTTCTACAACAACGACCTCGAGAAGACGTTCAAGGATCGCGGCATCGACACGGTCATCCTCACCGGCACGTCGTCGAACGGCGCCGTGCTGTTCACCGCCGGCGGTGCCGCGGTCCGCGGCTTCAAGGTGATCGTGCCGGTCGACGGCATGCCCGGCGACGGCGTCTACCAGGAGCAGTTCGCCGCCTGGAACATCGCCAACGGCCCGACGGTGCGCGAGAAGTCGACGCTGACCAAGATCGACATGATCAGCTTCAAGTAACGCGCGCCGCAGCACGGCACATCGCAGAGCCGCGCGGAAACCTCTCCGCGCGGCTTATTCTTTGGGGAAACCGAGCAGCGTGCGGTACTTGTCCATCACCTTGCGGATGTCGTCGCGGTCGGCGCGGTTGACCATCGGAAAGCGGTCCTTCCACTGGAACGGCCGCACCGCATAGAACACCGCGCGGCTGTTGGTGTGGTCGGCGGCGTCGCGCTTCTCGGGCGGCATGCGCGGATCGAGCGGCGTCGACCAGCAGCCGTCGACGGTCTGAATGTCGGTTGCCGGATCGACGCGGGTTTCCATCGCCCACAGCACTTCCTGCAGGTTGGTCGGGTCGATGTCCTCGTCGACCACCACGACGTAGCGGCCGTTGCGATTGGCCGCGGCGCAGTTGAGCGCCGCCATGCCGGCCTGGCGCGCGTGGCCGGCGTAGCGCTGCTTGATCGCGACGACGACGAGATAGGAGTGGTAGGCATAGACGCCGACGACGTCGGGCACGCCCGCCGCTTCGATCTGGTCCCAGATCAGGCCGGAGCGGAACTGGATGCCGTCGACCGGGGCGCCGGGCCACTGCGGCGCCATGTTCATCAGGATCGGATCGTTGCGGAAGTAGACCGCCTTGATGCGGATCACCGGCTGCTGCTCGCCGGTGCCGGCGGTGCCGCCCGAGTAGTAGCCCGGCCATTCGCCGAACGGGCCTTCGTCGCGCGCCTCGACCGACGGCGGCGGCACTTCGCCCTCGATGGCCACTTCGGCGCGAGCGGGAATCGGCAGGCCGGTAAGCGGCCCTTTGATCACCTCGATCGGCTCGCCGCGCAGACCGCCGGCGTAGTCGAGCTCCGACTTCCCCCACGGGAACTTGATGTGCGACGTCAGGAACACCAGCGGATCGCCGCCGAACGTCGCGACGACGGGGCACGCCTTGCCCTGGTCCCAGTAGCGCTGGCAGATCGCGCGGCCCTGCTGCCCGGGGCTCATCCACAGCCCCAGCGTCGAGCGGTCGTGGAGCTGCATGCGGTAGGTGCCGACGTTGACGTAGCCCGAGTCGGGATCGCGATTGATCAGCGAGTCGCCGGTGCCGATGTAGCGGCCGCCGTCCTTGGCGTGAGACTTGAGCGCGGGGAAGCGCAGGAGATCGATCGCATCGCCGGTGAGCACGTTCTCCATCACCGGGCCGGTCTTGACCTCGACCGGCGGCAGCGGCTTGACGTCGCGGATCTTGCGCGACATCAGGCGGACCAGTTCGAGCTTCGGCCGGTCGTGCGGCACGCCGACGATCAT